>Ga0065721_10050439_pt1 | contig 20183 bp, 21 predicted proteins | sample Mesricmetagenome_FD_59108 | JGI IMG/M metagenome (GOLD analysis project Ga0065721, IMG submission 59108) | Mesophilic microbial community from rice straw/compost enrichment Sample: eDNA_1 v2 (version 2) | ecosystem: Engineered > Solid waste > Grass > Composting > Bioreactor | place: USA: Davis... | reverse complement strand
GGCGGGACTGCGGTATGAGCCGCAGTCCGCGCCGCTGCGCTTGCAGCTCGGCATCGCCTATGCCGAGCTGGGGGACGTGGCGCAAGCGCGGAGCAGCTTGCGCGAGGCGTTGCGGCTGGATCGCTACAGCCGCGAAGGGCACACCGCCGCGCTGGCGGCGATGGCGAACTTGGCGCAGTCCCGCCAAGAGGCCGGCGACGCAGGCGCGGCCCGCGAAGCCGCGGCCGCCGGGGCGGCGTTCTACGCGAGCTATCGCGAGCTCGCCCGGCACGTCGCCGCGATGGTGCATCCGGCGAACGACCGGCAATTCGCGCTCACGGTCGCCGCCCAATATCACGCCGCCAGATGCTTGCTCATCCTCGGCGAGCGCCACGAAGCCGAGCTGCTGCTTCGCGAGATCGTGCGTGTAGCCGACGGAGATTGGCGAGAGATGGCTCTTAAGCTTCTGGACGAATAATTGGACGCATTCTGAGGAAGCTGTCCGTAGCTGTCGGCGATGGAATCACATACATTGAAGTTGTAATATTCAGCTGCAAGGAGTGATTCCATGGCTGCCAGATGTCCAACGCCTCCGAGGTCCGATTCCGGCCGATCCAGAATCGTGCGCAGAACGCTGATCAAGAGGCCAGGCACCCCGAGAACGGGACCGATTTTTACCCGATTAACGGTCGAATGGGTGCAAAGGAACGGCGTTCCCTTTAATACAACCGGATTTTTCGCCAGTCTATCTATTGGTGGGACGCTTGTAGCGACGACTCGATTCGATAGCTTCGGCGTTGCGCGTTTCAACAACGTCAGAACGTTAACGACCTCTCGCTTCACGCTTCGTCTCTTCAACGGGAACGGCGTCTTGTTCCGCACGAGAACGATCCCCGCGGACATAGAGACTTTCGTCGTCATCGGGTAAAGTGATTGTGATCAAGCAAAGAGGCAGCTCCGCAGATACGATCTGCTGAGCTGCCTCTTCGTGTTGCTAAGTTGCTAAGGTCGCTTATTTACTCCAAATCCGTTGCAGGATAACTGCCGCTTCGGCGCGGGTGAGGGAGCCGTTCGGCGCAAGCTTGCCGCCCGAGCCTTCCACGATGCCCGCCTGTACGAGCGCTGCCGCGCTCTCCTTGGCGTATGCCGCAACCGATCCTGCGTCGCTGAACGCGCTCAGCGTGCTGCCTGCCGGCAACGCTTTGCCTGCCGCTTTCATGGCGCGAACTGCGATAACCATCATATCTTGACGCGAGATCGAGCTGTTCGGATCGAACTGGTTGCTGCCCGTGCCTTGAATGATGCCGAGCTGCTTGGCGATATTAACCGCATCGTAGTAGTAAGCGGAGGAAGCCACGTCGGAGAACATCGTCACCGACTCGTCGCTGCCTCTCAGCTCCAGCGCGCGAACGAGCAGCGCCAGGAAGTCCGCTCTCTTAATGGATGCGTTCGGATCGTAAGTCTGCTCGGACGTACCGTTAATGATGCCGCGGGACGCCATCGCTTCGATCGCTTTCTTCGCCCAAGGTACGGACTTCAGATCGTCGAACGTCTTGACTACGAAAGCTACCGCATAGTTACTGAAGTGAGTCGTCGAGAATTTGACCGTGCCGCTCGCCGCGTCGTAACGCGCGTTAGGCACCGGAGTCGCTTTGCCGCTTCCGTCAATATACCAGATGATAATGTGGTCTAGGTTGGACAGCTCTTGAGCCGTCGGCGTATACGGAATCGCTACGGAAACCGCCGCGTTAGGGTTGTTCCAAGCGATAACGGAATCGCCAGCCAATACCTCGAGGTTAATCACCGGTTTGTCGCCGATTTGCTTGCGAACTTCTTCGCTGAGGCTGTCCGCATTGACTTTGCCTACGCGAACCGTCACATCTCCCGCATTGCCTACATCGGTGCCTTCCAGCATGTTGCCTGGCAGATCGACCGTACCGTTCTCGGTTTTGATCGAGATGACGGACGAAGCGGAGTCTTTCAGGCCGGATACCGGCAATTGCACGCCGTAAGCCGTTGCGCCTGCTTGCGCTGGAACGTCGACGACAACTTGTTTTTTGCCTGCGGCGTTCGCAGTCGCTTGCTTCAGCGCGTTCTCTAGCGAGCTGCTAGACACGTTGGCCGACACGACTCCGTTCGAGGTTGTCACGCTTGCTTTGATCGTAACTGCTCCCGTGCTTGGATCTGCCTTAGGCTCGTTCGTGGTCGGCGGAGTAATAACGTTGTCCGTATTGCCGACAGTCTTGCCGGTGAGCGTAAGAAGTCCGAATACGGACGTGTCTTGATATCCGTTAGGGTTGTAGGCGTTCCAAGCGGCAGTACTTTGGCGAGAGCCGCTTTGGCCGTCATTGATCTGAACGTCGAACCCTAGATTCGTATTGTTCGCCGGAGTGATAGAACTGAGCGGGATCTTCACTTCGATCGTATAGTTAGCGCCGGATTGTTGGGTAGCCGATACAAAACCTACCGTATTGGTCGATGCGCCGAAAGATTGTTCATTATCGAAGTTTACCCTGAACTGTCCGTCATCGGATTGATAGCTCGTAGACTTGGCATTGTTCTGATCCAGGAAGATCTCCACGGAATCTTGCTCCCATGGGTTTGCGCTGGATTTATCAAGCACCGTGTCATGCACTTGGACAAGAATGTACAGATTGTGATCGTCCCAAAGCGCTTTTGCCGTTCCTGACGCGCCTTGCCATGCCATCTGGTAACGATCGATTGTCATGGCCGGGGCATCATTCCAAGCGGTATCCACCGATCCGTCGATTACCGGAGTAGCGTATTTCGCGGTGGATTGTCTTGCGTTAGCCTGCAGCGGTTCATGATTCGCCATAAAGCCAATCGGATCGACCACGGCATAGTAAGCTAGCTTCGCTTGCAAGTCTTTATTGAACAATAACGGGTTCTGGTCGGCTCTCCAGCTCGTCGCGTCGTCCAAGCCCCAGAACGTAACGCGAGCGATTACATCGGAATGTCTTTTGAAAATATCCATCAACTGAGCGTAGAGGTAGCCCTGAGCTTCCTCCAGCACGTCGGACATCTCATAGTTCGCGCCGGCCGTAACGTCAAGCTCGGAGATGCTGATTTCAACGCCCAGGGACGCGAATTTCGTCAAGGACATTTCAACATTGGCAGGATTGGTAAAAACATTGTAATGTCCCTGCATGCCGATACCGTCGATGAGCAGCTTTCCATTATGGGCAGACTTGTACCGATCGTTGATATCTTTGACCATGTAGTAGATCGCGTCGGCTTTATTCTGGTTGTCTTCGTTGTAATCGTTGTAATAAAGCTTAATCCCGTTAGCCCATGAAGCGTTGGCTGGGTCGTCCAGCACGGCTCTTGCCGCCAAGAACGCCTCTTCCACGAAGTCGGGGCCGATGGACTTATACCAGTCCGACTGACGCAACGAGCCTTGCCAATCCTCCGGGTTCGGCGGGTTGTCGTTCATCGCCTCGTTGACCACGTCCCAAGAAATCACGTTATTCTGGAAGTGCTCCATAACCGTCTTAATATGGGTCCTCATGTTATCAAGCGCTTCCGATCTAGACAATGGCAGGTTAGTCGTCGTGTTGGTGTTCATCCATGCAGGCGTTTGTTGATGCCATACCAATACATGGCCGTGCATATCCATGCCCGCATCATGAACATTAGCGATAAGATTGTCCGCCGCGGTCCAGGTGAAGCTGCCTTTGACGTTTTGCAGCGCGTCCGGCTTCATCGCGTTGCCCGCCGTTGCGACATTGTGATGTTTCTTCAGTAGATCTAGGCGGACGAATTCCAAGTCCTCGGCCGATATCGCGCTGCCGATTAGGAAATCGTTCTGATAGACGTCCTTGATCGAGTCGATAGCGTTCTGAATGACGATCAATCCGGCACCTGTATTCTCGAAGCTGATATCGTCAATCAAGTACGAGGCCGTTGCGTTGGAGCTCTCCACATAGATGGTCAGAGCACCGCCGCCCAGGCCGGAGTACCGGTAGGTTCCCTCCAGCTTCGCCCAACCGTCGCTTGTGGTGACGGTTTTCGATGCGATGTTCGGATAGCTTGCGCCGGATCCGCTGCCGACCTGCGTGGACAGCCTGATCGTCGTGCTTTCCGGAGAGATCAGCTTGACCCATGCCGAGACCTTATATTCGTGGCCTTGATCAACGTAATTCACTACGCTGAGCGACGGGCCGTGCCAGTTTTCGGTACGGTTCGATACTTTCAGCGCTTTCGAACCGCCCTCGGTATGGTTCTCATCGCTGACGACGGCTACCGTTTCGGAGCCCCTTGGCGTAAATCCGCTTGCCATGCCGTTTTCGAAGGTTATGGTGTTTAGATTTTTATCGGTAACGAATACGAATCCGATGTAGAAAGGGACGTCTTTGCCTGTATCATTGGATTGAACGCGTAGTTTCGTATCGTTGCCGGAATTGACCGTAAACTTCTGAATCATCGTAAACGTTTGTCCGGCCTCGAAGTCCGCTTCGGCCAAATAGCCGTAGTTATCTCCATCGACCGTTTGCAGGTAGGCCTTGGCCCCTGCAGGCACGGTTACGTTCGGGTCTACATAACCTTTAACGATCGCAGTGTACGTCTTGCCGGTTTCCAAGCCGATTCCGCCGAAACTGAAATCGGCCGCATCCCAGTTATTCGATCTGTTGGTGACGTATAGAGCGCCTTCATCGCCGTTACCGGCGAACGGCTTGTTGGCGACCGCCGTCACGGAGGCGCCTCCGTTTGCCGTTGCAATGCCTTTTCCGCTTTCGAACGATTCGTAATAAGGCATGACCTTGGCCGAAGGGGCAGGTCCCGTAACGAGAACGTCTCCGATGTAGAATGGAACACTGGCTCCTTCGGCGTTCGATTGAACGCGGAGAGTGGTATCCGTGTCATTGACCGTATATTGGCCGGTCATCGTGAAAGCTTGTCCGGCGACGAAATCCGCGCTGGCGACTGCGCCGTAGGACGGTACGTTTTTAATAAAGACTTGAGCGTCATCAGGGATGGTCGTGCCGGCGTCGACATAACCGGTAACGGTCATCGTATAAGTTTTGCCCATCTCTAATTTCAAGTTGGTCAGACTGAAATCTACAGCATCGTAGTCTTTGCTTCTGTTAGTGACGGATAGAGCGAAGCCGTCGTCATTCCCAGTGAATGTCTTGCCGGTAACGCGCGCAAGAACGGCGTCTCCGGATTGACTCGCGTAACCTTGATTAGTCGCGAAAGTCTCGTGATAAATTTCTACGGTTCCCGATTCCGGTTCTTCCGTCTCCGGCGGCGTCGCGATCTGACTTACAGCAATATTGCCGATGTAGAACGGAACCGATGGGCCGTTATTCGTCTGGATACGTAGTGCCGTGTCGCCGCTCGCTACGGTAAACGTCTGCGTTAAGGACACCGCGCTACCGGCTGTTATATCCGCACCCTTCCAGTTCTGATAGCTGTCTACCGTTTGAATCGTCGCTTGCGCGCCGCCGGGCACGCTTGCGTCGGCGGGAACATAGACGGAAGCGGTTACGGAGTACGTATTGCCGACCTTCAGGCCGAGATCGCTGAACCTGAAGTCTACTCCCGAATAATCGAAGACTCGCGATGTTACCGACAGGGCCGTGCCATCGTCATTGCCATCGAACGCGATTCCAGTCGCTTGTGCCAGAATGGCATCGCCCGATGATTGTGCGATTCCAACGCCGCTTCCGAACGATTCGCTATATATCGGATTCGGCGTCGTGATAAGAATATCCCCGATGTAGAAGGGAACAGGAGCGCCCAGACTGTTCGATTGAATACGCAGCGTGGATGCAGTGGACGTATCGACCGTGTACGTACCGGTCAAAGTGAAAGCGTTGCCCGCGCTGAACGTTGCGCCTCCAAGCCAGCCGTAATTACCGATGGTTTGAAGGAACGCCTGCGAACCGCCTTCCGGAACAGTCACACCGCTGTCCACATAACCTTTGATCGTTATCGAATAGGTTTTGCCGTTGATCATGCCAAGATCATCGAAATCGAAATCGGCAGCATCGTAATCGTTCGATCTATTGCTTACATAAAGCGCTTTACCATCAGCGTTGCCATCGAATACTTTACCGGTAACCTGCGACAAGCTCGCGCCGCCCGATTGGTAGGCAACGCCGGTGCCGTTCGCGAAAGTTTCGTGATATATGGTTGCCGTCGCCGGAATTTCCGGATCCGCGGCTTCCGCGGAACCAGCCGACCAGACTTGCGGAACAAGCAATGCAATTGCAAGCAGGGTTGTCCAAATTCTTTTGAACTGTCTACTCATTCCTTGCTTCCCCTCCGAATTTTTAATAAGGTTTTGCAGGTTTTGCATGGCAAGGAAGGCCTCCAGCTTCCCGTATCTTCCATAGTAGAATGATTATGAAAGCGCTAACACCTATCAAACTAGAGATTCTATTGAAGAAATTAAAGAAAGATTAGAATAATTAAAAAGGAGCTTTGACGATTCTGACATAAAGAAAAAGAATGCGGCAAATTTTTACATTTACCGCATCCTGCAAGTTTTCCGCGATCGTTCAATCATCCCCCGAAAGCCGCCCTGAACGCTTGCCGCAGACGCTCGAGGTCGACGTTCCACAGCGCGGCGATTTCCTCGCTGACCGCATCGTCCCACCAATCGGCGAGCGCCTTGCGATTGCTGCGGTGGTCGTGAATCCAGAGCAGGTTGCCGATCACCTTGCGCACGTATAACTCCTCGGCCTGCTTCACGAGCGGGGCGGGGACGTATACTTTTAACCTCTTGACCGTTCTGTACAGCTCATTGCCGCACGCCCTGCGAATGCTGCGCGGGGACGGAAGCGGGGAAGTATGCTTCTCTTGGAACATTGTCATCCTGGCTTCACCATGCCTCTCCTGCGATACCCTATGCGGAGGGCAGGGGAGGGGTCACAGGGTTGGGCGAACGTCTACAACGAGCACGAAGAACGCCCTGATAAGAGCGTTCTTCGCGAGTAGGAGTAAGCTTATTGCACGTACAAGTAACCGATCATCGGGGTGCTGGAGTTTTCCTCGGAGTGGGTCTCGCAAATGATGCTGTAGACTCCGGATTCCGTCGGCGTGAACTTCACGATCGTCGTCTTGCCTTTATTAACGGTTGCGGAAATGCCGAGACCTTCGATGACGAAAGGATGAGTTTCGCCGTTGACGCCCGAGATGCGGAGCTCTACCGGCTGGTTTTTCTTCACGTTGATGGAACCGGGGATGAACTGGTACGCTTCGATCTTTTTACCGCCGACTTCTGTTGTGAATTCGCCTGTAACCATGTGATACACTTGCACGTCGCCGGACATCGCTTGCGACGACGCAGGCTTGGATTGCTGCCACCCGATGTATGCCCCCGCCAGGATCACGACGAGCGCCAAAATTCCGTAAAACTGAATCTTTTTCCGATTAAGCAATACGATTTTGCTCATGCCACTCTCTCCTCTTCAACTTTGTCCACCTACCGAATGTGTATGCGCCTGTCCGCTCCGTCATGACTGGCCCGTACGAATTTACGAGACAAGTCTTGAAGTGGAACAAGCAACATACCATATGCTAGAATGGTAACGGTAAACATGGGAGAGAAGGCAGGGTTCGCGCGATGATGGATACGATTCACCAGTGGCTTGACCAATTGTTGTTATGGATCGAGGATTTAGGGTATTGGGGTATCATAATCGGTCTAGCCATCGAAGTCATACCGAGCGAAATCGTACTGGCCTATGCGGGGTATCTCGTGTTCAGGGGAGAGGTTTCGTTCCCGGTAGCCGTTCTATGCGGCGTGATCGGCGCGCTCCTGCAGCAGTGGCTGCTGTATGCCATCGGGCGGTACGGCGGACGGCCTTTCGTAGACAGGTTCGGCAAGTATTTGCACTTGAAGCAGAAGCACGTCGACATCGCGGAGCGATGGTTCGAGAAGCACGGGTCGGTCATCGTATTCACGGCGCGGTTCGTGCCAGTGATGAGACAAGTCATATCGATCCCTGCGGGAATGGCGCGGATGAAGCTAAGCCTCTACACGATTCTTACCGGTCTGGCATCCATTCCGTGGTCGATTTTGTTTGTTTATTTGGGTAACGAGCTCGGGAATAGATGGGACACGATCGAGAGCGAGTCGGGCGACTTGGTAGTCTGGATTCTCTGTTCAGCCCTTGGGCTTCTTGCTTTGTACTTCGTTGTCCAGTACTGGCGCAAGCGGAGTAAATCCGCATAACATTCATTCCATAGGATGAGGAGAGGTTAAGATGAGTCAGCAATTAGGAGATTACTTGAGAAAAGGCATCTCGCCGCAGCAATTCATAGACGGTATGGCTAAGAATCAAGAGGCTTTACGTTCGTGGCAGGAGAAGTTCGAATGGCCGGACGAGGATACGGAATATTTCTTCGAATCGCAGAACAACCGCGACGACCTGCGCTGCATGATCATCGCGGCGGAATGGTGCGGCGACGTCGTGCGTAACGTTCCCGTCGTTCTCGCGGCGATGGAGAAGGCAGGCATTCCAACGGAAATATTCATTATGGAGCAGCACCTCGAGCTGATCGACCAGTTCCTCGTCATGGGCGGACGTTCGATTCCGGTTGTGCTGATCGTGGATACGGGCGGTCATTTGCTAGGCAAATGGGGACCTCGTCCGAAGTACATTCAAGAGCCGATGGTTGCGTTCAAGCGCGACAATCCCGACCGGGAGGCGCCGGATTATCAGGACAATCTGGCTGCGGCGCGCAAGGAAATTATGGCTCGTTACGGCGAAGGCACCGAATATCAGAAGCTGATTCTGGAAGAACTGCGCGAGCTGCTGTCCGGAGTATAAGGGGTATATTGATATGTTGACTTTCCATACTTACAGTCTGGGCGCGCTGGAGACGAACTGCTACGCCGTCGTGAACGCGGAGCGTACGCATGCGGTCGTCATCGATCCGGGGACGGCCGATAGCGCGCTTATTCGTAAGCTCGACGGCTTGAAGGTCGAGGCGATTCTGCTGACCCACGCGCACTTCGATCATATCGGCGGAGTAGATGCTTTGCGTAAGCGCTATGAGTGTCCGGTTTACATTCATTCGCTGGAGAAGGATTGGCTGACCGACGCGGCGAAGAACGGTTCCTTGCGTTGGGCCCAGGTGACGCCTCCGATCACGACGGACGCTCCCGAGCATCTGCTCGCGGACGGCCAATCGCTGACGTTCCTAGGGGAGACGTTCCAGGTGCTGCATACGCCGGGACATTCCCCGGGCAGCGTGAGCTTCCTGGTCGGCGATCTGCTGTTCGCGGGAGACGCGTTGTTCCGGCGTTCGATCGGGCGTACGGATTTACCTGGCGGCAGCCAAGAGCAGCTGTCTCGCTCGATCCGCCAGAAGCTGTACACGTTGCCCGATTCCGTTATCGTATTGCCGGGTCACGGGCCGGATACATTGATCGGGGAAGAGAAGCGGGACAATCCGTACGTGAGAGCATAGAGGCTGAGTTGATAATTGTAAAAATAAGGGCTTTACACCCGTACGAGTATTTGCTATATTGAGCGTGACAAAGTCGATATAGGCTATACGATCGCTGCGAAGCACGCAGGCGAAGGAGAATGATCTCCTACGCCTGCGTTTTTTTATTTTTCCGGAAAGCGGTGAAGGTGATGAACAGGCGCAAGCAACTAACGATCAGTCTAACGGCGGCCGTGCTGTCCGGGCTGCTGGTGTACGGCGTATACCTGCTTCAATTGCAACAGATCAAGCTCGAGGAGACGGTGGCGGTCGTCGCTCCGAAGCGGTTCGTCCCGGTCGGCACGATGTTGACCGAAGCGGATCTGAAGACGATAGAGCTGCCTCGCGGAGCGGTAGATGAGGGGATGATCAGGGCAATGTCCGATGCGGTTGGAATGGAGGCGGTCGTTCCGCTTGGCGGGGAGGAGCCGCTGCTTCGCTGGAAGCTGGATAAATACAGGCTGCTTCCTCGGGTGGACGAAGCGACCTTCCAAATTCCGCGAGCCTACGTCAAGTCGATCTCCAACGGCATTCGTGCCGGCGATCAAGTGGCGGTGTACGTATCCGGAGAGTCGGAGCTGTCTCCTTCGCGCAGGCTGTTCGATGAGCGAATCGTCGTGGCTGCGGTCAAGACGGCGGCGAACCAGGAGATCGACAATCCCAAGAATCCGAATTTGCTGTCGCTCGCGAACGATGACAAGGAGAGCATGTACGCCTCGCGCAGGGATGCCAACGGCGCGATCGATTCGATTAACTTGAACTTGACGGAAGCGCAGTGGCTAGAGCTGGACACCGCGTGCAAAGGAGGGGGCGCCAAGCTGATTATCGCTTATCAAGCGTCAACGATCGCAGAGAAGGAGGAAAGGCCATGACGGGAAGATTGGCAGCGTTCGCAGGGTCCACGCCGAATATCGGAACGTCGTTAACGGCGTTAGGAACGGCTTACCGGATCGCGGCCACGACGGATCTGAGCGTCGGTTACTTATGCTTGAACCTGAAGAGCGCCAAGTCTCATTTGTACTTGGGCGTCGACAAGCCGGAAATTACGCTGGACGGCGTACGCCCGGAGCTTAGAGCGAGAACGTTGAACGGGGATAAGCTTCGGCAGTACGCGTTTCGATCCCCTCGGCTGGGCGGACTTCGCGTTCTATTCGGCAATATGGCTCGGGAACAGGCGGAGTATTACGAGCCGGAGGATATGAGCCAGCTATTCGCTGCCGCAAGAGACGCCTTCGATCTCACGATAGCGGACGTCAGCGCGTACTGGGACAACGCGGCAACGGTATGCGCGATGAGGGAAGCCGATGACAGATTCCTCGTCACGACCAACCGCCTTAGCCATTTTCAAGAAGACGTCCATCGATGGACCGGTCAAGTCGGCTCGATGTTCGGCATCATGCCGGAGCAATTCGATTTGGTGCTGCTGCAAGGAAACGAACGAATGTCGGGGGGATATCGCATGAAGGAAGTCCGCAAGGAAACAGGGTGCATCGCTTTTACCGAGATGAAGCTGGTCGAGAACCTTCATCTTCAGTTGGACAGCGGAAGACTGGACGAATGGCTTAGCTCGCAGGAACGCAACGCGGCTTCCTTCGATCCGGTGGCGAATACGCTGCTGCACCGGCTGAATTGGACGAAGCGGCTGCAGCAGACCGATCGTCCGTGGCTTCGCCGTCTGATGCTTCATCGGTCTAGAACAAGATGAGCGGAGCATCGTCGCCGAGGCGGTTCTCGATATCCGCCTACGCCGCCGATCTGCAGATCCGTTCGCCGGAGCAGGGAGATCAGGCCGTACAACGCTCGGGGAACGGCAACGATATGCGCGCGTACGCGGAAGAGATCAGACATATGCTGGCCACGCCGCGAGGCCATACCGAGGAAGAACGAAGGTTATATACGGAGAAGCTGAATCGGGCGGTTATCGGGTTTCCGCAAGAACGGCTGGAGATGCTCGCCATCATATCGGACTGGATCATTAAGAAACGGCTGCAGCACGTGCCGATCGAGCAGTCCCAATACGTATCGCTGGCGGAGGCCATGTTCGCCGAGGTCATCGGACTTAACGTGCTGGAGCTAGTGTTGCGCTACCGGGAAGGGCTTGAGGAGGTGCAGGTCGTCGGCACTCGAATCTTCGAGGTGAGGGACGGAAGGGCGACGGCTTCGCCGTACCGGTTCCGGCATATCGCGGACGTGGAGCGGATCCAGCAGAATCTAGTGCTGTTCAATAACGATAGGATCAATCCCCGCAAGAGATGGGCGGAGGTGCTGCTGCAGGACGGCTCGCGGGTAACGCTCACCGGCTTCGGATTTACTTCGGAGCCGACGATGACGATCCGGTTGTACACGGTCAAACGGTTCGATCTCGATACGCTATGCCGGAAGGAATATCAGACGATCGACGACAACGTGCGGCAATTGCTGCTCGTCATTGTCCGAAGCCGATTCAATATGGTCATCATCGGCGCCACCAATACGGGGAAGACGCATTTAATCAAAGCGTTGATCGCCGCGATGCCTGACGAAGAGCGGATCGTGACGATCGAAGGACGGTTCGAGCTCATGCTGACGCGGGATTTCCCGGAGAAGAACGTTGTCGAATATGAATCAGAGGAGGACGATCCGCAGCACGGCCCAAGACAAGCGTTCAAGCTTGCGTTACGTCAGTCGCCGCAGCGCATCTGCCACGCCGAGATTAGAGACGAGGATGCGAACATCTATGTACGCGCCTGCACGAGGGGGCATGAAGGCAGCCTGACATCGGTACACGCGAACGCGCTCGAGGACGTGCCCGACACGATCACCGACATGTGCATGCTTGATGGCCGCGGAATGAATCCGGCACGAATGACGCGTCGCATTACGGAGCATGTAACGCAGATCGGCTTGGAGATGCGAATGGTCGGCGGCGTTCGTAAGCTCGTGCGCATTGGCGAGTACGAATGGCGAGACGGCGAAGTGAAGGTCCGAAGCGTTATGCGCTATGACGAAGGGACGGGGAGATGGTTGTATCCCGAACCCTTCTCCGACAGGGCGGCGGCTAGAATGGCCAGAATGGATCCCGAAGGCTATGGGGCGATTCGGCGGTTGTACGAGGTGTCGCCATGCTGACGCTTGCTCTCGCAGCTCTGGTCGTCCTGCTGTTCGCGCTGCTCTACGTCAGCTTTAAGCTCGGCTTATCGGTTTGGACGGACAGACATTCTCGCAAACGCCGATTGAAAGCCAACCAAGACACGCTTTGGAGCAAGCTGTTGAATCGGCAGCTTACGAAGCTTGGCAAGCCCTATGAACATATAACGGATCTGTTGCATGCTCTTGGCTGGAAGACGGGTCCGATCGGGTTCATGCTCATGTCGGTGCTTCTCGGTCTTGCAGGGATCGTCATCGGGGCGCTCCTGTTCCAATCCTTGAGATCTTCGTTCGTCTTGCTGGCGATTCTCGGCTGCATGCCGTACTTGCTGCTCCGTATGTCGCTCGTCAATCGGCAGATGGCGACCCGAATCGAATTTCTGCCGGCGGTCGAGCTGTTCTATCAATGTTATTTGGTCACGGGCCGCAGACACGTTCGAACGGCGCTTCAGAAGACGGTTGAAGAGAGACGTCTTGGCGGTCGCGTGCAGTTCGTATTCGACCAGCTGTATCGTCATTTATCGATACGATCGGAGGACGAGAGCAGTATTCGCAGGTTTACGCTGTCGTTCGGACACGTCTGGGCCGATTACTTCGGCAGCATCTTGAAGGTGTCTCTGGAGGAAGGCAATGATATATCGGGCAATCTGAAGGAATTGATCGCGGATATGCGCAAATCCCAGATGGACAATCAGACGGAGAGATATCGCTTGCTCGAAATCCGAATCGCCAACTTTACTCCGATCGTGTTCTTGGCCGTGTTCCTCGGCATTAACTTTCGCATGAATCCGGAAGCCAGCCATCAATATTACCTCGTCGATCCGGGAGGCAGAAGCATGCTGCTGAATGCGGTTGTCCTTCTATTCGTTTCATTTATTATGGGGCTGCTCTTATCTCGGCGTAAGCTTTAGCTGCGCCGGAGAACAAGCTCGGAAGGAGAAGGTAGCGATATGTCGGGGTATGGCGAGGGGTTAAGCTCCGCAATCGGATGGCTGTTGCAGTTCATCTTCGCTTTCATTAGCATTGCGGCGTTGCTGAAGGCCGTGACCGCCTCGCGCAATCGATGGCGCATTCACCTTAAGGATTGGCGCTTGCATCGAACGCCGGGTTGGTGGCTTGCGTTATGGCGAGCCCACGTAGAGAGCGCGGCGCTACAGGAACGGCGCGTGCTGTTAGCGGGCTGCGGCATTCGGTTTCCGCCCGATGCGTATTTGGCTTACCGACGCTGCGCCATGACGTTGTGCGGGTTATTCGCTGGAACTCTGTACGTGCTTGCCGAGCGGGGAATAGGGTCAGGGTTCGCGACCTGGAACATCGCGTTAACGCTTGCGATCGTGTTCGGTGCAATCGCATATGACCATGCGTTGCTACAAGCCTTCAAGCGATATCGAACGGACCGGATTCGCAAGGAGATCGTATCGGTCTGTAGTCAATTGCTCTACTATACGGGCTCTAGGCTTCATCTTCATGCCAAGCTGATGAAATGTCTGCCGCTTACCCGCGGCATTCGGACCGAGATGAACCTGCTGCTGAACGAATGGTATCACGACGCCGACGCATCGATGAAGCGATTCAAGGAGCGGCTCGGCACGGAAGAAGCGTATGGTTTCGCGGAGACGTTACGGTCTTTGCGGCTGGACGAGAGCGAATCGATCTATGATCTCCTCCGGGAAATCGTTCGCGAATACAAGAGCAAGATCGAGCTTGCGAAGAACAGCCGCAAGGAGACGACGTCTTACTTACTGTTCGTGCTTGCGGGTATTCCGATTTTGTACATGTTCCAAATTTTCTTATATCCCTGGGTTAGGGAAGCCGCGAAGCTGTTCGATGCATTAAATCCATAATTCGATTCGGAGGGTTAACGATGAGAAATATTCTGATCACGGTCATGATGTTAATTGTAGTCGCGTTGATGTTCAACGGCGTTATCGCCAATGATTCCACGGGCGTACAAGCCCGAATCAAATCGCAAGGCACGACGGCGAATACAACGATCGAGAATATAACGCTCGGAAACACGACGCCATAATTAGGGAGGTGCGGAGGGATGCGTCAAATCTTAATGACCGTGCTATTGCTGATGACTGTCGTAGGACTATATTCGAATCTTGTAAGCGGAGAAGGCGGCACGAAAGAGAGGATATCTTCCTCGGGCTCCCGGATGGCGGATAGGATCGCCAAGATGAGTCCGTGAAGCAGCTGCTCGTATTCATCTTGTTCGCGGCGATGTTCTGCTGGCTCATGTTCAGTCCGATCTATAAGCACGTTCTCGTCATCCGGCAAGCGCTGCTCCAGCAGGAGGTCAACTACCTGCTCGAGGTCGGTGCCAGCGGAACATACGGTTATATCGACGGGAGCATGATCGCCGAATCGCGGCTAAGATTGACGGATTACGGCTTTAATCCCGCTTTGCTCGAATACGAGGTGACGTCCACGTCGGGAGCCGAAGGCGGGAACGCTTCCGAGCCGTTACCCAGAGGAGTCGGATTGCGCCTGAAGCTGACGTATCCGTACGAACAGCTTCTGAACATAGACCGCTTAATCGGGATCGCTCCTCCTCCGGAGGATGCGCGAATTGCCGGACGCGGCATGCGGATGAGCGAGTACGTGCCTTAACGGAAAGGCGGTGACGGCGGATGGCCAAGCTGTTGTTCGGCATTCTGATGACCGTCGTATGGTGGATGCTGCACGCGCTTCAGCTTGACGAGGAAGCGGCGATGGGAACGTTGAACGACGTGAAGCTGGCGGTGAACAGCGCCGCGCATGCCGCCGCCCAGCAACTCGATCGGGACAAGCTGGAGCTAGGCGTTCTGACGATCGATTACGACCAGGCCCAGCAAACGGCGGCGACATATTTAATGGAGAACCTAGCGCTTGACCGAAATTTGCAGCCTACGGCAGAGAGTCTATTAGAAAGCGCCGTCGAAGTGCGCGTGTTCGAGGTGTTAGGCGAAGATGTCTTATATCCTTATAGTTATCACAACGAGCAGTACGATTACGAGGTGACGTTCAATCGTCCCGGCGTCGTGTTGATCGTACACGTACAATACCCGGCTCTGTTCGGCGTGCTCGCTCCGATCGAGTGGGACATCAGAAGCTCGGCGGAGCTCGTCTATTAGCGGTGGTTGTCCCGATGTTGACGAGGCTCTTTCCGTTTGCTCTAATGGTCTCATGGCTATTGAATCGGAAGGGGTATCGTTAGTATGACGCATCAACAAGCGCAACCAGAGGAATGGAACAATCGGGCGGCCAAGCTTCAAGCTCGACTTCGCAAGGCAGGTTTGCAAGGCTGTCTTCTCTCGCAGAACGTCGGCATCTATTATTATTCCGGCACGATGCAGACCGGATATCTATTCATGCCCGCGCAAGGCGAGCCGACCTTGTACGTGCGAAGAAGCGTCGCGCGAGCGTTGCGGGAAGCGAAGCTTCGTACCGTGGAGCTTCTCTCGTTCCGAAGCTTCGGCGAGCAGCTCGCGGCGGATTATCTGTGGTTGAAGGCTGCCGAGGGACAAGCTAGACCTGTGATCGGGGCCGATCTTGACGTCATGCCCGCGCAGCTGTACTTGCGATTGATGGAAGCCGTTCCGCAAGCGGCGTGGACGGACGGCTCGTCGTTGCTGCGCGAGGCGAGAAGCGTGAAGTCCGAATTCGAGCTTGATCGCATCTCGAACGCGGCGCAGATTGCCGCGGATGCGCTTGAAGCGGGGCTCGCTGCGCTCCAGGAAGGAATGACGGAGCTTGAGCTGATGGCGGTCATCGAGAACGCGATGCGTCTGTGCGGTCATGTCGGCATCATGCGGATGAGAGGCTACAATCAAGAAATTATGACCGGCGTCGTCGCTGCGGGAGCGGCTGCTGCCGAGCCGTCTTATTTCGACGGGCCGGCCGGCGGCAGGGGATTAACCGAGGCAGCGCCGCAAAGCTCAAGCAGGAGACCGATCGGGCGTAACGAGCCGATTCTGCTCGATATCGGCTGCTGCGTCGACGGCTATACGATCGATCAGACCCGCACGGCCGTCATCGGCGAGCTTCGCCCTGAACTAAAGTCGGCGTACGACACGGCTGTCGCGATCATTAGAAGAAGCGAGGAGCTTCTGAAGCCGGGAGCCAAGCCGGAGGATTTGTACGCGGAAGCGCTCGAGATGGCTTCACGAGCGGGATTGTCCGGACATTTTATGGGCTATGGCAAAGACCAGGTCAAATTTCTCGGACACGGGATTGGACTTGAAATTGATGAATGGCCGGTGCTCGCCCGCGGCTTCCGCGCTCCGCTCGAACCAGGCATGGTTATCGCGATCGAACCGAAGTTTACGTTCCCGGAGTGGGGCGTCGTCGGTGTCGAGAATACTTACGTCGTGACGGAGACAGGCTGCAAGGCACTCACGAAGTCGCCAGAGCGTCTATATGAGCTGCCGTTGTAGTCGTTGTATTTCTGCTATATAATGGTAAATAATACGCACTGGAGGGACAAGCGTAATGTCGGATAGAACGTCGTTCGATCCTTTTCTGATTAAGGAGTCGGGGTGGACTTACGAGGATTACGCGAAGCTTCCCGACAACGGCAATCAATATGAAATCGTGGCAGGAATGCTAGAGTTGAAGCCTTCAGCATCGACGACTCACCAACGAATCAGTCAGAAGCTGGAGAGAATTCTGCTAGACAGCTGCGAGAACGAATATATCATTATAGATGCGCCCATGGACGTCATCCTCTCCGAACAAGATACGCGCCAGCCGGACATTCTGATGGTGCACCGTTCCCGCGCTCACATCGTGCAGGAACATGCGGTCGTCGGACCGCCGGATCTCGTCATCGAGATTTTGTCCCCAACCTCGATTAAGCGCGACCGCACGATGAAGCTGCGAACCTACGCACAGTTCGGCATACAGGAATATTGGATCGCCGATCCGGTCCATATGACGATTGAACAATACTCGCTGACTCGACCTGGTCAGCCTTACGAGCTTCTGAACGTATATACGGCGGAAGAATACGTCGAATCCGAACATCTTCGCTGCGTGCGGTTTAAAGTCGGAGACGGCCTCACTTTTAAATAGTAGTTTCTTAGATACACTCACAGGGACGTTTCCTCGCGGAAGCGTCTTTCGTTTTCCAGCGATTTGCATCGCGTTGTCGATTTTAGTAGGATATAGCTAATAGAAACGAAAGAGCAGCTTGTAACTTGTTATAGTAGGAGGAGTAGCGATGCTGAAGCTCGGGGAAAAAATCATAATCGTGGAAGATCGCTTCGAGCAGAATATGCCCGTTGGCGAGTACGGCTTTATTATCGCTTATGATCGTAACAACGACAGCGCGTTCGACTACATTATCCGCGTTCCGAAAGCGAACAGGCAGTTCTACGTGCCTGCTACCGATATTGAATTGGAAACGACGTTACTAGAGCTGGAGGCGGAACGGACCTCGCGCGAGGCGTTAATCGATTACGCGCTTGCCACCCGTAACGAGGAGCTGTTCATGCGCATTATGAACGGCGGCAACGAGGCTCAAGCGGAGCAGGAGGACGAAGCGGGCGCCGAAGTGCTAAGCCCGGAAGCGTTCATTAAGCAAGTCAACTTAAAAGCCTGGATTTGAGAACGATCGGGACGGCGCAGGATTACCTGCTCCGTCCTTTTCTTATCGCGAGGACGCCAGCATCCGGGCGGGAACCGGCGATGCCGGGCCGAATAGGAAACCTTGGAACAACGGAATGCCGACCTGCCGCAAGTAATGCCATTCCTCGTCCCGCTCGACCCCTTCGGCAAGAACGGTGCCTCCGAATTTCGCGACGCGGCCTAGCAAGCCGTCAATATATCGTTGCTTCGTCTCGTCCGTATCGCAGCCGCTTACCCATCTTCGATCCATCTTCACATAGTCGGGCTTCAGTCGATCCACCGTTGTAAGCGTTGCGAAGCCTGAACCGACGTCGTCCAATGCCAACTGAACGCCTCGAGAGCGTGCGGTGTCGAATACGCGATCGAGCGCGGGGTTATCCAGCGGCTCGGTCTCCATGACCTCGAATACGTAATCTTGCGGCCGAGTTCCCGTCTCGTCCATGAAATCGAACGTTCCTTGCAAGCACTTGTCGGGTTCATGCAGGGACGACGGCAGGAAGTTGATGAATCGTTTCGTTCCGTGCGTCAAGTGACTGGCCCCTAGACGGATGGCGGAACGGCGCGCAGCGCGATCTAGAAAAGCGTGTTGGCCGGTTCTTCGTGCGGTTTCGAACAGCTTCGCGGGCCGGAACGGCGCAAGCTCCGGAAGAGGGCGCAGGAGGAATTCATATCCCTCGATGCCGCCGCCGGACTGTACGATCGGCTGCATATAGGTCGTGAACAAGCGGTGCAGAATCATCTCGGCTACGCTTCTCCCTCCGACATCGCCGAATAGCTCGGGAAGCTGCCTCCATTCGGATGGGCAGTCGGGACTGTCGGCTACATGGAAGCGTATGTGCTTCGTTTCTTCGGGAGGCAGCCGTCTTTGAAGCGTGCTGATCAGGCGAAGCAGTTGTTCCCCTTCTTCATAATGAAGGGAAAGCGGCATGTTCTCGGACGGCGACACTTCATGGATGGCGTCGCGAAGCAACGCGCGGGCGCCTGCGTTGTCGGCAGCGAACTCCACGTAACCGATGTCTTTAAGCGGAAGCGGGTATCGTTCGTTGCGAAATTCGTTCTCGTATGGCATGTTAACCCTCCTTGTCCTGTTGTTGCCTAAGCGCGAGCATGTCCGATATAATGGTAGGAATGAGCGGAAATACGGTTATTAAGGAGGAATTGCACGAAATGAGCATTACTATTAAAGACGTTGAGCATGTAGCTAACTTAGCCCGTCTAGAGCTGTCTGATGCAGACAAAGAACAGTTCACCGGACAGCTTAACGCGATATTGAAATATGCGGAGAAGTTGAACGAGCTTCATACGGACGATATCGAGCCGACGAGCCATGTGCTCCCGATCGTTAACGTGATGCGGGACGATGCCGTTAAGCCGTCGTTGCCGGCAGAGAAGGCGCTATTGAACGCTCCCGAAGAGGAAGACGGTCAATTCAAGGTTCCGGCAGTACTGGAATAGGAGAAATCAATCAAGGGTGAGTTAGTTCGAGCCCGACGAAGAGTCAATTAATCAAGGAGGAGCAGAGCCCCATGTCGTTGTTCGATCTACGGCTTTCCGAATTACATAATCGTCTGACAACCAAACAATTATCCGTCGCCGAGCTTGTCGACGCTTCTCTGTCTAGAATCGCGGAGACCGACGATAAGATCGGCGCATTCTTGACCTTGAATGAAGAGAACGCGCGCAAGGAGGCAGCCGCATTGGATGCCCAGCTCGCATCCGGCGGCGAGAGAGGCCTCTTGTTCGGCATTCCTGCCGGCATTAAGGACAACATCGTAACCGAGGGCTTGCGCACGACTTGCGGCAGCAAGTTCCTGGAGAACTACGATCCGATCTACGACGCCACCGTCATGACGAAGCTGCGCGCCGCGCAATCGATTACGGTAGGCAAGCTGAACATGGACGAGTTCGCGATGGGCGGATCGAACGAGAACTCGGCGTATCATACCGTTCGCAACCCGTGGGCGCTTGACCGCGTCCCAGGGGGCTCTAGCGGCGGTTCGGCT
>Ga0065721_10006645_pt1 | contig 20183 bp, 17 predicted proteins | sample Mesricmetagenome_FD_59108 | JGI IMG/M metagenome (GOLD analysis project Ga0065721, IMG submission 59108) | Mesophilic microbial community from rice straw/compost enrichment Sample: eDNA_1 v2 (version 2) | ecosystem: Engineered > Solid waste > Grass > Composting > Bioreactor | place: USA: Davis... | reverse complement strand
GTCGGGCTTGGCGATCCAGGCGTCGAGATCGGCATGCGTGATGCGGCCGGCGGGGCCGGTGCCGCCGATGAGCCGGAGATCGATGCCGGCGTCGCGGGCGCGCTGGCGCACGGCGGGCGAGGCGAGCGGCTTTTCGCCAGGGCCGAGCGGTATCGTGCGTCGCTGTGGACTGGATGTGAAAGCGGCGGCAGGTGCGGCGGCAGGGGGTGTTTTCGGTGCGACCGCACGATCCGGCATGCCGGCATCTGGCAGTTTCGCGCCAACGGGTTCAGGGCCCGGTTCCGGTTGCGGCGCGTCAGCGGGGGGCGTGGGTTGCGCCTTGACCTCGACCGGCGCGGGCGCTTCCGCCGCAACGGCGCCGTCGGTCTCGATCTCGACGAAGCGGCTGCCGATGGCGATCGTGTCGCCGGGCTCGCCGCAGAGCCAGGTTACCGTGCCGGTCACGGAGGAGGGGACCTCGATTGCCGCCTTGTCGGTCATCACGGTGCCGAGGATGTCGTCCTCGTTGACGTGGTCGCCGACCTTCACCGCCCATTCGGTCAGCTCCGCCTCGGCGATGCCTTCGCCGACATCGGGNAGGTTGATGGTCATCTTCGCCATGGTCAGGCCTCCATCGCTTCTCTGAGGGCGCGCGCAACGCGATCCGGNCCNGGGAAGTAGGCCCATTCCTGCGCATGCGGATAGGGCGTGTCCCANCCGGCGACGCGCATGATCGGCGCTTCCAGGTGATGGAAGCAGGTTTCCTGGACGATGGCCGAGAGCTCCGCACCGAAGCCGGAGGTCTTTGTCGCTTCGTGGACGATGACGCAGCGCCCGGTCTTTTCCACCGAAGCGCGGATCGCGTCGACGTCGAGCGGGAGCAGCGTGCGCAGGTCGATGATCTCGGCGTCGATGCCGGATTCCTCAGCGGCGGCCTCGGCGACGTAGACCATCGTGCCGTAGGCGAGCACCGTGACGTCGGCGCCTTCGCGGCGGATCGCCGCCTTGCCGAGCGGGATCGTGTAGTAGCCCTCGTCGACCTCGCCGAGCGGGTGGTTCTTCCACGGCGTCACCGGACGGTCATGGTGGCCGTCGAAGGGGCCGTTATAGAGCCGCTTCGGCTCGAGGAAGATCACCGGGTCGGGGTCCTCGATCGAGGAGAGGAGCAGGCCCTTGGCATCGACCGGATTCGAGGGGACGACCACCTTGAGGCCGGCGACGTGGGTGAAGAGCGCCTCGGGACTCTGGGAATGGGTCTGGCCGCCGAAGATACCGCCGCCGGTCGGCATGCGGATGACGATGGGGCAGGTGAAGTCGCCGGCCGAGCGGTGGCGCATGCGCGCGGCTTCGGAGACGATCTGGTCGTAGGCGGGATAGACGTAGTCGGCGAACTGGATCTCGACCACGGGCTTGAGCCCGTAGACGGCCATGCCGATGCCGGCGCCGACGATGCCGCTCTCGTTGATCGGCGCGTCGAAGCAGCGGTGCGAGCCGTATTTCTTCTGCAGGCCGGCGGTGCAGCGGAAGACGCCGCCGAAATAGCCGACATCCTCGCCGAAGACGACGACCTTCTCGTCGCGGCCCATCGCCACGTCGTGGGCGTTGCGGATGGCCTCGATCATGGTCATGCGTGCCATATCAGAAGCCTCCTTCCTGGCGCTGGGCGACGAGATGCGGCGGCATCTCGGCATAGACGTCCTCGAACATCAGCCGCGGCGAGGGCTGGTCGCCGGAAATGAGCGTGCCGTTGGCCTCCGCTTGGCGCTGGGCGGCGCGGACCTTCTCGACGATCTCGGCGAGCGCCTGGGTGTGGCGTTCCTCCGACCATTCGCCGATCCTGATCAGGTGGCGCTTGAGGCGGTCGATCGGGTCGCCGAGCGGCCAGGCGGTCGCCTCCTCCTTGGCGCGGTAGGCGCCGGGATCGTCCGAGGTCGAATGGCCGCCGGCGCGGTAGGTGACGTGCTCGATCAGCGTCGGGCCGAGATTGGCGCGGGCGCGTTCGACGGCCCATTTCGCCACGGCGTGGACGGCGAGATAGTCGTTGCCGTCGACGCGGATCGCCGGGATGCCGAAGCCGTGACCGCGTTCGGCGAAGGTATGCGCCCGGCCGCGGGCGAAGCCCTGGAAGGTCGAGATCGCCCACTGGTTGTTGACGATGTTGAGGACGACGGGGGCGTTGTAGGTCGAGGCGAAGACCATGGCGGCGTGGAAATCGCTCTCCGACGTCGCGCCGTCGCCGATCCAGGCGGCTGCGATGCGGGTGTCGCCGGCAATTGCCGAGGCCATCGCCCAGCCCACGGCCTGGATGTATTGCGTACCGAGGTTGCCGGAAATGGTGAAGAAGCCGTGCGCCTTCGAGGAATACATGATTGGCAGCTGCCGGCCCTTCAGCGGGTCGGCGGCGTTGGAATAGATCTGGTTCATCATGTCGACCATCGGATAGCCGCCGGCGATCAGGAGGCCGGCCTGCCGATAGGTCGGGAAGTTCATGTCGCCGTCTTCCATCGCCATGCGGAAAGCGCAGGCGACGGCCTCCTCGCCGAGATGCTGCATGTAGAACGACGTCTTGCCCTGGCGCTGGGCGGTGAGCATGCGCTCGTCGAAGACACGCAGGGTCAGCATGTGCTCGAGGCCGGCGCGCAGGTCGTCGGGGGTGAGTTCGCCGGCCCAAGGGCCGACCGCCTCGCCCTCCCGGTTGATGACGCGGACGATCGAGAAGGCCATGTCCCGCATGTCCTCCGGCGTCTCGTCGATGGGCGGCTTGCGGGTCGTTCCGGCCTTGGGGATGACGAAGTCGGAAAAGTCGGGCGTGTCGCCCGGCCGGCAGCCCGGCTCGGGAATGTGCAGCGAGAGCGGCTTGGAATGCGGCATGTCCTATCCTCCTCGGTGTGCCGGCGAGGCATGACCGAAACAGAGTCTCACAGTTCCATTCAGGTGAAAACGGGTGGCGACAGGCCGGACGCGTCCGGCGGGGCGGTGATGGGGTCGCCCTTTTTGTCGTCTACCGAAACGTTCAGGCCGCCGGCCTGCCTCCATCCCGCCTCCTGGTGCCCTCGCCAGGACGGCTTGCTGCCGTCTCGTCCGATGGGCTGTTCCCGGGGCATTTGCTACAACATACGCGGGAAAATTTCCTTTTTAATTGTGCTGGATTTGCGCACGTACGCCGTATAGACGTTTGAACGATTAAATTTTTTCAGAAGGAAATTCTGCGATGTTGCGATGCAGCAGATCGACCTTCTTTTCGAGCGTGTCTGCGGAGCAGAATCGTAGGCTCGCGTACGCGGCGTGGAAGGGGCACAGGTGATGAAGAAGCCGATCGACGACGTCGACCGTCGTATTCTCAGGGCGCTCGCCAAGAACGGGCGCCTGTCGAACACCGATCTCGCGCGCGAGGTCGGCCTGTCACCGAGCCCGTGCTGGCAGCGGGTGAGGCGGCTCGAGGAAGAGGGGCTGATCGCAGGCTATGCCGCCGTGCTCGACCACGATGCGCTCGGCGTCGGCGAGACGGTGCTGGTGGAGGTGGCGCTCGACCGCCACGACGTCGACGCGCTGGAGCGTTTCGGCAACGCGGTCATAGCCATTCCCGAAGTGCTGGAGGTCTACCTGATGGCCGGCGAGTTCGACTACCTGATAAAGGTCGCCGCCGACGGCACCAGGGGCGTGGAAGAATTCCTGCGCGAGCGGCTGTTCCGCATTCCGGGGCTCAGGCATTCGAAGTCGAGCTTTACCCTTCGCTGCCTGAAGCGCGTCGTCTCCTACGTGCCGGACTGAATCCGGCGACCGTTCGTTACGAAGCGGAGAGGGCGGCCGCGAATATTCCGGCGGGGCGGTAGACCTCCTTGCCGGTCCTTTCGAACCAGTGGGCGAGGCGCGCGGCAATCTTGCCGTGGCCCTCGTGCTCGGCGAAGAACATCGGCCCGCCCTTGCCGACCGGGAAACCATAGCCGTTCACCCAGACGACGTCGATGTCGGAGGCGCGGGCGGCGATGCCTTCCTCGAGGATCCGGGCGCCCTCGTTGAGCATCGGGTAGAGCGTGCGCTCGATGATCTCGTCCGTCGGGATCGCGCGCCGCGCGATGCGGCGTTCGGCGGACTTCGCCTCGATCAGTGCGGTGACCTCGGGGTCGACCTCGCCGCGGCGCGCGCCTTCGGGATAGAGATAGTAGCCCTTGCCGGTCTTCTGGCCGAGGCGGCCGGCCTCGCAGAGCGCGTCGGCGATCGCCGCGGTACGGCCCTGCGCCTTGCGGGTCCGCCAGGAAATGTCGAGGCCCGCGAGATCGCTCATGGCGAAGGGCCCCATCGGGAAACCGAAATCGGTGAAAGCGCGGTCGATCTCGACGGGCAACGCGCCTTCGAGGAGCAGGTCCTCGAGTTCCGTCCCGCGCGCCGTCAGCATACGGTTGCCGACGAAGCCGTGGCAGACGCCGACGACGACGGCGACCTTGCCGATGGTGCGGGCGACGGCGAGCGCGGTGGCGAGCGTCTCCGGCGCGGTCTTTTCGCCGCGGACGATCTCGAGCAGCTTCATCACGTTGGCGGGTGAGAAGAAGTGAAGGCCGACGACGTCCTGCGGCCGCGCGGTGAGGCCGGCGATCGCGTTGACGTCGAGATAGGAGGTGTTGGTGGCGAGGATCGCGCCGGGTTTCGCGACCGCGTCGAGACGGGTGAAGACGTCCTGTTTCACCGCAATGTCCTCGAACACGGCCTCGACGATCAGGTCGCAATCGGCGAGGTCGGCATAGTCGGTCGCGCCCGAGAGGCGCGCCATGCGCGCGTCGCGCTCGCCGGCCGTGAGCGAACCGCGCCCGACCGAGCCGTCATAAGTCGCGGCGATGCGGGCGAGGCCCTTGTCGAGCGTGTCTTTCGACATTTCGAGGATCGTGACCGGCAGGCCGGCATTGGCGAAGGCCATGGCGATGCCGCCGCCCATCGTGCCGGCGCCGACGACGCCGACGCGCTCGATCTTGCGCGCCGCCGTCTCCCTGCCGACGCCTGCGACCCGTGCCGCCTCACGCTCGGCGAAGAAGAGGTGGCGCTGCGCCTTGGATTCGAGCCCTGAGACGAGGGTGGTGAAGAACTCGCCCTCCTTTCGGAGCGCCTCGTCGATCGGCGCCGTCAGCGCCAGCCGGACGGCGGCTGCGCAGGTTCTCGGCGCCTCGAGGCCGCGGCTCTTCTTGAGGACCTCCTCCACATGCGCGTCGAAGCCGGCAAGGTCGGCGCGGTCGGCGGCGAGCCTGTCCTCCCGGTCGCGCACGGGAAGGGGCGGGGTGCCGGCTTCGGCGATGGTGCGGGCATGGGCCACGGCCCCGGCGAGCAGATCTCCCTCGAAGACGGCGTCGACGAGTCCGAGCGCCCCCGCCTTCGCGCCGGAGATGGGGCTGCCGGAGACGATCATGTCCAGCGCCGCGCGCGCGCCGATGAGGCGCGGCAGGCGCTGCGTGCCGCCGGCGCCGGGCAGGAGGCCGAGCTTGACTTCAGGCAGGCCGAGCTTCGTCGCTGGGGTGGCGACCCGGGCATGGGCGGCGAGCGCCAGTTCCAGCCCGCCGCCGAGGGCGAAGCCGGAGATGGCGGCGACGACCGGCTTCGACGCGGTCTCGATCCGCGCGATCAGGTCGGACAGGCGCGGGCTCATCGGCGGCTTGCCGAATTCGGTGATGTCGGCACCGCCGGAAAAGGCCTTCTCGGTTCCGGCAAGGACGATCGCGCGCACGGCGGGATCGGCGAGCGCCGCCTCGAGTGCGTGGAGAATTCCCGCGCGCAGCGCGTGGCCGAGCGCATTGACCGGAGGGTTGTCCATGAGGATGAGGGCGACGTCGCCGTCGGTGCGCGTCGCGACGACGCTGGTGGCTGCGGCGGTCATGCTTCCTCCGTCGGGCGGGGCCCGGTCTCCCGTGAAGATATTTTATATTTAAAGAATTTTGCGCGGAAATGTCAATCGAGCCGGGGGAACGGGAAGCGGGGCGGTTCCATAGGGTTGGCTCGCGGTCAGGGCATGAGAAAATGATTCAACGGTCTTGAAAACTGAGTCCGATTTTCTCGATAATTTATTGAAAGAACAAGAAAATCAAATGATCGGCTCGCTCGCTGCGTCTCGTGCCGCCGTGCCTCGATGCGCATCGCGTGGCCGACTTGCTGCCCGGGAGCCTATGCCGGGCTCGCTGACATCCACCCCCATCCGGACTTCGCCGCCGTCCAAGATGCCGAGCCCCCGCTATAGGACTTGCTGCCGACGGCGACGTAGGCCCACGCCGCGCGGCTCGGGGAATATACGGACGGGCGGGTCTCGCGGTCCCGCCCCTGGAATTCACCCGGACTAAGACTATCCGCGCCGGCGGGCGAGGAAGGCGGCGGCGATGCGGTCGCGGATCGCCTTCTCCTCCGCAGCGACCGCGTCGGAAAGCGCGCGGAAGTCGGCGCGCGCGGCGTGCAGCCGGTCGGTGAGCGAGAGGATCAGCGCGAGCGCGTCATCCTCGAACTCATACTGGTCGATGAGGTCGCAGATCAGTTCGAGTCGCGCCACGTCGACAGGCCGGAAGCGCGGCCCGGCCTCGGTCAGGACCGGCCGGATCACGTCCGCCTCGACATAACGCACCAGCGCCACGCGCGAGAGCCGGGTGACGCGGGTCACGACCTCTTCCTCGGTGTAGAAAACGGCCATCATCCTACTCCTGGAACATGCCCTTGCGCGGATCGTAGGCATGCTCCGCCCGCCAGGTTTCCATGAACGTCTTCAGCGCGTCGTCGATCTTCGGCGGCGCGACGATCTTCAACTCGACCCGCTGGTCGCCGCGTGGAGCGCCGGGCCGGGCGATGCCGCGGCCCTTCAACCGAAGCGTCTGGCCGGTCGTCGCGCCGGCGGGGACCGTCAGGTTCACGGGGCCGTCGATGGTCGGCGTCTTCACCTTGGCGCCGAGGATCGCCTCGTCGATGGTGACGGGGAGCGTCATGACGATGTCGTCGCCCTCACGGCGGAAGACGTGGTGCGGTCTTACGGACACGGTTATGTAGGCGTCGCCCGCAGGTGCGCCGCCGATACCTGCGCCGCCCTTGCCGCGCAGCCGCAGCGTCTGTCCGTCGGCAATGCCCGCCGGGATCTTCACCTCCAGCGTGCCGCCCTCCGGCAGCGTGATCTGGCGCGTGGCGCCGCGCGCGGCGTCCATGAAGTCCACATCCATCGCGAAGGAATGGTCGGCGCCGGGCATGGCGAAGCCCGTGTCCGCCTGGGCGCCTCGACGCGCGCCACGGCGCGCCTGCCCGAAAAGGTCGGCGAAGATGTCCTCGAAACCGTCGGGCCCTGCGGTGCCGTCGAAGGTCCAGCGCTCGCGTCCGAACGGGCTCGCCCCGGCTTCGGCGTGGTCGCGATAGAATCGTCGCTCGGGCCGCTCGGCGCCGGTGGAGTCGATCTCGCCGGCGTCGTAGCGCGCGCGCTGCGCCGGGTCCTTCAGGATGTCGTAGGCGGCGGAAATCTTGACGAACCGCGCCTTCGCGCCGGGATCGTCCGGATTTATGTCCGGATGCGTCTCCCGCGCGAGCTTGCGGTAGGCCTTCTTTATCTCCTCGGCGGTGGCGGTCTTCTTCACCCCGAGAATGGCGTAGAGATCGTCCTGCATGGGATGGGCGAAACCTCGGAGGATGGTGGATTGCCCTACATGTGATGATCCATGCCGGGCTGTTTCAAGGGCAAGGATGGCGTAATCGCGCGGCTGCGCCTTGATCCTGCGCAAATACCGGTGGTCTGCGCGGGGAGGGCCTTTTCCTGCAGACCCGCCTCGGCCATGATCGCGCCGGTTTTCGCCCAACGTGCAGGATCGTCCGAATGTCTTTTTCTTCCGCCCGCCCATGGTCCGCGGCCAACGCCGCCTCGCGCCTGGAAGACGTGCTGTCGCGCGCGGCGAGCGACGCACCCGAAGCGGCGCATGTCTATACCGGCCTCTTTCCCGAGCTTGCGCGCGCGGACGTCGCGGCGCTCGACGGAAGGCCGGACACGGCGCTCAAGGGCGCGCTCGTCTCGATCAAGGACCTGCTCGACGTCGCCGGCTTCCCGAGCCGGGCAGCGTCTCCCGCGCTTCTCGACACGGCGCCGGCGGAGGTCGATTCCGACGTCGCGGCGCGGCTGCGGGCTGCGGGAGCCATCCTCGTCGGCCATACCAACATGACCGAACTCGCCTATTCCGGCATCGGCATCAACCCGCATTTCGGCACGCCGGCCAATCCGCTCTATCCCCGCCATGCGCCGGGCGGCTCGTCCTCGGGCGCGGCGATCTCGGTGGCGACGGGGCTCGCCGACGTCGCGATCGGCTCCGACACCGGCGGGTCGCTGCGCATTCCCGCCGCCTTTACCGGCCTCGTCGGCTTCAAGCCGAGTCAGGCGAGCGTGTCGCGGCGCGGTTGCGTGCCGCTCTCGGTCGAGCTCGACAGCCTCGGGCCGATCGCCCGCACGGTCGCGGATTGCGAANCGACNTGGCGCATCCTCTCCGGCGTCACGCGCGAGGCGATGGCGGAGATNGGGCCGCGCCTGGTCGTNCCGGAGAATTTCGGCTGCGACGAGCTCGATCCCGCGGTCGAGGCAGGCTTCNACGCNGCGGTGACGAAATTGCGCGAGGCCGGCTATTCGGTGGTGAGCGAGCGGCTGCCGAGCCTTCACCTCTATGGAAAGATCCCGGCCTGGCAGTTCGCCTCGGTCGAGGCGCGCAGCCGCTTCGACACGCTGCTTTCCGCCCATGCCGACATCATGGACCGGCGCGTCGTCGCCCGCATGCGCCGCTCGGAGGACCTGTCGGCGCTCGACTACCGCCGGACGCTCGACCAGCGCGCCGCCTTCGTGGCGCGGCTGCGCGAGGATCTCGGCAATCGCTACCTGCTCATGCCCACGGTGGCGATCCTGCCGCCGGCGCTCAAGGACCTCGAGCGCGACGAGGACTTCAACCGGCTGAACGTGCTGGCGCTCCGCAACACGACGATGGTCAATGTCGGCGACGGCTGCTCGATCTCCGTGCCGTTCCGCGAGGGCGGGGACACGATCGGCGTCATGATCTCGGCNCCGTCGGGGCGCGATCCTGAATTGCTCGCGCTCGCAGCCAGGATCGAGGCTTTGTTCGCGTCTANCTGATGCGGCCGGCGACNGCCTTGACGCGGCAATAGGATTTCAGNCCCTCGAGACCCTTCTCGCGGCCGAAGCCCGACATCTTGTTGCCGCCGAAGGGCACCTCGATGCCGCCGGCGAAATACTCGTTGAGATAAACCTGGCCGGCGTCGAGCCGGCGAGCGAGCCGGTGCGCCGCGCCGAAATCGCGTGTGTAGACGCCGGCGACGAGGGCGTACTTGCTGTCGTTGGCGAGCGCCAGTGCATGGTCGGCGTCGTCGGCAACCTGTACGGCGAGGACGGGGCCGAAGATTTCCTCGCGCACCAGCTCGTCGTCGCCCGGAAGATCGTCGACGATGGTCGGACGATAGAACCAGCCACAGCCGGTCGCGGGATCGACGGCGGTCTCGCCGCCGGTGGCGATCCTGACCCCGCGGGCGCGGGCGCGGTCGAGGAAGCCGGCGATGCGTGCCTGGTGCTCCTGCGAGTTGACGGGCCCGAGCTTGGGATCGGTGAGGCCGTGGGCGAACTCGATCTTCTCCGCGCGGCGGCAGAGTTCGGAGACGAAGCGGTCGTGGATCGCGCGCTCGATGACGAGGCGGGAGCCGGCGGAGCAGATCTGGCCGGCATTCTCGAAGATCGCCCCCATGACGCCATCGAGCGCGCGGTCGATGTCGGCATCGGCGAGGACGATGACCGGCGATTTGCCGCCGAGCTCGAGGACGAGGCTGGTGACGTGGTCGGCAGCGGTGCGCATGACGTGCTGGCCGGTCCTGACCGAGCCCGTGAAGGTGATGTGGTCGATGCCTGGATGCGAGATCAGCGCCTGGCCGGCCTCGCCGCCGAGCCCGGTGACGACGTTGCAGACGCCGGCGGGCACTCCCGCCTCGACGAGGACCTCGGCGAGCATCAGCGTCGAGAAGGGCGTCTGCTCGGCGGGCTTGGCGACGACGGTGCAGCCGGCGGCAAGCGCGGGGGCGATGCCGCGGGCCGCCGTCGAGATCGGGTAGTTCCAGGGAAGCACATGGGCGGTGACGCCGACGGGCTCGAGGATCGAGTAGCCGAGATAATCGGGGCCGAGGGGGAAGGTCTCTCCCTCGAGCTTGTCGCAGGCTCCGGCATAATATTCGAAGGTGCGGGCGGCCGAGCGTACGTCGCCCTGGGCCTCCGACAGGGGCTTGCCGCCGTCGATGCATTCGACGATGGCGAGCCGGGTGATGTTGGCGCGAATGAGCGCCGCCGCGCGCATGAGGATGCGCCCGCGCTCGGCGGGGAGCACGTCGCGCCAGCGGTTCTCGAACGCGTCGCGCGCGCTCGCCACGGCCGCGTCGACGTCGGCCTGTCCGCCACGGGCGAAGAAGGCGAAAGCCTTGCCGGCGCCCGGATCGAAGCTCTCGAGCTTGCGTCCGTCGGCGGAGGGCACGATGCGCCCGTCGATGAAGTGTCCGTCCGGCAGACCCGGGACCGTCCCGGTCGTCAGGGCGATCGTGACCAGATCCTCGTTGCGCTTGGTGTCAGGCATCCTGCTCGCTCACTTGATGGACCGCCTTCGAAAGCCAGGCGGGATCGATCTCGACGCCCCAGCCCGGCGCGTCCGTCACCGTAACATGGCCATCCTGGACCGTGTAGGGATCGTTCAGGAACAGGCCGTATTGCCAGGGATAGTAATCCTCGACCTCGATGTTGAATTCGAGATAGGGCCCTGCATTGGGAATGACGCGCAGCAGATGCATCGTGAAGAGCGTTACCAGCGTCTGGTTCGCGGCGTGCGGGGTGCAGGTGATGCCGGCGCGGTGCGCCGTCTCGGCGACCTCGATCGTGCGGCCCATGCCACCGAGATAGAGCACGTCCGGCTGGACGATGTCGACGACGCGGCCCGAGATCATGCGGCGCCAGTCGGCGAGCATGCAATCCTGCTCGCCACCGGCGACGTCGAGCGACAGGGCGTCGGTCACCTCTTTCGTCTGCTCGTATTCCCAATAGGGGCAGGGCTCCTCGAAATGGCAGATGCCGTAATCCTCGAGGATGCGGCCGACCTCGATCGCCCGCGTCGGCGAAAAGCCGGAATTGCCGTCGACGAGGAGGTCGACGCCGTCGCCGAGCGCCTTCCTGATGGTCGGGATAATTTCCTCGGTGCGGCCCGGCCATTCGTCGACGTCGCGGCCGCATTCGGCGCCGATGCGGAACTTGAAGGCGTCGTAGCCGTACTCGCCGCGCAGGCGCCGGAAGCGCTCGGCCTCGTCCTTCGGCGTGATGTCGCGCTTCATCGACGAGGCATAGGTGCGAAGCCGCCCCGGCGTGCCGCCGAGCAGCGCGCAGACCGGCTTTTCGGCGAGGCGACCGCGCAGGTCCCAGAGAGCGGTCTCGACGCCGCCAATGGCGCGCGAGACGTAGGAGCCGGGAAACTTGTATTCTCTCAGGATGACGGTGTCGGCGATGCCGGCTGCGTCCTCGATGTCGCGGCCGAGCGCGTGCGGCGCGACCTGGCGGTGGATCACGCTCGCGGTGATGTCGGCATTGTAGGGTGCCGCCTGACCCCAGCCGAAAGCGCCGTTTTCCGCCGTCACCTTCACGAAACAGACATGCTGGCTTGCAAAAGTCTCGATACGTGCGATTTTCATGGGAAGCCTGCCACACTGCCTGGAGATGGTCTGCGCCAAGTAGGCGGAAATTGGACTTGATCGAAGGGCCATTATCGTTTGTCATGAGGTCCAATCCTCGTGAGGCTTCGGCATGAAAACGAACGGCGGCGCGTTGCTCTCCTCGATNCGCATCGACCGCAATTCCGACCGCAAGATCTCCGTTCAGCTCTATATGGGGCTGAAGGACCTGCTCCTGACCGAGGGCGTGAAACCGGGNGAAAGGCTGCCGGCGACGCGNACGCTCGCGAGCGAGATCGGCGTGTCGCGCACCACCGTCGTCGACGCCATNGACCGGCTGATCGCCGAGGGCCTGCTCGAGGCGCGGGTGGGGGCGGGCACCTATGTCAGCCAGACGCTCTCCGGCCGCCGGCCGCAGCGCGCGACGGCGCGCACGGTCGAGACCGCGGCGCCGCCGCCGCGCCTGTCCCACGCCGCACGCCATGCCGAGCGCTTCTTCACGCAGCGATCCTGGCTGCCGCACCGGTCCCAGGCCTTCATCAGCGCGCTGCCGGCGCTCGACCTCTTTCCGATGGCGCACTGGGCGCGCATCTGTGCGCGCCACTGGCGCGCCGACCGCGAGGAGGTGATGGGCTACGGCCATCCCTTCGGCCATCAGGCGCTGCGGCAGGCGATCGCCACNCATCTCAACGCCGCGCGNGGCATCCGGTCCGATCCCGAGCAGATCTTCATCGTGTCCGGNGCGCAGCAGGCCTTCTTCCTGATCTCGTCCCTGCTTCTCAATCCCGGCGAGCACGTCTGGTTCGAAAATCCGGGAGCGATCGGCGCGCGCAANGCCTTNGTCGCNTCGGGCGCCGACGTGGTGCCTGTCGCCGTCGACGAGGAGGGGCTTTCGGTCGAGGACGGCATGCGCCGTGCGCCGCATTTCCGGCTCGCCTTCGTGACGCCGTCGCACCAGCAGCCACTCGGCCACGTCATGAGCCTGTCGCGGCGGCTGGAGCTTCTGCAGGCGGCCGAGGATGCCGACGCGCTCATCGTCGAGGACGATTACGACGGCGAATTCTACTATGGAAACCAGCCGCTTCCGCCCCTGAAGGGGATCGATACGCAGGAGCGGGTGATCTATGTCGGCACCTTCTCTAAGACGCTCTTCCCGTCGCTGCGGCTCGGCTTCATCCTGGCTCCGCGCGGTCTCGTCGACACGTTCGCGCGGGTCTCGGCCAACTGGCTGAACGGCGTGCCCACGGCCAACCAGGCCGTCGTCGCCGACTTCATGAACGAGGGGCTGTTCGCCACGCACATCCGGCTGATGCGCCAAGCCTACAAGGCGCGCCACGACGCGCTGATCGCCGCATCCGAGGTGCTCGGCGGGCGCATCGACATCCGCCCGACCTCGAGTGGCTTCCACACGGTCGGCTTCCTCCCCGACAAGGCCAACGAGGCAGCGATCGCGGCCGAGGCGCAGAAGAAGAATGTCATCGTCGCGCCGCTGGCGCGCTATTGCGCCGAGCCGATCGGTCGCAAGGGCCTCGTTCTCGGCTTCGGCGGCGTCTATCCGGAGAAGATCCGCGCCGGGCTCTCGACACTCGCGGGGCTCGATGCGCTGGCCTTTTAGCCTGCGCCGAATTGGTCTGTTTTGAAATCGATAGTGGATATATTGCCCGGTCCAATGCTGACCTAGGCTCGACGTCTCAATGCCAGGATCGGGCCGTGCGCCCGTTCCGAAAAATGGGAGTGGAGGCATATAATGAAAATCAAGGGAACACTGATATCGGCCCTGTTGGCCACCAGCATGCTCGCGGCGGCCGGCACGGCCCAGGCCGAGACGCTGAGGCTCCTCACCTGGGGCAATTACGCGCCCGACAACGTGATCGCCCTGTTCAAGGAGAAATATCCGGACATCGACGTCGAGGTGACGCTCTCCAACAACGAGGAAATGATCGCCAAGCTGCGCGCCACCGGCGGCGCGGGCTTCGACCTCGCCCAGCCGAGCCACGACCGCATCTACGCGCCGCAGCTCGAATACGGCATCTACAAGCCGCTCGACCTTTCGAAGATCGACGTCGACGCCTTCGAGCCGAAACTGCTCGACGGCGTGAAGCAGAACGCCACGATCGACGGCCAGGTCTATGCCGTGCCGCACCAGTGGGGCACGTCCGGCCTGATGGCCGACACGTCGAAGGCGCCCAACGTCAAGAGCTGGGCCGACCTCTGCAATCCCGAGTACAAGGGCAAGACCTCGATGCGGCTGCGCCGCACGATCCTGCTCGGCACGGCCTACGGCATGGGCGAGGANCCGTTCGCGACCTATTCCGACCTCGGCAAGTACCAGGAGCTNCTCGACAAGGTCGCCGAGAAGCTGATCGCNTGCAAGGACAACATCAAGGCCTACTGGAAGGCCGGCGACGACCTGTCGGCNATGATGCTCTCGGGCGAGATCGTCGCCTCCGAGACCTGGGACTCGACCGCCTACAAGCTCTACGGCGAGAACAAGAACATCGTCTTNATCCCGCCGGAAACCGGCGCGCTCGCCTGGATCGACACGTTCGCNATTCCGGCCAAGGGCGAGAATGACGATGCCGCCTACAAGTGGATCAACTTCGTCCTGCAGCCGGAAATCTCCAAGCTGATGTCGGCCAGCACCGGCGCCATGGTCGCNGTCAAGGGCGGCAAGGACCTGTTGCCCGATGNCCTCAAGGCCGCCGTCAACGCCGCCTTCACGGACGCCGACATCGAGAACCTGAAGTTCTTCGCCAACATTCCTCCGGGCGTGGAGGACATGGAAGGCAAGACGCTCGAGAAGATCCAGGCCGCCACCGGCGGTTGACCGTCGCGCAAAGCTCGGGGATGCTGCCGGCTCGGGCAACCGGGTGGCGGCATCCCCTGCTGCACACTCAAACATGGCGACGGACATGAACGCGACTGTGTCTGCGGACCACGATCTCGAGTGCAGCAACGTCTGCAAGAATTTCGGGTCCGTGCAGGCCGTCAAGGATGTCTCATTCGAGATTCCGAGCGGCTCCTTCTTCTCCATTCTCGGCCCGTCGGGCTGCGGCAAGACCACGCTGATGCGCATGATCGCGGGCTTCGAGGATCCGTCCTCGGGCGATATCCGCATCAAGGGGCGCTCCGTGCTCAACGTGCCGCCCAACAAGCGCAACGTAAAGATGGTGTTCCAGCACCTGGCGCTGTTCCCGATGATGAACGTCTTCGAGAACATCGCCTACGGCCTGCGCTGCATCGGCACGGATCGCGACGAGATCAAGCGCAAGGTCAATGACGTGCTCCACCGCATCGCGCTTCCCGATGTCGGCAGCCGCGAGATCCATCAATTGTCGGGCGGGCAGAAGCAGCGCATCGCCATTGCGCGCTGCATGGTGCTCGATCCCGACGTGCTTCTCCTCGACGAGCCGCTTGGCGCGCTCGACCTCAAGCTGCGCGAGGCGATGAAGATCGAGCTCAAGCTCCTGCAGCACCAGTTCGACACCACGTTCGTCTACATCACCCACGACCAGTCCGAGGCGCTCGTCATGTCGGATAGGGTGGCGGTGATGAACGAGGGCCGCTTCGAGCAGATCGGCGCGCCGCAGGAGCTCTATCACCGGCCGCAGACCGCCTTCGTCGCCGGCTTCGTCGGAGATTCCAACCGCTGGTCTGGCCGGGTCGCCGCGCGTTCGGGCGACGAGGTCGCCGTCGAGACGGCAGGCGGGCTCACCGTGCGCTGCCGCGCCGGCGCGGGCGCCGAGATCGCCGTCGGGCAGCAGGTCGAACTGTTCGTGCGCCCCGAATTCATCGACCTGTCGCGCGGCGGCGGGGGCGAGGGCGGGCTCGCCGGGACGATCGAGAGCCTGCTCTTCAACGGCGCCAACAGCCGCGCGCTGGTGCGGCTTTCGACCGGCGACCACGTCGAGGTCGACGTCACGCTCACCGGTGGGCCGGAGGACGTGAAGCCGGGCGAGGCAGTCTCGCTCGCCTGGGCGCCCGCCAACGCCGTCTGCTTCCCCGGAGGCGCCCGGCGATGAACTACCGGGCTGTCAGGCGGCTGTCGCTGATCCTCCTGTTCGCGCCCTTCGCGCTGTGGATCCTGCTCCTGATCGTATTGCCGCATATCGGCATGGGCATCCTGTCCCTGCGCGAGAAGGTGGCGCCGAGGGTCTACGAATTCGGCTTCGGCAACTACATCGGCTTCTTCACCGAGCCGATCTACTGGCACATCCTGGCGCGCACCGCCTTCATGTCGCTGTTCGTGACGGCGATCGCGCTGCTAATCGGCTTTCCGGTCGCCTACTACGTCGCCAAGATTGCCGGACCGCGCTCGCGCGGGGCCATGTTCATGCTCTGCCTGATCCCGCTCTGGGTGAGCGACCTGATCCGGGCCTTCGGCTGGATCCTGCTCCTGCGCGAGACCGGGCTGATTTCCGGCTTCCTGCAATGGACAGGGCTCGCGGCCGAGCCGGTGGAGATGCTCTACAACGACGCCTCCGTCATCATCGGCCTCGTCTACACGGTGATGCTGTTCATGATCGTGCCGCTCACCTCGACGCTCGAGGGCATGGACGACGCGATGGTGGAGGCCGGCTACAATCTCGGCGGCAACGGCTTCACCGTACTTCGCCGCATCATCATTCCCTACGCGATGCCGGGCATCGTCTCGGGCTGCATCATCGTCTTCATGCTGACGGCGGGCAGCTACCTGACGCCGGTGCTCCTCGGCGGCAAGAACTCGAGCTGGTTCACGCAGACGATCTACGATCAGTTCATAACCCGCTACAACTGGGAATCGGGCGCCGCCTTCGGCTTCCTCCTCCTCATCTTCACCTCGCTCGTGGTCTGGATCGGCCTGAAGCTCTCCGGGCAGACGCTGTCGAGCACGGTCGCGAGGAGTTGAGGCGATGAACAGGCGCGGCAACATGGCGTTCCTGTTGGGCTACCGGCTCTACATGTTCGCCTTCTTCCTTTTCCTCGTGGCGCCGCTGATCGGGGCAGGCGCCTTCGCCTTCAACGATTCGATGTTTCCGGCCCTGCCGTGGAAGGGGTTCACGCTCAACTGGTTCTTCGGTACCGAGCAGCCGATGATCGGCATGTTCAACGACCGAAGGCTTCTGCAAGGGCTCTACAACTCGTTCTATGTCGGAATCGCGGTCTCGCTCCTCTCGGTCTTCGTCGGAACCTGCAACGCCTTCCTGTTCGTGCGCTCGAACCTGCCGGCGAAGAACTTCTTCTACATCATGATGGTGCTGCCGCTGGTCATCCCGGGCGTGATCCTCGGCATCTCGATCCTGGTTCTCGCCTCGACCGTCGCCAACACGCTCGACGACAGCTACGGCATCCGGCTGAATTTCCTCAGGCCCGGCCTGCCGCTCGTCATCCTCGGCCAGTTCTCCTTCATCACGACGATCACCTCGCTCGTCATCACCGCGCGGCTGAAGAAGTTCGACGCGACGATGGAGGAGGCGGCCTACAATCTCGGCGCGAGCCGGACGCGGGTGCTGCGGACGATTACCTTGCCCTATCTCAGGCCCGCCATGATCGCCGCCGGCATCGTCGCCTTCCTCGTCTCGTTCGAGAACTTCAACACGACCCTCTTCCTCGTCGGCTCGGATTCACCGCTGACCATCACCATGTTCGACCGCATGGCCAAGGGAGGCTCGACGCCGGTGCTGAATGCCGTGTCGTTCTTCCTGATGCTGGGCTCAGGCCTGCTCGCGCTGATCTCGGTGCTGGTGCAGAGGGAGCGCAGGCCCGCAGGGTGAGGGGGAGAGGCGTCTACCAGCCGCGCTCGTCGCAGAAACGGTACCAGGCGACGGCAGCCGAGAGGAACCAGGGATTTCCGGTATAGAGCGGCCGCGTCCTGAAGGCCGGGGTCTCGAAGGCGGTGCGGCCTTCCGGATTGCCGGCGATCCGTTGTCCGGCCCGCAAGCCGAGATAGCTCGCCATGGATACCCCCGAGCCGCAATAGCCCATGGCGTAGTGGATGCCCTCACGCACACCCGTATGGGCGAGCGTATCGAAGGTGTAGGCGACGGTCCCGCTCCAGGAATGGGTGAAGCCGACATCCTTCAGTTCGGGGAAGAGGCGGACGAGCTCGCGCTTCAGGAGCCTTCCGCTCGTCGCCATGTCGGCCTCGCCGTTGGTGACGCGGCCGCCGAACAGGATGCGGGTGCGATCGGGCGAGGTGCGGTAGTAATAGACCACCTTGCGCGTGTCGGAGACGATGCGCTGGGTCGGCATCAGCCGGTCCATCACCTCCTTCGGCAGCGCCTCGGTGGCGATGATGTAGCTGCCGATCGGGATGATGCGCCGCCGGAGCCATGGCGTGGCCGTGCCCGTATAGCCGTTGGTGGCGATCAGCACGTCGCGGGCGCGGACCATGCCGCGCTTCGAGGTGACGACAAAGCCGTTGTCGTCGCGGGCGACGCGGGTGACCGCATTGTGGGCGGAGATCGTCGCGCCTGCGGCGATCGCCCGGTCGAGCAGGCCCTGATGATAGCGGCCGGGGTCGAGCACCGCATGCGCCTCGTAGACGACGCCGCCATGGTAATAGTCGGTGCCGAGCTCGCGGTGCTGTTCGGCGGGAGGCACGACATGGCAGGGTACCTCGAGTCCCGGCGTCTGGTTCTCGACGCTGCGGGCGAGCTTCTCGAAATGTCTGGGGCTGTGGGCAGCGTGGAAGCGGCCCACCACCTTGAAGCGCGCCTCGATCCCTTCCTCGGCGATGAAGCGGCCGATCCAGGCGAGCGCGTTGCGCCCCTCCATGTGGAGCGCGCGGGCGACCTCGGGTCCGTGCAGGCGGGCAAGCTCGCCATAGGTCGGCTTGATGCTGGTCGAGATCTGGCCGCCATTGCGGGTCGAGCAGCCGAAGCCGGCGTCGCCCGCGTCGAAGACGAGGGTGGAGCGGCCGGCGCGCGCGGTCTGGATGGCGGCGTTCAATCCCGTATAGCCGGAGCCGACGATCGCCACGTCGACAGATTTCGGCAGCGGCGCCTCCTCGAGCCGCGGTCGCGGCGTCTCCTCCCACCAGTAGGGATCGGTCGAGAAATCCGCGGTCGTCGCCATTGCGGTCATGCCCTCCCATTCTCTGCCGGCGCACTATGGAGCGCAGTGGCGCGGGGCGGGATAGCCATTTCGATCACGGCGACATGCCAATTGCCGGTGCCAGCTTCGGCCGCTCAATCGATCAGGCGGCGGCGGATCGCCTCGGCGATGGCGTGGGTGCGATTGGCGGCGCCGAGCTTGCGGATCGCGCTCTTGAGATACGAATTGACCGTGTCGAGCTGATAGCCGGTACGAGCGGCGATCTCCTCGCTCGTCCCGCCCTGACCGGCATGGGCAAGGCAGGCGATCTCGCCGCGCGAGAGCTTCAACTCCTCCGTCGCAAAGCGATCCATCAGCGGCCTCGTCACCGCCGCATGGATCGATCCGGCGACCACGCTCAGGAAGTCGAGTTCGTCGGCGGAAAACGGCGTCTTGCGCGTCACCCACACGCCGCCATAGACGACGTTCCCGCGCAGAAGCGGGAAGAGGGTCCGGTTGTGGATGCCGAAGGTCTCGAGAAGGTAGGTGAGGCGCTCGGGCGGGGGGGCGACGGCGTAGAGGTCCTTCTCGCAGACGATGCGCGTCGCGGTCCGCATCGCAAGGGCGAAGGGATCGACGTTCCAGAGCTGCTCCGCATAATAGGTCTCGACATAGGCGGGCGGCAGGTCGGTGTCGATCGAGCAGCCCGAGCCAAAGCGGTAGTTGTCGAGGTCGAGCCCGGAAATGAAGACATAGTCGAACGGCACGGCCGCGCGCAGCCGCTCGATCAGCGGGTGCTTGCCGAAATGGCGATGGCGCGGCACCGACTGAAGGTCGGGGAATCGTTCCAGGGCATCCGGCGTCAGGACAGATAACGGGCTGACGGGCATTGCGACCTCCCAGCAATGGCACCCTGTTTCTGACCAGCAAGATTTAACAGCGGGTAAAATGTCGCACCCCGAGGATCGTTCTCGTCCCGGGCCGGCCGTCAGCCTCGCGTCGGGCCGCCATCCACCTCGACGAAGACCGGTTCATATTCGACCGGGAAGTTCACCGAGCGGGCGATGAAGCAGTATTTGTGGACCTCGTGGTGGAGGGCGGTGGCGAGCGCGAGATCGGCACCGCGCTCCACCTCGATGCGCGGACGTAGCACTGCGGAGAGGAAGCGGCCGGCGCCGTTCGGCAGCGTCTCGCCACGGCCGACAGGCGTATCGGAATAGGCGTGGACGACGATGCCGGCATTGGCCGCCAGATGCAGGTACCAGAGCATGTGGCAGCTCGAGAGCGCGGCAATCAGCAGGTCCTCGGGATTGTGCCTCGAAGGGTCGCCGCCGAGCATCGGATCGTTCGAGCAATGGACTACGGCCTTGCCGACGGTCTCGATGTCCCAGGTGCGGTCGTAGCCGCGGTAGCGGCGGGTGCCTTCTCCGCGATTGCCGGTCCAGCGGATGGCGGCGTCGAAATCGTGGTGCGTCATGACGAACGTCCTTGCCGAAAATGTCTACATG
>Ga0065721_10050438_pt1 | contig 20186 bp, 21 predicted proteins | sample Mesricmetagenome_FD_59108 | JGI IMG/M metagenome (GOLD analysis project Ga0065721, IMG submission 59108) | Mesophilic microbial community from rice straw/compost enrichment Sample: eDNA_1 v2 (version 2) | ecosystem: Engineered > Solid waste > Grass > Composting > Bioreactor | place: USA: Davis... | reverse complement strand
GGATCGAGGCGGCCAAACGGGCCGCGCTGAGCCAGCCGAAGCCGCTCGTCAAGCTGGGAGAACGGATGGTCATCCAGCATATTTCCCCCAACCCTCAGGTGGCGCCGGAGAAGACCGCCTTCATTATGCAAACGGATATTTCCGCCGCCCGTATTCTGGAGGAGCTGGATCAATTGGCCGCCGATTCGGAGAGCGGCGCCGTATTGATCAACCGATCCCAGAGCTGGACGATATCGAGCATGGCGGACGCCGAGCTGAGCGCACGGACCGTCGCTTTGGCGAACGAGCGGCTCGAAGCCGGCCTGCATTCCGGGGACACTCGAATGACGTACAACGGACACCGTTATCTCGTCGCGCACACCTATTCCGAAGCCTTGCAGTGTTCCCTGCTGTTTACTTTGCGGGAGGATAAGGTCATCGGTCCGCTGAGTCGTTACCGGGAATGGTTCTGGGTATTGTCCGGCCTGTCTTTGCTGACCGTGCTGTTGTTCTCTTCCTCCATCTACCGCGTCATTCACAAGCCGCTTCGCAGCATGGTGACCGCTTTCCGCAAGCTGGAACGCGGCGATATGAACGTGCGCATCGACATGCGCAGACAGGATGAATTCCAATACCTGTATAAACAGTTCAATACGACGGCGGAACAACTGAAACACCTGATCGAAGAAGTTTACGAAAATCGCATTGCCTTGCAGCGGTCGGAACTGAAGCAGCTGCAATCGCAAATCAACCCGCATTTTCTCTATAACACTTATTTTCTTGTACACCGCATGGCCAAGGCGATGAAGATAGAACAAGTCATCAGGGCAACCGAATATTTAGGCGTCTACTTTCAGCATATTACGCGCAACGCTCAGGAGATCGTTCCTCTGGAGATGGAATACCGGCACATCGCAGCCTATATCGAGCTGCAGTCGCTCCGATTCCACAACCGGATCACGCCAACCGTCGAGCCTCTTCCCGAATCTCTGAAGGCGGTGCCCGTACCCCGGCTGCTGCTGCAGCCGATGGTCGAGAATGCCTACCAGCATGGACTGAAGGAAAAGCTGGAGGGCGGACTCATCCGCATTGGCGCGGTCGAATCTCACAGCAGCCGTATAGACAACCATCTGTCGGAAAACGGGGTTTTGCTGTTCACCGTCGAGGACAACGGAGACGAGTTAAGCGATGAAGCGCTTGCCGCCTTGCAAGATAAGCTGTCGGATAAGTTCGACGACAAGGAAACGACCGGGTTGCTTAACGTCCATCGGCGGGTTCAGCTCCGTTACGGCAGCGCCTACGGCATTACTCTGTCGCGGAGCAAGCTCGGGGGTCTTCGCGTCCAACTTGCCCTTCCCCTTCAGGAACAGGTTGTAAAAATCGGTCAATCCAAGTAAACGTTCGATTATTGAGGCCGGTATCCCTCCGTCCCATAATGAATGCTGAGGGACGATCCTCAACACTTGATAAGGGGGAACACACATGAGAGCTATACCTAAACCAATGAAACCGCTCGCGATTGCCGTCACTCTCTCCATGCTGCTGGCCGCGTGCAGCAGCGGCAACAACGGGGAGAGCCAACCTGCTTCGCCGGCTCCTGGAAGCAGTTCATCGTCTTCCGCGAGCGCAAGCGAAGACTCGGGCATCCCGACCGATCCGTTCGCTCCGTACCCGGAAACGGTCAAGCTGACGTTCAGCCGCTATCAAGGCCAGGAAGTCAAATTTCTGAACGACGACACGGTTGACGACAATCTCATTATCCGTGAATACAAAGAGATACTGAATATCGATGTCAAGAACGCCTGGGTCGTAAAAGGCACCGGAGAGCAGTACGAGCAGAAGATGAACGTGGTCATCGCGTCGAACGACCTGCCTGATCTGATGTACGTGAACGCGCAGCAGTTGAAACAATTGGTGGAAGCCGATCTGGTGCAGGATCTGGGACCTTTGCTCGAAAAGTACGGTTCCCCTTACGCCAAAGACGTCATGACTCAGGATGGCGGCAACGCTCTGAAATCGGCGACGTTCGGAGGCAAGCTGCTGGCCATTCCGCAAACGGGTTCGAACATCGATTCCACACCGATTTTGTGGGTCCGCGAAGATTGGCGCCAAAAGCTGAATCTGCCGGAGCCGAAAACGTTCGACGATTTCCTCAAGCTGGCGGAAGCGTTCTCCAAGCAGGATCCGGACGACAACGGCAAACAAGACACCTACGGATTCGGCGTAAGCAAGGAATTATGGGGCGGTATGCCCGGACTTGAAGGCTTCTTCAATATGTACGGCGCTTTTCCGAGCATCTGGGTGAAAGGCGACGACGGAGCGCTGACCTACGGCTCCATTCAGCCTGAAGTCAAGGACGCGCTCGGCAAGCTTGCCGAACTGTACAAGGACGGACAGATCGATCCGGAATTCGCCTCCAAGGACGGAGGGAAAATCGCCGAAGCCGCTACGAGCGGCAAGCTGGGCATGTATTTCGGCGCTATGTGGACGCCGCTGTGGCCTCTGCAAGACGGCAAAAACCAAAATCCGGATATGGAGTGGCAAGCCTATCCCGTCCCTGCCATGGGCAACGAAGCGCCTAAAGTATCCGCCGCGTTCCCTGTAACCAAATACTTTGCCGTCAGGAAGGGCTACGAGCATCCGGAAGCGGCGATCAAGCTGCTTAATCTGGATCTGGAGCGTCACTGGGGATCCATGTACGATCCGGACAAATATTTCGCCGACAAAGGCTCCATCGAATTCCGCAAATATTCGATCTATCCCGAGGCGGAGCCGAGCCGGCGCAACCTGACGATCCATCAGAAAGTCGTCGAAGCGTTCGAGACGGGCGACCTCTCCAAGCTGAACGTGGAAGAGACAGACAAGTACAATATGATCAAGGATTACTTGGAAAAAGGAGATCTCGGCGGATGGGGATGGGACCGGGTATTCGGCAAACGCGGCTCGTTCGAAGTCATCAACAACTATGTCAATAACGGCCAAGTTTACGATAACGAATTTTACGGAGCACCGACCGAAGCGATGGGCGAGAAATCGGCAGCTCTCGGCAAAATGCAACTGGAGACGTTCACCAAAATCATTATGGGCGCCGCCAACCTCGATGCTTTCGACAAATACGTGAGCGACTACAAGAAACTCGGCGGAGACGATATCGCCAAAGAAGTCAATGAATGGAAGGCTCTCCAGTAGTACCGAGTAGCGAATAACGGCAGAGAACGCACCGAAGGGATAAGTGAACGACCCTGCTTGTCCCTTCTTGCGTTTGCATCTGCAGCGCAGGAGGAACAACATGCTCAGATTAAGACGATTTCGCGATATGCCGCTGCATCTGATGCTGCTGCCCGGAGTTATCCTGGTATTCATCTACAGCTATCTTCCGCTTGCGGGGATCGCCATCGGATTTCAGAAATTTATGCCTTCGAAAGGCTTATTCGGCTCCAAGTGGACCGGACTCGATAATCTCCACTATATGTTGAACATGCCGGGAATCGGCCAGGTCGTCTGGAACACGTTCTATATTTCCAGCTTGAAAATCCTGTTCGGACTGCTCGTTCCGATTGTCATAGCGTTACTGCTGAATGAAATCGCGGCTCATCGCATCAAAAAAACGTTTCAAACTTTGATTTATCTCCCCCACTTTCTGTCCTGGATCATTCTGGGCGGCATTCTCGTCGACATCCTGTCGCCGGGGCATGGTATCGTCAATCAGATCCTCGGCCTGTTCGGCATCAAGCCGATCTATTTTCTCGGCAACAACGACTGGTTTCCGTTTACGCTCGTCGCCAGCGATATTTGGAAAGAATTCGGCTTCAATACCATCGTGTATTTGGCCGCGCTGACGTCCATCAATCCCGCTCTCTACGAAGCGGCCTATATGGACGGCGCAGGTCGATGGAAACAAACCTGGTACGTTACGCTCCCCGGCATGTTGCCGATCATCGTGCTGCTGGCCACGCTCAGCCTGGGCAACGTGCTGAATGCCGGCTTCGACCAAGTATTCAATCTGTACAGTCCGGCCGTTTACGAGAGCGGCGATATTATCGATACGCTCGTCTATCGGACAGGTCTCGTCGACATGCAATACGGCGTCGCAACGATCGTCGGTGTATTCAAATCCGCGATATCGCTGGTCCTGATCTCCTTCTCTTATTGGGCAGCCTACCGATTCGCCAATTATCGCATCTTCTAGAGAAAGGAGGCGGCGTGGATGTATGCCAATACTGTCGGCAGAAAAACGTTCCAGTTCGCCAATTACACGTTTCTGATCCTGCTGTCGCTGACTTGTCTGTTTCCGCTTATCCATGTGCTTGCGATCTCATTCAGTTCCAGCAGCGCGGCGACCGCAGGCCTCGTCACCTTCTGGCCCGTGGACTTCACGACGAAATCTTATCAATACATTTTGGAGGAACCCGCCTTTATCCGTTCATTCGGCGTTGCGCTGCAGCGCGTAGCGCTTGGGACGGTCCTTAACATGCTGCTTACCGTGCTCGTGGCCTACCCGCTGTCCAAAGAAGCCCACGTTTTCCGCTATCGCACCGTTTACGCCTGGTATTTCGTGTTTACGATTTTGCTCAGCGGAGGCTTGATCCCGTGGTATATGACGATCAAGGCAACCGGAATTATGGATACGCTATGGGCGTTGGTGCTTCCTGGCGCCGTACCGGTATTCAATGTTATTCTGATGCTGAACTTCTTCCGAGGATTGCCGAAAGAATTGGAGGAATCCGCCTTTATCGACGGATCCGGCTATTGGGGAGCGCTGTGGCGGATTTATATTCCGCTCTCGAAAGCCTCGCTGGCAACGGTCGCTTTGTTCACCGTCGTCGGCCATTGGAACGCCTGGTTCGACGGTCTGATCCTGATGAATTCGCCGGATCATTATCCGTTATCCACTTATTTGCAGACCATCCTGACTAAAATCAACATGTCTTCGCTGACCTCTGATCAAGCGAAGGAGTTGGCGGCCGTATCGGACCGAACGGCCAAAGCCGCCCAGATTTTCCTTGGAGCTTTGCCGATCCTATGCGTCTATCCGTTCCTGCAGCGTTACTTCGTCAAGGGCATTGTACTAGGCAGCGTGAAGGAATAAGGAGGGAACTTGCTTGATTCGGATTCTGATCGTCGATGACGAGCCTTATATCGTGGAAGGCATGGTAGGTTTGCTGGAGGAAGCGGAACTGCCGGAGACGGAAATTCGCGGGGCGATCTCCTCCGGAGAGGCGCTCGAATGGATGGCGCGGACGAAGGTGGACATCGTGCTTTCCGACATTCACATGCCGGGCATGAACGGTCTGGAGCTGCAGAAGCGGATCTTGCAGCAATGGCCTCGCTGCAAAGTCGTCTTCCTCACCGGGCATAACGAATTTGAATACGCCAAGGAAGCGCTGCGATACGGCGCTTCCGATTACATCCTGAAGACCGACGGGGACGATGCGATTCTCGACACGATTCAAAGAACGATGGAGGCTGTCAAGGAGGAAACCGTTCGCGAATCCTACTTGGAATCTGCGCAAGCGCAGATGCGCAGCGCCTTGCCGTTGCTGCAGAAGGAATATATGCAGGAACTTCTGCGGTCGCCTGCCACGTCGCGAACGGCGCTTGCGGACCAGTTGACGCGGCTGCAGATTCCTCTAAGCGCGGACGCAGAGGTGCTGGCGGTGCAAGGCCGCATTCTGAATTGGCCCGAACAGATGAATTCGTCGGACCGAACGCTGATGACGTATGCCATTCGCAATATCGCTATCGAATATTGGGAGCCGGGCGCGGAATTGTTCTCGCTGGGCATCGAGCAGGAGCGTATGGTGTGGCTTCTGCAGATCAAGCCGTCTGCGACCGGCGACAACGGGGACAACGAAGCCGCCTGGCGGAGATTACAGAGCTTCGCCTTCGGGAACCTGGAATCGATTCAGGCGACTTGCCGCGAGCTGCTTCGTCTGTCCGTCTCCTTCGTCATGGGGGCTAAAGAGACGGCATGGGAGAAGCTTCCCGAGCAGATGGAAGCGTTAAATCTAACGTTCCGTCGCAGCTTCGGCATGGGAGACGATTTGCTGCTGAGGGAAAGCGCGGAGCCCGAGCAGAATATGCAGATCTTGAAGGGACTTTCCGTCCGCGATTCGTCCCTGAAATCGGCTGCGCTCGCCGCCCTGCTCGAGGGCGGGAAGCAGCAGCTCTTCGAACGAACGCTTCACGAATACATGCTCGATCCCGCCCTCGTGAATGGACCGGAGACGGGCAGAATCGCCGCCTATTATCAATTGGTCGTCATTCTGATGAGCGATCTGAGCAGCGGCAATCTGTTTCAAATCGTAAGCGAACGAATGGACTTGTCGCGACTCTACAAATACGACGCGCACGATACCTGGGAAGACCGGCTCGACTATTTAACCAAGCTTGCCGACGCGATCTTCGAGCATCATCGGACAAGGCTGCAGCGGCATAACGACGAATTGATCGCCAAGCTGAAAGATTACATCGACAGTCATATTTCGGACGATCTCTCCTTGACCCGTCTCGGAGAAATCGCCTTCTTCAACGCCAGTTACTTGTCGCGCATATTTAAGCAATATTCCGGCATGAACCTGACCGAATACATTATGCAGGTCCGCATGAACGAAGCGACGCGGCTGCTGCGGGAGACCGATATGCAGGTTCAGGAAATTACGAAAGCGATCGGTCTCGAATCGGCCGCCTACTTCATTCGCATGTTCAAGAGAGCGACCCATATGACCCCTCAGCAATATCGGGAATTCAATCAGTAGATGAATCCCGAACGAGATGAAGTGAGGGCTACACTATCTCGACTCCCGGCAAACCGTCGGGAAACCGGCTCCAATCTTGAAGCATTTCCCCATCCGTCAGCAGGCAAGCGTCCAATTCCGCGATCAGCCGTTCCCGTTCCAGGTCGATGCCGATAAACACCACTTTATTGATGCGGTCTCCGTACCGGTCGTCCCAGTTCTCGACCGCTTCCGGCTCCTCGTTCAGAAGGGCTTCGCGCTCCTCTTGCGGCAGCGCTGCGATCCAGTACCCCGAAGGCCCGAATTGGATGGAAGGGCCGGCCTGGCTGAGGCTTTGGCCGATGTCGTTGCGGGAGGCCAGCCAGATCATGCCTTTGGCGCGAACGACTTCGGGCGGCCATTCCTTCATCCAGTTCGCCAACCGTTCGGGATGAAACGGCTTCTGCCGCTCGTACACGAAAGAGGAGATGCCGTATTCTTCGGTTTCCGGCGTGTGGACGGGCTTCTCCATTTCCTTGATCCAGCCCGCGGATCGGCTGGCCTCTTCGTAATTGAACAGACCGGTATTCAAGATTTCCCGAGGATCGACGTTCCCGTTGACGGTTCGAACCAGCTTCGCCCTTGGCTGCAGCTTGCGAAGCACGCCCTCCAGCTCGTCCAGCTCGTCATCGGCAAGCTTGTCGCATTTATTCAGCAGCAGCACGTCGCAAAATTCGATCTGATCGATAAGCAGATCGACGACGTCCCGCGTATCGTCCTCCCCTACGGCCTGATTGCGTTCCAGCAGCGATTCCCCGGAAGAGAAGTCATGCCAGAAACGATACGCGTCGACGACGGTAACCATGCAATCGAGTCGGCACAGCTGCGACAGATCGATCCCTTGTGCTTCATCGCTGTAGGCGAACGTCTGGGCTACAGGCACAGGCTCGCCTACGCCCGTCGATTCGATCAGAATATAATCGAAGCGATTTTCCTTGGCCAGCTTCTCCACCTCGACCAGCAAATCCTCGCGCAGCGTGCAGCAGATGCAGCCGTTGGACATCTCCACAAGCTTCTCGTCGATTCGCGACAATCCGCCCCCCTCTTTAATCAGCGAAGCGTCGATGTTGACTTCGCTCAGATCGTTGACGATGACGGCGATTTTCAGCCCGTGCCGATGGTTCAGCACGTGATTGAGCACGGTCGTTTTGCCCGAGCCCAGATACCCGCTCAATACGGTTACCGGAATTTTGTTTGGAGTCATTTTTACCACCCTTTTCTTTGATAGAACCGTTCGGCGGCCCGCTGCAGCAGCAAGCAAAACGAACGGTTATGACCGATGTAGAAGGAGGACAAATCGTATCGGCCGCGCGAGGCCTCGAACGTGACCAGCAGGCGGTGCCGCATTTCCCGCATCGCAAGGCGCACGAATCGATCCGCCTGCTCCGACGCGAACAGCGTCATATACGCATACAGCGAATGGTCCTCCGGCTCGTCGAGAACGCTGACCCCGGCGCAGGAAAACTCGGTTTGGACGTTCATCCTCTTCAGCAGCGTTAACGCGCCGAGAAGCTCGGCATCCACTTCGATGTTTCCCAAATGCGCCGTTTGCTTGGCTCTTCTTCGGAGCTTGGTTCGCTCCAGCCAGTTCTCCAACTCCGCTTCCCTTCGCTTCCAGCTTTCCGCCGAATGAACGCTGATCACCTTTTCCGCATCGTTGCCGATGCCGGCGACGTAGGCCACGAGGCCTCCCCCTCTCCGGGCAAACGAGCGCCGCAGGTGATAAGGCAGCCTGCGGCGCATGTCCCTGTTCCGTTTTATTGAAATGTCGGCAGCGGGTCGTTGAACAACCGCCAGTTGCCCTTCATCTCGGATGCCGTCAACAGCGCCTCATCCAGACTGCGCGTAATGTTCTCCCTGTCCAGTCCGACGCCGATCAACACCAGCTTGGTCACGCGATCTCCCCACTCGTCGTCCCAGTCGGGAGATTTGGGAAAATCATGCTCGCTGCCGAAATACAGGCGCTTCTCGTCGTCGCTCAGCGCGGCCACCCATAATCCGGCAGGAGACATCTGACGGGATACCCCGGCTTGGCTGAACGAGATCGCCATGCTGTTGCGGGTAGCTACCCACATGATGCCCTTCGACCGTACGACCTCTTTAGGCCAGTCGCCGAGCCATGTCAGCAAACGTTCAGGATGAAACGGGACTTTGCGCGAGTACACGAACGACGAGATCCCGTATTCCTCCGTTTCCGGCGTATGGTGGTCCTTCTGCAGCTCCTGAATCCATCCGGCGGAGCGGCTGGCCTCTTCGAAATCGAACAGATGCGTATTGAGAATGTCCTTAGGGTCGATTTTGCCGTGGCTCGTACGGATGATCCGCGCCCGCGGCTGAAGTCCTCTCAGCGCCGTCTCCAATTGATCGAGCTCGGCTTCGCTGACCATATCGCATTTGTTGATGACGAGCACGTCGCAAAATTCGACCTGATCGGTCAGCAGGTGCACGACGCCTCTCATATCGCCCTCTCCGGCTTCCTGATTCCGGTCTCTGAGCGTATCCCGAGTGTTGAAATCCTGCCAGAAGTGATACGCGTCCACTACCGTTACCATGCAGTCGAGACGGGTAAGCTTGGATAAATCGATGTCCTGCTCTTCGTCGACGTAAGTGAAGGTTTGAGCGACCGGCAGCGGTTCTCCGACTCCGGTCGATTCGATCAGAATGTAATCGAACCGTTTCTCCTTCGCCAGCCGCTCCACTTCCTGAAGCAGGTCGTCGCGCAGCGTGCAGCAGATACAGCCGTTCGACATTTCCACCAGCTTTTCGTCCGTGCGGCTCAGCCCTCCCCCGTCCCGAACGAGATCGGCATCGATATTGACCTCGCTCAGATCGTTGACGATGACCGCGACCTTCAGGCCTTCCCTGTTATTGAGCACATGGTTCAAAATCGTCGTCTTGCCCGCGCCCAGATAGCCGCTCAGCACCGTAACCGGAATTTTTCGCTCCTCTTCCTTCGTCAATACGCTCATCTTTTTTCCGCTCCTTCTTAGGCGAATCGTCGTCGGATCAGGCGGCAGGCGGGATTCATCTCGTTTTCATGTTTCCCGCAATGCTGCAATCCGCGCAGTATCCGAATACGTCAAGTTGATAATTAACCGTATGAAACCGCATAGGCAGCGCAAGTTGGACCTGTGCCGGATTGAAGTCGACAGGAATCGTTTTCTCGCAATCCATACAAATAAAGTGAAGCCGCGGCTGCGCCCGGTCGATGACTCGATAACGGATCTCGTTGGCCAAGGCGAACGTTTCGATAACCCGCATCGCGCTGAAGATTTTCAGATTTTTGTAGATCGTGCCATAGCTCACGCCGCGGAACCTCTTCGCCATCTCCCGATACAGCTCCACGGCCGTGAACGGACGTTTGTAGTTGAGAACTAAGTCGACCATTGCTTTCCTTTGCGCGGTAATGCGAAACCCTTGCTGGAGCATCTCGTTCAGCAGCGCGTCTCTATTCAAATGATTTCACCTGCCTGCGGGAACAGCATAATGATGCAAATGGAGTCGAGAGAGGTTCATCGCTTGCGGCCGCCAACCTCGGGATTATTTATACGTAATTTTTACGATTATTGGTCATGAAAACTGCCGCTTCATCTCTTCGATGCAGTCCCGGCTCACCATTTTCCCTCGAAAATAAACCAGATTTTCCGAGCTTCCCGTGAAAATGCACGTAGGTTCATACTTGCGAAGCATGATCCGCTCTCCGTCCACGAAGATTTCAATCGGATCCTTCTCCCCGATGCCCATCGTACGGCGCAATTCGATCGGGAGGACGATTCTCCCCAATTCGTCGACTTTGCGGACGATGCCTGTCGCTTTCATCATGCGCTGTTCCTCCTCTGGCGATTCTCTTACGGCGCTCCGGCGTTCGCGTACTCTCTGCTGCCGGTCGCTCGGGGCTTGTATTCGGTAAAAGCGGTCTCAATATGCGCCTGAAGCAGCGGACTGTCCTCGATGATCGCTTTGCGCTTCGCTTTAAGGATAATCTGCTCCATATCCGCAAAGCTGCATCCGGCGAGCAGCTCTGAAGCCGCTTGATGGACGGTTCCCCGGCTCTCGAAATCTCCGATCAACAGCGAAATGAACTCGTTGCGGCTGGCTTCCTCCGGCATGCCGTACGTCATTTTCGTATCGAAACGGCGCCAGACGGCATGATCCAGCTCCTCCTCCAAATTCGTCGCGGCTACGAAAACGCTGTCCCCTTCGAATTCGTCCAGACATTGCAGCAGCGTATTCACCGCTCTGGCCATTTCCTTGACTTCGTCGTTGTTCTCGCGCGTCCTGGCCACTGCGTCGAACTCATCCAAAAACAGCACGCAGGGCGAGCCTTTGGCATAATCGAATATTTTGCGAATGTTGCTCCCCGTCTCACCCAGATGGCTGTGAATGATCGCGTCGAGCCGAACCAAAATGAGCGGCAGCTCGAGCCGGGCTGCCAGATAGAAGGCGGTCAGCGTCTTGCCGGTGCCCGGCGGGCCGAACATGACGACTTTGTTGGGAATCGGCACATCGTATTGCTCGAATTTGTCCTTCATGCCGAGAATCGTAATAAACTCCTCGACGATTTGCCGGTTAACCGGCGGCAGAACAATACGTTTGACCTTCCTTGCGCATTCTTTAACCTCGTAGTAGGTGCCCATGTCGATGCCCTTGGACCGGGGGAGGCGCAGATTTGCTTTGTTTTTGCTCATTCTTGAGAAGCTCCTTAATTAATCAATGCCGGGGAAGTCCAGAAAACCCCCTCCCGGTCCAGCTCTACTCGCTCCAGCTGACGCTCGAAGTCGGGACACGGCGTTATCGAAGGAACCAAACTCCACTCGCCGTCGTCATCCAGCGCATAGACGCTCCATATACCCCGCTCGAGACGAAATTGCGCGATTGCCGTACGGGTCCATTGCCGGCTGCCGTAATCCGGTCGCTCCTCCGCCAGGGTGAGCCGATTGCCGTCCCATTCGTATTTTAAGCGAACGAACGCACGAACCTCCCGAGGGACCTTCAAATCGATATATCCATCCAAAAGCTTCCCGAGTCTTCGGATCGTAAACGGATCCATCCCTCTTTCACCTCGTCCTGTGCGAATACAAATCCGCAACGCCGAAACGGCGTCCTATTAAGACGACCGATTCGGCATTCGGCGACTGCGTTCTACTCGTTCAACGCCTTCTTCAAAGCTTCCAGATTGCTTCTCATAATGGCGATATAGTCCTGGTTGTTGCCGACTTCCTCTTCCGTCAGTCCTTCGAGCGGATTAAGCACATCCGTCCGGGCGCCCAGTTCGTCCGCCACCGTCTGTGCCACCTTCGGATCGACCAGCGTCTCGAAGAAGATCGTCTTGACTTGGTGCTCCTTGGCGAATTCCACGATTTCCGCCATTTCGTTCGGGGACGGCTCCTGATCGGGAGACAGCCCCGAAATCGGAAGCTGCGTAAGTCCGTAGCGCTTGGCGAGATAGCCAAATGCCGCGTGCTGCGTCACGAACTCCTTGCGTTTGGCGCCGCCCAGCTCCGTCTTGAACGCCTCGTCCAGTTCCTGCAGCTTGGCGATATACGCGTCGGCGTTTTTCTTGTAATCGTCCTTGCGGTCCGGATCGGCCTTCGCGAAGGCGTCGGCGATCGCAGCAACCTGCTGTTGGGCCAGCACCGGATCGAGCCATACGTGCGGATCGAGCACATGCTCGTGTTCATCCGCGTGTTCGTCCCCATGCTCGTCGGCATGTTCATCTGCGTGTTCGTCCTCGTCCGCATGCTCATCCGCGTGTTCGTCTTCGCCCGCATGTTCATCTTCGTCCGCATGCTCATCCGCGTGTTCGTCTTCATGTCCGTGCTCGTGCGGCAAGCCTTCCATCAGCTCGATGCCCTCGCTCGCCTTCACAATGATTCGCTTGTCGCTCGCCGCGCTTGCCAGCGCGTCTTCGACCCACTCCTCTACAAGGCCGTTGTACACGAAAATATCGGCTTCCTTCACTTTGACCATGTCCTGCGGCGAAGGCTCCCAATCGTGCGGCTCCGTTCCGGGAGGAACGAGCGCGACGACGTCGGCGTATTCCCCTCCCACCTGCTTGCTGAACTCGTACATAGGATAAAAAGTCGTGACGACCTTCAGCTTGGCGGCTTCCGCGGCGCTCGCGCTGCCCGAAGGCTCCGCGCTGCTCGACGCCGTGCCGGTCGGCTGATCGTTCTTGCTGCAGCCCGCCAGAGCCAAAGCCAATCCCGCTATCAATACGATCGATGTCTTAAATCCTTTTTTCACCGTTATTTTTCCTCCCGAAATCCGATATTCATAGAAGTTTCCTGATTTTATAGGTCGCTTTCCTTATTCCGATTCCCGCAACGAGCAGCACCAACAGTACGAAAGCGATCGTTCCCCCAGGAGGCGTGCTCAACTGATAAGAGGCCGCCAGGCCGGAAAATACGCCCGCCAATCCGATGCCCATGGAGATAACCAATGCCGCGGCGAAGCTCGGAGCGATCCGAATCGCCAGCGCTGCGGGAAGCACAATAAGGGAAGAGACGAGAAGCACCCCGACGATCGGAATGCTGGCCGCGACGATCATTCCGGTAATGACGCTGAAGCCGAGCGAGATCCACTTGACCGGGAGCCCGTTCGTCTTCGCCGTCTCCTCGTCGAACGTCATCTGGTACAGCGGTCTGCGCATGAAATAAAAAAACGCGCCTCCAACCAAGGCTACCGCGCCCATAAGAAGCAGCTCGGTCCGGTTCACGGCTACGACGGAACCGAATAAGTAAGAAGTGAAGCTTTTGTTGGTCGCGCGGGCAAGGCTCATCAAGATCACCGCGGTTGACAACCCGCCGACCATAATAATGGCGACGGACATCTCGCTGTAGGTTTTGTAAGCTCTTCGCACGTATTCCACCGCGACGGCCCCCGCTACGGCGGCAATAAACCCCGTCAAGGTCGGGTCGATATGAAGATATATTCCTGCAGCTACGCCGGCGAGCGATACGTGCGACAGCATATCCGCCATTAACGCCTGCCTGCGAAGCATCAGATAAACTCCCAAAGCCGAAGCGATGAGCGCGATTATCCCACCGGCGCAAAATGCCCGCTGCATGAAGTCGTAGTGCAGCATTTCCAGCCTCCATCTTCTTTGCGTTCCAAGGTAATGCAGCGGTCGAGATACTCCGCCATCTCCGTCAGGTTGTGCGTGACCATCACCACGGTCCGGCCGTAATCCTTGACCTGGGCCTGAAGCAGGCGATAAAATCCGAGCCGGCTTTCCTGGTCCATGCCGGTCGTCGGCTCGTCCAGCACAAGCAGGTCCGCCTCCTGGGCGAGCGCCCTGGCGATGCACACCTTCTGCTTCTGTCCGCCGGACAATTCGCCGATCTTGCGATGGCGAAACTCCCACATTCCCACCTGCCGAATCGCATCCTCCGTCATCCGACGGTCCTCCTGATCGAGTCTGCGCAGCCAGGAGCCTCTGGCATGTCTGCCGGAACGGACGAATTCCGTAACCGTGCTCGGGAACGCGCCGTTAAAAGCGGCGATCTGCTGCGGAACGTAACCGATCGCCAGCTTGCCGCCTCCGGCATTGCGCCGTGCCAATTCCACCGTGCCGCTCCAAGGCTTCAGCAGCCCCAGCATCAGCTTAAGCATCGTTGTTTTGGCGGCCCCGTTCTGACCCGAGATCGTCACGAATTCCCCGAAAAAAATATCGACGTTCGCCTGTTCCAGACACGGAACGTCCCCGTAACCGAAATTTACGTTTCGCAGCGATACCATTCGCATAAGCGCGCGTTCCCCCTTCCTTCCGTCCGTCACCGCTTCGATCGTTCCGCTCCGGACTTTTTTCAAATTGCGTAATTATTACGATTTTCAGTCATAAAAAAAGCGTTCCAAGGATGACCAAGCCGCGCCCGGCCATGCTTGCGGGAAATTAGCGAGTTTCCCGGTGAAGCGTATATTTCTTGAGACGAGGACTATATTTGCGGAGCTCCAGACGGTTGGGGTGCGTTCTTTTGTTTTTCGAGGTCGTGTAGTTGCGATCTCCCGTTTCCGTGCAAGCCAGCGTGACGATCACTCTCATTACGCTCACCTCCTTCGTTCGTATTTAATTGTAATTATTACGCATATAGAAAGCATAGCGCCTAAAGACCGGTCTGTCAACGTCTAGTCGGCAAAGCCGTAAAAGAATTTGAAGAAACAGGCCCCGATCGCAAGCGGTCGGAGACCGTATGCCGGAGCCGTTCGCGGGTTCGCTTTATTGAAGCTGGCACTCCTCGCACAGTCCGTATACTTCAAAACGGTGCCGCAAAACTTTGTAGTTGCCGGGCAGGTTCACGTTTTGCTCCATGGGGCAATATTCGAAGGGGAGCGTCTTCTCGCAGTTGACGCAAATCAAATGATGATGGTGGTGGGAAATGCAGTTCTCCCTGAACTTCAATCCGCCCTCCATAAAATAAAAATGCTCCAGAACCCCCATCTCGCTAAGCATGCGGAGATTCCGATAGACGGTATCGAAGCTTACGCTCGGATAGTGGACGGCCATTTGATCGTAGACGTCCTTGGGGGACAAATACCCGTCGTAATTCGCGAAAATCCCGGCCAACGTCTTTCTCTGCTCGGTCACTCTCCAACCGTTCCTGGACATCGTCTCCAGCATGGTTTTGACTTTGTTGTTCTCCATTGCCGTCCCAACCGTTCCCTTCGCCCGAAATTTGCAGTTTCGCAGCGGACATTGTCTTTACTTCGTATTTTACCAAGAACGATGGATTTTGTCATATGAAGGGGCAACGACGAAAAACAGGCCGAAAGCCCGGCCTGCCGACGGAGATTCCTTTTTCATACGCTTGCGGCATCTGCCCGTTGCTCGCGCCGAGCGCTGCCTCGCAGCGGGAGGATGACGTTAAGAATCGAAAGTCTCTGGCCAACCGATACTTACATGGCTCATATGAATCTCCTTGTATTGATCATAATTTCCACTGTATCCCTGATCTTCTATGTAGTGTTTAATTATATCTACCGTTATGCCGACTTCATTGTAGTGACCAGTGTGTAATGTTTGTGCGCACATCCCTGCTTCACTTTCTTCCAATGTTAATAGGTAGTCATCGCTTCCAAGTCGATCAACCATGGCCGCTTTCAATTGAGTTTGTAGATTTCAACTATGAATCCTCCTCCAACATATGTTTACCCGATTGCATATAACGTATTTCATGTTCACGACACGACCCAGCCATAGACAGCTCCTATCTTTGGCTGGATCGTGTGTTGTCTGAGCATTTTCCATAATTATACTATAATCATTGCCACCCCCGAACTACATCCAAAAATATCCGAACTCGTCCTTATCAATTGTTTTTAATTGCTTTTCCAAGTCTTCTATCGGTTTTATACCCTCTACGAAATGCCACTTATCTTTACTGTCCTTCCAGTAAACCTTCCACTTATTTTCTTCGTATCTAAATTGCGCTATTGGCAGTTCGACTCGTTGTCCAGGCCTAAATGAAGGTCTATCTTGCGAAAGCGTAACTGTGTTTCCTCGGAATTTATAAATGATCTTGTATTCATCCTTGAACTCTATTGGGATTTTTTTATCTATATAGGCATCAAGTATTTTTTCAAGTCTCCGTTTTGTAAATGGATCAAAACTCATGTTTATCGTCCCCACTGTTGTTTGGTTTTTGTATCTTTTCAATAGCAGTGTTTTCTGAAACTACTCTTAGGATCGGCCGTGACGCGGTTAGGAGTTGGGCGTGTCCGGATGCTTCCGGTCGGCTGACTCTGCTTCCTCGTCTACTGAAAAAGCCCTTCAATGTCCTTAATAGTGATCCGTTTGAATTCGGTTATTAAAATATCTGCTTCATCCATGTTTTCATGAATGTGAGGTAAACCCTTATATCCAATGCACTTCATTCCTGCGGATTTTGCTGCTCGTAATCCATTATTTGAATCTTCGATTACGACACATAAAGAGGGATGAACTCCCAGCTTCTTTGCAGCAAGCAAAAAAATTTCCGGGTCTGGCTTGGAAACCTTTACTTCATCATCACAAATATACTGATCAAAATAGTCATTCAGCTCAAATATATCAATAACCGCATTCATGCGTTTCCTTGAAGCACTTGTTGCAATTGCTGTCTTTATTCCTTGCTTTTTAATCTCAATTGTCAGCGCTCACGTACTTTGTCGGTGTCGTAATCACCGTCATTGACGTGACCGCTTGTGCGTCAGGCACGTCAGCAGCTTGAGAAGTCTAACGCCAGCCAGTGTGGGGGGCGAAAAACGGCGGTTACCCCGCCGTTCCTCGTTGCCGGTCTATGTCCGCCAGAACGCGGCCAATCTGCGCTTCCTCAATCACTTCGGCATCGTTACGCTCCGCTTCAAACAGCGCCTGGCTGCAGATCTGGTTTACCACCCGCGGAATCCCTTGGCTCGCTGCGTAGAGCATCTGCACCGCGCTCTCGGCAAAGACTGGCCGCGTCAGCTTGGCCTCTTCCATATGGTGCTTCACATACGCCGACGTTTCTTCTTGGCTCATCCCGCTTAGATGGTACTGGATCCCAATCCGCTGGCTAATTGCTTCGTACTTCTTTAATCGCAACTTCTTGCGCAGCTCCGGCTGCCCCGACAGCAGCACCGGGAACAAGCTTCTCGCGTCCATCTGGTGGCTCATCACAAATCGCAGCTCCAGCAGCATGTTCTCGCTCATCTCATGCGCTTCGTCAATCACCACCACCATCTGCCGCTCGCTCTGCGCTTCCCGGCGGCTCAGCACTTCCGTCCACAGCCGGCGCGCCTTCGCCACCGAATATGGCGCTTCTTCGTCGACATGAGCAAGCAATTGCGCGTAAAAATCGCGAGGCTTCAAATCTGCCGTACTCAAATAGATCGGCTGTGTTCGCATCGGATCCAAAGAGCGGAAGAGACGCCGGAGCAGCGCGGACTTACCGCTGCCCACCTCCCCGGTCAGCACGCCCAGCAGCCGGTGCTCCACCGCCAGATTCAAACGAGCGTACGCTTCCCGGTGGCCGTGGGACTCGTAATAGCGCTCCACTTCGCGCGTAAACGGCCGGATGCTCATTCGCGCTCACCGTCCCTCGCCCGGGCATAGCGTACTTCCTCCACCGTCCATGCCGCCTGCCGTTTGTGTTCGGCCAACGCCAGGAACGAGAGCGTCTCGGTTACGCTTCCCGGCGCATCGGTCGTCGTCTTCTCCTCCGGACCTCGTCGCTTTCGCTTCAGTTCCACCGGCACCGCGTCGGCGAAGCGTTTCTCGTCCTGCCACACCTGGATCTCGCGAAGATCAAACGGATCATACCGCACGGCGACTTTCTGTTTTACAAGCTCGCTGTCTACCTCGTACGTGTTGCCGCAGAGCTGGATGCAGCCGGTCTTGTCTACCGTTCGCTGTTCTTCCCACAGGAATAGTTCGTTCAGCTCCGTGAGCGGCAGACGCTTACGCGGCTTGTCGCTGGCTTCGAATCGCTGTTTTGGCGGCTGCTTGGTGCTGCCATGCTCGCGGACGTGGTAATAGCCGTCCAGCCAGCTTCGCAGCGCCGCGTTCAGCTCCTCCAGCGTTGACATCTCGCCCTGGTCCACGAGCGCCTGCACCTCCGGGCGGAAGCTCGAGTCCACGAATTGAAACAGACGTTCCACCTTCCCGCGACCCATAGGACGGTAAGGTTTACTGTGGACAAGGCGGATGCCAAGCCTCCCGCAAATCCGCGCCAGATGGTGAGCGGAGAAGGCCGAGCCGTTATCGCAGTAGAACATTTCCGGAATTCCGTGACGCAGAATCGCCTTTTTGAGACTGTCCTCCAGACGCGGCAGCTTCTCGTCCCAATAGATTTGCGCGTGCACGACATAGCGGCTGTAATCGTCCAAGATCGCCAGCAGGATCGTCTTGCGCTTCTTGCCCGGCGTCTTCGGATCCGGCAGATAGACGAAATGCTTAAAGTCGGCTTGCAGCAGTTCCAGAATATCGCCGACCTCGAATCGGCGGAACGTGCCGGAGGGTGCCTTCTCCATCAGTTGCTTTCGGCTCATGCCGGCCTTGCGTAGATGGCGAGCCAAGGTACTGGCCGCCAGTTGCCCGGGAGCGGCGGCGCCGCTTTCTTCGAGCAGGAAGATGAGCTGCTCCACGCTACGCGAAGGGCGCTCCTGACGAAGCTGCATCGCTTGCTGAAGCAGCGCGGCATCCAGCTTCGTGTGGCCGTGAATCGGGCGCGGCCTGGGCTTTAGCGCATCCCAGTTTCCCTTGCGGTACGCGGCTAGATAGCGCTCCAACGTCCGTTCGCTTACGCTCATCTGCTGTCCGCCCGGCAGCTCGTAGTTGCGACTGGCGGTCTCCCGGAGCCACGCTTTGAGCTCGCCCGGCGCCAGCGGCGTTTGTCTGCTGACAATGGGCGCAATGAGGGCGAAACGCGCAGCAGCGATTTGTTCGGCTTTCAGTCGGTCTACCATATAAACGCCTCCCATGGCATGAAGTTGGGGAATCATCCCAATCTCCATTGTGAAGGCGGGCAGGCGGAGGCTCCATGGCCAGCCATTGTGGGATTTCGTCAGATCGACGTCAGCGTAGATGAGCGATCCAGACGAAGCAGGGCGGCGAGCAGCGGTTCGCCGCCGGCAGCTTGCGGCCAGACCGCAAACAGCGCGGCCCAGCCGGAATTTCGTTCACGGGGGAGGGGCTCGTCCAGGCCCCGGAAGAGCAACAGCGACCAGAGCCGGGCTTCCTGCCGCGCACGACGATTTTCCCAGGCTCGAAGCCAGCGCCACAGCGTCTTCTCGGCATAGTGGCCGCCGGTTGCACTCAGCGGATTACTGGCGATCTCGGCCAAGCTTCGTCCTTCACCGCTCTGGCGGATCACTTCTTCTTTCACATCTACCGCCGTCTGGTGATGCGGCTCGACAAAGTCGGGCGGCAGACTCATCGTCTGGCTGCAGTCGGGACAACGAAAACGGAGCACCGGAATCGTCCAGCGCTGCTGGCGCGTAAACACCGTCCGCCAGAACTGGCCATGACGATGAGGACGCCGAGGGGACGGGCAACGCCTACAGCGACGAGGGCGCTCCGCCTCCGGCAGCCCCTCTGCCATTCGCTTTAAATAAGCCTTTACAAGGTTAGCAGCATCCACTACGATAAACATGGCGAAAGCCACGATGATTGTCGAACAGGGAGACGAGGCGGCCAAACCTTACAGTCTCCCTGTTGCTATTTCATCGCTTTTTTCGCGCTTCTCCTCTGATTGTCGGCAAGATCCTCCTGCACTGCCGTCAATTATAGCGTCTTCGCACCGTCACCGTACATAAGAAATCGCCGCTCTTCTTCCGTCAGTGGAAGTGAGCGGCGACAATTTGACCAGAAATAGCAATTAATATTTCTTTTATCTCTTCAACAATTGTTTGAGGAGGAATTTTGTATAGTATTTCTTTATGGAAATGACCACTTCGAAGTTTAATTCCTCCCAT
>Ga0065721_10004945_pt1 | contig 20190 bp, 18 predicted proteins | sample Mesricmetagenome_FD_59108 | JGI IMG/M metagenome (GOLD analysis project Ga0065721, IMG submission 59108) | Mesophilic microbial community from rice straw/compost enrichment Sample: eDNA_1 v2 (version 2) | ecosystem: Engineered > Solid waste > Grass > Composting > Bioreactor | place: USA: Davis... | reverse complement strand
AGCAACGGGCAGGCCGAAGGCCAGATCAACCGCCTCAAGACCCTCAAGCGAGCAATGTACGGTCGGGCAGGCCCTGAATTGCTGAAGGCACGAATGCTGCCGCGGCTCCACACAAAGTGAGGAAGAACCCGATTAAGTGCCACGCGACAGCATTCCCGCCCTGTCCCCGTCCGTCGCCCGCCGAATCATGGAGCATTTCCAGCGCACCGGCCCCTCGGCGGCGGACGATGCATTGACATCCCGCGAGCGCGATGTGCTGGCGCTCATTGGCAAGGGGTTCAGGAACAGCGAGGTCGCTCAGGCGTTCGACCTTTTCGAACACACCGTCGCTGGCCATATCAAGAACATCTACAAGAAGCTCGATATCTCATCGCGCGGGGAAGCCTCCTGGCACGCGGTGCGGCTGGGATTGAACGGCTAATCGTCACCGGATGAAACCTTGGTGGCAGATCACCTCCAGCGTTGAGGAGATGCAAATCAGGCGCGCTCTTAAAGCGCGCGCCTGATTAGGAAAAGCACTTCAGTCCCGGACGTTAGAGCATTTCCAGCCGAAGCGAAATCGCTTCGGCGTCGGATAATGCGTCAGAAACAAGTCCCTAGAGCAATTGCAGCGATCCGGTTCTCACCGGAATTGCTCTAGCTGGCGTCAGGCAGCGCAAAGGCCACGAAGTAGTCGCCGGGCGGCGTTTCCATGAAGTGGTGGCCGCCAGCCATGATCACCAGATAGGCCTTGCCGTTCTCCTCGTAGATCATCGGATTGGCCTGCCCGCCAGCCGGCAGCCTGGTTTTCCAGACGACATCGCCCGTGTTGATGTCGATTGCCCGCAGGTAGTTGTCCGTCGTGGCCGCGATGAAGATCAGCCCCGACGCCGTCACCACGGCCCCTCCATTGTTCGGCGTGCCGATCGACCAAGGCAGTTTCGTCGGGATACCGAACGGGCCGTTCTCCTCGGCGGTGCCGAAGGGCTTGTCCCAGAACGTCTCGCCGGTCTTCAGGTCGAAGGCACGGATCCCGCCATAGGGGGGCTGCTTGCACAGCATTCCGGTGAAGGGAACCCGCCAGCCGGCATTGACGTCGATCGCATAGGGCACACCTTCCTGCGGGCCAGGCCCTTCCGCGCCTGCCGAATTGTCGCGGCGCGGGTCGCCGATTGGGAACAGGCCCATCTTGTCCGCCTCTTCGCGCGGGATCAGGCGATTGTAGTTCGGGGTGTCGTTGTAGTTGGCGATCACGACGTTGCGCGTTGGGTCGATTGCCAGGCCGCCCCAGTCCGAACCGCCGTTGTAGCCGGGATACTGGATCCAGTGCCGATCCGTGGACGGCGGGGTATAGATGCCCTCGTAGTGGGCCTGGTGGAACTGGATGCGGCAATAGAGCTGGTCGATCGGTGACATGCCCCACATGTCCCGCTCCGTCAGGTCCGGCTTGCGCAGGGTGACGTAGGTCGAGAAGGGTTGCGTTGCGGACCGCTGCTCCGGCTCCACGCCGCCCTGGGAAACGTCCCGGCTTTCCACCGGCTTGATGGGCGTTCCGTCGCGACGGTCGAGAAGGAAGATCTCGCCCTGCTTGGAGGACATAATCACGGCCGGAACGCGGCCGTTTTCCGTATCGATATCCACAAGGGTCGGTTGCGTGCCGAGATCGTAGTCCCATACGTCACCGTGAACCGTCTGGAAATGCCAGCGCGGCTTTCCGGTCAGCACGTCCAGCGCCACGAGAGCGGTGCTGTACTCGTTCTCGGCCGGTCGGCGCAGGCTGCTGTAGTAGTCCGCTCCCGAATTGCCCATCGGCAGATAGACGAGTCCGAGCTGTTCATCGCCAGAGGCGGGCGCCCAACTGTTGGGGGTACCGAGCGTGTAATGCGTGCCGTCGGCAGGTGTCGTCGTGGTCTGCGGGCTCATCATGTCCCAGGCGAAACGCAGTTGGCCGGTGACAGCGTCGATGCCGTGGATGGCGCCGGACGGCGCCCAGCGGCGCTGGCCGTCGAGAACCTGATGGCCCGTCACGATGACGCCCCTCACGATGACCGGGACGGAGGTGATGGACGCCGAACCGGGAATGAAGTCGCCGCCCCACAGTGTCAGCTTCAGGTCGACCTGGCCGTTGGTGCCAAAGTCGCGACAAGGCTCGCCGGTCTTCGCGTCGACGGCGATGATGCGCATGTCCAGCGTGCCCTCGACGATGCGCGTCGCGCAGGCCTGCGCCGGGTCCGCCTGCGGCACTTCGTAATAGGCGACACCTCGGCAGGCAGCGGTGTAGGGAACGTAGTCCTCCTTGACCCCGGGGTCGTAGCTCCAGATTTCAGAGCCGGTCGCTGCATCCAGCGCGATGATCCTGTTCAGGGCCGAGCATATGTAGAGGCGATCGCCGAGCTTGATTGGCGTGGTCTCCTGACCGTATTTGGAAGACAGGTCGCCGGATCGGTAAACCCAGGCCTGTCGGAGCTGGCCGACATTGTCCTTGTTGATTTGCGTGACCGGCGAGAAGCGCTGCCCGCTGCGGGTTCCGCCCCATATGGGCCACTCCGCCCCTGTCTTCTCCGGAGCAGGATCTCCCGCTGCCGCCAGTTCCTGAGCAGACGGCACGGGGGCGAATTGCTGGTTGCCCCCGCCGAAATACACCGCAACCGCCAGCACGACGGCGAATGCCGCAGCACCAGCGAGCCCGCCCAGGACGCGCCTTTTCCCGTCGACCGGAGACACCTTCCCCAGGGCAAGGACCGCGAGGACCAGCAGCACGAACGGACCAACCAGACGCGGCGTCAGCGCCCAGCCGTTCAGACCCGATTCCCAGAACGCCCAGATCGCGGTCAGCACGAAGACGGCGATGTAGAGCCACGCGCCGACCGGCCGGCCGGCGACCAGCAGCAGGCCCGATACGACCAGGCCGATGCCTGCCAGGAGATAATACCAGGAGCCGCCGAGGCCAATCAGCCACCCGCCTCCGACGGCGAGAACCAGCCCGATCAGGGCGAGCAATGCGCCAAGGGCGGCAACAGCCCAACCCGCAATGCCATGAGGATATTTGAGGGGAGACATGGATACCTCTATGAAAAAATGAAATCGAAAAGCCTGTGCCGCTGCGAAGGGAGAGTTATTGCCGGCGATTATGCGCGATCCATTCAGCAAACCGCGCCAGGAACGCCGAGAGGAACTTTGCGGTTTCCGGCTTGGCCAGCCCGCCATCCTCCGCGATCAGGCTGCCGACCTCGCCGATATAGGCCTCCGGCTGCTGCAACGTCGGAACATCGAGGAAAACCAGCGACTGCCGCAGATGGTGGTTGGCACCGAACGCGCCGAGAGCGCCCGGCGAAACGCTCACCACCGCACCGGGCTTGCCGCTCCACACGCTCTTGCCGTAGGGCCGCGAGCCGACGTCCAGCGCATTCTTGAGCGCTGCGGGAACCGACCGGTTGTATTCGGGCGTAACGAAGAGGACAGCGTCGAAGCCCCGCACCCTGTCGCGAAAGGCGCTCCAGGCGGCCGGTGGCGTGCCTTCGTCGAGATCGGGGTTGTAGAGCGACAGATCGCGGATCTCCACGATTTCGAGCTTCAGGTCATCGGACGCAAGACCGATAAGTGCCTGTGCGATCTTTCGGTTGAACGAGCCTTTGCGCAGGCTGCCGACGAAAACGGCGACGGAAAAAGCGGTCATCCTGATCCTTTCAGTGCCCGCCTTGCCGGCGGGTGGCTACTGATCAAAACTCTTCGTAATGCGCGGGATCCTGGCCGGCGATGCGTCCGTCCGGTTTGGCAAGTGTTGCAATCGAAGCCATGTCCTGCGTCGAAAGCTCGAAATCGAAGATCGAGATATTCTCGATCTGGCGTCGGGCGCTCGACGCTTTCGGGATCGGCAACGCGCCGAGCTGGACATGCCAGCGCAGAATCACCTGCCCGCTGCCGCGGCCGTGACGGTCCGCGACGGCCTTGATGACGGGATCCTGCAGGACGTGGCTCGCGCGCCCGAGCGGGCTCCAAGACTGCGTGACGATACCGTGCGCCCTATCGAAGGCGCGCTGGTCGGCCTGCGGGAAATAGGGATGCAACTCGACCTGGTTGACGGCCGGTGCGACCCCGGTCTCGGCAATGATCCTTTCGAGATGGGCGGGCAGGAAATTGGAAACGCCGATCGATCGGACAAGACCACGCCTGCGCGCCTCGATCAGGGCCTGCCACGCCTCGACATAAAGTCCGCGGGAGGGGTTCGGCCAATGGATCAGATAGAGGTCGTAATAGTCGAGCTGTGCCCGGTAGAGCGATTCCTCGACCGTCGCAATCGCCTCCTTGAAGCGATGGTGCCGGCCCGGCAGCTTGGAGGAGACGCGCATGTCCTCGCGAGACACGCCGGCCTTGCGGATGGCGGCGCCAAGCGCACCCTCGTTCTCGTAGTTGAAGGCCGAGTCAAGCAGCCGGTAGCCGTTCGAAACTGCCGCGGCCATGTCCTCCACGCCGGCCGCGCCATTGAGGGTGTAGGTACCGAAGCCGACCGCGGGCAGCACCCGGCCGTCGTTCAATGCAATAGACGGGATGGTCGTGTGGATCATGCCGGATACCTCTTCTTCACTGCAAGGCCGCCGGCCGGCCGCGTATTGCGCAGGCTGGGCCTACGGCTCTTTTCCATGGTTGGCCCATGACCGGTGGTCCTTGTTTTCAGGTTCGGGACACAGCCTGCGCACGTTCTGGCGCGCACCATTGCGTCCTTTGCATGAGGAAGATGGGCCAGCGCATCGTCCACGTCCAATATCCGGAGGGCACGATATGGATAGGCAAAACCGATCGCTCTTTCGGGGCCCCGGATTGCTCGGCTATTTGACCGGTTCGTCTGGATACCGCTTGAGCGTCAGAGCGGCATGCGCGTTGCCGGCGGCAATGGTAGGTGGCAAGGGTGTCCCTTTGTGGCGCTCGCGCATCAATGTCAGAATTCCGGAACCGATTATGAGAACGGTTCCCGCCAGTGTGGGGCCGTCCACTCCATTGCCGAACAGCAGATGGCCGAGGAAGAGAGCCTAAAGCATCTGGCTGTACTGTGTCGGCCCGACATAAGCTGCGGGCGCGTAGATTGCTGCATACATCAGCAGGACATTGGCGAAGGCCGCAAGCAGGCCATAGCCTGCAAGATACAACCATACGATCATGGACGGCGGTTCGAACGACGGCAGCATCGTCAGTCCGCAAATGACGATACCGCCGAGAATGCCTGCGCCGAAGAGCGAGATTTTCTTCTCCTGCGGACCAGCCGCGCGGAATGTCACGACCGAGATCGCCCCGCCGAGCCCGGCGAAAACGGCTCCCAGATGACCGAGCGAAAGTTCACGAAAGCCCGGCCTGAGGACGATCAGCACGCCGATGAAGCCGACGACGACGGCGGACCAGCGCCTGATCCCGACGGTCTCCCTCAGAAAGAAGGCCGACATGACGGTCACGAAGGCGGGCTGCAGGAACATCAAGACCATCGCCTCGGCCATGGACAGATGGGTGAACGCGGTGACGCTGCCCAAAACACCGACCGGATATGCGAAGAAGCGCAACAGCCACAACGGGCGGTTGGCCGTTGCGACAATGTCCTGCCATCTGTCGCCATCGCGCAAAAGAAACGGCAAGGCCGTCAAACAGAAGACAGCGCCGAAGAACGCCGATTCATAGGGCGGAACGGCCCCCTTGATCAGCTTCACGCTGGCATCGCTGACGGAAAAGGCTGCGAATGCCGCAAATGCGAGAAAGATTCCCCTGGTGACCTGATCGCTGCTTGCGTGGGCATAGGTTTTTCCCGAACCGATCATGCTGCTCTCTTACATGTATTCCGTTGAGCCCTCCTGCTATCGCGACGTGGAACCGCGCGCCTTATGGCGGATCAATTTCTTGGAGGAAAAGCGCGCCGTATTCCTCAATCCCGAAACGAATCCCGCTGTAACGGCGAATTTTTGAGGTGGATCAATGCGTGGCCCGGCGACGTCAGGCTATTGATCCGCCTATCGAAACGACGCTGCGGGCGACCATGACGGTTCCTGCGGCATTCGCGCCGAACAGCCATATTCGTGCCCTGCCCGACGGTCGGTCGAATGAATCCCGGAAGAGTTGAGCGCCCGTGCCATTCGCGAGCGTCCAGCCCCTTTCGTGAACAACGGAGCAACCCATGTTTCAGCAATCCCTGGAGAGTATGCGCCGCGTCGGCGGAATGCCGGCACGCTTCGGCAATTTCATCGGCGGCCGGTTCGTGGAGCCGTTGAAAGGCCTCTCTTTCGAGGATCGCAGCCCGATCAACGGCCACAAGATCGCCGACTTCGCCAGTTCCACGGCCGAGGATGTCGAAACCGCGCTCGATGCCGCGCACAAGGCAAGGGATGCCTGGGCGCGCGTCTCGCCGGAAGAGCGTGCGAAGATACTCAACAGGATTGCCGACCGGCTTGAGCAGAACCTCGAGCTTCTGGCCGTCGCCGAGACCATCGACAACGGCAAGCCGATCCGCGAGACGCGCGGCGCGGACGTGCCGCTCGCCATCGATCACTTCCGCTATTTCGCCGGCTGCGTCCGGTCGGAGGAAGGCAGCATCTCCATCATCGACGACCAGACCGTCGCCTATCATTTCCGCGAACCGCTCGGCGTCGTCGGGCAGATCATTCCGTGGAACTTCCCGCTGCTGATGGCGGCCTGGAAGATCGCCCCGGCGCTGGCTGCGGGCAACTGCACCGTGATCAAGCCGGCGTCGGACACGCCCCTGTCCCTGCTCCTGCTTGCCGAACTCACCGCCGACATCCTGCCGGCCGGCGTCCTCAACGTCGTGACGGGTCCGGGCAGCATCGTCGGCAAGGCGATCGCCGCCAATCCGCGCATCTCCAAGGTCTCCTTCACCGGCGAGACCACGACGGGCAAGCAGATCATGCACTACGCTGCCGACCATCTCATCCCGCAGACGATGGAACTCGGCGGCAAGTCGCCGAACATCTTCCTGTCCGACGTGATGGCCGAGGACGACAGCTACCTCGACAAGGCGATCGAGGGCTTCGCGCTTTTCGCCTTCAACAAGGGCGAGGTCTGCACCTGCCCGTCCCGCGCCCTCGTCCAGGAGAATATCTTCGACCGCTTCATGGAAAAGGCGATCAAGGTCGGCGATCCGCTCGATCCGGCGACCCAGATGGGTCCGCAAGCCTCACAGAACCAGCTGTCCAAGATCCTCGACTATATCGGGATCGGCAGGCAGGAAGGTGCAGAATGCGTGACCGGCGGTGAAAGGGCGCTGCCGGGCGGGGAGCTCGACCGCGGTTATTTCGTCGAGCCGACCGTCTTCACCGGCGACAACAGCATGCGCATCTTCCGGGAAGAGATCTTCGGGCCGGTACTTTGCGTCACGCCCTTCAAGGCGATCGACGATGCAATCGAGATCGCCAACGACACGCCCTATGGGCTGGGCGGCGGCGTCTGGTCGCGCAACGGCAACCAGGCCTACCGGCTCGGCCGGGCGATCCGGGCGGGACGCGTCTGGACCAACTGCTATCACGTCTATCCGGCGCACGCCGCCTTCGGCGGCTACAAGGCGTCGGGCTTCGGCCGTGAAAACCACAAGATGATGCTCGACCACTATCAGGAGAGCAAGAATCTCCTCGTCAGCTACGACGAGAACCCGCGCGGCCTGTTCTGAAACGGTCCGGCGGCCCCTCCAGCATCGAAAGGAAGACTGATGAGCATTTCAGGAAAAGTGGCCCTCGTGACAGGCGCCGGACAGGGGATCGGACGCGGCATCGCGCTGAGGCTGGCCCGCGACGGCGCTGATGTCGCGATCGTCGACGTCAACGAGGAGAAGGCGCAACTCGTCGCGAAGGAAGTGGAGGCGCTCGGCCGCAAGGCGACCACCTTCATCGCCGATGTCGGCAACCGGGACGACGTCCGGGCGGCGATAGAACACGCGGAAAAGACGCTCGGCGGCTTCGACATCATCGTCAACAATGCCGGCATCGCCCAGGTCCAGGCGCTCGCGGACGTGACGCCCGAGGAGGTCGAAAAGATCTTCCGGATCAACATCCAGGGCGTGCTGTGGGGCATCCAAGCCGCCGCCGCCAGCTTCAAGGCGCGCGGAAAACCGGGAAAGATCATCAACGCCTCGTCCATCGCCGGTCACGAGGGCTACGCCCTGCTCGGCGTCTATTCGGCGACCAAGTTCGCCGTCAGGGCGCTGACGCAGGCCGCGGCCAAGGAATATGCCAGCGCCGGCATCACGGTGAACGCCTATTGCCCCGGTGTCGTGGGCACCGACATGTGGGTCACGATCGACAAGCGCATGGCCGAGATTACCGGCGCCAATCCGGGCGAGACCTACGAGAAGTTCGTCAACGGCATCGCGCTCGGCCGCGCCGAGACGCCCGACGACGTGGCCTCGTTCGTGTCCTACCTGGCTGGTCCCGACAGCGACTACATGACCGGACAGGCGCCGCTGATCGACGGCGGGCTGGTCTATCGCTGATCGTTGCCGCACAGCCCCCAAAAAAACCGCCCGCGCCGCACGCGGGCGGTTTTACGGACGGCTAGGTCTCATCGGCCGCAGCCATCAGGATTGCATAGAGGGAATCCGCGTCGCGAGGACCGTCGTAACGCTCGCCGGCGATGAAGAGGCTCGGCGTCCCGTTGACCCCGCTGCGCACGCCGCTCATGAAGTCTTCCCTGATCTTGTGCGCATAACGTCCGTTCAGCGCGGCGGTGATCTCGTTCGTGCCGAGCCCGACCTGCCGGCCGTAGAAGAACAGGCTATCGTCGTCGAGAGCGCCCTGGTTCTCGAACAGCACAGCATGCATGTCCCAGAACCGGTCGGCGGCAGCCGCGGCTTCCGCAAGCTCCGCCGCGTGCTCCGCGTGGGGGTGAACCTCCTTCATCGGAAAGTTGCGGAAGACGAAGCGCAGCCGGTCGCCCATGGCGCGCTGGACGGTCTGGATGACCGGATAGGCCTCGCCGCAATAGCCGCATTCGTAGTCGCCATACTCGACGAGCGTGACCGGGGCATCGAGGGGGCCGAGACTATGATCGCGATGACCGACAGCAGGCGTCAGGCTCATGACGATGCCTCCGGATGCGCGGGCTGGAGCGCTTCGAGCGCCTTGAGAATCCCGTCGGCGCCGGGGTTGATCCCGACGGGCGAGACATAGCTCCAGCGGATGCCGCCGGCGGCGTCGATCACGAACAATGCCCTTTGCGACGTTCCCTCTTCCTGGCGATAGACCCCGTAACTGCGCGCCACCGCGCCCTTGGGCTCGAAATCGGACAGAAGCGGGAAATGCAGTTTGCGGTGCTCGGCGAAGGCGGCGTGGCACCAGACGCCGTCGACGGAGATGCCCATCAGCTCGGCGTCGAACCGGACGAACTCCGGCAGGATCTCGTTGTAGAGGCCCATCTGGTCGCTGCATACGGGGCTCCAGTCGGCGGGATAGAAGGCGAGGATGACCGGCCGTCCACGCAGGTCGGAAAGCGAGACCTGCTGGTCCGGCGTCGAGTGCAACGTGAAGTCGGGGGCCTGGCGCCCTGCCTGAAGCGCCGACTGCGTATCATTCGTTGGTTTGGTCATGATCGGTGATCCATCTCTCCGGGGCCGGGCACGGCCAGCATCCGTCCCGGCGCTTGCCGGCCCTGCTTGCTCTGCGTTCAAGATGCAGCAGCCTGTCGCCAACGTCCAATATCCTGCCGTCTCGATATGGATAGGCAAAACCGATCGCTGGCATGGTGCGCAGCGGCTCTTGGACCAGTGCTTTTTCCTATGGAAATCGGACGTTTCACCTATTTGACTCCACGCTTGGCAGAGGCGCACATTCAATCCATCGGCCGCGCCCTACGGATCGGAGACGAGGTGTCTCCCGTTGGCGCGTCCCCGGTAGATGTTCAACGATAATCAAGGAGCAAGTGCTATGAAAACGGCAGACATTTCGCCGCAATTGACGGCCGCGGCGCGTGACGATCTGCGGGCGGGATGGGGATGGTTCATCGCGCTGGGCGTCGTCCTTCTCGTCCTCGGCGGCATCGCCTTCGCCAACATACTGCTGGCGACCGTCGTTTCGGTCTATTATGTGGGCATCCTGATACTTCTCGGCGGCATCGCCCAGATCGTCCAGGCCTTCCGGGCTGAGGGCTGGGCGCGCCTGTCCTGGCTTGTCGGCGGACTTATCTACGGCGTTGCCGGCGTAGCAACCTTCGTCAATCCCCTCCTGGCATCGGCGGTCCTGACCCTCGTGCTGGCGTTCAGCCTGATCGTCGCAGGCATCCTGCGCATCGTCTTCGGCGTCCAGATACGCCCGCAAAGCGGATGGGGATGGGTTGTCGCGGCCGGCGTGGTCACCCTGCTGGCAGGGCTCGTGATCGTTGCGGGCTGGCCCGTCAACAGCTTGTTCATTCTCGGGCTGATCCTTGCGATCGACCTCATCTTCCAGGGCTGGGCGGTGCTCGCCCTCGGTCTTGCCCTGCGCCGATAAGTGCAGGCGAGAGCACGGGACGGCGGCAAGTCACCGCCCGCCGTCCGTCTCGCGCGCGTCCCTGATCCGCCGGGCGCGCCGCGACAGAAGATTGAGCGCCTCGACAAGCCCCGAGAATGCCATCGCACCGTAGATGTATCCCTTCGGAAAATACGCACCGAACCCTTCGGCAACGAGCGTCACGCCGATCAGCAGGAGGAAGCCGAGCGCAAGGATCGTGAGGCTTGGATAGGTCCTGAGGAATGTGGAGAGCGGATCGGCAGCGAGCAGCATGACGAGGACGGCGATGACGACCGCGGCCATCATGACCGGGATGTGCTCGGTCATGCCGACGGCGGTGACGATACTGTCTACCGAGAAGACGACATCGAACAGGGGTATCTCGACGACGACGGTCGCAAAACCGGCGTGTGTGGCAGAGGCCGGCGCAGGCCCGCGGGCATCAGGGTCGATCCTCTGATGGATCTCGCGCGTCGCGTTCCATATCAGAAACGTGCCGCCGCCGAGAAGGATCAGGTCCCGCCATGAGAAGCCGTGCCCGAACAGCGTCAGAACCGGCGTCGTCAAACGGAACACGAACGCCACACCCGCCAGCGCCAGCAGGCGGATGATCAATGCGAGCGCCAGCCCCATGCGCTGCGCACGCGCCCGTTGCCGCCCCGGCAGCCTGGAGGTGAGCAACGACAGGAAGACGAGGTTGTCGATTCCCAGTACGATCTCCATTGCCACAAGGCTGAGCAAGGCTGCCCAGGCGGCGGGATCGGCAACGAGTTCGGCAAGACCGGTCATCATTTCCCGCCGTCACCGTGCGGAGCGCAACCTGCGCTCTCGACGAAGGGGCGAGCCTTGAGGATCGGGTTGGCATCGAAGAGAAGCGTGCAGATCACGTCGCGGGCAAGCGTCGCCTCCGCGCGGGCGATATCGCTCAGTTCATCCACGTCGGTTTCGAGGCGGACAGGCCGCCACGCCGGCGCCATCACGTCGATCGTGACGACGCTGCTGTCGTCCAGCGCCGTGTTCGCCCAGGGCCTGGCACCATAGGCAGCGATCCCGGTCAGGGCGAGGATGCCCGCGTTCAGCGGCAGGACCGGCCCGCCGGCCGAGCGGTTGTAGGCCGTGCTGCCGAGCGGCGTTGAAATGAGAACCCCGTCGCCCACGAAGACGCCCCCGCATTCCGTCCCGTCAACGCTGACGAGAAGCTTGGCCGTCAGCCGCGTCTGCCGGACAAACGTCGCGTCGTTGATCGTGAGCACCGATTTGCGGATGCCTGAGGTGGTTTCCGTCCGGATGCGCAGGGGGTGGAAACTGTAGCGGACCGCCTTTTCGAGACGGGGTTCCAGATCGTTGAACCGCAACGGATTGGCGAGAAAGCCGACCGACGTGCCCAGTCGCATGGCGAATACCGGCTTCGCACCCGGCCCGAGCGTCGCGTGCAGGGCACGGAGCGTCGTCCCGTCACCGCCGATTGCAACGATACAGTCGGCGGCCGACGGATCGCTCTGACCGTATCTGTCCGTGAACTGCCGCAGGGCCGACTGCGCGTCGGGCCGGGACGATGCGACGAATGAAATCCGCATGCGCTTGATCCGTGTCGTGAGGAGATCGTGTCCGATATGCACTCCTTCGAGAATGAGCGCCCATCCGCCGCAAGTCCAATATGTCCGCGCGCCTTTTTCGATAGGGCAGCACTATGATGTGCATCGAAAGCCAATCGCCCGGGAACCATCGCTTCGCGCTATGGAAAATAAGTCTTTGCCATATTGGACATATGCACGAGATTGCCCACATCCTTGGGTGGACATGGCGGTTCGGGCAGCATTCGGGTGCGAATGTCTGCAACCGCTTTTGCCAACGGCCCATCAAAGGAGGTCATACCATGAGCAAGTCCCTTACGAAGCTGCCGGCCAGGAAAGCGCCGGAGCACAGCCAGCCGAAGCTGCACCAGCACGGCAGCGTCATTCAGGAATTCGGAACGGTCCGGCAATTCCCCATCGGCCTTTCCTACGATGCACGGCTCTATTCCTGCGAGCGCCTCAACCAGATCCTGGCGGACACGCAGATCCTACACGCCTTTTACAAGAAGCATCACTGGCTGATGCGCGGCCACACCTTCTATCAGCTCCATCTCCTGCTCGACAAACATGCCGGCGAGCAGCTGGAACTGATCGACCTGATCGCTGAGCGGATCCAGACGCTCGGCGGGATTGCCGTCGGCGATCCGCGTCACGTGGCCGAGATCACCCGCGTTCCGCGCGCGCCCAACGGGTGCGAGGAGGTTCCGGCAATGCTGTCGCGCCTGCTCGAAGCCCACGAGCTCATCCTGATCGATGCGCACGAGGCCGCCGCGAAGACGGCGGAACTCGGCGACGACGGCACCAACGACCTGATCGTCTCGAACGTCATCCGCACCGGCGAACTGCAGACGTGGTTCCTTGCCGAGCACCTTGTCGACACACCGCTCGTGCGCGCCTGAGAGGTGCTAACGACCTATCCGGCCGGCGCGCCTTCGGTGCCGGCCGGATCGTTCCGGTGGAACGCGGGCCTGCGGATATTGGCTTCCCAGGCCGCTTCCAGCGTCGCGGCGATCTTGATGGCGATTTCGGCCGAAATGACGCTCTCGGCCTTCATCGATTCGATGATGGCGGTTCCCCGACGCAGCGCAAACAGCAGCAGCAGGCGGCGTTCGAGCGCCCGCGTGTAGTCCGCATGTTCCGACCGAAGCTCCGAGAGCGCTTCGTCGACCGCCGCCAGCCGCGCCCGCAGGATGCCTTCCAGCACCGCCGTCATACGCTCCCCGATCAGCCGCTTGAGGGATTTCTCATTGTAGTCGAGCAGCCGCTCAAGCACCGTGCGGCGACAGATGATCAGCTCGAACCGGTCGGCCAGCGTCCGCGCAAGCAGCCAGCGCATGTGCAGGCGGGCGGCGAGGACGTGGGCGATCCTGTCGCCGGTCGAGCGGACGAGGATCATCTTTGCCGCCCGGTTGTATCCGACGCGGCCCTCCTGCCGCGCGGCGTCGATCATCTGGCTGGTGTTGCGCATCATGGCGTCGAGGTTGTGCACGGAGATCACCCCGCTGCCCGTATTCGGGTATCAGGGCGTGCTCCCGGGTCGCAAGCGTCACCAGCCCGATCGACAGCCGCTCGCGTTCGGTCAGCGCCTCGTCGAGCACGAAGGGATCGGCGCCGGCCCCCACCGCGACATCCGCCTGGTATTCCTGCTGCACGGCCTTGGCGACATCGGCAGGAAGCTGGAAGTCATCGGCAAGCTCGGCGATCGCAGTCTCGACTTCCGCCGCCGAAAGCAGCACCGCCTGGCGTTGCAGCATCTGCTGCTGGCGCGATAGCGTGGAGAGGCCGAGACGCGCGATCACGAAGCGCAGCGACAAACCGTAGACGAAGAGGCTGACGAGGACGAAGGCGGCGGCGAGCGCGCCGACGAACCGGCGGTCGGCCTCCGCAAGCGCCGGGTTCTCGGCGATGGCGAGCGCCAGCACCAGCGTGACGGCGCCGCGCAGGCCGCCCCAGACGATCGCGAACTTGAAACCGTTCTCGACGGGCCGGCTCAGCTTCGCCCAGTTGAGGAAGGGTAGCATGCCGAACATCACGACGGCCCGCGCCACGAGCGCCGCCACCACCACGACGGCAAGGTATAGGATGTCCCGGCCGTCCATCGCCGAGAGCAGGTCGGGGACCTGCACGGCGGCGAGCAGGAAGACCACCGCGCCGGCCAGCACCGCGATCTGGCGCCAGATCACGTTCAGATGGGTCCAGTTGCGCGGCGTCAGGCGCGTCGGCCCGAGCGCGCTGATGACCAGTCCGGCCGTCACCACGGCGATGACGCCCGAGGCGTGCAGCATCTGGTCGGCGGCGATGTAGAGCGGATAGGGGATGGCGAGCGTCAGCGTCGCCGCGGCGACCGGCAGCCGGTTCACGTAAGGCAGCAGCAGCACGACGCCACGGCCGACGGCGTAGCCGCACAGGATGCCGCCGCTGAAGCTGAAGCCGAGCATGCGGGCAGCCGCACCCATGCCGGCATTCGCCGGGTCGCCGCTGATGGCGGAGATCAGGACGCCGACGATGGCGATTGCCGCCGCGTCGTTCAGCAGGCTTTCACCCTCGACGAGCCGGTTCAGCCGCGCAGGCGCCCCGAGATCGCGGAAGATGCCGATCACCGCCGAGGGATCCGTCGTCGCGACGATGGCGCCGAGCAGCAGGCAGATCGCGATGGCGTGGCCGCTGACGGCGGCAAGCGACCACCCGATGAGGCCGGTCGCCACGAACACCGCCACCACGGCCAGAAGCAGGATGGGGGCCGCGTCCGGCATCATGTTGCGGACGTCGGCCGTCATCGCCGCCTGGAAGAGCAGCGGCGGCAGGAATATCCAGAGATAGGCTTCCGCCGGCACCTCCGGCCTCACCACCAGATAAAGGCTTTCCGCAAGTTCCGGAGCGGTCTCGCCGATCACCACATAGCTCGCGCCGAGGACCAGCCCGACGATCGCCAGAAGGGAAGATTCCGGCAGCCAGCCCTTGGCCGCGACGACCTGGATCGCGGCGATGACGGCCAGCAGGAAGCCTGCGACGAGAGACTGTTTGCAACGATGCTCACGGCAAGGACTCCGCCGGCACTTGGCCATGGTAAGACAGGCAACTGGATGGGCGCCGCAGGCCGCGGCGTCCATCCCCTGGACAGGGCAGATGCCGCCGCGGCGCGAGCGGTATCGCGCCTCCAGCGCGTTTGCGCGTTCCGGTGAACCGGAGCTCACCGGACATGCCCTAGTCGCCGTCGAGCGGGCGATCCCTCGTGACGGAGAGCGCATCGCTTGCCGGGAACGTCTCTTCAAGCGCCTCGTCCAGCAGTTCGTCGGCATGGCGCTTGCGGTCGGCCTTGGTGGCCTTGGGCGCCTTCTTCGCGGCACGCTTCGCCGGCTTGCCGGGCTCTGCCGCCGCATCGCCGCCGTCCTGCGCGCCGCTGTCGGCCTGCTCGACGCTGAAGGCCACCTCGCCCTTGCCGGCATCGAACGTGCAGACGACGCGGTTGCCTTCCTTGACGTCGCCTTTCAGCATCGCCCTTGCGAGCTTCGTCTCGATCAGTTGCCGGATCTGGCGCTTGAGTTCCCGCGCGCCGTATTCCGGCTGGTAGCCTTCCTTCGCGAGATGATCGACGACCGTATCGTCGAAGACCAGCGCGATGTCCTGCGCTTCCGCCATGCGGCGGACGCGGTCGAGCTGGAGACCGACGATCTGCCGGATCTCGGCTTCGTTCAGGGAATCGAAGATGATGATCTCATCGATGCGGTTGAGGAATTCCGGCCGGAAATGCTGGCGCAGCACGACCATCACGCCCTCGCGTACACCTTTCTGCGCGGGCGTCGCCTGGAAGCCCGGCGCCTGGCGTCCGCCCATGATGACGTCGGAGGCGAGATTGCTCGTCGCGATGATCAGCGTGTTGGAGAAGTCGACCACCCGGCCCTTGCCGTCGGTCAGGCGACCGTCGTCGAACACCTGGAGCAGCACGTTGTAGACGTCGGCATGCGCCTTCTCGATCTCGTCGAGCAGGATCACGCAATAGGGCCGGCGGCGGACCTTCTCGGTCAGTTGCCCGCCCTCGTCGTAGCCGACATAGCCGGGAGGCGCGCCGATCAGGCGGGCGACCGCGTGGCGCTCCATATACTCGCTCATGTCTATGCGCACGATCGCGTCCTCGTCGCCGAACACCACCTCGGCCAGCGCCTTGGCGAGCTCGGTCTTGCCGACGCCCGTCGGCCCGAGGAACAGGAAATTGGCGATCGGGCGATGCTGCTGCTGCAGGCCGGCGCGCGAAAGCCGGACGGCATCGCTGACCGCACGGATCGCCTCGTCCTGGCCGATCACCCGCTGATGCAGGCGCTTTTCCATGTCGAGAAGCTTGGCCTTCTCTTCCTCGGTCAGTTCCGTGACCGGGATGCCCGTCAGCTTCGAGACGATCTCCGCGACATTCTCGACCGTCACCTCGGCCGTGCTGGAAGCGACCTTGCGCTTCCAGGCATCATTGGCATCGTCGAGTGTCTTCTCCTTGGATGCGATCTGCTCGTCGAAGGCCTTCGCCCTGTCGAACTGCTTGCGCGAGGTGGAATAGGCCTGCTCGCGCTTCAACTGGGCGATCTCGGCTTCCAGCTCCTGGATGTCAGCCGGACGCGATGTCGTGGACAGGTGGACGCGCGCGGCCGCTTGGTCGATCAGGTCGATCGCCTTGTCGGGCAGGAAGCGGCCGGTGACGTAGCGGTCCGAAAGCTCGGCGGCGGCCACGAAGGCCTGATCATGGATGGTCACCTTGTGATGGGCCTCCAGCCGGTCGCGCAGGCCCCTGAGGATGTTGATCGTCTGGTCGACGGTCGGCTCCGGCACCATCACGGGCTGGAAGCGTCGCTCCAGTGCCGCGTCCTTTTCGATATACTTCTGGTACTCGCTGAGCGTGGTGGCGCCGATCAGGTTCATCTCGCCGCGCGCCATGGCCGGCTTGAAGGTGTTGGCGACATCGAGGCCGCCCTCGCCGCCGCCCTGCCCGGCGCCCACGATGGTATGGACCTCATCGATGAACAGCAGGAGCCCTTCCCTGTTGGCCGCGATCTCGTCCATCACCTGCTTGACGCGCTCCTCGAAGTCGCCGCGATATTTCGAGCCGGCGACGAGCGAGTTGACGTTGAGTTCGATCAAACGCTTCTCGCGCAGGATCTCGGGAACGTCGCCGTTGACGATGCGCTGCGCCAGCCCCTCGACGATGGCCGTCTTGCCGACGCCGGGCTCGCCGATCAGCACGGGATTGTTCTTCTTGCGCCGGGCGAGAACCTCGATCGTGGTTTCGACTTCCTTCGAACGACCGATCACCGGGTCGAGCTTGCCTTCGCTGGCGAGCTTCGTCAGGTCGCGGCCGTACTTGTCGAGTTGCGGCGTGTTGGTCGGCGTCTCGACGCGTCCGGCCTCCGCACCCTTGCCCACCACCTTGACGGCCTGCTGGCGCAGCGCCTGCGGCGTCAGCCCGTATTTCGCCAGCAGATTACCGGCGAAGCTGTCGGAAACCTCGGCGAGGCCGAGCAGGATGTGCTCGGGGCCGACATAGGAATGGCCGTGAGAGCGGCGGTGCAAAAGTCGGCCACGGTAGCGGCGGCATAATGCTGCCGCGGGCGGAGTAAAATCCGGCCACCTATTTCCTTTCTGCAATGAGCGCAGGAGGGACAGGGGATCTACACCGTGGAACTTTATTTAAGGGTTCGTCTGGCTGTTTCCGAAGGGATGACGCAGCGTCAGGCGGCGAAGCATTTCAACATNTCGCGCGACAGCGTTGCGAAGATGTTGTCGTATTCGACACCNCCCGGNTATCAGCGGCGGTCACCGATCCGGCGGCCTAAGCTGGATGNGTTTGTGTCGANGATCGACCAGTGGCTCGATGCGGACATGCAGATGCCGCGCAAGCAGCGCCATACCGCCAAGCGTGTGTTCGATCGGCTGCGTGACGAGTGTGGCTTCACCGGCGGCTATACGATCATCAAGGATTACATGCGCGAGCGGGATCAGCGCCGCCAGGAAGTCTTCGTGCCGCTGTCGCATCCGCCGGGCCATGCGCAGGCCGATTTCGGTGAAGCGATGGTGGTGATCGGCGGCGTCGAGCAGAAGGCCCGCTTCTTCGTGCTCGATCTGCCGCATAGCGACGGCTGCTATGTGCGCGCCTATCCGGCTGCGGTGGCCGAGGCTTGGGTCGATGGCCACATACATGCATTCGCGTTCTTTGGAGCCGTCCCTCAATCGATCGTCTATGACAATGATCGCTGCCTTGTAGCGAAGATCCTGCCCGACGGCACGCGTAAGCGGGCAGCGTTGTTCAGCGGCTTCCTGTCCCACTATCTGATCCGGGATCGCTATGGCCGTCCTGGGAAAGGTAACGACAAGGGGAATGTCGAGGGTCTTGTCGGCTATGCCCGGCGCAACTTCATGGTGCCAATCCCGCAGTTTCCAACATGGGATGCGTTTAACGCCTTCCTGGAAGAACAGTGCCGCAAGCGCCAGAGCGACAAGCTGCGCGGCGCGAGCGAGACGATCGGAGAACGATTGCAGCGGGATCTGGCGGCCATGCGTCCTTTGCCGGCGTCGCCCTTCGACGCCTGCGACCAGGCGAGTGCTATTGTGACGGCTCAGTCACTGGTGCGCTACAAGACCAACGACTACTCCGTGCCGGTCGCATACGGCCATCAGGACGTCTGGGTCAGAGGCTATGTCGACAAAGTGGTGATCGGCTGCCGCGGCGAGATCATTGCCCGCCATCCCCGAAGCTGGGAGCGCGAAGACGTCATCTTCGACCCGGTCCATTACCTGCCGCTGATCGAGCAGAAGATCAATGCGCTGGATCAGGCAGCGCCACTCCAAGGCTGGGACATGCCGGAGGAGTTCGCCACGCTGCGCCGGCTGATGGAAGGCCGCATGGCAAAGCATGGCCGGCGGGAATACGTGCAGGTTCTGCGCCTGCTGGAAAGCTTCGACCTTGCGGACCTGCATGCGGCCGTGAAGCAGGCCATTCAGCTCGGCGCGATCGGCTTTGATGCAGTCAAGCATCTGATCCTGTGCCGGGTGGAGCGTCGGCCGCCGAGACTGGACCTGTCCATTTACCCCTACCTCCCACGGGCGACGGTCGAGAAGACCTCGGCAAAGGCGTACATGCGCCTTCTGTCGTCTGATGCGGGAGAAGCGGCATGAGTACTGAAGCACCAGAGATCCTTCTCGCGCACTATCTCAAGGTCCTGAAGCTGCCGACCTTCCAGCGCGAGTACCAGAAGCTGGCCCGGCTATGCGCCACCGAGGGCGTCGATCATGTCGGATACCTCTTCCGACTTGGCGAGCGGGAGATGATCGAACGCGATCGCCGCAAGGTCGAGCGCCGCATCAAGGCGGCGAAATTCCCCATCGTCAAAAGCCTCGACAGCTTCGACTTCGCCGCCATCCCCAAGCTCAACAAGATGCAGGTGCTGGAACTGGCACGATGCGAATGGATCGAGCGGAGGGAGAATGTCATTGCGCTCGGTCCCAGCGGCACGGGCAAAACACATGTCGCGCTCGGCCTTGGCTTGGCAGCTTGCCAGAAGGGCCTGTCCGTGGGCTTCACCACGGCGGCCGCGCTGGTCAGCGAGATGATGGAGGCGCGTGATGAGCGGCGTCTTCTCCGATTCCAGAAGCAGATGGCCGCCTACGAGCTGCTGATCATCGATGAACTGGGCTTCGTGCCGCTGTCCAAGACCGGCGCCGAATTGCTGTTCGAGCTGATCTCGCAACGCTACGAGCGCGGCGCCACTGTGATCACCAGCAATCTTCCGTTTGATGAATGGACGGAAACCCTGGGATCCGAACGTTTGACCGGCGCACTGCTCGATCGCATCACCCACCATGTCAACATCCTCGAGATGAACGGCGACAGCTATCGTCTCGCTCAAAGCCGCGCCCGAAAGGCCGGTTGAAACGCTCCTGAAAAAATGCCGCGCCGGCCTGAGACCCCACTCGGGCTACGCCCTCCCGGCGGTCTCAGGCCGGCGCCATAGTGGTCGACTTTTGCTCCGCCACGTGGCCGGCTTTTGCTCCGCCGTTGACACCCTGATGGAGTACGCGGATCGAGGCCTCATCAACGGGTCGCGCTTGAATGGGCGCTTAAAGCTCTCCGGGCTTGCTCGATCCTCAGCTCCGCTGAATGACCATCTGTTGCTTCTGCACCTTACGCCATC
>Ga0065721_10050437_pt1 | contig 20191 bp, 20 predicted proteins | sample Mesricmetagenome_FD_59108 | JGI IMG/M metagenome (GOLD analysis project Ga0065721, IMG submission 59108) | Mesophilic microbial community from rice straw/compost enrichment Sample: eDNA_1 v2 (version 2) | ecosystem: Engineered > Solid waste > Grass > Composting > Bioreactor | place: USA: Davis... | reverse complement strand
CCGGCTCGTTGTTGCGAGCCGCATCCGCCAGCGCCTGGAACACCGCGTTTTGCATTGGTGAATAGGAACGCGGGAAGGCGTCGATGGTTACAACGCGTCCTGGCTCGCGGTCTTCATCCGGTAGAGCGCCCGGATGGCCGCGGGCGACATTCCCTGCTGCTGGCGCGCAGCTTTCTCCAGCTCGCCTTTTTCGTATCGAATCTGTTCGAGTTCGCCCGCATCGAGCCAGAATCCCGCGCAGGCCGGACATTCGTCGATCTCAACCTTGATCCTGGGACTGAAGAGGCGGCGGCGGAGCTTCATCTGAAGACAGCGGGGACATTCGCGGCGACGCGCAAAGTCGACACGCACATTCGGATCACGCGGAACATGCAGCAGTGCTTCGCCAGCCCCTTCCGCCGCGTCATCCACCTGCTGGAGTTCAAAAAGATCAAACCAGATTCCGCCGCATCCGCCGCGGCAGACATCGACCCGCAGGTCGTCGATCTGGACTTCAGTTAACTGATGTGAACAGGCGGGACAGTTCATGGCTAAATATTGAGTTAAATTTCAAGGGGCCAGATTCTGCATCAGCGGCCGTTTTTGCTCAACTGTCGCGTAACAACAGGTTTTCATCAAAACACACCCAGCCGCCGGGCGCTTCGCGCAAGGTTGCGGCGAACCTCTTCCCGGTGGTGCGCATCGTGAAACTCAACCGGATTCCTATCATCCGTCAATACGCGTCCGCTCGAAGGATCGGTGCTTACGATGGTCGAATAAGCAATCCGCGCATCGGTCAGGACAAGCCGGTGAACCGAAGTCAGATCGATCTGCCGGACCATCGCCGGCTCCTCCCGATCCGTCGCCACAAAGTAAATCTGGCCGCCTCCGAAATGCATTCGCACTCCCCGAAAAACCGCCTGCAACGTCTTGTTCAGCGACGCCGCGAAAAAATCCTTTCCACGGTCCAGTTCGCAAAATGCGTTGATCACCAGCACCCCGCCCGGACGCAGCACATTGCGAATGGATTCAAACGCTTCCCTGGTCATCAAATGCGACGGCGACGAATCGCCCAGGAACGCGTCCAGCACAACGGCATCGTAACGATTCGTCGCGCGATTTAAAAAATGACGCCCGTCATCAATGGTGAGCTGAACTTTTTTCGAATCGAAGTCAAAGAACCGTTCCGCCACTGGAACGACGGCAGGATTGATTTCAACCACATCCACGGCAATGCCGTCGCGGGCGAATTCCATCGGCACAATGCCAACTCCCATTCCGATGCAGAGCGCCGTTTCGATGTTTGTGGTGTAAGCCCGCGCGAGTCCGGACAACATGTAGGTGAATGTGGAGGCGCTTTGCCGAAGTTCGGGATCGTAGGTGTTCTGGATCAGGTTGTCGTTGGAATAAAACCGCATGCGCCCGTCGTCACGATCCAGCACCTGAATCATTCCGAAATGTGAATTGCCCCGAAAAACCTCCCTGAACTCGCCGTTTGCTGGTGCGTCCTTCTGAAACAGGAGCCCGACGATTCCCAGCAATCCCAGCGCAACCGCCGCAAGTGGTTTCGCTGAAAGCCGCCTGACCATTACGAAATAAAACCCGCCCACCAACAGCAGCATGCCGGCGGTGAGATACATCGAAACCGAATTCGCCAGCAACGGAACCATCACGTAACTCACCAGCAGAGTGCCGGCAAAACTGCCAAAGGTTCCAATTGCCGTCAGCCTTCCGACGTTTCCACCGACACCTGTGACCGAGGACGTGATCACCCGGACGAGAAACGGCCCTGTCATCGCCAGCAGAGCCAGCGGCACGAAAAACAGAAACGCCGAAGCAAACAATGAACCGATGGCGAGATTGAAATCCAGACAGCGATACGCCACCGGACCGCAGGCCGGAACTGTTACGATCAGATAGATCGCCGCCGAAATGATTGCCCAATACAGCGTGTCGAGTTTCTGCGAGCGATCGGACAGCTTCCCTCCGGCATAATAGCCACAGGCCAGCGCGACGAGTGTCACGGCGATCTGCGCGGTCCAGACAAAGTGCGATGTCCCGATGTATGGCGACAGCATCTTTGCACCAAGAATTTCAACGATCATGATCGCGGCGCCGGTCACTGCGGTTGTGAAGAACAGAAAACCTCTGATCGGACCTGGCGATGTCGCCTGAGCAGGTTGTGCGGAAGGCTTTTTCACGCCGCGAGTCTATTGGAGAACGAAAGCCGGGCAATGTTTTCTCCGCGAGTCAGGCTTTGGCCCAATGCCCAATGCCCAATGAAATCATCCGGCATTAAACATTTCTCCTTTGTCATCGACGCTTTCGCTCACTTTGGACTTTGAACTTGCCCGCGGGAATGGTTCAGTTTGCGCCGTGGTTGGAACCTGGATCAATGTCGTTGGAATCGTGTTGGGCAGCATCTGCGGGCTGCTCTGGAAAAATCCCATTTCCACGGCCAACCAGCTCCTCGTGAAGGTGGTGCTTGGAGCACTCCTCGCACTCTGCGGATTGCATCTCACCTGGATGGGATTGAGCGAAAGCGGCTCGTTCCTTCACGGGCTCAAACAACTGCTGATCACGATCGTCTCTCTCACAATCGGCAAGCTGATCGGGAAACTGCTGCACCTTCAAAAGGGATCGAACTGGCTCGGACAATTTGCCCGAAAGAAAATGACCGAGACCAAACCGGATCACCCGAATCAATTCAGCGACGGTTTCATCGTCTGCGCCCTGCTGTTCTGCGCCGCACCGTTGAGCGTTGTGGGAGCGATCGCGGAAGGACTCGATCATTACTTCTTCCCGCTGGCGCTGAAGGGTGTGATGGACGGATTGGGCGCGATGAGTTTTGTGATCATGTTTGGAGCTGGCGTGGCATTGTCGTCGGTTCCGGTAATGATGTTTCAGGGCATCATCACGCTTGCAACCGCGCGATATCTTCTCCCGTTGCTCGAACAACACGCATTGCTGCCATCGGTCAACGTAACCGCAGGCCTTTTGATCTTCTGTGTCTCCGTGATCGTATTCGAGATCAAGAAGGTGGAAATCACGGATTACCTTCCCAGCCTTGCTGTGGCACCGTTTTTGACCTATTGGCTTCGCTAACAGCCGGTTCTGTCGTCCGGGTCGAATCACACAAGAAAAACCTCTTCATCCTTTGCGGCCGCCCACTTCGGACCGTCGCAAAAAGGCCTTCTTTTACGATTTCGAACCGTGCTTTTGGGGTTCAAACCCCATGGCAATTGACCCTGTTCGGTTTCATTGTCGCCACCATGCAAAACGGCCTTCCATTTCCTCCTCTTCGAGCCTCGGCAATCGAGGACAAAACGCAGTTCAACATCGTCATTGCGTACGAGGATTTTGAAACCGGAAAGCTCGCCAAAAACACCGCCGATTTTCTCGTCGAACACCTCGATCCGGATTTCCAATTCAACAACCAGATGTGGAAGTTCGAGGTTCTGACGATCCCGAAGTTGCGCGAGCTCGCCGCCAAAGACGCAGCGACCGCCGACATCATCATTATCGCAACGCACGGAATCCACGACCTCCCGCGCGACGTGAAAGCCTGGCTGGAGATGGCATTTGAGGAGGGTATTCACGCCATAGGCATGGTGGCGCTTTTCGATGAACATTCTGCCATGGACAACCCGGCACGCAGTTATCTGGAAGCACTCGCAGAAGGTGCGAACCTCGAGTTCTTTTCACAACCTGCTTCTACTGCCCGGCCCAATGACGGCATCACCGCGCGAACCGAATCCAGCACCACATTGTCGATCCTCGCAAGTTACAGCGATAACGGCCGGAACATTTCACATTGGGGCATAAACGAATAAACGCCATGGCACGCAAACTGAAACCTGAAGAGGCTGAAGTCTTCAACGGCGCATTGGAAAACAACCAGGTGCCCACCGACCCGGACGCCTTCCAACGCAGCCTTCTGGACAAGCAGGACGAATCGCTCGAACTGACGCTCGTTCCAGGAATGTGGATCAGCAGCGCTCCGTCCGGCCCGTCGCGTCACTGATCGCGACCATCCCGAATTCATCATCATGGGGCTGCCACGCTCCCAAAGTCGTCCTTCCGCACGTCGCCCGGCGGGAAAGAAATCGGTTTCGAACAAAACGACGCTGAACGTCGGGGGCCGCGAAGTTCCCGTTTCACGCCTCGAAAAGGTCTTCTACCCCGCAACCGGTTTCACAAAGGGAAATGTCATCGACTATTACATCCGCGTTTCCCCTTACCTGCTGCCGCATCTCAAGGATCGCCCGCTCACGCTCAAACGTTACCCGGACGGCGTGACCGGCGGATTCTTCTACGAAAAACGCTGTCCGCCTTACCGCCCCGACTGGATCAAAACCGCTCCCGTGTGGAGCGAAGGCAACAACGCGGAAATCCACTTCTGCCTCGCCAACGATCTGCCCTCCATCATTTGGGCCGCAAACCTTGGTGACCTCGAACTTCACACGTTTCTGGCAAAAGCGCGGAACATCAACCGTCCCACGATGCTCGTGTTCGATCTCGATCCCGGTCCGCCCGCAGACATCATTCAATGCGCCGAAGTCGGACTGATGGTTAAGGAACATTTCGATTCGCTCGGGCTCGAGTCATTTCCGAAAATATCCGGGTCGAAAGGTTTGCAGGTGTATGTCCCGCTGAACACACCGGTCACCTACGAAACGACCAAGCCATTCGCCCAGGCACTGGCGAAAGTGCTGGAATCGAAGCGGCCGGACCTGATCGTTTCCCGCATGGAGAAACGACTGCGGAAAGGCAAAGTGTTCGTGGACTGGAGCCAGAACGATCAGCACAAAACCACCGTCTGCGTCTATTCGCTGCGCGCAAAAGATCAACCCACCGCCTCCACGCCCGTGACCTGGGAGGAAGTCCAGGCCGCATTCAAAAAGCGCGATCGCAATCGACTCACGTTCACCTCCGACCAGGTGCTTCAACGCGTTGAGAAACTGGGTGATCTGTTTGAACCGGTATTGAAGCTGAAACAGAAAATCCCGAGGGATTTAGGATCTATGATTACTGATTGATGATTTGAGTCCCATTCGCTCACGGGCTCACTGACCTAGCCACTCACATTCTTCAGGGAATCTTTCGCCTCGTGCCTCACACCCGTGCCCTGCACCTAACCACTTCACCCCAATGCGGCCTCCGCGGAACGCGGCTAAGTTGCGTCAGTATGCGCGCTATATGGAAAGGCTCGATCAGCTTCAGCCTGATCAATATCCCCATCGCCCTCTACCCGGCCACGCGACGGGAGGAACTGAAGTTTCGCCTGCTCCGAGCCCATGATCTCAGCCCGGTGAACTACAAACGCGTCGCCGAAGCCGACGGCAAGGAAGTGCCATGGGAGGAAATCGTGAAGGGTTACGAATACGAGAAGGGAAAGTTCGTTGTGCTCAAGGACGACGACTTCAAGCGCGCCGACATCGAAGCCACGCAAAGCGTTGACATCCTCGACTTCGTGAATCTCGACGAAATCAACCCGATCTTTTTCGACAAACCGTATTACCTCGAACCCGAAAAACGTGGCGAGAAAGCGTATGCGCTGCTTCGTGAAGCTCTGAAACAATCCGGCAAGGTTGGCATCGCCAAGGTCGTCATCAAAACCCGTCAGCATCTCGCTGCAGTGAAGCCGCAGAAAAATCTGCTCGCACTGGAGCTGATGCACTTCGCCGAGGAAATCGTCGATGCCTCAGAATTGAAAATCCCGGCAGAACCGGAGATTGGAACAAAGGAACTCGCGATGGCGAAGGATCTCATCGACAAGATGACGGACAAATGGAATCCGGCGAAATACACCGACGACTACAAACACGCCCTGCTGGAGGTCATCCAGGAGAAGGCGGAAAGCGGCAAAACACGCGCGCCGAAAGGATCTCCGAAGAAGCCAACGAACGTCGTCGATCTCGTTTCGGTTTTGCAGGAAAGCCTCGCCCACGCCGGACGCGCTTCCAGTTCCAAATCACGAAAGAAAACGTCCCACGCGACCAAACGCCGGATGCGGAAGGCGGCGTAGAGGAAACTCCAAAATCTAAGTTTCAAAGAATCAACAAACTCCAAACTTAGAACTCAAAACTCAGAACTTAGAACTTAGAACTTAGAACTCCTTTCCAATGGGCCTGAAAGAATACAAGGCGAAGCGAAATTTCCGGCAGACAAAGGAACCCGCTGGAAAGAAATCCGCAGATTCCACGGAAAACTTTTTTGTCATTCAAAAGCACGACGCCACCCGGCTGCATTACGATTTTCGGCTGGCCATGGACGGCGTCCTGAAATCGTGGGCCGTTCCAAAAGGTTTTCCAGCGAACAAAGCCGACCGCCGCCTCGCGGTGCAAGTGGAGGATCATCCGATGGATTACGCCCGTTTCGAGGGCACCATTCCGAAAGGCAACTACGGCGCGGGCACGGTGATGGTTTGGGACATCGGAACTTACAAGACGACAACCGGTGATGCGTTGGAGGGGTTGAAAAACGGAAAGCTCCATTTCGTTCTCAAGGGAAAGAAGCTGAAAGGTGAGTGGGCAATCGTTCGAATGAAGGCACGGCCGGGCGACACCAAACCGCAGTGGCTGCTGTTCAAGGCGGCCGAAAACGCCAAACCCATTTCCGCACGTCTGGACGACCAATCCGTTCTCACAAAACGTTCGCTGCAACAAATCGCGATCGACAACGACGCGCAATGGCAGAGCAATCGAATCGCGGAACGAGCTCGAACGTCCAGATCGTCTGCGGTCAAAGATGTTCTCGACGAATCGAATCAACCTCGCAGCCGACGATTGGCCGCAACGGTTTCAAAACCGCGAAAGTCCAAAACGCGCAAAAAGGTCCGGTCCAACGTCAGCACGCCAAAATCATTTCGATTGCCGGAAAAACTTCCGTCCGCCCGTCCCGAGTTTGTCTCGCCGATGAAGGCGCTGATCAGTGACACGCTTCCAAAGGGTGACAACTGGATTTACGAAGTGAAGTTTGATGGCTTCCGCGGCATTGCCATCAAGCGCAACAGCGCGATCGAACTCATTTCGCGGAACACCAAAAACCTGACGCCGAACTTTCCTGAAATCGTCACAGCCCTGCGCGAGCTCCCTGCGAAGGAATGTGTGCTGGACGGCGAGATTTGCGCCCTCGACTCCGGGGGCCGGTCTTCCTTCCAACTGTTGCAGGCGGCCAATCTTCCAGGCGAAACACGGCCACCCATTTTCTATTACGCCTTCGATCTGCTTCAACTGAACGGCAAGGATCTGACCGGGCTGCCATTGACGGAAAGAAAAGGGCTTCTTCAGACGCTGCTTCAGGACGCGCCCGATGCGATCCGTTTCTCGGCAAGCATCAATGCGGAATCCGATCGCGTGCTGGCAGCCATGAAAGCGCGCGGACTCGAAGGGCTTATTGCCAAACGCCGCGATTCAAAATACGAAACCGGCCGGCGCAGCAGCGCGTGGGTGAAGTTCAAATGGACGAATGAGCAGGAATTCGTCATCGGCGGTTATACGCCGCCGCAAGGCACGCGATCTCACTTCGGCGCGCTCCTCGTCGGATACTACGAAAACGGCAAACTCATCTTCGCATCGAAGGTCGGCACCGGTTTCAACGAAAAGCTGCTCAAGCTCCTTTACGAACGGTTTCAAAAGTTGAAACGCGCCGACTGCCCCTTTGCGAATCTTCCGGAGAAAAGATCATGGCGTTGGGGAAAACCGGTCACCGCCGCCGAAATGCGCCGCTGCACGTGGGTCGATCCAAAGCTCGTCTGCCAGATCCGTTTCGCGGAATGGACGCGCGACGGCCGGCTTCGCCAGCCTGCATTTCTTGGACTTCGCGAAGACAAAAGTCCCAAAGAAGTGGTACGGGAAAAGCCGTCTTAGCAAATAGTCCTCTCAGTCCGCAGGGCGATGTTTCAACGACACGACCGGGAACGAACCGCCTTCAAAACGCCCTCCATGACTGCTTCGACTCCGATGCCTTTCATGCAGCGGAAATCAATCGGACATTCGCGCAGAAAACAGGGCGAACATAGCGCGGTTGACTTCAACAAAACGTGTCGCGTTTCACCCGGCGATCCGGGCCCGGTCAGTTCGGGTGACGTGCTGCCAAATGGAACGACCACCGGCGTACCGAGCGCGGCAGCAACGTGCATGGGACCAGTGTCGTTTGTGACAACGACATGACAGAGTTTCAGTCCGGCGCAGAGTTCGCGCAGGTTGGTCCGGCCAGCAAGATTGTGAACGAGCGAATCAGACGAACGGATCGCTGATTCGATTTTCTCTGCAAGGGCCATGTCACCTTTGCCGCCGAAAATCAGAATGGCCGCGTTCGCGTCCTTCTGCACCGCGCGCGCCACGGCGATGAAGTTTTCGATCGGCCAGCGTTTTGCCGGACCGTATTCGGCGCCGGCGTTCAGACCCACGATGACCTTCCCTTCCGGAACAGGAAATCGCTGACGCAGCGCTGAAATCTCGGAATCACTCACCGCAATCATCGGCGCCAACGGACGTTTGTCCGCGCCCAATGCCGCAACGAGATGCAGCAGATCGAACAACTGGTGTTCGTCGCCCGGTTGTGCGAATCGAAAACCGGCTTCTGAACTCTGCGCCACGAGCGAACGCACTTCGGCCTCAGTTCGTTTGCGCATCGTCACGGCACCAGGCCGCGGCGGAACAGCTTCAGTCAGAAACCAGTTTCGCCACGAGCGCGCGAGACCGATGCGCCTCGGGATTCCTGCGAGCCAGACTTCCAGTGCGGAACGCGGTGAGTTGGGAAGAACAACCACGAGATCGAAGCTCCGCTCGCGCAACTTGCGGGAAACGCTCAGGACGCCTTCGTCGGGCGCAAAATCAATGATCTCGTTTATGGCCGGATGACCGATCCACAGATCCTTGAGCTTCGCTGCACATAAAGTCGCCATGTGCGCTTCAGGAAATCGTTCGCGCAGTCGCATCAGCGCCGGCGTGCTCATCACCGCGTCGCCAAGCCAGTTGACGCCGCGAATTAATACCCGCTGCGGTGCGACAATTCGGTCGGCTGTCAATTTGGAAAATTGGGATGAATGAGAATCGGCCACCTGGAACCTGTTCAGTTTTGCGATTTCTGGTCCTTCAACTGGCTCTGCAGCTCTTCCTTGAATTTCGGAAAGTCGATCGGAAACACGTGAAAACCGGTTTTCGTTTCCACCTTCTGCCACTTCGCCTGAAGAAACTCCATGCGCTCATGAGTCGCCGGATGCGTGCTGATCAATGAAAGCGCACCACTCGCGCCGTTGGGCATGATTTTCTCCTCCTGAACTTTGAGCTTTCGAAAAAATTCAATCATGCCGTCGGGCTGAATGTTCGCGCGCATCAAATATTCCCAGCCTTTGTCATCGGCATCCCGTTCGAAGTCGCGGGAAAACTTCCGGTTCATCAACAGCTCCGAGCTGTTTGCCAGCACGGCCAGCATGCCACTGCTGTCGCCGAAGAACGCCCGGATCAGTTGCGACATGCCGAGCGACGACACCATGTTGCGGAAGCTGTGCCGTTGCGTGACGTGCGCAATTTCATGAGCCAACACGCCGGCCACCTCCTCAGGTTTGTCCGCGGCGAGCAGCAGTCCGCTGTGAATGACCACGTGTCCGCCCGGCACGGCAAACGCATTCAGTGTCGGATCCTCCACGATGTGAAATCGAAACGGATAGCGCGAATCCTCGATCCCGCTCAACAGCGGCTCGGTCAGCACATTCAATTGCTGGAGCAATGCAGGATCGGTGATCTCTCTTTTGCCAGACATGATCTGGTTGAAAACCTGGTCGCCGAACTTCACCTCCCAGTCGGTTGGAATGCTGTTGGTAATCGATGTGACAATCCGGTCCTTCGACGCAATTAACAAAACAATCCCGGCGACGAAAATGCCGAAAATCGTCAGCAGCACCGTGGCAACCGTCACTTTCTTGCGCTTCTCGCTTCGGAGTTGCGCGGCGATGTCCTGTCGGTCCGCAAGAAGCGGCTCCTTCAACACAGATTGATCGTCGGTGTGAATCGTGGACCTGGGAAATTCCGGGTGCTTGAAAAAAATCACAGGCTGACTTGCACCACCGATTTCGACCTGCAGACCTTGCATGGGGAGAAAAACCGCGCCTTTGGGCGATTCGAAGGAAACGCCTTTTGAAGTCAGAGCAAGACTACCGGAAGCACGACCGCCTTCCAGATCCGGATGAAATGCTCCGGCCTTGTACCGCGTGGGCTGGTTGGACTGTGAATCCGCTGTCATGGACGCGGAGACTAGTTTTGGGCCGCTGAACGGGCAAGCCAACTCCACGGGCCCAGACTAACACAGGGCCTCACGCGAAGGACACGAAGGGCGCGAGGGTTGAAGGGAATTCCAGCTGCGAAAATGGATGTTCAGGACATTTCGACAAAAACCCGCCCTGCGCAATCCCGGTTCCTACTCCTTTCTCCCAACTCCCTGCTCCTTACTCCTTGCTCCTTACTCCTTGCTCCCGGCTCCTTCATTTCCCCCGCCGTTCCACCATCAACAAGTGTTCGCAAGCGAGGACTGTTTCGCCTTTTTGATTCACGACCTCCAGCGCTTCCACGACGATTCCGAATGCCGGTTTCTTGTGATCCCGTTTCTCGCGGATCGTCACCCGGCTGCGGATGGTGTCACCGATGAAGACCGGCTTGATGAATCGCAACCGATCGTAACCGTAGCTGAACGCGAGAGGATTGATCTCACCCGCGGTCATTCCCACCGCGACGCTGAAGATCAACGTGCCATGGGCAATCCGCTGCCCGAACGGTTGCGTTTTGCACCATTCGGCGTCCATGTGATGCGGATAGAAATCGCCGGTCTGTCCCGCATGCAATACGACGTCCGCCTCGGTAATGGTGCGTCCGGTCGTTTCCCGCATCGCATTCAACTCGTAATCCTCAAAATATTTCGGAGTCATGAAAATTCGTTCAATCCACAATCACGCCTTCACGCCTTCACCTATCACACCCACCAAAACTGCTCATTTCCATTTCTGCCATTTTGCATCGAACTTCTGCCAACCCGCGGATTCCGATTTGACTGAAATCTGCCGATGCCTTTGCCTGCTGGCAACCAATCCCAATTGCTGTGAAATTCCTGGTCACTGGCGGAACAGGCTTTATCGGTTGGCGCGTCGTTCGCGCGCTTCTCGATCGAAAAATACCGGTCGTCATCGGCGACTGGCAGGTGGATCAGAACGTTCTCGCACAATTGCCCGGAGCTGAACTGGCCACACTGGATGTTTCCGACACCAGCTCGGTGAATTCCGTTTTCGCGCATCATCCCGACATCACGCACGTCATACATCTCGCCTATCTGATGAGCGCCGAAGTCGAGGCGAATCCGCATCTCGGCGCGAGCGTGAACATCCTGGGAATGATCAATCTGTTCGAAGCCGCCGCGCGCCAAAAACTCCAGCGCCTCGTTTTCACCAGCAGCGAAACGGTCTATGGCGCGTCACAGGCGCCCTACGGCAATCGCGACGTGGTGGAAGAGGATTTTTGCGGACCGACACATCACTTTTTCACTTACGGCGTCATGAAAACCCTGAACGAATTCATGGCGCAAAAATACGTTCAGAGGCACGGCATCAGCATCGCCTGCACGCGTCCGCCCGTGGTGTTCGGACACGGACGCAAGCGTGGCTCGGTGCTCTGGGCCGAAGATTTCGCAACGCTGCCCGCGCTCGGAAAGCCGGTCACGCTCCCCTTCCCCGCTCACACGCGCGATTGCTGGATCTATGTCGATGACTGCGCGGAACAGCTGGTCCGGCTCGCGTTGAAGCCGCAGCTCTCCCACTTCGCTTACAACAACGGCGGCGAAACCGTCACTGCGCAGCGCCTGGCGGAAATGGTGCGTCATTGGATTCCCGACGCGCAGATTCAATTCGACGAATCCAAACCGACCACACCTTTGATCGACCGCATGAGCGGCAGGCGCATCGAACAGGAAATTCAGTTCGCACCACGTCCACTCATTGACGGCATTCGCGCCCACATCAATGAAGCCCGAATCGCCGCCGGTCTGCAGCCCGTTTGATTTATGAATCGATTCCGAAATACCGTTGTCGGCAGTTATCCCCGGCCCACGCAGGTCGAGGACACGCTCAAGAAACCGACGCTCAGCCAGAACGAGGTGGACGATCTCATCCGTTGGGCGGCAAAGGATCAGGCTGATCTCGGGCTGGATGTCATCACCGACGGCGAGGCCTATCGGGAGAACATGTATTACTTCTACCAGAAGCGGCTCGACGGCGTTTCCATGGAAAACATGGTGAAGAAAACGTTCGGGTCGGCGGGCTTCGGAATCGAATGTGCCCGCGTGGTGGGTGAAATCAAAAACCCGCGATTCAATCTCGCCCACAACTGGAAGCTCGCCCGCCAAGCGGCGCCAGCGAACGTCCGCGTGAAACAAACCGTCACCGGCCCACACGTGCTCACCCGATTCAGCGTGAACGAACGGCCCGATCTTTATCCTGACGAACAATCGCTCTGCCGCGCATACGCCAAGGTGCTGGCGCAGGAACTCAATGAAGTGATCGCTGCGGGCTGCGACTTCATTCAGTTCGATGAACCGATGTGGACCGAAGCGCCGGAACAAAGCGAATGGGCGGCCGGCATTTTGAATGAGCTGATCGAATCACTGCCAAAAGTCCGCGTCGGTCTCCACGTCTGCGGCGGCAATCCTCGACGCAAACGGGTTTACTTCACCAAATACACCGATCTCGTCCCTGCCTTCAGCCGCGCGAAAATTGACGAAGTTTCGCTGGAACACTGCACGCTCAGTTACGACCTGATGGATCTCTGGAAATTCTGGAACTTCAAGGGCGATCTCGCGTTGGGCGTAATCGATCAGCGCAGCGACACGATCGAAACGGTGGATGTCATCCGAAAGCGCGTTGAACCTGCGCTGAAACATTTCCCGCGTGAACGGCTGGTATTGACGAGCGAATGCGGCTTTGGTCATGTGCCGCTCGACATCACCCGCGCCAAACTCAAGGTCCTTGTCGAAGCATGCGGGTCCCTTGCATGAAACCGCTTGAAGGTCTTCTCGTTCTCGACTTCAGCCAGTTTCTCGCGGGACCGGCGGCGGCCTTGCGCATGGCCGATCTTGGCGCGCGGGTCATCAAGATCGAACGTCCCGGAACCGGCGATCTCTGCCGCCAGCTTTACATCTCGAATCTCGGCATCGAGGGCGACAGCACACTGTTCCACTCGATCAATCGCAACAAACAAAGCTTCGCCGCCGACCTCAAAAATCCCGCCGATCTCGCAACTGTAAAAGAGCTGCTGAAGAAAGCGGACGTGGTTCTTCAGAACTTTCGCCCCGGCGTGATGGCACGAATCGGATTGGAATACGAAGACGTGCGAAAGATCAATCCGCGCATCGTTTACGGCCGCGTAACCGGCTACGGGACGGTAGGTCCGTGGGCCGATCTGCCCGGACAGGATTTGCTCGCACAATCCGTTTCGGGTCTCACGTGGTTGAGCGGCGATGCGGATTCCGGTCCGGTGCCGATGGGCCTGGCCGTCGCCGATCTCGCCGCCAGCGCCCATCTGGTTCAAGGTGTCCTGGCGTGCCTTGTCCGACGCGGCATTACTGGCGAGGGCGGACTTGTGGAAGTCAGCCTGCTTGAATCCATTCTCGATCTTCAGTTCGAAGTCTTCAGCACGCATTTGAACGACGGCGGAAAAGATCCTGAACGCAGCGCGGTTCGAAACGGTCACGCCTATCTCGGCGCGCCGTATGGAATTTACAAAACCGCCGACAGCTGGCTTGCGCTGGCGATGGGTTCGGTGACGAAGCTTGGCGAAACTCTCGAATGCGCCCCGTTGCAAACCTTTACCGATTCGAAAACGTGGTTCACGCAGCGCGATGACATCAAGGCGTTGCTCCGCGATCATCTCGCGAACAAAACGATCGCGTGGTGTCTCGAACGCCTGCGCGCCGCGGATTATTGGTGCGCCGAAGTCCTGACCTGGTCCCGCCTGCGTCAGGAAGAAGCTTACCAAACGATCGGCTGGGAACAGACCGTGACGCTGTCCGGCGGCTCGCAGGTGAAAACGTCCCGCTGCCCAATTCGCATTGACGGAGAACGCTATTACTCAGCCACCGGTTCACCGCGGATCGGACAGCACAACGAGCAGATCAAGGCCGAGTTTGGCTTATGAGAATTCTCGATACACACCAGCATCTTCTTTACCCGGATCGCTTCCGGTACGAGTGGGTTCACGGGCTGACGCCGCTGGAAGGAAAAGCATTTCGATTGGAAGAATACTGGCAGGCCGCGCAAGGAACAGGCATCGAACAAACATTGTTCATGGAAGTCGATGTGCCCGAATCGCAGCAGCGAAGTGAAGCGGCGTTTTTCCTGAAGCTTGCGGAAAAATCGGGCTCCAAAATCGCGGGCGTAATCGCATCGTGTCGCCCGGAACGGGAAGGATTTGAAGCGCATGTCGAATCCCTGCTGCATCCAAAGCTGAAGGGTTTTCGCCGAATTCTGCATACGCAATCGGACGAACTTTGCGAAAACCCGCTTTTCATTCGCAACGTCGCGAGCCTCGCGCAGCACAAACTCACCTACGATCTCTGTCTTCTGCCACGACAACTGCCGCACGCGGAAACTCTGCTGCGAACCGCGTCGGACGTTCAGTTCGTTCTCGATCATTGCGGAATACCGAACATCAAAGACAACGAACTCGATCCGTGGCGACGCCACATCCGGCAGCTGGCGAATTATCCGAACCTCGTCTGCAAAATCTCCGGACTCGTCGCGTACTGCGATCCGCAGAATGCGGCCGCTGATGCGATCCGCCCGTTCGTCGAGCACTGCATTGAATCGTTCGGCTGGGAACGCGTGCTGTTCGGCGGCGACTGGCCGGTGTGCAATTTGACCGCGTCGCTTGGAAACTGGGTGGCCATCGCGAAGGAACTGGTGCGAGGCGAATCCCTTCAACGCCAGGAACAATTCTTCTTCAGGAACGCGGAGCGCATTTACCGGCTGCAACCATGAGCTCTGCCCACACACCACTTCAACAATCGTGGCCGGCGCCGAGCCAGGTTCGTCCGATCGTGCTGATCGGCGCGGGCGGCATCGTGCGCGACGCTCATCTCCCAGCCTATCGAAAAGCAGGATTTCCCGTTGCCGGCATCTATGACATCAACCGCGACGCAGCAGCGGCTCGCGCGAACGAGTTCGGCGTGCCATTGCTTGCGAGCATGGCGGAGGCAGTTCGAGTCAAGCAGGCCGTCTTCGATCTCGCCACGCCGCCCGGGGAACATGAAGCCGCGCTGAAACAGCTTCCGGACGATTCCGTCGTGGTGATTCAAAAGCCAATGGGACGCAACCTCGCCGAAGCCCAGCGCATCGTGAATCTTTGCCAGCGCAAACGGTTGAAAGCAGCGGTGAATTTTCAACTTCGTTTCGCGCCTTACATGCTGGCAATTCGCGATTTCATTGCGCGCGGCGAACTGGGCGACATCGTCGATGCCGAAGTGCATCTGAATCTTGAAACGCCATGGGATCTCTTTCCGTTTCTGCTCAAGGAATCGCGGGTGGAAATTCTGGTGCACACGGTTCATCACCTCGACCTCGTTCGACTCTTTCTCGGCAATCCGCGGCGCATTTACGCACGAACCGTGAAACATCCGCGCTATCCCAGGCTCGCCAGTGTTCGCTCCAGCATCATTCTCGATTACGGCGACATGATCCGCTGCTGTCTCTCAGTGAATCATTGTCACCGGTTTGGACTGAAAAACATGTCGGCGACGGTTCGCATCGAGGGAACCGAAGGCTGCGCGATCGCCACGCTGGGGCTTTTGCTGGACTATCCGCGCGGTTCCGAAGACCGGCTCCAGGTGATCGGACGTTCGTTTCCGGAATGGACGGATGTTCCGCTCAGCGGCCGCTGGTTTCCGGACGGATTTGTCGGCGTGATGTCGAACGTGCAGCGATTTGCAAGCGGCGAAGATTCAGCATTGGTTTCACCGGTCGAGGACGCACTTGAAACGATGCGGCTGGTGGAAGCCTGTTACGTTTCGGATCAACAGGGCGGAACCGAATTGAGCCGCGTATCCGGTTGAACACTTTCAAATGAAAATCATTCGTTACCAGGGCAAAGACGGAAACATCGGTTTCGCTTCGCAGCAACCGGATGGTTCAGCCATCCAACTCACAGGCGATCTCTTCGGCGGACTTCAACCCACTGGCAAACCCGCGAACATTGCCAAACTGCTGGCGCCGCTGGTTCCCACCGGCATTCAGTGCATTGGATTGAACTACCGCCACCACGCGAATGAGACTGGCGCGAAGATTCCGCAGTTTCCGGTGCTGTTCGTCAAAGGCCTCAACACAGTTCAGAATCCCGGCGATCCCATCGAACTGCCGCGTCATCTGCGCAGCAACGAAGTCGATTACGAATGCGAACTCGCGGTCGTGATCGGCAGGACGGGAAAGAACATTCCACGCGAACGCGCGCTGGATTACGTGCTCGGCTACACCTGCGCCAACGACGTGAGCGCCCGCGACTGGCAGAAGCAGTTCGGCGGCGGCCAATGGTGTCGTGGGAAAACTTTCGACACCTTCTGCCCGCTCGGCCCGTGCCTTGTCACTGCCGATGAAATTCCGAACCCCAATGCGCTGAAGATTCGAACCGTCGTGAATGACGAGGTGCTGCAGGACTGGAACACGAACGACATGATTTTCGACGTGCCGCAATTGATCGAGTTTCTGAGCGGGAGTGTAACGCTGCTGCCAGGAACGGTGATTTTGACCGGCACGCCGCATGGCGTCGGCATGGCGCGAAATCCACAGCGCTGGCTGAAACCCGGTGATCAGGTGAGCGTTGAAATTGAAAAGATCGGCACGCTGACAAATCCGGTCATCGAAGAACCGGTGAAGTGAACAGGTGCACCAATGCAGACCACCTGTAGCGACGCCCTGTGATCGCCGTCTCAAAACCTGGGTTTCAAATAACGCAGCCGCGACATTATGGATCGCCGCAACAGGTGTGACGAAGTAACGCCGGATAAAACGATATGACCATGGTCGAATCCAATCCTCTGTTGGGCGTGGCAATGCACGCGGTGGGCGCCGTGTTTGCCGCAACCTGTTACACGCCGCAGAAACGTGTGCGGCGCTGGTCGTGGCAGACCTATTGGATCACGCAGGCGGCGTTCTGCTGGTTTCTTCTTCCAATCCTCGGTGCCATCGCAACAATTCCAAACCTGCTCGAGGTTCTCCGCACCGCGCCGAACGGTGCGATGCTCAATTCGTTTTTGCTCGGAGCGGCTTACGGCATCGGCGGGACCGCGTTCGGCGTTTCGATTCGTTACATCGGCTTTTCACTGACCTACGCAATCGCGGTCGGACTTTCAGCCGTGCTGGGAACGATGATTCCTCAACTGGTGAAAGGCTCGCTCGGCGCGACGTTGAGCAAACCGGGATCGGAATGGATCATCGCAGGTCTTGTCATCGGCGTCGTCGGCATCGCGGCCACCGGTCTGGCCGGGCGATTGAAGGAACTGGATCTCGAAAAGCAGAACGGCAAGGGAGAATTTTCGCTTTCGAAGGGACTTTTGCTCTCGCTCGTGGCCGGCGTGCTTTCGGCGGTTTACGGCTTTTCACTGGAAGCTGGCGCGCCAATCGCGGATGTCGCGGAACAACTCGGCGCGAAGGAGTTCAAGGGAAATGTCATCTACATCTTCTCCAACACCGGCGCGTTCCTGACGACAGCGGTCTATTGTTTCTACCTGCATCGAAAACACAAAACTTTGGGCGAACTGGTCGAACTGCCCGCCGGACCGGAGAAGGCTTCATTGCCGGTGAATTTTCTGATGGCGGCCATCACCGGCCTGTTCTGGTACGGCCAGTTTTTCTTCTACAACCTTGGCCATGTGCGCATGGGCAACTACGAATTCACCAGCTGGGCAATGCACATGATCATGCTCGTCCTGTTCAGCAATCTCGTCGGAGTCATCCTGCGGGAATGGCGGCGCTGCCGCATCCTGACCGACATCACCATTGCCATCGCGCTGCTGGTTCTGACAGCTTCGGTGCTGTCGCTGACCTACGGAAATCACATCGGCGACAAGGCTGCAAAGTCGGAAGAAGTGAAACCATGAAACGTTACGGATCAGTCATCGGCGTTCGGGCGGAGAAGCTCGACGAATACAAGAAGCTTCACGCGACCGTCTGGCCGGGTGTGCTGCAGATGATCAAGGAGTGCAACATCCAGAATTACTCGATCTACCTGCGAAAGCTCCCCGACGGACAACATTATCTGTTCAGCTACTTCGAATACACCGGAACGGATTTCGCAAAGGACATGGCGAAGATGGCGGCCGATCCCACCACTCAACGCTGGTGGTCGGTCTGCATTCCGTGCCAGAAACCGCTGGACGATCGTGCCGAAGGCGAATGGTGGGCTTCAATGGAAGAAGTGTTCCATCAGGACTGACGGAGGGCGCAATCGCCTCCGGCTCACGGAAGAGTTGCAACGCGGTAGAACTGCTGTGTCGAGTTCGTCACCGCGTTGTCCACGAAATGGAACGTGCCGAGGTTTGAGGTGCTGTTGGTGTGGATCGGGCTCCAGTTGAACAAATCCAGCGAACTTTCGATTACAATCTCCCGATTCGGACTCGTCACAACTTGAAGCTCAAACGACTCGTCGGTCACAGCCACAACTGAAATTTCAATGGGTGGATTGAAAGCACGGACGAGATTCAATCGCCCGCCCGTCACGCAGGTTCCTTCCAGTTGCGGAACCTTGTCCACCGCGAGCATGAGGCGACGCAGGCTGGTCTGATAATCTTCGTTTGGAAAACGCTCCAGGATCAGCGCCAGTGCACCGGTCACATGAGCCGCAGCGTAGGACGTTCCGGCGTTTACTTCATTGGCCGGCTCGTAGGCGTCATCGGCGGCAATCGACACCGAGAACAACGATGGCGGTGATCCAGGAGCCATCAGATCGACATTCGTGAGGCCGAAGTTGGATCGGAACCCGAGGAAATCTTCATCATCCGTGAAACCGACCGACACGATGTTGTCGAGGTCGTAACAGGCCGGGTAGGTCGGAAGCGTATCGACGTCACACCAATCATTTCCGGCCGCGGCGACCACGATGATTCCGGACTCGCGGAGAATTGCGAGTTCGTTGGAAACCGATTCCGAAAAATTCATTCCACTGAAGCTCGCGTTCACGATTCGCGCGCCGTTCGTCCGGGCAAATTCGAGGGAGGCGACAATCGACTCGTCCGTGCCAACGCCGTTGTTGTCAAGCGTCTTGCAGGCCATCATCTGCAGATGCCACGCAACGCCGGTAATGCCTTTTCCGTTGTTCCCCACGGCGCCGATGATTCCCGCGATCTGTGTTCCGTGCCCGTCGTCATCTGCCGGATCGTTGGTCATTGCAAAGGCGTTGAACCCGAACGAACCGTCGTTCGTGTTCACCCAGAGATTTGGCGCGAGGTCTTCGTGTGTGTAACGAATCCCGGTATCGAGAATCGCCACAATGATGTTGCTGGCCGAGTGTTGATACTCCCAGCCCTGCACCGCGCCAATATCGGCAAGCGGAACATCGTTCAAAACGCCTGTGTTCATCAGGCTCCACTGGAGTCCCGCGGCGAAATACGGATCATCCGGTTGTGCCGCGCGGGCGACGAAATGATTTGGCTCCGCAAACTGAACCAGACCGCTCCGGCGGTAGGAGTCGATGACATTGGAAACAGCAGCGCCCGGTGGAAGCCCGATTACCTGCGTTCCGGAATTGAACCTCCGAAGCACCCGCGTCCCCTGCTCCGTGTGAAATTGCAGCAACTGGATTTCGGATGATTCGGCAGCGGGTTTGATGAGAATGCGGTCGAGGGAATGGGCCGCCGAACGTTCCGCGGCAACAGTCGGCATGATCAAAAAACAGAAGGCTGCGGTGAGCCAGAAGACTTCAACTGCTCGCCTCTCCCGGAAGAATATTGAGACTCCCCGCGCTATAATGCTCAGCCAACCTGCCATGCAATTGACCGAAGCCTGCCACAGACGTTTCCTCTCCGCCAGCGCCGAATGTGGCGAATTGACATTGCAGGGTGTGATTAAAAGTGGGTGAGAAAAGGGAGGAATTGTTGAAGAATAAAGTGTACAAATTTAGCCACATTGCTATTTACAGTGGGGATGAAGAACAAGAAGACAAAGTCTCTGGAGCTGACGGCG
>Ga0065721_10050436_pt1 | contig 20194 bp, 21 predicted proteins | sample Mesricmetagenome_FD_59108 | JGI IMG/M metagenome (GOLD analysis project Ga0065721, IMG submission 59108) | Mesophilic microbial community from rice straw/compost enrichment Sample: eDNA_1 v2 (version 2) | ecosystem: Engineered > Solid waste > Grass > Composting > Bioreactor | place: USA: Davis... | reverse complement strand
CCGACTTCGCCCCGAGCCACTCGATCTGGTCCCGCTTCGACTCGCTCCGGGTCATCCCGAACACCTCGTGTCCCCGCTCGACCAGCTTCACCACCAACGGCCTGCCGATCGCGCCCGTCGCTCCTGCCACCAAGATCTTCATGTCAATCCTTCCGTCGGCCACCCATAAAAGGGCGGCGATTTCACGGTCTACCCGGAAGACGGGACGGGCCCCGGATCTGTGACAGCGACTCCGCCGACGGCAGCCGCGCCAAGCCCGGGCGCAGTCGTGGCTGCCGTCAGGAATCCGCTTCCGGGCCGACTCTCCCTTCGTCAAGTCCAGCTCCGTGCTCACGAAGGGAAAACCGTGAACAAGACCCTCGTCCTACTTGCGATCGTTGCGGCGTTCGGCCTCGCGGCCTGCGACTCCGGCCCCACCCAGGAAGAACGAGACGCCGCCGAGAAGGCTCGAACAGATGCCGACAAGGCGGCCAAGCAGGCCGATGTCGCCGCCGCCCTCGCCGCGGACTGCCGCCGCCAACTCGGCGGGTTCCTCAACGCGCTTCGCAACACCAACAGCCGGCTCGGTGTCGGCATGAGCTTCGACGACTACGGGGACCAGGTCGGCCAGATCTCGATCGCCTACGACCGCATCCCGTTCGGCCAGCTCGACCTCGAATGCACGATGGGCGTCGGGGTGAAGGCCGAGGCAGCCTTCAACAGCTACACGAAGGCGTACAACGCGTGGAACGAGTGCATCGGCGACCTCTACTGCGAAATGGACACGGTGGACCCGGAGCTTCAGGAGCACTGGAGCAAGGCGGGCCGCCAGGTCCGAAAGGCCAGAAGCGCCCTCGCGGACCTCGACGCCCGGGCGAACCAGGCTCGAGCCGAAGCCGACGAGAAGGAGAAGAAGGCGACGGAGGCGGAATCCGTAGTTTCGGAGTAGGCCGGCGAAGGGCCGGATCAGGACCAGACGTCGGAACGTTTGCCGCTGCGGACGGCTCCCTCCATCAGGGCCGAGAACGGTCCGGCCGTGTGTTCGCCGACGAAGCGGAACGGCCCGACCGGTTCGATCAGCGCGACCGTGAGTTGCGGCGAGGGACTGATCGAATAGGCGGCACCGACGTACGGGTCGTCGTCCCAGGTGGAAAGCACCGCCCCGTCCAGCTCGAGCGGGAGCTCCGGTCGGAGCGCGGTCAGGGCCTCCAGCCAGCGTCCGGGGCCGGTCTCGACCTCGAGCCCGGCCAGTCCGGCGGCCGATCCGGCGAAGCAGTGAACCGCCGCGGCGACCTGGCCGTCGGGGCCGGTCTGGGTCCAGCACCACCACCTGCCGGGCACGTCCATCACGGCTTCCGCGGTGGGCGGTGCCTCGGCGAGCGGCACGAAGAGCTTGGCCGCGTTGCCGTACCCGAGGTCGGCGAACGCCTCGGTCTTGAACTCGGGAAGCGCGGGCGCGAACAGGATCCGATCCATCACTGTCCCGGGCACGGCGAGCACGCAGCGTTCCCCTTCGAAGATCCCGCCGGACTCGGTACAAACCGCCATCCCGGTGTCGGTCCAGTTGATGAACTCGACCCGCTCGTTCAGGCGGACCCGGTGGCCCAGCCGTTCGGCGAGCGCGAGCGCGAGCGACTGATTGCCGCCCGCGAGCCCGGGCGAGGGCGAGTCGTCGATGGCGGCGAGTCCGCCCAGCTCCCCGGCCGGCACGAGCGAGGCGTCGGCGGCCGAGGAGATCTCGGCCCGGGCGAGGATCGCCTCGCGCGCCCCCTCGTCGATGTCGAGCGAGGCGATGAGTTCGGCGGCGCTCGGCTCGGGCCCGTCCTGAACCCCCTCGAGCGCCTCCCGAACGGCGGCGACCGCGGCCATCAGCGTCGGCTCGTCGACCCCGATCCCACCGCGGGGTTCGCGCCGCCCGTACTTCACGCCCTTGCTGAGCGTCCCGATCCCGAGCTCCGCGGCGAGCGAAACGAGTTCGGTGTTCCCGGGCAGGATGAACTCGGCCCCCATCTCGATCGACACGCCGTTGTCCAGGCTGCGGGTCCAGGTCCTGCCACCGACCCGGTCGCGGGCCTCCAGCACGGTGACCTCCCAGCCCCGGCCGACCAGTTCGTGGGCGGCGGTGAGCCCGGCCAGACCTGCGCCCACGACCACGGCGTGTCGTCCGTGGCCGGCCGCCATCAGCGTCCGATCCCGAGCCTGTCGAGGGCGGAGTTGGTCGCCTCGCCGAGGATGATCCCCGAGAGCGAGCCGATCACCACGTCGCCCGGGTAGTGGACCCCGGTGTGGACCCGCGAGTAGGCGACGGCGGCGGCGAGGAGGGTGAGCGGCGGGATCGACCAGGGCAGCACGTGGCCGGCCCCGACCGCGAAGGCGAAGGCGGAAGCGGAGTGGCCGGACGGAAACGAGTGCGAGATCGGCATCCGCACGTGCCGGACCTCGGGCACCTCGGCGGCGTCACGGTCCGGGCGCGCCCGGTGGGCGACGGGCTTGACGACCGCGTTCAACACGGCCGAGGTCACGGCGATGGACGCCATCCCCCGGAACGCCGCCCTGGCCCCTCTGGGGCCGCCGAAGGCGACGAGTGCGATGGAGATGCCGCCGGATATCCGGGAGTAGTTGGCGGCGTTGGAGAGCTTGCGAAGACCACTGTCCAGGGACGGGGTCGGCGAGGTCGCCACGGCGGCGTACACCTTCTGGTCGAGCTTGTTCAGCTCGTGAAGCACCTGTTTGATCTTCGTCTTCATCGTCGGTTCAGTGCCCGGGGTGGGGTTTCGCAATCGCTTGCTCGGAGGGTGGCTTGCCCATCGCGATTCGGAACAGGGCAAGGATCTCCCGAAAGATCCCATCAGGGATGGCGGCGGACGGGGAGGCACCGGGGTGTTGCCGGGCGATCCGCACGCGGAGGGCCCGGGGCCGGATCTTGAATTCGAGCGGGGGTTGGAGGGTCGCCGCCTCACCGTCGATGCCCGCCGCGACCTCGCCGTCGGCCCCGACCTCGAAGGTGGGCGCGTCCCAGTCCCGCCACGGTTTCTGGAACCGCCGCAGCCGCCGTCCGGTGGAGACGGGATCGGCGAGCACCGCGATCCCGAGCTTCCCGTCATCGATCCGCGGCCTGGTTCCGGACCCGACGGCCTTCCCGAGCCGGTACTTGTTGTTGGAGACGAGGATCGCCGCCCCGGAGAAGTGTCGTTTCCCGCTGGGGCTCCGCCACTCGAGCTCGGGAGCGTCACCGTCGGGACCGAGCACCTCGGGCACGGTGTCGAGCAGGGTCCGGATCTTCGCCTCCCGGTACTCGTCCTTCTGAACCGCCTCGGCATAGATGCCGAGCGAGACGTTGTTTACGAACACCCGCCCGTTCACCTCGCCCAGGTCGACGAGCCGCTCACCCGCGTCCACGAACGCGTCCAGGGCCCCGACGCAGTCGTCCCGATCCACGCCGAGATCGAGGGCGAAATGGTTGCGGGTCCCGGCGGGAATGCACGCGTAGGGAAGGTCGTGTTCGGAGGCGATCTCGGCCACGATCGGCTGTGACCCGTCCCCGCCGGCCATCGCCAGGGCATCCGCCCCGGCGTCAACCTCGGCCTTCACGAGCCGCCGCAGGTCGTCCCCCTCCTTCAGTTCGACGACCCGTATCCCGCGCGCCTTCGCCTCACCCACCAGGTCCAGTTCGGCCGCCTTCCCACCCCCGGACTTCGGGTTGAAGAACAGAACGGGCCGCTCGGGAGGAGCAACATCGGGAAGCGGAACCCGCACGGTGAAGGCCCGCCGCGCCAACCAGACGGACAGCACAGCCAACAGCACGACGACCAGCCCCTGCGCGATGTCAGGGCCACCTTCGATCAGGAAGACGACGGTGAGGCCGATAACCAGCAAAGCCCCACAGGAGCAGAGGACACGTACCCAACCCCGACCGATCACACCCACCCCACCGAGCAGGATCGCCAGGGCGAGGCAGGCAAGGACGAGGATCCCCCGGGGAAATCGGTCGAGGGCCAGCTCCAGGGCCAACAGAACGGCCACCAGTCCGACGAGGAGCGAACCGGAAGCCTCAAGCCTCTCCCCCCATCCAACGGAATGCCTCATCGCCCAAACCTACCCGGAGGCTCATCCCTTCAGAACGCAAGCCACTCGATCGCGGCCTCAGTCCCGTTCTTGAGAGTCAGCGATTCGCCAGCAAGCTCTGGATACTCCCCAGCCCAGACATTTCAGTCACAGGCTTCCAGATCTCCCTAAGGAGACTCTCGTCTCGCCACGGCTACGATGGCTCGGCCCTCGGCAAGGGGGCGACCAAGGGAGAGCGTGTCGAGTGAGTTCGATCGGTTGGGTTGATTTTTCTGAGAGGGAGCGGCAGCGGACTGCCGAAGTTCTGAGGATTCTGGACGAGCCGGGGAGTCTGGATGCGCTTGGGATCGGGCGGATCCGTGACGTTTTCTCCGATCTCTTCTTTCCCGGCACCTCCACGATCCAGACTCGGGCGCGGTACTTCCTGATCGTGCCCTGGATCTACCGGGAGCTCGAGAGCCGTACGCCCCGACGCGACCCGCGGAGCGAAGTGGAAGGCAACGAACGTCGTCTGATCGACGCGTTCAACGAGGCGCGATCGAACGGCAGCGCGGGGGACCTGGACGGTCTCATCGGAAGCCAGGCCGGCTCGAATGTTCAGCAGCTTCCCAGCGACATCTACTGGCAAGGACTCGAGGAGTGGGGCATTCGCACCCGCAGCGGGCCGAAGCGGGTCTTCCTGTTGGAGGCACGGCAGCGGAAGATCGGTGGACCCGCCCGAGCCGAAGAAGAGATGGACTCCGTTCACGCGTCATGGTGGGACCGGAACCTGCCCGAGCAACCGGACGACCTCATTCGCCATCCGACCCTGGCACTGACCGAGGAAGAGGCCACTTACCTTCGCGACCTGATCGCGATCAACGAGAACGGAACCTTGCTCGCCCACCTCGTACGGCAGGACGGCCCCCTTCCCGACGCATCGCATGTCTGGCACCTGCCGGTCGAGTACCTGGACCTCCCGGAACAGCTCGCGTCCGACCTCGACCATGCCCGGCGGTTCTCCCACCTGATCCACGGCAGCCACATCCTCTACTACCTGATGCTCGCCGAACTGAAGGGAGATGAGCGAAAAGTCGAGAGTCACCGCGCCGCTTTGGAGGAGTGGCACGAAGTCTCGCTGGCGGAACTCGAAAGCCTCAACTCCTGGTTCGGCGACGAAGCGGCCCGCCTCCCCTTCTGGGCCACCGTGTCGCGCTCCAACCCCAACGCACCCTCGAGCACGGAGAAGCGGTTCGTCGAAGACTGGTTCAACCTGGCGATCGGCGGCCTTCCCGCCAGCCCGGACCGGTCGATAACCAGAACCCTTATCCAGGACCGGGAACGAGACCTCAAGAAGGAACGGGCGAAGCTCTCGAACCCCAGCGCCCGCGAGTACACCCGCGGCCCCGACTCCGTCGGCGCCCTCGATTTCCGCTGGGGCACAGTGAAGCGTCTCATCGCCGACATCCACGAAGGCCTGTCCGAACTCGAGGACCCCGATGCTTGACGCCAACAACCGCGTGCTCCTCACGGAGGCGATCGCCCCCAGGCCCGGCTACCGGCTGGACCACGCCCTGCTCACCACGTTCACTCTCGATCTCGTCACCCTGATGGAGATCCCGGTCGCGCTCACCTTCCAGGAATGGAAGGCCAGCGACCAGGAATCGCCGCTCAGCAGGATCGCCATCCTCGACGCGATCCGACGCAACATCTCCCAGCTCACCGTCGTCTCTCAGGCCGGCTTCATCACGGGCCCGCCGAAGGGGCATCCGCTTCTTCCGCTGCTCGAGCCGGCCGTTCACCCGGTGGTGATGCCCGAAAGCAGCACCTTCCACCCCAAGGTCACCCTGCTTCGCTACGTCGCCGAATCGCAAGCGGTCGAGGATGGCCTGGACGAAGTCACCTACCGCCTGGTCTGCTCGAGCCGGAACCTGAGCCGGAGTCGCGCCTGGGACACCATCGTCGTGCTTGACGGGAGCCTCACCGCCAAACGGCAGGCCGACTCACGAGGTCTCCACGAGTTCGTCGCGGGCGTCAACGAACTCGCGGCGGTCGGCCCGACCGGCATGAGTCCCGAGAGAAGAAGCTCCCTCGAGCTCATCGCGGAGGAAGCACCGAACATCGAGTTCGAACGCCCCGAAGAAGTCAAACCCGGCAAGGGCAACATGGCGATGGTCCCCATCGGATTCGGGAAAGGACCCCGGCGTCCCAAGCCGATCAGGGACGACCAGAAGCGGCTGTTGGTCTCGCCGTTCCTGGGTGGTGTGGACGATCAGGCGGAAGACTCCCTGCTGAAGGACTTCGCTTCGGAGCAGTCGATTCTCGTTTCCAGGCAAAACGAACTCGATCGCGTTTCGCCCGATCTGCTCGAGCGCTTCGGCGAGATCCTCGTCCTCAGCGATCTGACGCAGGAAGCGGAAGAGGACGCGCGTGGTGACGAAACCCCTGACGACCCCGCGGGACCCCGGGTCACGGACGAGTCCCGGGGCCTCCACGCCAAGCTGATCGTCGAGGACGACGGGCACAACACCCAGATCCTGATCGGTTCACCGAATCTTTCCGAGCGAGCGTTCTCGCAGAACCTCGAGTTCGCCCTTCGCCTCACCGTGTCCAAGTACAAGCATGGCGTCGACCAGATCCTCGGCACGGACGGCAAGACCGGCCTGCGCAAGTACCTCCAGCCGTACGTCAGGGCCGAAACGCCCGACGAGCGCGAAGAAGCCCTCCGCAAGACGGAGCGTTCACTCAGAACCGTCGCCGGTGACGTGATCCGAGCGGGACTCTCACTTCACATCGAGGCTCCCCACGGTGAGGAGAGCGATGTACGCGACATCTGGCTCGCAGCGGACGGAGGGGCCATCGAGATACCGGATGGTTTCGAGCTGGCGGGCCGGCCCGTTTCAGTGGACAAGGACCGGCTGGCAACGGTCTCACCGGACGAAAGAAGGATCGCGGAATGGAACGACGTTCCGGTCCCGTCGATCACCTCGCTGATCGCGTTCGAGGTGACCACGACGTTTGAAGGAAAGCCCATCTCTTTCAACTTCGTGTCGAAGACGACACTCGCGGATCCGCTCCCGGAGGCCCGGGATCGCCAGATCGTTCGAAGACTGATCGGATCCTCCAACCAGCTTCTGGCGTACCTCGCCTTCCTCCTCTCCGACTCGAACGATCCGACCGCGTCGATCGATCTGCTCGAGCAGGTCTCCGAAACTCCTGACGCATCGACGGTGACTGTGTCAGCCGTCAACGGCGGTCTCGGTCACGACCTTCCGCTGATCGAGAAGCTCGTCCAGGCCGTCGACCGGGATCCGGAAGCGATCGACTCGATCGCTTCCATCGTCAACGAGCTGGAACGAGACGAGAAAGGGCGGGCGATCCTTGAAGAGGCGGGGTTCGGCACCACCTGGAGGCCCATCCTGGAAGCTCGCCGCGAGCGAGGAAAGGTCGTCGGATGAACCGGCCGGTCGAGAGACCCAACCCCGCCCTCGTCCTGTCCGGACTCAAGGACTTTCAACGCCGGACGGTCGAACACGTCCATCGGCGCTTCTTCGACGAGACGGATCCCGCTCGCAAGTTCCTGGTGGCCGACGAGGTAGGGCTCGGCAAGACGCTGATCGCGAAGGGGGTCACCACCAAGCTCGTGGATCGGCTCTGGGACGAGGTCGATCGAATCGACGTCGTCTACATCTGTTCCAACGCCGCGATCGCTACCCAGAACATCGCGCGGCTTCAGCTTTCGGAATCCGCGAGTTTCACAAAGGCCACTCGTCTCACCCTCCTCCCCCGCGTCATTCACGACCTGCAGCACCGAAAGCTCAACTTCATTTCCCTGACCCCGGGAACCTCCTTCTCGCAGCACTCGGCCACCGGGACCGGCGAGGAGCGGGCTCTGATCTACCTGATGCTCAGGGAGGCATGGGACCTGGGCAGCAAGAAGGGGCCGCTCAATCTCTTCTGCCACCAGATGGGTCGGGACAGCTTCAAGCACACGATCGACTGGATCCAGGACACCTCCACCATCGACCAGCAACTGGCCCACGACTTCGTGGAGGCCCTCGAGGCCACCGACCTCAGGAGCCAGTACGACGAAGCGCAGGAATTCTTCCAGCGGCGCCAGTGGGACCGGGCGCCCGAAGAGGGACGAAGGAAGCAGGTCCGCTTGATCGACCGGCTCCGTCGGGTCCTCGCCCGGAGCTGCGTCGATGCGCTCGAGCCGGACCTCGTGATCCTGGACGAGTTCCAGCGCTTCCAGCACTTGCTGCGGGTCGACGACGAGGGCAACCCCACGACGGACGCCGGCGAACTGGCCCACCAACTGTTCGGATACTCCGACCCCGAGACGGGTGAGCACGCACGGACTCTTCTGCTCTCGGCCACGCCCTATACGGCCTTCGGCATCGACCCGGACGATCCCGATTCGAGCCATCACGAAGCGTTCATGGAGACCATCGCATTCCTGCTCGATGACCCGGGTTCCGTTGCGGAGTTGCGTGATCTGTTCAACCGGCAAAGGGACGCGCTCCTCAGCCAGGCCACCGGCGACTCGTTTGACAGCTCGACCAGCCGACGCATCAGGGAGATCCTCCTTACCTGCATGTGCCGGACGGAGAGGCTCGGCGCGACCAGCGACCGGGATGGCATGCTCAAGCAGTTCGATCACCTCGATCAGGAAATGCAAACCGAAGATGTCCTGGGCTACGTCGCGGCCCAGGAGGTGGCGAGGGAGGTCGAAGTCCCGGACCTGATCGAGTTCTGGAAATCGTCGCCATACCTGCTGAACATGATGGATGGCTACAAGTTCGATCGCCGGCTTTCGAAGCTCATCGAGACCGGATCGACCGATGGAATCGCGCCCCACCTGCGAGACGGGGCACCGGGAGTGCTGGACCGGAACCTGATCGAGGAGCTTCGGCCGCTGGACGCGGGTAACGCGCGGCTCCGGGAACTCTGGAAGGGAATCGAGGAGGCCGAGGCGTGGAAGCTCCTCTGGCTTAACCCGTCGATGCCGTACTACGAACCCTCGGGACCGTTCGCGACCGAAGGCGCCCGGCGCTTCACGAAGCGCCTCGTCTTCTCCAACTGGATGGTGGTTCCGCGAGCCATCTCGACCGTCCTCAGTTACATGGCAGAGCAGAGGCTCGCCGAAGCGGGGGGACACGCCCTTCGCACCTACTCCGAGCAGGGCAAGACGGCGGGAAGCCTGAAGACTCTTTTCGCCCGAGGGAGGGTCGCGCCATCGTTCGGGCTCCTCTACCCGAGCCGCACCCTGGCGGCGGCGGGCGATCCACTTCGCTTCGTGACCGACGAGGGATGTCTTCCGACCGCCGAGTTCATCCTCGACCGGCTGATGGACGACTTCCGGGCACTCCTTGCCGAGCTTCCGAGACCGTCGAACGACATCGGCCTGCCGGACCAGGCGTGGTACTGGGCGGCGCCGATCCTGCTCGACCTCGAGTCCGATGGGTCGAGGACACGTGAGTTCCTCGAAGACATGCGGGCGGAAGACCCGGCCGATCCAAGCGACGAGGGCGACGGCGAACAGCAGGCCACCCAGTGGGAGCGTTGCCTGGAAACCGCGGGCGCTCTGCTGGACGGTTCATACGACCTCGGGCCACAACCGGAGGACCTGGCCGAAGTACTGGCGGCAATGTCACTCGGAGGATTTGGGAACACCGCGTACCGTGCCCTGGCCCGGCGAGGTGACCACGAGCCTCGACTCGATTCGGAGTTCATCCGCATCGATGCCCTGCGGGTCGCGCTCTCACTACGCGCCCTTTTCAACCTCCCTCACTCGACCCACCTGCTGCAGGCTCTGCAGACGCCGGGGAGCAACACCGGGAGGGACGCTCTCTGGCGGGAGAGCCTGGACTACTGCATTGCCGGAAATCTCCAGGCGGTCCTAGACGAGTTTGCTCACCTGATTCCCGAGCAACGTGGCCTCTCCGGGAACGCCGACCATGAGGTGGTGGCAAACCGCGTGGCCGACGTGATGACCGAGGCGATCGGCCTGCGCACCACGAACACCTCGGCGACCTTCTTCGACGTCGGTTCGAACGGCGAAGTAGCGACCGAGAACAAGCGGCTGAGGACCCGATTCGCCATTCCGTTCGTCACGGGCCAGAGCGATGACGCGCAGGACGTGGAGCGCGTCGAACACGTCCGCGAGGCGTTCAACAGTCCCTTCTGGCCGTTCGTACTCACCTCGACCTCCGTGGGCCAGGAGGGTCTCGACTTCCATCTCTACTGTCACGCCGTCGTTCACTGGAACCTTCCGAGCAACCCGGTCGACCTGGAACAGAGGGAAGGACGAGTTCACCGCTACAAGAACCACGCGGTGCGGAGAAACCTCGCGCAGGAGTTCGCCGAACGTGCCCTTGCCAGTAACGAACCTTCCGGTTCGGACCCCTGGCACCGGCTTTTCCGGTTTGGGGTAGAGAACCGGCCCGAGGATCAGACCGAACTATGGCCCTTCTGGATCTTCACGCCGTCCAACGGCACCGCATTCCACATCGAGCGCCACGTGATGGCGATGCGCCTGAGCCGCGACGAAGCGAAACTCCGGGACCTGTTGAAATGCCTGGTCCTCTACCGATCCGTGCTCGGCCAGCCGAGACAGGAAGACCTGGTGGCCGCCCTCGAAGGTTCCTCGATCGAAGACCTCGAGAAATTCAGCCTCAAGACCCGCATCGACCTGTCACCGGCCGACTAGTGCGTTCGGAACGTGTTGAAGTCACCTTCGGTGCCGAGCACCATCGACGCGAAGACCTCGAAAACCGCGATCTTGGGATCCGAATCGAGATCTTCGGGCGGGACGACCAGGTAGTGAAAGTCCATCGCCCGCACTCGGTCCTTGGCGGGAAGGAAGTACCGCGCTTCGAAACCGGGATCCTTGGATAGCTCGACTCGACCCCTTCCTTCGACCGGGAACCCGTCGGCAGTCGCCGCCCTCCGGGCAATCGCAAAGGCGAACGGTGCGCTGTTCTCGGGCGAACTGCGGCGCTGATGTTGCCCGTACCGCGCCCGCAGGTTTCGCGTGATACCGACGTAGACCGGCGTACCTTCCTCCTTGAAGAGATAGATGCCGGCGGCTTCCGGGACCGCTGGTCTTCGACCGTGACGATGGGGCTCAGAGTTCTCGAGTCGATCCAGCATCGAGTCGAACTCGGCCACCATCCTGTCCCACCGTTCTCTGCTCACGCGACGCGTTCCACGGCGTCGCGGAACTCCTCGACCAACGCCGTCCTGCCGAGCTTGCGCTCGTAGATCTCGGCGAGGGTCCGGTAGTACCAGAGGCTCCCGTCCTTGCCACCCCGGAACCGGGCCCAGATCTCCTCTCCGAAGTCATGCTTGTCGAGCTGGATCGATCGCACGTTGTGGAGCTTGTCCGCCAGGGACACCCTCAAAACCTTGCGCCCGAGTTCGTCGACGGGCAGGTCTTCGAGCTCGGCCAGGTACGTCTCCTTTCGCTCGCGCCACGGTGGCTTCGGATCCTCGAACGTGTCGCTCAGGTGGTCCACGATCTCAGCGACCTCGTCGCCGAACTCATCCTTGATGAGGGCAAGCGTTTCCTCGCCTCCCGAATCCTCGGGACCGTCGTGGAGCAGCGCGGCCAACACCTCGCTGTCGGATCCACCGTCGTCGATCACGATCGACGTCACTCCCAGGAGGTGTCCCATGTACGGGATCTCCGAACCCTTTCGCGTCTGATCTCCGTGTAGTTCCAACGCGAGTTCGATGGCCTTCTTGAACTGTCCCTGTTCGATCATGCGCCGCAGCCTAGAGCCTGGATCGGCATGTCAGAAAACGGACGGCGCAAGTGACTCACTTACGGAATCGGAGGCTCGAATGATGAGTCATGTCAGGAATGGGTCGCTCCCACGACTCAATAGGTGAGCGACGAAAGGCGAGTCATGCTGGCATTTGACGTTTCGGTTTACCGGCTTCCCGAAAAGGATCCCTCCGGGGAGGTGAACCGGAACGAGCAGCTCCTTAGAGGTGACTACGACGAGCTTCTGATGCTTTGGACGGTGAGGGCGGAGCCAGGTTGCCTCGGCTGGATCGAAACACTGGTCGACCGGGGGAAGGCAGCGCGGTTGCAGGGCAATGGGTACCCAATGCTCTACGTCGGAGACGCCGACGCGATCGTCGACGGTGCGTTGCGCGAGGTCAACGCTTCGCCCGACGTCGTGGACAGGCTCGAGCGATGCCGGGGCGACGACGCACTAGTCGTAACCGCCTGGGATCTTTCCTGACCGCGGCAAAGGACAACAGCGCCGAAGCGGCTGACTATCCTCCCAGCCGTGTACCTGCTCTTCTTGGATGAGTCCGGGGCACCGGACGAGGGAGTGTTCGCGGTGGGAGGGATTGCCGTGCGGGCCGATCGGTGGCCTGAACTCAGAAGCCGATGGGATAGGTGTCTGGCCGAGTGCGGGTGGCCGGAGGACAAAGAGCTGAAGTGGTCCGGCACCGTTCGTGGCGAAGTTCCGCCCGACGTTGCCGACGCCGTGTACGACTGCCTCGCCGGCCTGCCGATCCAGTGCTTCACGACGGTGCTCTGGCCCGATGTCGGCAAGGGCAACTACGAACAGTTCTTCGCGACCGAAGAGGACACCTACGCCACGGCGCTGATGTTCATCGCCGAACGGTTCCAGCGGTTCCTCGTCCAGGAGGACTCCTACGGCGCGATCGTGTTGGACAGCCGCCGGCGCGAGGTGGACGACCGGATGCGCCAGTTCTTCACCCGAATCAAGCGTGACGGCACCCCGTTCGCGGAGCTGGAACGAATCGTCGACGGCCTGTTGCTCGGCCCCTCCCACTTCTCGCTCGGACTTCAGCTGGCGGACCTGGTCGTCGGTCCCGCCCGCTCCGCCCAGATCAAGATGGGCGAGGGGAGCCGCCGGCACAAACAGCTCCTCGAGACCGTCTACTGCCGCCATCCCGCCAGCGGCGAGATCGACGGTGTAGGCATGAAGTGCTTCCCGGACAGCACCCGGCCCGGCCGGGGCCCGGAGGTCCGGCTGTTCAACCCGCGGGAACTCTAGCTATCCGACGGTCCGGCGCCTAGGCGCCCGAAACCGATCTCTCGACCGACGGTCAGGTTTACGCAAACCAAGGTCGTTGAACTACTGATTGCGCTCAGCTCTCGAAGGAACCCCCTAAAGAAGAGTTGATGTGCCTGGATCAACCATCGGGACCCGCTGTCAGAACGTGCATCCAGATCCGACCCTATGGCCATGGAACTGAATGCGAAGCTGGATCTCGATGTCGTGGCCGTCGACTCGGGGGAGACGGTCCATCTGCTTCTGGAGCTGGAGGCTCCTGCCCTGGAGGGTGAACGCCGGAGGGACCCGGCGAACCTCCAGGTTGTTCTGGACCGGTCCGGGTCAATGGGTGGCGGCCGCCTGGAATCGGCGCTTCAGGCGATCGACCAACTGATCGGGCGCCTCCACAAGGACGACTCTTTCGGGCTGGTCACCTTCGACAACACGGTGAAGGTTCCCGTTGCCGCCGGCAAAGTCGGCGACGGAAACGAGATCCGGAACGCGATCCGTCGGATCTACCCCGGCGGCTCGACCAACCTCAGCTCCGGCCTGATCCGGGGGATCCCCGCGGTGGCGGGGGCAACAGCCACTTCGTCGAGGATGGCGACGCGGCCGGCGCCCATCTCGCCAGCGAGGTGGAGGGCCTGCTCGAGCAGGTGGTCCAGGCCGCGAGCCTCGTCGTCAAACCGAGCGGTGACGTGAGTGGAGGCCGGCTGTACAACGACCTGCCAGTCTCGACGATCGAGGACGGGTTCATGGTCGAGCTGGGCGAACTCGTCTCCGAGGAGAAGCGCCGCCTGCTCTTCGAAATCGATGTGCCCGAGATCGGGACGCTCGGACTCGCCCAGGTCTGCGAGATGGAACTCCGTTGGGTCGAAACCGAGACCATGGAAAGCAAGGCCGTGACCATCCCGGTCAACGTGAACGTTGTCCCCGGCGAACAGGCGTCCGGCCGGATTCCCGACCCGGAAGTCGTCACCGAGATCACCTTCCAGGAAGTGCAGCGAGCAAAGCGTCGCGCCAACGACGCAATCGCCTCAGGCGACCACGACCTGGCCAGGCGCATCTGGCACGAGAGCCGAGAAGATCTCAGCTCCGTCCCCCGCGACTCGATGGACGCCAGGTCGATCCGGGATTTCGACGAAGAGGTCGCGATGCTGGACCGTATCCAGAGCCGATCGGAAATCGACATCCTTGAGACCAGAAAGTTGGCCCAGGCCGATTTCCACCTCAAGAACCGCAAGCGCGGTCGTGATCGACGCGACAATCCGTAGGGGAGAACCCGCGGGACGGATGTCCGCTTTGGAGCGTCGACACTGACGGCTCGTCGTCCGCTGGCCTGACCAGCTCGGTGAGGTCCCCCATCCGCTGCTTCAAGGAATCCGTCCCGATTGCGTCAGATCTCGCCCGCTGGCCCGACTCTCTCCCCCGATGTCGGTTCTGGACAGGTTTGAGACTCCCGGGTATCGGGAGTGGGATTCGGTCGAGCTGAGGCGGCTCATGCTCGCGAACTCCCTGATGCCCGAGGGCGACGGGCTCTGGGTCGACGAGGCCGACGAGATCTCGGTGATGGTCAGCCCGCTCGGCCTTTTCGTCGGGTGGAACGACAGCTTTGCCCGGCTGCCCGGACCGGCGGTCAGGCGGTTCGGCGACGTCCGGCACGTCCCGCGCGGCCAGGAATCCGAGCTGCTCGCCGAGACGATCGCGGAGGTCGGGAGGCGGCGCCGCGCGGCGCTCATCCAGTGCAGGCACTGCGGCGAGATGACGCCTCCGGGCTTGATCTCGGACCGATGCTGCGTCGGCTGCCAGAGCGACGTCCACGGCATCAGGCCCTGAAACGTTCCGCCTCGCCGCGCCGGGGGTAGAATCGCGACCCGGGCTGTCAGCTAGGGAGTACGGGCCCGACTCCATCGGTTAGGAACGAATTGGACTTCGATCCCAAGAGCGAGAACCAGCTCGACTCGCTGGACGACGATGAGCTCATCGACCACATCAGCTCGGCGCGCGACGCCGGAGACCCGGACCAGATGCGGCTCGGCCTCGGTGTCTTCGTCTACCGGCGCCGCGACCAGATCGCGAACCGGATCAGGCTCAAGGTCGACTCGGACCACGACGTCGAGGACCTCACCATGCAGGTGATCGCGGGCGTGCTCGCGGCGCGGTTCGACGGCCGCCACGCCGGTGAGGCGGCCAACCTAATCTCCACCGTCATCAAGCGGCGCATCGCCGACTTCTACGAGGGCCGGGCCAAGGCGAAGCTCGAGCCCCTGCCGGGCCACGGGTCCGACGACGAAAGGGCCGGGACCGAGCTGACCACCGGCGAGGACTTCACCGGGCACGTCGCCCTCGCCCGGATCGTGACCGAGGCGATCGACGGGCTCTCCGAGCCCCACGCCCTCGTCGCCAACCTGTCCATGACGGGCCTCCCGGCGGATCGGGTAGCGGACCGCGTCAACGAGGCCCTCTCCCCCGATCCGCCGATGACGGCCGCCAACGTCCACCAGATCATGAAGCGCTTCCGGGACCGGATCTCCCGCGTGCTGGAGGAGAGCGGACGATGACGCCGTTGCCCGAACTCTTCGCCGAATACGTCTTCGCCGAGCGCGCCGGCCAGGGTGACCCGCGACCGTTCCTGGAACGAGCCGAGCCCGCCGACCGCGACGCGCTGGCCGAGATGATCGACGCCTATCTGGCCCACGCCCCCGGCAAGGGCTGGGACCCCGAGGCGTTCCGCGACTCCGCCGCCCGGGCGATGATCGAACCCCTGACCCGCTCGCTCGACGGAGTCTCGGGGACCTGGCCCGTTCTTCTGCCCAGCCTGCGAGAACGGGCCCGGATCAAGCGGGCGGATCTGGTCGAGAGACTTTCGGCGAAGCTCGGGTTCCCCGGCCAACGCGAGGTGGTGGGCGAGTACTACCACGGCATGGAGTACGGGACGGTGGAAGCCGACGGGGTCAGCGGCAGGGTCCTCGACGCGCTCGGGGAGATCCTCGGGGCTCCGGCATCGGCGCTGCGCAGGGCCGGCGAGCTGGCCGCGAGAGGGGAGTCCGGACGCGACGAGGTCGTGTTCGCCCGCCAGGCGAGAGTCGAGTCGATCGAGCTAGCCGACGCCGACGCCGACATGCTCGTAACCGATGCTCCCGCCGACGCCGACCGGATCCCCGACCCGGAACGGGACGCCGTAGTCGAGCTCTTCACCGGGGGGCTGTAGGCATCTGCGCGCGGACGGGAGACGAGCCGGCCGTCGACCGGGCCGCGATCGAGGCGAAGGCGGCCGCAGTGCTCGCCCGCGTGCCCGAATACGTGTGGGACGGCGAGACCCTGCCCGTGCCGATCGAGGACGTGGTCGACTCCTGCTACGGGCTTCACGTCCGGCTGGTCGACGATCTGAGCACCGCTCCCGGCGCCCCGGCCGTCGACGGCACGCTCTCCGGCCTGCTCCTCACCGGCCGCGGCGAGATCTGGGTGAAGCGCGAAGAGGCGCTCCTCTGGCCGGGCCGACGCCGCTTCACGATCGGCCACGAGCTCGGCCACTGGGAGCTCCACCGGACCGGCCAGCAGTCGCTCTTCTGCCGCACCGCCACCATCGATCCGGACGAGGCCGCGGCGCAACCTGCCCCTCCCCCGCCCGTGTCACCGACCGAGGAGGAAGCGAACATCTTCGCCGCGGCCCTGCTCATGCCCGCCGAGGTGTTCGTGGTTGAGTTTGCCCGCCTGAACGGCGAGATCGAAGCCCTGTGCGACCGTTTCAACTGTTCGATGAAAGCGGTCCGCCACCGTATCCGCGCCTTGATTCCCGGCCAGGAACCTGGTTGACGTCAGTCAATGGCGGGTCCCCCGACCCTCCACCCAGTCCACGGGTGTCGTGTACTGACCCCTGCCGGCGCGGAGAACGAACATCGCTTGCAATCCCCGGAGCTGCGATAGGTTGGGACAAGGGTTCACTCGCAACCGGACGGGGTCTCTCTTGAAGAGCAAGGGTTTGTTGGCAGTTGCGGTCTTCTGGCTGGTCCTCGCCCTGGGAGTCGCGGTGCCCGGGGTCGCCTCCGGCGACGGGACTCCCGATCCATCATTCGGCGGCACGGGGATCATGACCCTGGACCTGGTCGACGAGTTCGAGGAGGGCGCCCGAGACGTAATCGTCGACGGCCAGGGGCGGATCGTCATCGTGGAGTCGGGTCGATACGCACCAACCGGGTATCGGGGGGCGTTCGTCGCGCGGTTTCTGCCAGACGGGACGCTCGACACCAGCTTCTCCGCCGGCGACGACGCGTACCCGGACGGGATCAAGGACATCGCGGAGGTCACGGATGTGGACATGGAGTCGCTCGCGATCGATTCCAAGGGGCGGATCGTCGTCGGCGGGTGGTTCACCACTCCGACCTTCGAATCGGAGTGATCGTGCTCGCGGGCCGCACCCCGGGAGCCGACCGCATGGTGGCCCTTCGCCTGTCCGGGGATGGGGCACTCGATCCCTCCTTCGGCAACGGCGGCGCGACACTGCTCGATTTCGATCCCGCCCTCAACGCGTGGGAGAACGGCGACAACCTCCTGATCGACAAGGAAGGACGGATCCACCTGACCGGCAACGTGACGGTCGGCGTTTCCGACGGCGTGGTCAATCACCTGACCTTCGCCCGCCTCCAGCCCGATGGCACCCCGGACCCCGCTTTCGGAGAGGGCGGCAAGGCTCGGCTGCTGGTGAGTGAGCAGTTGAGCGGCGGCCACGCCACCCTCGACCGCGCGGGCCGGATCGTGACCGTAAACGTCCTCTCGTCCGGCAGCACGCCCTTCGGAGGTGCCGCCATGCCAAAGTTCTCGACCCTCATGACCCGTCTCGGCTCGAACGGGACGCCCGACGAGAGCTTCGGCACCGACGGCCGGATCGTCATCTCCAAGCCCGGCCTCCGCTTCGCACTCAACGGGGTCACCACCGACACCGAGGGGCGGTACCTCTTCGCGGGCAGCGAGGTCGACGACACGAACGCCTCGAAAGTCGTTCTGGCCCGCTACCTGGTCGACTACCCGGTCGACGACCCGAAGCCCGGCCCGACCGTCAAGTGTGGCGGCCTCAAAGCAACCATCGTCGGGGACGCAAAGGCGAACCGGATCAAGGGGACCAGGAAGCGGGACGTGATCGCCGGGCTCGGTGGCAATGACACGATCCGCGGACTCGGCGGCAACGACCTGATCTGCGGCGGGAACGGTAACGACAAGCTGATCGGCGGGCCCGGTCGGGACAAGCTGATCGGGGGCAAGGGACGTGACCGGCTGGTCGGCGGACCCGGCAAGGACCGCCTGGTGGGAGGCAGGGGCCGCGACGTCTGCCGACCCGGACGAGGCAAGGGCAAGCTGATCGGCTGCGAACGCCGCCGCTAGTTTCGACGCTCCTCACCCTCGAGCTCGAGCTGGAAGTCCGTGACGATGCGGTCGCGGACCGCCTCGATCAGCCCGGCCGCGGTCCAGAGGGTCTCCGGGGATTCGGCGGCGAGGCCGGGGACCGCCAGCTGGGTAAAACGGCGGATCACGACCGCCTCTTCGGACTCGCCGGGAAAGTCAACCTCGTCGACCCGGTCGACGAGGACGTCACCGATGTAGGTGATCACCCGTCCCGACCGGATCACCTCCACCACCAGCGCACAGGCGGCGAGTTCGGCTTCGGTGGGCACACCCTCGGGATCTCTTCCTGTCTCCATACCGGCCCAAGGGTCCGGCCCGGAAAACTCGCCCCCGCCGCCCGATCGCGGTCGGGCGATCAGCCGAGTCGGGTGGCCCCGGAGGGGACCTCGCCGGCGTCGGTCGCCTGCCGCGCCGCGTCCCTGATCGCCTCGGAGACGACCTCGCCGGCGAAGATGGTCAACAGGAAGGGATCGACCTCCACCTTGCCCGTCGAGAGGCACACCGTCAGGTCGCCGTCCACCGCCGTCGCGGCCGGGGAGAGCGCCCTCGCGAAACCGGGCGCCGCGGCGCGGGACACGTTGTGCGCCTCGGCCTTGGTCAGCTTCGCGTCGGTGACGATGCAGCACAGGGTCGTGTTCTCGCCGAGCGGCACCCCCGTCGGCCGCTCGCGCATCACGTCCACCGTCCGGCGGAAGGCGCCGTCCCGCCAGTAGCCGGCGAGGATCGTGCCGTCGGAGTCGATCACCTCCCCGTAGGGGTTCGCCACCGCGATGGCCGTCAGGGTGGCGTCCCCCACCTTCATCGTCGCCGCCCCGAGCCCGGTCTTGGTCCAGCCGCCGTCCGGCAGGACCTTGCCGGCCGTGGCACCGGTGCCCGCCCCGACGCAGCCCCTGTCGAACTCCGTCGTGGCGGACTCGCAGGCGGCGTACGCGTTCTCGGGGACGGGCCACGCGAACTCGCCCATCGGCAGGTCGAAGCAGACCGCCGCGGTCACGAGCGGCACGGGACCGACCGGGGTCGGGAAGCCGCGCTCGCGCTCGCGCATCCACTCCACCACGCCGTTGGCGGCGCCGAGCCCGAACGCGCTCCCCCCGGAGAGCATCACCGCGTGGGCACCCGGGGTCGACGTCGAGGGCGAGAGCAGGTCGAACTCACGGGTTCCCGGTCCTCCGCCCCGGATCTCACCCGAGCTGACCGAGTCCTCCGGCCCGAGGATCACCGTGCAACCGGTCCATCGTTCCGTGTCGGTCCAGTGGCCGAGCGTCACCCCGGCGGGCAGCTCGATCGGGGTTTCAGTGCGGTCGGGTTCGACTGGTTCGCTCATGGTCCGGACCATACGATCCGGGCGCGACGGACGGCGCGCGGCTCAGCGCCTGCGCTTGACCGCGAGCTTGGCCTTCGCGGAGTGGCCGAAGGTGTCGCGTCCGGTGAGGAGGACGAACCGGGGCCTTCTCTTCTTCTTCTTGATCCTGACCGTACGGCACTTGACCTTGGCAGCCACCTTGACCTTCACCTTGCGCTTGCCGACCTTGAGCCGGGCGTTGGGCAGCGTGCCGCCGGCCGCGCGGAAGCAGACGCGGACCCCGCGCCGGACCGACTTCGCCTTGGTGATGATCGCGCGGGCGTGGGGCCTCAGGGCCACGGTCGCCGTCTTGAAGCTCGTGGCGGCGCCGAGCCTGTACTGCTGGACGGTGTGGCCCGGACCGAGGGCCACGGGGAAGCGGACG
>Ga0065721_10050435_pt1 | contig 20195 bp, 20 predicted proteins | sample Mesricmetagenome_FD_59108 | JGI IMG/M metagenome (GOLD analysis project Ga0065721, IMG submission 59108) | Mesophilic microbial community from rice straw/compost enrichment Sample: eDNA_1 v2 (version 2) | ecosystem: Engineered > Solid waste > Grass > Composting > Bioreactor | place: USA: Davis... | reverse complement strand
CCCCGCCGCTGTGGCTTGGGCCACAGGTGGGAGGTTTTTTGAAGGGGTGGGGCCTTCGGGTGCTACCCGTGGAAATGCTCGTACACCCGCCGCGCCACGGCGGCGCTGATGCCGGGGGCGGATTCCAGGTCCTTCAGGCCGGCGGCGGCCACTGCGGTGGAACTGCCGAAATGATGCAGCAGGGCCTTCTTGCGCGCCGGGCCGATGCCGGGGATGCCGTCGATGCGGGTGTGCTCCATGGCCTTCAGGCGGCGGGTGCGGTGGGCGTCGATGGCGGTCTTGTGGGCCTCGTCGCGCAGCCGTTGCAGGAAATAGAGCACGGGGTCGTTGGGCTCCAGCCGGAAGGGCTCGCGGCCGGGCAGGAAGAAGCGCTCGCGGCCGGCGTCGCGGTCCGGTCCCTTGGCGATGGCGACCAGGGGAACGTCCTCGATCGCCAATTCCGCCAGCACGGCGCGGGCCACGTTCAGTTGCCCCAGTCCGCCGTCGATCAGGACAAGGTCGGGCCACAGCCCTTCCTTGCGTTCCGGATCCTCCTTCTGCGCGCGGCCGAAGCGGCGGGTCAGCACCTCGCGCAGCATGGCGAAGTCGTCACCCGCGGCGGCCGGGTCCTTGATGTGGAAGCGGCGGTAGGCGTTGCGCTGGAACCCCTCCGGCCCCGCCACGACCATCGCGCCGACCGGAAAGGCGCCCTGGATGTGCGAGTTGTCGTAGATCTCGATACGCGCCGGGCTGCCGGGCAGGCCGAACACGCGCGCCACGCCGGCCAGCAGCTTCCCTTGCGCGGAGCGTTCGGCCATGCGGCGGCCGTGCGCTTCCCGCGCGTTGGTCATGGCGTGTTCGACGACGCGGCGCTTCGGGCCGCGCTGGGGCACCTCCACCTCCACGCGGCGGCCGGCGGCCATGGTCAATGCCTCGGCCAGCAGGGCGCGGTCGGCGATGTCGTGGCTGAGCAGTACGGAGCGCGGCGGCGGCGTGCCCTCGTAGAGCTGGGCGGCGAAGGCCATCAGGATGGCCGCCTCGTCCTCGTCGCGGTCGTGCTTGGGAAAGAAGGCGCGCGTGCCCTGGTTGCGCCCGCCGCGGAAGAAGAAGGCCTGGACGCAGGCGGTTCCGCCCTCCGCATGGACGGCCAGCACGTCAGCATCCTCCAGCACGCCTTCCAGGTTGATGTCCTGGCGGCTTTGCAGGGCGGTCAGGGCGCGGATGCGGTCGCGCCAGCGCGCGGCGTCCTCATAGGCCAGCCGGTCGGAACACTCCATCATGTGGCGGGCGAATTCCGCCTGCACGGCGGCGCTGCGGCCGTTCAGCACGTCGCGCACGCCCTGCATCTGGGCGGCGTAGTCCTCCGTCGTGACGCGGCCGACGCAGGGGGCGGAACAGCGCTTGATCTGGTGTTGCAGGCAGGGCCGCGTGCGGGACGCGAAGGTCGCGTCGTCGCAGGTGCGCAGCAGGAAAGCGCGTTGCAGCGCCGTGATGGTCATCCCGACCAGCGCGGGGGAGGCGTAGGGGCCGAACAGGTCGCTGTCGCGGCGGGTGCCGTTGCGGCGCGCGGAGCCCCGGTGGTGCATCAGGCGCGGATAGTCGTGCCCCTGGCCCAGCACGATGTAGGAAAAGGACCGGTCGTCCTTGACCAGCACGTTGAAGGGCGGCAGCAGCGTGCGGATGAGGTTCGCCTCCAGCAGAAGCGCCTCGGCCTCCGTGTGGGTGGTGACGAACTCCATGGAACGGGTCAGCGCCACCATGCGCCGGGTGCGCGTGGGCAGCCCCTCCGTCCGGGTGTAGCTGGCCACCCGGCGTTTCAAATTCTTCGCCTTGCCGACATACAGGATCCGCCCGTCCGCCCCGATCATCCGATAGACGCCGGGCGTCTCCGGCAACGTCGGCAGGGTGGCGCGGATCACGGCCGCTCCGTCCATGGGACCCCTCCCGGTGCATCAACCAAGAAGGGCCGCAAGGAAGCAGGGGAACGAAACGTGGACCAGCGACAATGTTGGGATTTTCGAACGGATTTTCCAACTCCCTCGCCCGCCTCCGGCGGGAGAGGGAAGGGGCCCACGACGTGGGAAGGGTGAGGGCAAGGTTTCTCGGAATGACCTTGCCCTCACCCTCCCATGGCAAAGCCATAGGCCCCCCTCTCCCACCGGGTGTGGGGAGGGGACTTGAAGTTTCTTATCCCCCGAACACCGTGTTCAGCTGGGCGCCGACGCGGACGAAGGTGGTGCGCTTCGAGACTTCCTTCAGCTTGGTGGCGCCGATGTAGGTCATCATGCTGCGCACGCCGCCCATGATCTCCTGCATCGTGCCCTCGACCGGGCCGCGGTAGGGAACCTCCACCGTCTTGCCTTCCGACGCACGGTAGGCGGCGACGCCGCCGGCATACTTGTGCATCGCCGTGTCGGACGACATGCCGTAGAAGGTCATGCCCACGGGCACGTGCTGGCCGTCGCGCTCCTCATAGCGGATGGTGCCCTCGCACTCGTCGTGGCCGGCCAGCATGCCGCCGAGCATCACGAAGTCCGCACCGGCGCCGTAGGCCTTCGACACGTCGCCCGGCACCGTGCAGCCGCCGTCGCCGCAGACCTGGCCCTTCAGTCCGTGCGCTGCGTCGGCGCATTCGATGATGGCGGACAGCTGCGGATAGCCGACGCCGGTCATCTTGCGCGTGGTGCAGACCGATCCCGGCCCGATGCCGACCTTCACGATGTCGGCGCCAGCCAGCAGCAGGGCTTCCGTCATGTCGCCCGTGACGACGTTGCCGGCCATGATGACGAGGTCCGGGTTCTCCGTCCGCATGCGGCCGATGAAGCGCACGAAGCGCTCCGTGTAGCCGTTGGCGACGTCCAGACAGACCTTGCCCACCGGGGCCTTGGACTTCACGTGCTGGAACTTGTCGTAGTCCGCCTCGGTCGTGCCGAGCGAGTAGAAGACGTTCGTCGTGTCGGTGTCGCGGAAGAAGGCGACCAGCTCTTCCGCCGGGTAATGCTTGTGCAGGGCCGTCATCGCGCCGAAGCGCGACAGGGCCTTTGCGATCGCCATGGTGCCGACCACGTCCATGTTGGCCGCGATCAGCGGAAAGCCCGTCCATTCCTGCCCGTTGTGCAGGAACTTGAAGGTGCGGTTGATGTCCACCTCGCTGCGGCTTTGCAGGGTGCTGCGCTTGGGGCGGATCAGCACATCCTTGAAGTCGAGCTTCAGATCGCTTTCGATGATCACCGGTTCGTCATCCTGTGCAAGCGGGCCTGTTTGGAAATCGGCACCGCAGTCTTTCTGTTATTTGGTAACGTCAGTCCTGCGCCAACAGGTCCAGGAGCGAGAGGGCCACCACCTCCGTCGCCTTGAACAGGTCGGACAGGGGCAGGCGCTCGTCCGCGCGGTGGGCGTTGGCTTCCTCGATGGTGTGGGGGCCGGCGCCGAACAGGGCGATGGGCACGCCCGCATCGGAGTAGTGGCGCGCGTCGGTGTAGAGCGGCACGCCCTTGGTCTCCACCGGCTCGCCCATGATGCGGCTGGCGTGGGCGCACAGGATGCCGGCGATCCGGTCGGTGCCGGGCAGGGGCGTCAGCGGGCGGGCCAGCAGGATGCGGCGCACCTCCACGCGGGCCTGCGGGAAGGCCGTCATGGCGTCGGCGATGACGGCGCGGAGCGTCTGCTCCACCGTCTCCGGCTTCTCTTCCGGGATCATGCGGCGGTCCAGCCGCAGGGTGACGCGGTCCGGCACCACGTTGGTGTTGATGCCGCCCTTGATCAGCCCGACGGTCAGCTGGGGGGAGCCGATGCCGCCCACCGCCGACACGGTGCCGACGTAGCCCTTGCGGTGCTCGTACAGGGCGTTGAGGACGGCGGTGGTCGCCTCCAGCGCGTCGATGCCGGTCATCGGCAAGGCGGCGTGGGCGGACTTGCCGGTGACCTCGACCTCCAGATGCAGGCAGCCGTTGTGCGCGGTGACGACGGCGTAGCTGAAGCCGGCGGCGATGGCGTAGTCCGGCTTGGTCAGCCCTTCGTCCAGCAACCACTTCGGCCCGATCTCGCCGCCCGCCTCCTCGTCGTAGGTCAGGTGCAGTTCGACCGTGCCGCGGTTCAGGCCGGCCTTCTCCAGCGCCAGCAGGGCATAGGCGTAGGTGGCGAAGTCGGACTTCGACACCGCCACGCCGCGGCCGTACATCCAGCCGTCCACCACCTCCGCCCCATAGGGGTCGCGGGTCCAGCCCTCGCCCGGCGGCACCACGTCGCCGTGCGCGTTCAGCGCCACCGTGGGGCCGTCGCCGAAGCGGCGGCGCACGATCAGGTTGGTCGCGGTCACCATGCCGTTGGCGCGGACCAGTTCGGCCGGAACCGGGTGCCGCTCCACCGTCAGGCCCATGGCCTCCAGCATTTGGGCGGCGCGCTCCGCATGGGCGGCGCAGTCGCCGGGCGGGTTGTCGGAGGGAACCTTGACCAGCTCGGCCAGGAAACGGACCTGAGCGTCGCGGGACTGGTCCAGGAAGTCGCGGATAGCCTGTTGCGCGGACTCGGTCATGGTTTCAGCGTCTCGTGCTCGAAGTGGCGGATGATGTCCAGGAGGATGCGCACCGACAGGTCGGCGTCCTCCACGGTGATGGATTCGGCGGGGTTGTGGCTGATGCCGCCCTTGCAGCGGACGAACAGCATGCCCATCGGCAGGACGCCGGAAAAGGCCATGGCGTCGTGCCCGGCGCCGCTCGGCAGGTGCAGCGGCCGGATGCCGGCGCGGCGCACCGCGGCCTCGATCTGGCGGACGATGTCCGGGGAGCAGGGGGCGGCCCCGGCCTCGTGCATCGGCTCGACGGTCATCTCGACGTTCCGGCGGGCGGCGATGCCTTCCAGTTCGTTGCGGATAGCCGTTGCGGCGGCTTGGCGCACGAAGTCCTCTGGTGCGCGGACGTCCAGGGTGAAGACGACCTCGCCGGGGATGACGTTCACCGCGCCGGGCTTGGCCTCGATCCGGCCGACCGTGGCAACGAGGTCGGCGACGGACATCGCCACCCGCTCCACCGCCAGCACCATCTCCGCCGCGGCGGCCAGCGCATCGCGGCGCAGCCCCATGGGCACCGTGCCGGCGTGGCCAGCCATGCCGCGCAGCCGGACGGAAAAGCGGGAGGAGCCGTTGATCGCCGTGACGATGCCGACCGGCAGGCCTTCGGTTTCCAGCACCGGCCCCTGCTCGATGTGCACTTCCAGGAAGGCCAGGGCCTCGCCGGGCGCGCGGGCGATGCCGGGGATGGCGTCCGGGTCGCCGCCGAAGGCGCGGAGCCCGTCGGCCATGCGCACCCCCTCCCGGTCGCGAGCGTCCAGTGCCGCCGGGTCGAAGCGGCCGGCGACCGCGCGGCTGCCGGTCAGGGTGACGGGGAAGCGCACGCCTTCCTCGTCGCCGAAGCCCAGCACCTCGATGGCGAAGGGCAGGCGCTCGCCCCGGCGGTTCAACTCGGCCACCACCGCGACGGCGGCCAGGACGCCCAGGTTGCCGTCGTACTTCCCGGCGTTGCGCACCGTATCGATGTGGGAGCCCAGCAGCAGGGCCGGCGCGCCGGGCGTCGCCCCCTCGTAGCGGCCGACGACCGTGCCCGCGGGGTCGAGCCGGGCGGTCATGCCGGCCTCCGTCATCCAGGCCAGCAGCCGGTCAGCGGCGGCCCGGTGCTGGGGCGACAGGAACAGGCGGGTCAGGGCGCCCGGCTCCTCGGAAAAGGCGGCAAATTCCTCCAGCCGCGCCATCAGGGCAGGGCCAAAACCGGTCATGGCAGCATGTCCTTCAGGCGCAGCAGCGTGATGCGCTCGACCTGGGCCAGCGCGGTGGCGAACTCCTCCTCCGGACTGTTGTGCAGTCGCCGTTCGAACGCCTCCAGGATCTCGGCGCGGCTGCGGCCCTTGACCGCCATGATGAAGGGGAAGCCGAAGCGCGCCTTGTAGGCGCCGTTCAGTTCCGTGAAGCGCAGGAATTCCTCCGGCGAGCAGCGGTCAAGGCCGGCGCTGGCCTGCTCCACCGTGCTGTCGGCGGTCAGTTCGCCGCGCAGGGCCAGCCGGCCGGCCAGATCGGGATGGGCGTTCAGCAGTTCCAGCTTCCGTTCGTCGCTCGCGGCACGCATGACGGCGACCATGGCGGCGTGCAGGCCCTCGGCCGTGTCCGGCAGCGGACCGGCGTCAAAGGCGCCCTCCGCGATCCAGGGCGAATGTTCGAACACACCGCCGAAGCGGGCCAGGAACGCGGCACGGTCCATCTTGCTCGGTTGCATCATGGCTTCCCCAATTCGCCCATCATGGGCAGCATACCCGCAATCACCGCGTTCCGCTTTTTGGATCCGTTTGAAAGTCTTTTTGGTGAGCCCCGGTTCGGGCGGCGGTGAGGACGGCGTATAAAGGCGAGTGGGGATTTACCACAGAGACACGGAGACACAGGAGAGACCACCCCCTCTGTGTCTCCGTGTCTCTGTGGTTAAAAATGCAGGAGGGGCATCATGGCGGATGGCGGGCGTCTGACGACGCATGTTCTCGACACGACGCACGGGCGGCCGGGGGCCGGCATCGCCGTGACGCTCTACCGGATCGACGGAGACCGCCGCGACCGGCTGGCCCAGGTCCGCACCAACGCCGACGGACGCTGCGATGCGCCCCTGCTGGCCGGGGCGGATCTCACGCCGGGCGTCTACGAGCTGGTGTTCGAGGCCGGGGCCTATTTCCGCGCGCTGGGCGTCGATCTCGGCGAACCCGCCTTTCTGGACGTGGTGCCGATCCGCTTCGGCGTCGCCAGGGCGGACCAGCACTACCATGTGCCGCTGCTCATCTCCCCCTACAGCTACTCCACCTACCGCGGCAGCTGATCCGTCATCCCGTCCGTCCAGGCGGCGAGGAGCTTGCGTTCCTCCGGCGTGATTTGGGTGACGTTGCCGGGCGGCATGGCGTTGGACAGGGCCGCCCAGGCGCGGATCTGCGCGGCGTGGCGGCGGATTTCCTCCGGGCTGTCCAGGCGGACGCCGCGCGGGGCCGTCGCGATGCCCTCCCACACCGGCTGGGCGGCGTGGCACATGCTGCACCGGGTGGTGACGACCTCTTCCACCTGTGCGAACTCGGTGCCGGCCGGGGCTGCGGCGGTGTCGGCGGCGTCGCGCGGACCCGTGGTGCTCAGCGCGATCACGGCGGCCATGCCCAGCGCGGCCACACCCCAGGTCCACCAGGGCGACGGCTTGCCGGCGTGGCGGGAATTGAAGAAGTGGCGGATGACCGCCCCCACCACCAGCACGATGGCGACGATCACCCAGGCGTAGCGGGTGCCGAAAGCCAGCGGGTAGTGGTTGCTGATCATCAGGAAGACGACCGGCAGCGTCAGGTAATTGTTGTGCAGCGACCGCTGCTTGGCCTGCTTGCCGAGTGCGGGATCGGGCGTTTCGCCCTTCATCATCGCGGCCACGGCCTTGCGCTGGTTCGGGATGATGATGCGGAAGACGTTGGCCGACATGATCGTGCCGATCAGGGCGCCGACATGCAGCATCGCCGCCCGCCCGCTGAAGACGTGGCCCAGCCCCCAGGCGACCAGCACCAGGAAGACGAAGCCGGCCGCCGCCAGCTTCACGTCGTCCTTGCCCAGCGGCGACTTGCACAGCCGGTCATAGACGTGCCAGCCCAGCCCCAGGGCGGCGAGGCTGATCAGGATGGCTCCCCACCAGGGAATGTCCAGCACGGTCGGGTCGACCAGGAACAGGTTGGCGCCGTGGTAGTACAGCACCGCCAGCAGGCAAAAGCCGCTGAGCCACGTCGCGTAGGATTCCCACTTGAACCAGGTCAGCTTCTCCGGCAGTTCGGCCGGGGCGACCATGTATTTGGCCATGTGGTAGAAACCGCCGCCGTGGACCTGCCACGCCTCCCCCGCCACGCCGGTGGGCAGCCCCTCGCGCTTGCGCAGACTGACGTCCAAGTGGATGAAGTAGAAGCTGGAGCCGATCCACGCGATGGCCGTGACCACGTGCAGCCAGCGCACCAGAAAGTTGACCCATTCCCAGACGATCAGCTCCATCGTGCCCAGGCCTCTCGCTTGCGGTGAACCCCATCGGAAACTGTACGGTTGCGGCCGCCCGCTGGGGAAGCGGATGCACGCGGCAGCACTTTCAAAAAAAACGCAAAGGTGGGAAGGTCTCTTATTCCCTCTCCCCGGAGGGGAGAAGGAGCTCGGTAAAGGATCGTCCGTGGCGCTGCTGGAGAACATGCGGGTGTTCGTGCGGGTGGTGGAGCTGGGCAGCCTGTCGGCGGCCGGGCGCAGCATGCGCCTGTCGCCGGCCGTGGTCAGCCACCGCCTGCAAAGCCTGGAAGAACACCTGAACGCCCGTCTGCTGAACCGCACCACGCGCCAGGTGCAGTTCACCGAGGCCGGAAAGGTCTTCTACGAACATTGCCTGGAGGTTCTGGACGCGGCCGAGCGGGCGGAGAGCAGCGTGGGCGCCATCGGCGGCGCGCCGGTGGGCAGCCTGCGGGTGACGGCGCCGCTGGGCTTCGGCCGGCACGTGCTGGCGCCGATGGTGCCGCGCTTCCGTGCCCTGCACCCACAGGTGGACGTGCGGCTGCGCCTGTCCGACCATTTGCTGGACCTGTTGCGCGAGGCGACGGACGTCGCCATCCGCATGGCGGTGTTGAAGGACAGCAGCCTGATGGTGCGCAAGGTCTGCGACCTGCCGCGCGTGCTCGTCGCCTCCCCCGGCTATCTGGAGCGGTGCGGCGCGCCGGAACGGCCGGAGGATCTGCTGAACCATCACTGTCTGCTGCTGCGCTTCCCCGGCTCCCAGCAGTTCCAGTGGACCTTGCGGACGCCGCACGGGCCGATGACGCTGCCGGTGTCCGGCCAGTTCGACGCCGACGACGGCGACGTGCTGACCGCCTGGGCGCTGGCGGGGGAGGGCATCGCGCTGAAGCCGGTGTGGGAGGTGGCGGAGCTTCTGCGCGGCGGCGCGCTGCGCGTCGTGCTGCCGCACTGCCCGCCGGAGCCGGTGACCCTGGCCGTGCTGTATCCGCACCGCAACCTGCTGCCGGCGAAGATCCGCGCCTTCATCGATTTCTTCGTGGACACCGCGCGCGCCGACCTGACGCGGATCAGCCCCGACGCAGCGGTGTGATCGGGGCGGAGTAATCGGGGCGGCTTCCCTTGTGGTGCCAAGGCCGTGCTATCATGGCGCTTCGCCACGCGGCCCGGTCGGCCGCAGGGAAGGACGAGAATGGCCGCGAACCCGCCCCGATTGCCACCGAAGCCCCAACGCAAGAAGACCCGCCGCGCCACGCAGCGGCTGACGATGACCGACGTGGCGAACGCCGCGGGCGTGTCGCCCAGCACCGTGTCGCTCTACCTGCGCAAGCCGGAGGCGGTGTCGGACGAACTGGCGACCCGCGTTCGCACGGTGATCGACGAACTGGGCTACGTGCCGAACCTCGTGGCCGGCAGCCTCGCCGCCGCGAAAAGCCGCACGGTCGGCGTCATCCTGCCGTCCATCACCAACTCCTTCTTTGCGGAGACCTACAACACGCTCCAGGGCGCCTTCCAAACGGCCCATTACCAGACCCTGCTGGGCGTCAGCGAGTTCGACCCCGACCGGGAGGAGGAGCTGATCCGCGCCTTCCTCGCCTGGTCGCCGGCCGCCATGGTGGTCACCGGCCTGCACCACACGGAGCGGACGCGCGCCATGCTGCGCTCCTCCGGCGTGCCGGTGGTGGAGATGTGGGACATTCCGTCGGCCCAGATCCCGGCGGTGGACATGACCGTCGGCTTCTCCCACTTCGAGGTGGGACGGCGGCAAACCGGGCACCTGTACGACCAGGGCAGCCGCAAGGTCGCCTACATCGGCGCCGCCGTGCACCAGGACATGCGCGTGCGCAGCCGCACCGACGGCTATGAGGACGAGGTGCGGCGGCGCGGCCTGCACGAGCCCATCGCCTTCACCGCCCCGGACACCGCCTCCACCCCCGTCGGCATCTGGCTGATCGACGAGGTGCTGGCGCTCCACCCGGACATCGACGGGGTGGTCTGCTCCAACGACGCGATGGCGCTGGGCGTGCTGTTCGAGGCGAACCGGCGCGGGATGAACGTGCCGGACGATCTGGCGGTGATCGGCTTCGGCGACCTGACCTTCAGCGCCGCCTGCCTGCCGCCGCTGTCCACCGTGCGCCCGCCGCAGCGCGAAATCGGGGAACTGGCCGCCGCCCAGATCCTGGCGCGGCTGAACGGCGGCAAGGCTCCGCAGCCGCATCACGGGCTGGACTGCGAACTGGTGGTGCGCGACAGCACCCGGCCGCACGCCCCGGCGTCTCCGCCTACCCCCTCCGGCACGCGCTGAGCGCAAGGGGTTACCACCAAACGACACGCATCCCTCCAGGAACTCTCCGGCGAATTTCGCCGTTCGCAGCCCAGACGGAAGAACGGGGCGCCGGACGGTTTGCCCCGATGTCGAGCGTGGCTCGCAGGAGAGGGCAGACCGAATGCGTGATTTCAACCCCGGCCAAGGCGGCGGGCAAGGCCCGTCCGCGCCGGCTTATGTGCGGCGTCCGGAAGGTCCGGCCGGTTTCGACTACCTGATCGTCGGCGCGGGTTTCGCCGGCAGCGTTCTGGCCGAACGGCTGGCGGTGGGGCTGGGCAAGCGCGTGTTGCTGATCGACCGCCGCCCGCACATCGGGGGCAACGCCTACGACCACCACAACGACGACGGGCTGCTGATCCACCGCTACGGCCCGCACATCTTCCACACCAATTCGCAGCAGGTGGCCGACTACCTGTCGCGCTTCACCAAATGGCGCCCCTACGAGCATCGGGTGCTGGCCAGCGTGGACGCGCAGTTCGTCCCCATCCCGATCAACCGGACGACGGTCAACCGCCTCTACGGCCTGGATCTGGACGAGGCCGGCGTGGCCACCTTCCTCAAGGACCGCGCCGAACCGGTTGCCGAGGTCCGCACGTCGGAGGACGTGGTGGTCGGCGCCGTAGGCCGGGAACTGTACGAAAAGTTCTTCCGCGGCTACACCCGCAAGCAATGGGGCCTCGACCCGTCGGAACTGGACAAGACGGTGACGGCGCGGGTGCCGACGCGGACCAACGACGACGACCGCTATTTCGGCGACAGCTTCCAGAACATGCCGCTGCACGGCTACACGCGGATGTTCGAGAACATGCTGGACCACCCGAACATCACCATCATGCTGAACGCCGACTTCCGCGACGTGGCGCGGGAGGTGCAGTACCGGAACCTGATCTACAGCGGCCCGGTGGACGAGTATTTCGACCACCGCTTCGGCAAGCTGCCCTACCGGTCCCTGACCTTCCGGCACGAGACGGTGGACCAGGAATGGTTCCAGGCCGTAGGGGTCGTGAACTATCCCGGCGAGGACGTGCCCTACACCCGCATCACCGAATACAAGCACCTGACCGGCCAGACCCACCCAAAGACCAGCCTGACCTACGAATTCCCTTCTGCCGTCGGCGATCCCTATTACCCCGTGCCGAAGCCGGAAAACGCGGAGCTGTACCGGAAGTACCAGGAACTGGCCGACGCCACGCCGAACGTGCATTTCGTCGGCCGGCTGGCGACTTACCGCTATTACAACATGGACCAGGTGGTCGGGCAGGCGCTGGCGCTGTTCGCCCGCATTGCCAAGGCGGAGGGCACCACCGCCGAGGCCGCCCGCGCGCTGTCCGGGGTCGGCGCGCCGGCTCCCGCGGCGGCCCCCATGGCAGTGGCCCCGAAGGCGTAACCGCGACGGTGAAACCTCCTGCCCTTCCGGCGCGTTGATGAGGAAACGGAAGCCCTGCCTGGGCGGGAGGAGAATCGATGAAAGCGTTCGGAATTGCCGTGTTCTTCGCCGTGCTGGCGGCCATCGGTGCGAGCCTCGTCCTGCAAGGGGGCTTCACCCGCATGGCGGAGAACGTCTTCGCGACGCCCACCACGCGCATCGGCAAGGAAAACACGGTCGAATACCGCGACTTCATGGGGCCGCCGAACGAGGAACGGCTGGCGGAAAAGCCCAACAACAGCTAGAGCGCGGTCCCGTTCGGCCAGAATCCTCGGTCTTGCTGACCGACTTATCACCACAGAGGCACGGAGACACAGAGTTTATCTTCTGTGTCTCCGTGCCTCTGTGGTGATTCTATAATTCTGCCGCGTCACTCCGCCGCGCGGTGACGGATCGGCCGGCCGTCGTCGGCGCGCGTCCCCCGGATCTGCTCCTCGTACCAGCGGCTGTGGTGCTCCTTGGCCCAGTTCTCGTCCACCACGCCGCGGCCCATCGCGTCGAAGGCGCCTTCCATCCCGATCGTGCCGATGTAGATGTGCGCCAGGATCACCGCGATCATCAGCGACGCCACGACGCCGTGCACCACGTGCAGGATCTGCATGCCGTTGATGCCGGTGACCGAGAAGGGCAGCATCAGCAGCACGCCGCTGATCGTCAGCGCACCCCCGCCCAGCACGACGGCCCAGAAAACGCCCTTCTGCCCGGCGTTGAAGCGTCCGGCCTCCGGATGCTCGCCGCGCTTGTCCAGGATGCCGCCCATGGTCTTCAGCCAGATCCAGTCGGACTTTTCCGGCAGGTTGTCGCGAATCCACAGGAAGAAGATCAGGATCAGGCCAAGGGTGAAGGGCACGCTGAAGAAGTTGTGCAGAAACGTGCTGGCGTAGGCGGTGGTGGTGAAAGCCTCATGGCCGATCAGCGGGATCAGCAACGGCCGCCCGAAGGTGATGATCAGGCCGGTCACCGCCATGATCAGGAAACTGACCGCCGTGGTCCAGTGGGCGAAGCGGTCGACCCCGCCGAAACGCGGCACCATGCGGCCGGACCGCCCGGCGTGGATGCGGATGGTGCCGCGGAACAGGTAGAACAGGATCAGCAGCGCCAGCATGCCCAGCGCCAGCGTGCCCGCGACGATCCGCAGCCAATAGGACCGGAACTCCCGCCATTCCCGCCCTTGCGGCTGGACCAGCACGGACAGCTTCTCGTCGGGGATGCTGATGCTGCCGGTGAGCTTTTGCGGCTCCTGGTACAGCGGGACCTGTTCCTTGGTGGTCGGTGGGTTTGTCGGCGTCTGGTAAAGCTGCGCCTGCACGGCGGGCGCGGTCACCAGCAGCACCGCCAGGACCAGCAGATGGAAGAGGAAGTGGCGGTGGTGCCTCGTCATGTCACGTCCTTCCCGTGTTGAAGCCCTTCTCCCCTCCGGGGAGAAGGTTTGGGATGCTCAGCTGCCTCCGGTGGCCCGGCCCGGCGCGAAGGCGCTGCCCTTGTCGCCGCGGGCGTAGGCGGTGGTCCAGCCGTAGGCGCCGGAGCCGTAGCCGCGGCGCAGCGACCGCTCCTGGTAGATGTCGGCCAGCACGTCGCCGTCGCCGGCCATCAGCGCGCGGGTCGAGCACATTTCGGCGCAGAGCGGCAGCTTGCCCTCGGCCAACCGGTTGGAGCCGTACTTCTGGTACTCCGCCGGCGAGTTGTCGGGTTCGGGGCCGCCGGTGCAGAAGGTGCATTTGTCCATCTTGCCGCGGCTGCCGAAGTTGGTGACCTGCGGGTACTGCGGCGCGCCGAAGGGGCAGGCGTAGAAGCAATAGCCGCAGCCGATGCACAGATCCTTGGAATGCAGCACCACGCCGTCCTCGGTCTGGTAGAAGCAGTCCACCGGGCAGACGCCCGCGCAGGGCGGGTCGTTGCAGTGCATGCAGGCCATGGAGATGGACCGCTCGCCCGGCTTGCCGTCGTTCAGCGTGATGACGCGGCGGCGGTTCATGCCCCAGGGGATTTCGTGCTCGTTCTTGCAGGCGGTGACGCAGGCGTTGCACTCGATGCAGCGCTCCGCGTCGCACAGGAACTTCATGCGGGCCATGGTTCGTTCTCCCTCCTGCCGCGCTTTAAGCCGGCTCGACGCGGCAGAGCGTGACCTTGGTTTCCTGCATGAAGGTCACGGGGTCGTAGCCGTAGGTGGTCACACTGTTCGCCGCCTCGCCCAACACGATGGGGTCGGTGCCCGGCGGGTAGTTCTGGCGCAGGCTTTCGCCCTGCCAGTAACCGGAGAAGTGGAAGGGCATGAAGACGGTCCCGACGCCGATGCGTTCGGTGACCAACGCCTTGACCTTCGCCTTGGCGTCGTTTTCCGGGCCATAGACCCAGACCATGGCGCCGTCGCGGATGCCCAGCCGTTCGGCGTCCTTGGGGTTGATCTCCGCGAACATGGACTGCTGCAACTCGGCCAGCCAGGGGTTGGAGCGCGTCTCCTCGCCGCCGCCCTCGTATTCGACCAGACGGCCGGAGGTCAGGACGAAGGGGAAGCGCTGGCGCAGGTCGCTGTCCGCGATCTTGAACTGGAGCGAGCGGGCCAGCTGCGGCAGGCGGTAGTCGCGGCGGTCCTCGATGGCCGGGTACTCTTTCACCAGTTCCGGCTTCGGGGAATAGATCGGCTCGCGGTGGATGGGCACGGGGTCCGGCAGGCTCCAGGCCACGGCGCGGGCCTTGGCGTTGCCGTGCGGCACGCAGCCGTGCTTCAGCGCCACGCGGATGATGCCCATGGACAGATCCGTCTGCCAGCTCACCTCGTCCACCTTGTCGCCGCCGATGGCCTGGATGACGCGCAGTTCCTCCGGCGTCAGATCCGTGTCCCAGCCCAGCTTCTTCAGCATGGCCATGGTGAATTCCGGATAGCCGTCCTGGATCTCCGACCCCTTCGAATAGGAGCCGTCGGCCAGCAGGCTGACGCCGTTGCGTTCCACCCCGAAGCGGGCGCGGAACACGCCGCCGCCGTCCATGACGTGCTTGGACGTGTCGTACAACACGCCGCAGCCCGGGTGCCGCAGTTCCGGATGGCCCCAGCTGGGCCAGGGCAGGCCGTAGTAGTCGCCCTTGCAGGGGCCGTCGGAAGCCCGCATGGAGATTTTGTCGAAGTCGGCCTGATGCTTCATGTGCATCTTCAGCCGTTCCGGCGACTGGCCGGTGTAGCCCGTGGAAATGCAGCTGCGGTTTATTTCCCGCAGAATGTCCTCCGGCACCGGCCGGGTGTTCTCCACCGAGATGTGCTTGAACATCTCGTCGGCGAAGCCGAGCTTCTTCGCCAGCAAATACATGATCGTGTAGTCGTCCTTGGACTCGAAGATCGGTTCCACGACCTTCTCGCCCCACTGGAGGGAGCGGTTGGAGCAGGTGCGCGAGCCGTCGGTCTCGAAGGACGTGCAGGCCGGCAGCAGGTAGGTGCCGTTGCGCCGCTGCTGGAAGGAGGAGAAGGTCGTCGGGTGCGGGTCGGCCACGACCAGAAGCGACAGCTTTTCCAACCCTTTCAGCATTTCCGGCATACGGGTGACGGTGTTGCCGCCATGCCCCATGACGACCATCGCCTTCAGGGGGGAGGGCTGCTGGATGTCCTCCGGCTTGTAGGTGACGGCGTCGAACCAGCGGGTGGTCGGGATGCCCTTGGCCTCCATCAGGTCCTTGGAGGCGAAGCGGGTCTTCATCCACTCGTAGTCCACGTCCCAGGCGCGGCAGAAATGCTTCCACGCCCCCTCTGCCAGCCCGTAGTAGGAGGGCAGGGTGGAGACGTCCAGCCCCATGTCCGTGGCGCCCTGCACGTTGCAGTGGCCGCGGTAGATGTTGGCCCCGCCGCCCGCCACGCCGATGTTGCCCAGCGCCAGCTGAAGGATCGACAGCGCCCGCACGTTGGCCGTGCCGGTCGTCTTCTGCGTGATGCCCATGCACCAGATGATGGTGGACGGCCGGTTTTTGGCCAGCGCCTCCGCCACGCGCTTGACCTGCTCGCCGGGCACGCCGGTGACGCGCTCCACCGTCGCGGGATCCCACTTCTTCACCTCGGCGCGGATCTCGTCCATGCCGTAGACGCGCTGGCGGATGAATTCCTTGTCCTCCCAGCCGTTCTCGAAGACGTGCCACAGGATGCCCCAGGTGATGGGAATGTCCGTGCCGGGGCGGATGCGGACATATTCGGTGGCGTGCGCGGCCGTGCGGGTGAAGCGCGGGTCGATGACGATGTAGGGGGCGCGGTTGCGCTCCTTCCCGCGCAGCGCGTGCGGCATGGAGACGGGGTGCGCCTCCGCGGGATTGCCGCCGATGAACAGCAGCGCCTTGGAATTCTGGATGTCGTTGTAGCTGTTGGTCATCGCGCCGTAGCCCCACGTGTTCGCGACGCCGGCGACCGTGGTGGAATGGCAGATGCGCGCCTGGTGATCGACGTTGTTGGTTCCCCAGAAGGCCGCGAATTTGCGGAACAGGTAGGACGCCTCGTTGGTGAACTTGGCTGAGCCCAGCCAGAACACGGCGTCCGGGCCGGACTGCTGGCGGATCTCCAGCAACTGATTGCCGATCTCCTCGATGGCCTGGTCCCAGGACAGACGTTGCCATTGCCCGTCCACCAGCTTCAGCGGGTATTTCAACCGGCGCTCGCCCTTGGTCAGCTCGCGCACCGATGCGCCCTTCGCGCAGTGGGCGCCCTGGCTGATCGGGCTTTCCCAGCCCGGCTCCTGCCCGGTCCAGACGCCGTTCTGCACCTCCGCGATGACCGTGCAGCCGACCGAGCAGTGGGTGCAGACGTTCTTGCGCGTCACGATCTCGACGTTGGGCAGGATCGGCCCGGCCTCGGCCTTGCGGACCAGGGTGGCGGGCAGGGCGCTCAACGCCGCCATGCCGCCGGCCGCGAGGCCCGAAGCCTTGAGGAATCCGCGCCGGTCCACGGTGCCGCCGATTCCGGCAGTCCCCATCAAACCGTTCAGGCTGCGGGCGAGCGACCCGCGGGCGGGCTTTCCGGTGGAACGCTTGACGAGCATGGCACGGCCTCTCGTGACTCGGGCTGAACTCTGGGACTGGACTCTGGGCGCGTCTGTCGGTGGCGTGGGCTACAGGCGGTTCAGCGCGTAGAAACGCTCGACATGGGCGTTGTCCTGGTAACGGGCCTTGATCTGCTCTTGCCGAGACTCGGCGGCCTCCGCCGGGGCAGCACCCGTACCGGCGGACAGGGCGACTGCGGCGGCGCCGGCAGCACCCAGGCCAAAGCCCTTCAGCAGGCTGCGGCGTTCGAGTCCGGTCTTTTCGGTGTCGGCTTTTTCGGTGGTCTCACGGCGCATGGCTGATGCCCTCCCGCGCGGCTTGGGCGCCGGTTGCCGTCGCGAGCATCGCGAAGGCGTCGGCTTCGATGTCCAGGAACAGCCGGCCGATCGTTCCGACCGGCCGGTAGAGGTCGGCGTCTTGCGCCTTTTCCAGGTCGGCGAAGAAATGGCCGGCCCAGGGGGCGAGGTGACGGTCGAAGAAGCGCTTCTGCTGGTCGAGGTCCGGCGGCCCGAAGAACCCGGTGATCAGCCCCGCCATGATTTCGGCGATGGAGGCGATGTGGTCCTCCGGCTCCACCACGTCGGCGGCGCGCTCGATGCCCAGAGCCTGCATGTCCTCGCGCAGGCGCGCCAGCGGCCGATCGTTCAGGAAGCCGGTGCGGTAGTAGGAGGCGAAGGGGACCAACTCCCCGCGGGTGACGCCGACGAGCAGGTCGAAGTGCTCGCGCTCGGCTTTGCTCTCGTTCGTGGAGCGGGCGCGGGCGGCCAGATCGTCGATGGCTTGGCCGAGTGGCGTCGCGTCCCCCGACAATGCGGCGACCGCATCCAGCAACGCGCGCGATGGCGGGCGCGCCAACAGCTGCGCGAGCAGCGTGTAGGCTTGCGCGCGCAAGAGGTCGGCGTCTTCGACGATACTCTGTTCGGCGTACTCCGCCATGCCCTCTCCGCGTTTTTCCCGCCTGTGGCCGGTTGGCATCCGGCTCGTTCTTTGACAACACGACGCAGGGAAGAAAGTTGCGCAGCCCGGCTCGTGCTGGGCGTTGGAGGTACGACGGAGGGCAATCGTGCCCTCTGCCCTCCGGGGAGAGGGGAATATTCCCCATTATCCCTGCGTCGGTGCGGAACCGGCTGCGGGCGGGCGCTCGTCGGGATGTTCCGGATTCTCGTCGTCGCGGGAATGGCAATCTGCGGTCGCATCGTCGGCCGCTTCCGCGCTCGCGACGGCCGGTGCGGCTTCCTCTTCCGCCGGTGGCCGGGTCGGTGCCGGTTCGTCGCGGACGATGTTCTCGACCATGTCGAGGATGCGGTCGGTCGGCAACAGGCGGCCATAGCCGGGGGCGTTGAAGTCCCAGTCGTATTCGGCGAAGCCGCGGAAGTTGGAAATGACCGGGTCGCTGACCCAGGCCTTGCGCAGGGCCATCAGGCGCAGTTCCTGCGGCACCTCGGCCCGCAGGAAGGGGGTGTAGTCGCTGTCGGCGCCCAGGCTTTCCACCGGCGGCAGGCTGGCCGGGTCGAAGGGTTCGGATTCCGGGACGGTGGCTGCTTCTTCCTCCGCCGGGACTTCCGCAAGGGGAGCGTCCTCTGCGGTCTCTTCCGGGCTCGGCGGCTCCTCGCGCGCTTCGCGTTTCAGGCGCGACCAGCGGGAGAGGAAGGGTTCGGGCTCATCCATGTTCTGGGCCATGTTTCTTCTCCGCGCGGGAGCGGGGCGGCTGCGCGACCGGTGGGCGGTGGGCCAGCGCCTCCGTGTCGGCGCGGTCGCGCTGCCGCTTGTAGAAGGGGCGTTCGACGAAGTGGCGGGCGACGAAGTCCTGCATCCACGCCGCGATGTCCGCGGGCAGGGGAATCGCCTCGATCAGGTCGTCCCCGGCGTCGGAATGGGCGTCCACCTCGCCGGGATCGACCGTGATCTCCAACAGCCGAAGGCCGGGATCCTCCGCACATCGGCGCAGAAAGACGTAAAGCGACGGCTGCGCGCTGGCGAGGTTCTCGCGGTAGTTCTCCGCCTCGGTGGGGTGCAGGGCGATCTCCGCGGCCCCGGCGTAATAGTGCGTGCGGTCCGGCGCCTGCGCCAGCACGCTCCAGGGCGCGCGGTCGGGCAGGGGTGGCAACAGGCCGATGACGCGCCAGCGGGCGTCCACCCACGGGTTGTCGATGCGCTGGCGCTCCACCACGACGCCGACGCTGCGCCGTTCGGTCTGTTCGGTGCTGGGGCCGGTCATACGTCCCTCCGGTCCAGGCGGCGCTGCCAGACCCGCCGCACGGGCTCGAACCCGGCGTCCTCCCAGATGTCCATCCAGGACAGGAAGTGCCGGGCGAAGCTTTCCAGCAGGTCGGGCGCCTCGACGTCGCCGAAGCCTTCCTCGCGCAGGGCCGTGCGGTCCGGATGGCGGCCGGGGTCGGGATCGTCCGGGTCGCCCAGCACATCCACCACGGCGCCGACCACCGCCCAGCCGGGAACCTCGTCCTCCGCCGTGCCGGGGGATGCGGCGAGGCGCACGCCGCCGACCACGGCGCCGTTCACCAGCACCCGGTCGGAACCGTCGTACCGGATGTCGAGATTGGGTGGCCCCAGCGCCTCCATGGCGTCGGCCAGCGCGACGAGAGCCACCGCGGTCACGCGGCGTGCCTCGGACAGCGGCCGGTCCGGTCCCAGCACGACGGCCATGTCCAGCCGGTCGCGCCGTCGCGCCCAGACGAGCGTGCCCGGGTCTTCCCCCTCTGCGGCGAGGCGCATGGCCGTGGCGATGGGATCGCCGTCGGCCAGGGAATGCGAGCGGAAGAGCGGTGGGAGTGTCGGTGTGTCGAACCTGTCCATGCCCACGGAAACGCTTCGGCGGGAGACTTGGTGCCGTGGCGTGTTGTTCGAACGTCAAGCGTCGCCGAACCCTGAAGGAGATGCCCCCGTGCGCGCCGTTCTCCCCCTTGCCGCCCTAATGATGATCGCCACCGCCGTCGTCGCCCAGGAAACGCCCAAGGACGCGCTGGCGAACGACCCGGCCGTGAAGCAGAGTCAGGAACCGCCGCCCAACGCCCAGGGTGTCCGCACGCCGAAAGCGACCACCAGCGGCGATACCCAGTCCAGCGAGTTGCAGCAGGCGCTGGCCGCCGTGCGCGCTGCCCCGCCGGACCTCCAGGGCAACAAGATGCCCCGCCCCAACTGGCTTGCCAGCGAACCCGACCAGCCCAACGAACCCACCCGCTCGGAAAATCCGTCGGATCTGAGCAGCCAGGAAGTGAAGTAGGCGCCCGACCAACCTAGGATAGCCTGTCGCTCAATGAAGCAACAGGCTCTCCTAGTGCACTGACGCAGACACAGGATTCACAGCGGGCTGCTGGTGTGCGATTCTGTTGGCATGGCCCAGACCGTCAGCGTCATCGTTGGAGCCGAGGATCGCGCGCGTTTGGCCGCGATCCTCGGCG
>Ga0065721_10004886_pt1 | contig 20200 bp, 16 predicted proteins | sample Mesricmetagenome_FD_59108 | JGI IMG/M metagenome (GOLD analysis project Ga0065721, IMG submission 59108) | Mesophilic microbial community from rice straw/compost enrichment Sample: eDNA_1 v2 (version 2) | ecosystem: Engineered > Solid waste > Grass > Composting > Bioreactor | place: USA: Davis... | reverse complement strand
CGCCCACCATCTCTCTTCCCTGCCTCTGGCAGCGGGTGCGTAGCTCAGCGGGAGAGCACTGCCTTCACACGGCAGGGGTCACAGGTTCAATCCCTGTCGCACCCACCATCCTCTTTCCATTTTGTCCGGGTGGCGCTGCCTCAGCGCGTCACGGCGTGCGTCCAGTAGGCCGGCACGGTGGCGGCGGCGAGGGGCGCGGAAGGCGCGACCGACAGCTCGGCTTCTCCGGTCAGGAGGGCGTGGGTGGTGAAGGGCGGCAGGATCAGAATGAAGAAGAATGCCCAGAGCGGATAGCGCATGACGGTCTCCCGATGCGGCTAGGCTGACAGCAGGGCGATAAGGCTCCGTTGGGAGAAAGCGGACAATTTTACGCATCGCGGCGGGGCGCGAAGGCGATGCTGAGCACGGATTCGAGCGTGAGATAGGACCGCAGCAGGCGGAACAGCACATATTCGGGCAGGCCGAGCAGCGCGCCGATGCGGCCGTTGGCGAGGGCGGCGAAGGCGCCCATCAAGGCGGGAGCGCCCAGCAGCACGGCGAGCACTGCCTGGCCGGTGAGCGGGGCGGTGGCGTCGAGCGCGAGGGTAAGGTGCAGCAGGCCGAAGATGAAGAGCGGCACCGTCATGGCGCGGCGGGCGGAATTGAGCAGCATGAAGGGCAGGATGGCCTTGCCGCGCAGGGAAGGCCGCCAATCGTCGAGATAGGTGCGGTTGCGGGCACAGACGTGGTAGACGGAGCGGAACCAGCGCATGCGCTGCTCGCGCAGATGCCTGTAGGTCACCGGCACCTCCGAGACGTAGTGCACGCCCGGATCGCCGATCACCCGATAGCCCATCTCGCCGATGCGCAGCGATACGTCGGTGTCCTCCCCGTTCATCCCCTGCACGAAGCCGCCGGCGGCGCGCAGCGCCTCGGTGCGATAGGCGGCGAACATGCCCGGCACGCCGACGATGCCGTCGATGGCGCTATAGGCGATCTGGTAATAGCCGTGCTTGAGCAGCACTTCGAGCCGGCGGGCGCGGTCGAAGGGGCCGCCGCCCGGCGGCAGGGGCAGGCCCCCGATGACCCCGGCCTGCGGATCGGAGAAGTGGCGCATGGCCCGGGCGAGCGCCGCAGGCAGCACCTGGGTGTCGGCGTCGATGCGGATGAGATAGTCGGTGTCCGTCTCGGCGACGCCGCGGTTGAGGGCGACGGCCTTGCCGGGGGTGGGCACATCCAGCACCCGGCCATGGATGAGGGGCAGGCCGGCCAGGGCCCGCCTGGTGGCCGCGGCCGTGCCGTCGGTGGAATTGTTGTCGAGCACCAGCACCTTGACGGGACCGGCATAGCGCCGGGCCGCGGCCTCGACGGCCGCCAGTGTACGGCCGATGACATGGGCCTCGTTGTGGGCGGGAATGACGATGGTGAGCGGCGGCGTGAAGGGCCTGGGCGTACCAAGCCAGGCGGTCAGCGTGCCCCAGACATAGAGCAACAAGAACAGGGCCGGCAGGAAGAGGAAGACGCCGGGGCCGGTGCCGCCCAGCAGCGAGACGCTCCGCAGATCGCGGATCAGCGGCAGGTCGAGGCCATCCACCAGCACGGACACGGCGATGGCGCCGGCCATGGCGACGCCCAGGCGCAGCCAGGCGAAACGGCGCACGAAGCGCCGTTCGGGAACGGCGGCGCGGGCGGGCATGCTGCCATGGTCGAGCAGCTTGAGGGAGAAGACGAAGAAGCCGATGAGGCCGGAGAGAATCTCGACCACATGCAGGGAATAGAGGAGACCGACGCTCCGCCAGGCCAGGATGTTGACGAGATCGAACAGGCCGCAGACCAGCACATAGGTGAAGATCAGCTCGCCCAGGAAGCGCAGGCGGGCCAGGGCCCCGGCGCCGACCACCGCGGCGAAGGCGATGTAGAAGGAGAGAACGAAGATGCGCAGCGGCACCGAATGGGTGCCGCTGTAGGGTGAAAAGACGATGTCGTGGTTGGGGAAAGCCTCGACCAGCGCCGGCATGCGGTTGACGAGGAGCAACAGCAGGGCCGCGACCCCGGTGAACAACGCCAGGACCGCAGGGGCGGCCCAGATGGAGAGCGGCTGGGTGAGCCGGGCGGGGGCGCTGTCGACCGACCAGAACCGGTGGCTGGTCGCCGCCGGTTCAGAGGCCGGTGGCGAGAATGACGACATCGTCCGGTCCCAGCCGTTCGAGCGCGGCGCCGAATTCGGCGCCGGGCACCTGCATTGCCGCCAGCCCGCCGCCCGCCGGGGCCGGCAGCACGGCATGGATGGCCGCCACGGCGGAGAGGGCGGCAAGCTGCCGGGCAAGGCCGGTGCGGTCGGTGACCACCAGCCGCACGGGTCCCTCCGCGTCGAACCGCAGCCTGGTGGCGCGGGGCAGGATCTGGCCGAGCAGGTCGGCGGCGCGGCCGGCCTGGGCGGGGGTGAGGCCGGATGCGGCCTGGAGCGCGATCTCGGGGGCGGCCGCCAGCCGTTCGATCAGCCCGGCCCAGGCTGCATCGGCGGGGGCGGTGTCGAACAGCGCGGTTTCCGGCAGCAATTGCGCCTGGGCATCGGGTCCGCGCGCGCAGATGCCTTCGTTGGGCGTGGTGTCGACCAGCTCGACCAGGAGCGCGTTCCGCGGCAGCAGGCGCTCGGCCGGCAGGGCGAGGTCGAGCGCGAGCGTATCGGCGGTGCCGGGGAAACGGCGCGCTTCGATCAGATTGCCGTTGAGGCTGATCCGCACGATCCAGTCGTGGCCGCCGGCGAGCGGGGTGGCCTTGAGGCGGAGGCCGAGCCGTTCGGGCAGCGAGCCGCCGGGCAGGTCGGCCGCGTTGAACGGGATGGTCCAGCGGCGCGAGCCGCGGAAGGTCTTGACGGTGGTTTCGACGCCGAGATCGGCGGCGCCGACCGGCCAGGCGGCAGGCAGCGGCGCGGCCGAGCCGGCCGCCTCGACCAGGGCGTCCACCGCCGGCTGGCCCGCCAGAACATTGGCCGAGGCGGTGCCCGCGGCGGTGACGGCATGGGTCGCGACCACGATGGGCGTCTCGCCCGCGCCGGCCTGTCCCAGCCGCGCGGCGATGCCGGAGCGGTTGAGCTGCTGGCTGGTCCAGACGGCGAGCGCCGTATCCTCGCCACCGGCGCCCGGCGCGATGACCAGGGGACGGGGGGCGGCGACCAGCGCGCCGATGGCGTCGGCCAGGGGCTGGTCGGCGATGAGCTCGAGGCGGCTGTCGGCGGTCAGGGTGACGGCGCTGCCGGAATTGGCGGCGTCGGTGGGACAGAGCTGCCCGGAATTGGTGATGCCGCGCCCGGCCATGTGCAGCACGATGCGGTTGCCGGCGAGATCGGACGGGGTCAATTCGATGCGGATGCGATGAGTCGCCCGGCCACCATCCAGCACCACCTGGCCGCGCGGCGTGCCGTTGACCGACAGGGTGAGCAGGCCGTCGCCATGCTCGGTGAGCTGGGTGTCGAAGCCGAGGTCGAGGGCGCCGGACAGATAGTGTCCGCGCGGCAGGGCAAAGGCGATCTCGGCCTGATCGGGAAAGCCGGCCAGCCCGACCCAGCGCGCGGCATCGGCCCGGGCGAGGGTGACGGGATAGCCGGTCGCTCCGGGCTCGGCGGCCCCCTCGCCGCCGATCATCCGACCCATGTCGGAGACGACATCCGACACCCCCGTGGCGACGCTGCGCATGGCGGTATCGAGATCGCCCCCCCGCGAATAGACCATGGCGACGCCGACCACGGCGAAGCTCATTGCCGCCACGGCGATCAGGCGGAACAGGTCGCGCATGTCAGGCGGCGTCCGCGGCCTGCCGGACCACGCCCGGCCGGTTGTTCACGGTCCACAGGGCCGTGGCCGGCACGGCATCGAAATTGGCGCGGTGCTTGTAGCGTTCGACCACTTCGAGCGTTTCGGCCAGCAAGGAGTCGCGCAGCAGGATGGGATCGAGGCCCAGGCGGCGGAAGCCGCGATTGGACACTTTCAGCGTGTTCTCGGCCGCCTCCTGGCGGGGGTTGTCGACCAGGGCGATGGTGGCGCCGGTGATCTCGGCCACCAGCCGGGCGAGATCGCGCACACGATGGGTCTCGGCCACCTGGTTGAGGATCTTGACGCGCTCGCCCCGCGCCGGCGGATTGGCCACGGCCAGCCCGACGCAGCGCACCGTATCCTGGATGTTGATGAAGGCGCGGGTCTGCCCGCCAGTGCCGTGCACGGTCAGCGGGTGTCCGGCCGCGGCCTGCATGAGGAAGCGGTTGAGCACGGTGCCGTAGTCGCCGTCATAGTCGAAGCGGTTGACCAGCTCCGGATCGAGCCGGGTCTCGGCCGTCTGCGTGCCCCAGACGATGCCCTGGTGCAGATCGGTGATCCGCAGCCCGTCATTGCGGGCATAGAACTGGAACAGCAGCTGATCCATGGACTTGGTCAGGTGATAGATGCTGCCCGGCTGGGTGGGGTAGAGGATGGAGCGCGGATAGGCCTCGCCGTCCGGACCGCTGACGGTGACGTCGAGATAGCCCTCGGGCAGCTCCAGCCCGTCGCCGTCATAGCCATAGACCCCCATGGTGCCCAGATGCACCACATGGGTGTCGAGCCCCAGCTCGACCAAGGTCGCCAGCACGTTGTGGGTGCCGTTGATGTTGTTGTCGACCGTGTAGCGCTTGTGGGCGGCGTCGCGCATGGAATAGGGGGCGGCGCGCTGCTCGGCGAAATGCACCACCGTNTCGGGGCGGATGGTNCGGAAGGCCTCGCGCAGGTCCTNGACGTCGCGGGCCACGTCGATGGCCAGGAACTCGATGCGGCGGCCGGNGATGCGCTTCCAGGCGGCGAGGCGCGCGGTGATGTCGGCGATGGGGGTGAGGCTGCCCGCGCCGAGTTCGGCATCGATGCGGCGGCGGGAGAGATTGTCGATGATGGTCACCGCGTGACCTTCGGCCGACAGGCCCAGGGCGGTGGGCCAGCCGCAGAAGCCGTCGCCACCCAGAACAACGATACGTTTCTTCACGTCGCTTGCCTTTTGCGAATGTAAAACGACGCATACGTCAATCAATGGGCGTATGCGTCGCATTAACGGATCATTTAGGATCGCGATGCGCTCGTCGCCAGAGGGGAAATACGCAGGGCTGCCTTCGCGCCGCAGCATGGCCTCATGGAACGATCTTCCAATGGATGGCTTCCTGGCGGGTCGTGTTGCTGAGGGGGGCGCGGGACAAAGAAGGCGTTTGCGCCTGAGCGGGCCGAAAATCCCGGATTCCCGCGGTTCGGCGCGGTTCCGCCTCCGCCTTGCCATTGGCGATGCGCCACGCGCAAGGCGCCGCTGCCTGCCCGGCCCGGATGGCCGAACCGCCGGTTCTGCGCTCAGGGGTGCGGCGTTATGTCCGAACCGGACCGCAGCCTGCCTACCACATGGTGGCCTTGGCGCGCTCCGGCCAGGCCTTGTCGTAGGGGTCGCCGCCGACCTGGTTACCGGTCATGGCGGCGAGGATCTGGCCGGGCGTCGGCAGGGTCGCCGGGTCGACATGCCGCTCGGGATTCCACAATTCCGAGCGGATGATGGCGCGGGCACACTGGAAGTAGAGCTCGTCCACGGCCAGCACGATGACGCATCGGGGTGCCTTGTCCTCCACGGCGAAGCTCTCCAGCAGGTCGGGATCAATGGAGAGATGGGCGCGGCCGTTGACGCGCATGGTAGTGCCCGAGCCGGGAATGAGGAAGAGGAAGGCGCAGCGCGGATCGCGCACGATGTTGCGCAGCGAATCGATGCGATTGTTGCCGCGCCGGTCCGGCATCATCAGCGTGGTGTCGTCATGGATGCGCACGAAGCCCGGCTTGTCGCCGCGCGGGGAGCAATCGACGCCCTCCGGCCCCACCGTGGCGAGGGCGGCGAAGGGGCTGGCCTCGATGAGACGGCGATACTGGGGCGTCACGGCATGGGCCACCTTGACCGTGGAGGCGGCCACCGGCGCGGGTTGGTAGAGGGCTTCGAGCTGGTCGAGGGAGGTGATGGTGGTCATGGAGCCGCCTCGGTTGTCGCCGCGGTGCCCTTTACCGGCGCTTTCGGGGCGGCATGCGGGCGGAGCCGGCGGCTGGCGCAGGGAGAAGCGCAACGTGATGGAGCGCGCGCTGGGATTGGCGTGTATCTAAGCCTATATCTGCAGGCAATGACAGCTCGACAAAGGAGTAATGCCATGGATGCCCATGCCTATCCCGTGACCCGCACCGAGCAGGAATGGCGCGCCAGGTTGACGCCGGAGCAATACCACATCATGCGGGAGCACGGCACCGAACGGCCGGGAAGCTGCGCTTTGCTGCACGAAAAGCGGCCAGGCACCTTTTCCTGCGCGGGATGCGACAGCCCGCTCTTCGCCGCGACGCTGAAATTCGAGAGCGGCACCGGCTGGCCCAGCTTCAACGATCCCATTCCCGGAGCGGTCGAAACCGAGACCGACCGCAGCTACGGCATGGTGCGCACCGAAGTGCATTGCGCCACCTGCGGCAGCCATCTGGGCCATGTCTTCCCGGACGGGCCGCCGCCGACCGGATTGCGCTATTGCATCAACGGCGTGGCGCTCAATTTCATGCCCGCCGAATAGGCCGCAGACGATCCATCCCGGCCGTCACGTTCCCCGCGGCTTGGCCCGGCTGGTCGCGGGCGCGGCGAGGGGGTCGTCCGGCCAGGGATGGCGCGGATAGCGGCCCTTGAGGTCCCTGGCGACATCCTTCCAGGAGCCGCGCCAGAAGCCCGGCAGGTCGCGCGTGGTCTGGATGGGCCGATGCGCGGGAGAGAGCAGCACCAGCAGGAGCGGGATGCGGCCATTGGCGATGGTGGGGTGGCGGTCGAGCCCGAACAGCTCCTGCACGCGGATTTCCAGCGCCGGGCCGTTCTCGGCGGCATAGTCGATGGGCAGATGGCTGCCCGAGGGGGCATGGAAATGGCTGGGGAGGAGCCGGTCGATTTCCTGCCGCCTCGCCCAGGGCAGCATCGTTTCGAGGGCGGCGGAGAGATGCTCGGCGGTGATGGCGGACAGGCGCGTCAGCCCGACCAGATGCGGGGCGAGCCAGGAAGAATCGGCGGCGAGCGCCGAATCGGAGAGGTCGGGCCAATCCTCACCCAGCGTCTGATGGAGATAGGTGGCGCGGGCGCGCAGGGTTTTCTGCTCCCTGCTCCAGGGCAGGGCCTCCGGACGGGAGAGCGCGGCTTCGGCCAGCAGCGCGGCGGCCGCCTCGAGGTCGGTGACCGGGGCGGTGTCGTCGGCGAGGCGCAGGGCATCGAGGCGGCGCTGGCGGCGGGCGCGGACCGAGCCGGTCGCGGCATCGAAGGCGAGGCGGGTTTCGCTGCGGATGTGATGGGCGAAGAGGTCTTCGAGATCGGCGGGGTCGAGCGCGGCAGCGGAGCGGATGCGGCCCTGGGTGGCGCTGCCGGTGATCTCGGCCACCACCAGGAAGGCGGCGCCGGCCAGGGGATGGGTCTCCTCGAGCTGCGCCTGGCGGCCATTGGCGAGGCGGAAGCGGCCGCGCGGGCCGGCGGGCTGGGCCACCCGGTCGGGAAAGGCGCGGGCGAGATGGCGGCCGGTGGTCCGTTCGCTGCCGGAGCTGCCGCCGGCCAGTTTCGCCCAGCGTGCGGCGAGGCCGCGGGCGTCCTCGGCGCGGCGGGAGCGATCGGTGCGGAGCCGGCCGAGACGGTGGGCAAGATCGAGATCGTCGCCGCCAAGGCCGCGTTCGCCCACGAGCACGGCCAGTTCGGCGGCGGTCCGGGCATCGCCCTCCTCGGCGGCGGCGACGAGCATGTGGGCAAGGCGGGGATGGAGCGGCAGGCGGGCGAGGGCCTTGCCGGCCGGGGTGAGGCGCCCGGCCGCGTCGATGGCGTCGAGGCGGGCGAGCAAGGTCCCCGCTTCGGCCCAGGCAGGCCCCGGCGGCGGATCGAGAAAGGCGAGGGCCGCGGGGTCGGCGACGCCCCAAGCGGCGAGATCGAGCACCAGGCCGGAGAGATCGGCGGCGAGGATTTCCGGCGTATCGAAGGGATCGAGCGCGGCAGTCTGGCCTTCGTGCCACAGGCGGATGCAGATGCCGGGGGCGGTACGGCCGGCACGGCCCCGGCGCTGATCGGCCCCGGCGCGGGAGACGCGGCGGGTGGCGAGGGTCGTGAGGCCGCTGGCCGGCTCATAGACCGGGACCCGCCGGAAACCGCTGTCGATGACGATGCGGACCCCCTCGATGGTGAGCGAGGTTTCGGCGATCGAGGTCGCCAGCACCACCTTGCGGCGGCCGGTCGGAGCCGGCTGGATGGCGCGATCCTGCTCGGCGGGCGTCAGCTGGCCATGGAGCGGGGCGAGGTCGGTATCGGCGGGCAGGCGGCCGGCCAAACGCTCGGCCGTGCGCGCGATTTCGCCCTGGCCGGGGAGGAAGACCAGCACGGAGCCCTGATGGGCGCGCAGCGCCTCGAGGACCGCGGAGGCCACCTGGTCCTCGAGGCGTTGCAGCGGGTCGGGCGGGACATGGACGGTTTCGACCGGGAAGACGCGCCCGGGGCTGTCGATGACCGGGGCGCCATCGAGCAATTGCGCCACGCGGGCGCCATCGATGGTGGCGGACATGACGAGAAGGCGCAGGTCCGGGCGCAGGGCGCGGGCATCGATGGCGAGGGCAAGGCCGAGATCGGCGTCGAGGCTGCGCTCGTGGAATTCGTCGAACAGCACCGCGGCGATGCCGGAAAGCTCGGGATCGTCGAGGATCATGCGGGTGAAGACGCCCTCGGTGACGACCTCGATGCGGGTCCTGCCGCTGACCTTGGATTCCATGCGGACGCGATAGCCCACGGTCTGGCCCACCTCCTCGCCCAGCAGTCCCGCCATCTGCCGGGCGGCGGCGCGGGCGGCCAGGCGGCGGGGCTCGAGGACGACGATGCGGCCGTCCCTGCGCCAGGGCGCGTCGAGCAGGAACAGGGGCACCCGCGTGGTCTTGCCGGCGCCGGGCTGGGCCACGAGCACGGCGCCGCTGCCGCGCTCCAGGGCGTCGGCCAAAGCGGGCAGGGCGGCATCGATGGGCAGGGGCGGCCAGGACATGGCTGGGGCATAGCGGTTCGCGGGGGCGCGGAGCAAGCAGATTGCACGGGGCAACGCCCCATGCACCGGCGGCGTTCTGGTGAAGAGCAACGCGGCCGAGCAGGGCATGTCGGACAAAAATCACGGCGATATCAGGATCGGCGTCTCGGGCTGGACCTACAGGCCCTGGCGCGGCAATTTCTACCCGCAGGGGCTGGTGCAGAAGCGCGAGCTCAGCTTCGCGGCGTCGCAGTTCAACGCGCTCGAGATCAACGGCACCTTCTACGGCCTGCAAACGCCCAAGGCCTTCCGCTCCTGGGCGCAAGCCGTGCCGGAAGGGTTCGTCTTCGCCGTCAAGGGATCGCGTTATCTCACGCATATGCTGCGGCTCAAGACGCCGGAGCCGGCCCTCGCCAATTTCTTCGCCTCCGGCCCCCTGGTGCTCGGCGACAAGCTCGGTCCCATCCTGTGGCAGTTCCCGGCGCGGTTCCGCTTCGACGCCGAGCGCATCGAGGCGTTTTTCCGCCTGCTGCCGCGCGATACCGGCGAAGCCGCGGCGCTGGCACGGCGGCACGACCGGCGGCTGCGGGCGCCGGCCGACTATGGCGACGGCGCGGTCCGGCCCGTGCGCCACGCCATGGAGATCCGGCACGAGAGCTTCCGCGATCCCGGCTTCATCGCGCTATTGCGCTGCTACGGGGTGGCATTGGTATGCGCCGATACGGTGGATTGGCCGCTGCTGATGGATGTGACCGCCGATTTCGTCTATTGCCGGCTGCACGGCTCGGTGGAGCTCTACAAATCGGGCTATGCGCCGGCCGAGCTCGACGCCTGGGCCGAGCGCGTCCGCAACTGGACCCGGGGTGCCGCGACCGACGGCACCTTCGTGTGCGGACCGACCGCCGACGGGCGGCGGCGCGATGTCTTTGTGTTCTTCGACAATACCGACAAGCTCATGGCGCCCGGCGACGCGCGGGAGCTGATGCGGCGGCTGGACGTCACCTGGACCGGTGGAGACTGACGGTGTTGAGGACTTGTTCACCGCCGGCGTACTGGCGGGTTCTCCAAGCGAGAGTAAGGGGTTAGGGTACGGCCCGCCGCCCGATTCACCAACGCCCGGAGAGGCGCATGCAGCTCACCCGCATCAGCAATGACGAAATCACCGTCGATATATCCGCGCTCGGAGCGGAGATGCAGGCGGTATCGACGCGGGACGGGCGCAGCTGGCTCTGGCACGGGGACGCCGCCTATTGGACCGGCCGGTCACCGGTGCTGTTCCCCATGGTGGGGCGGGCACCCAACGACACGGTGACCATAGAGGGCGCGCGCTACCAGATGAGCCAGCACGGTTTCGCCCGGCGCAGCGCCTTCACGCTGGTGGAAGAGGAAAGCAACCGCTGCGTCTACCGGCTGGAGGCCTCCGAGGCGAGCCTGTCGCTCTATCCGTTCTCCTTCCGGCTCGACATCGAGCACAAGGTGGAGGGACGCGCGGTGACCGTCACCGCGGAGGTGACCAATCTCGATCACCGGCTGATGCCCTATGGCATCGGCTTTCATCCCGCCTTTGCCTGGCCGCTGCCGGGCGGTGCGGGAAGGCCGCATCTGGTGGTGCTGGACAATGGAGGCGAGCCGGCGCTGCATCGCCTGTCGGGCGGGCTGGTGGAGCCGACCCCGCTGCCTTCCCCGTTCGAGGCGGGATGGCTGGAGCTGCGGCACGAGCTGTTCGCCGCCGATGCCATGCTGTTTCCCGAAGGCGCCGGCGCGGGCTTGCGCTACGGTCCGGAGGACGGTCCGGCCATCCACTTCACCTGGGAGAACCTGCCCAATCTGGCGCTATGGACCAAGCCGGGCGCCGGCTTCCTCTGCCTCGAACCCTGGCACGGTACCGCGGCGGAAGCCGGCGGCACCGACGATCTCGCCGAGCGGCCCTATGCGGAGCTGCTGGGGCCGGGCGCGACGGGACGATACAGCTTCCGGGCGGAGCTGGTGGGGTAGCGTCCCGGATCATCGCCTCACGCCCAGGCGGCTCATCTTCTCGTTGAGCGTGCGGCGGGGCACCTGCAGGGCCTCGGCGACGGCGGCGATGGAATCGTTGTGGCGATCGAGTTCGGCCTCGATGAGGTGGCGTTCGTAGGCGGCGACGCGCTCGGCCAGACTCGCTCCCGAGACGACGGGGGTGCGGGCGCCGAGAATGTCGGCCAGCGACCGGCCGGTGGCGTCGAGGCCGAGGGCGAAGCGGTCGGCGGCCGCCTTGAGCTCGCGCACATTGCCGGGCCAGGCATGGGCCATCAGGGCGTTGACGTCGGCGGGATGCAGGCCGGGCGCCGGACGGCCGAAGCGGCGCGCCGCCTCGCCCAGGAAGTGGTGGAACAGCAGCAGGCAGTCGTCGCCGCGGTCGCGCAGAGGCGGCAGGTGGATGGTCGCCATGTTGAGACGGTAATAGAGATCGGCCCGGAACCGGCCGGCAGCGCTCTCGGCGCCGAGGTCGACCTTGGAGGCCGCGACGATCCTGAGATCGAGCGGGATCTGCCTGTTGGAGCCGACGCGCTCCACCACTCGCTCCTGGATGACGCGCAGCACCTTGGCCTGGGCCAGCAGCGGCATGGATTCGATCTCGTCCAGCAGCAGGGTGCCGCCATTGGCATATTCGAACTTGCCCACCCGCTGGCCGGCGGCGCCGGTGAAGGCGCCGGCCTCGTGGCCGAACAGCTCGCTTTCGATGAGCTCGGCGGGAATGGCGGCGCAGTTGACGGCGACGAAGGGCGCCTTGGCGCGCGGGGAGAAGTCGTGCAGGCACCGCGCCACCACCTCCTTGCCGGTGCCGGTTTCGCCCAGAAGGATGACGTCGGCGGGGATGGCGGCGAGCTCCAGCACGGAGCGGCGCAGGGCTTCCATGCCGCGCGAGGCACCCACCAGCCGCGTGGCCAGCTCCCGCTCGCCGCCGTCCAGCTTGCGGCGCAGCTCGGCGACCTCGCGCTTGAGGCGCGCCTGCTCGGCGGCACGGCTGATGGTCTTGACGAGCTGGTCGGGCACATAGGGCTTCTGCAGGAAATCGAAGGCGCCGGCGCGCATGGCTTCCACCGCCATGGGCACGTCGCCATGGCCGGTGATGAGGATGACCTCGGTGGGCAGGGCGCGCCCGGCGATGCGGCGCAGCAGATCGAGGCCCGACAGGCCCGGCATGCGCACATCGGTCAGCATCACCTCGGGGTGCAGGTCGTCGATCAGGGCCAGGGCCTCCTCGGCGCTGGCGGCGGTGCGCGGGGCGAAGCCGGACAGGCGCAGCCACTGCTCGAGCGCGGTGCGCACCATGTCTTCGTCGTCGACGATCAGGACGGTCGGTTCACTCATGTGGGCACTTTCGGGATGGAGATGCGGGCCGGCGGCAGGGAGACGGTGAAGGTGCTGCCCTTGTGGGGGCGGGAGCGCACGGCGATGGCGCCGCCGCTGTCGCGGACCAGCCCGTAGGAGATGGAAAGGCCCAGCCCCAGGCCCTTGCCGGCCTGCTTGGTGGTATAGAAGGGGTCGAAGAGATTGCCGATCTCGCTTGGCGGGATGCCGGCGCCGGTGTCGCTGACGGCGATCTCGACCCTTTCCCGGCCGCCGGTGACGCCGATGGAGAGCACCCGCACCGGGGCATCCTCCATGGCGTCGGCGGCATTGGCGATCAGATTGATCAGCACCTGCTCGAGATGCACCGGGTTGGCGGCGACGCCTACGGGCCGCCGCGGCCGCCGATATTCGACGTCGACGCCCAGCCGCCGCAGCTTGTGGTCGGTGAGGTCGAGCGCATTGGCGATGGCGGTGCCGACATCGGCGGTCATGGCGGTCCGGGTTTCCTTGCGGGCGAAGGTCTTGAGATGACCGGTGAGGGTGGAAAGGCGCTCCACCACCTTGTCCATGGCGGTGAGGATGGGGGCGATCTCGCCGTCCCCGCGGCGCTCGGCCAGCAGCCGGGCGCTGGCGATATGGGTCGCCAGCGCCGCCACGGGCTGGCTGACCTCGTGGGCAAGCCCGGCGAGGGTCTGGCCGAGGCTCGCCATCTTGGCGGCCTGCACCAGCCCGAGCTGGGCCTCGCGCTCGGCCCGCTCGGCGCGGACGCGCTCGGCGATCTCGGCCCGCAGCTGCTCGTTCATGTTGTGCAGGTCCTCGGTACGCTCGGCGACGCGCTGCTCGAGCCGGTCGTGCTCGGCCAGGCGCTGGGCGATGGCGCGCTGGCGCTGCACCAGCAGCACCACGATGAGCAGCAGGGCGGCGCAGCCCAGCGCCGCCGCCGCCGCCATGGTCAGCGCCCCGGCCTGGAGCGGGGCGAGCGGGGTGAAGGACATCAGCCGCCAGCCATGCTTGGGCAGGCGCAGCTCCTGGAGCAGGAAATAGCCCGAGGCCTCCGGATCGGTGCCGGCGATGAGGGCGAATTCGGCGCCGCGCGAGCTCCAGCGGTCGGCGATGATGCCGGTATTGTCGATGCCGCGCTCGCCGTAGCGCTGCTGGCTGGAAACGTCCTCGACCCGGGCTGGTGGGATGGTCTGGAGCGGACGATAGCGCCAGTCCGGGCGGGTGGAGAGGATGACGACGTCGTTGAGGTCGAGAATGCCGATCAATTCGCCCGAGCGCCACCAGGTGGCTTCGATCTCGCCCAGGTTGATCTTGGTGACCGCGACGCCCAGCGGTCCGTCCGGCCCGTCCACCCGCTGGGAGAGGAAATAGCCGGGCACATTGGTGGAGATGCCGAAGGCGTAGTAGTCGGCGCTGCCATATTGCATGGCGTCGGCGAAATAGGGGCGGAAGGAATAGTTGGTGCCCACCAGGCTGGTCAGGGTCCACCAATTGCTGGCGGCCACCACGCTGCCATGGTCCTCCATCAGGAAGATCTCGCCGGCCCCGGCGGTCTCGTTGAGCTTGCTCAGGAAGCCGTTGGCCGCTTCCACGGCTTCGGGATCGTCCGGATTCTCGAGGGCAAGGCGGGTCTCGCGGGCCTGGGAGATGGCGACGGGCAGATAGTGGAAGCGCTCGATGATCGCCTCGAGCGTGCGGTCGAACAGGGCGAGGCGGCGCTGGGCCTGCTCGCCGGCATGGCGGATGGCCGAGGTCAGGGTGAGCTCGAAGGCCACCCAGCCGACCAGCGCCATCACGACCAGGCCGGCCGCGGTGCCGATGAGCTGGCGGCGGTCGCGCCAGCTTCGCCATGGATTGCCTGGGGTCACCGCCGTCCTCCGGGTGGCATCGGCAAGAAATTGCCGATCGTCCCGCCATCGGCGGGCAAGTTCTTGCCGAAGCTGATAGCATGCACCGCAGCAATTGCATATCTGCCTTGCGTTTTCGATCTGGCACGCGGCTTGCAAAGGGTTTGCCGCCCCGGGGGGGAACGCCGGGCATCGAACGCATTTGGGAGGACCATTCCATGAAGACCATTTCCACGATCCTGGCCGCCGGCCTTGTCGCGGGCACCGCGCTGACGGCGGTCGCCGCCGTCGCGCAGGACTATCCGACCCAGCCGGTCACCATCGTGGTGCCGTTCTCGGCCGGCGGGCCGACCGACACGGTGACCCGGCTGGTGGCGGCGGCGATGAGCGACGAGCTCGGCCAGCAGGTGGTGGTGCAGAATGTCGGCGGCGCCGGCGGCACGCTGGGTGCCGGCCAGGTCGCCGCCGCCCCCAATGACGGCTATACGCTGCTGCTGCACCATATCGGCATGTCGACCGCCCCGGCGCTCTATGCCAGCCTGCCCTTCGATCCGATAGCGGATTTCGCCCCGATCGGGCTGGTCACCGAAGTGCCGATGACCGTGGTGGCGCGCCGGGATTTCGAGCCGGCGACGCTGGAAGATCTCATCGCCTACATCAAGGAGAACGGCGAGAACATCACCTATGCCAATGCCGGCATCGGCGCGGCCAGCCAGCTCTGCGGCCTCTTGATCATGGACGCGCTCGACACGCGGATGACCGAAGTGCCCTACCAGGGCACCGGCCCGGCCATGACCGACCTGCTGGGCGGGCAGATCGACATGATGTGCGACCAGACCACCAACACCACCAGCCAGATCCAGGCCGGCGAGATCAAGGCCTATGCGGTGACCACGCCCGACCGCATCGCCGTGCTGCCCGACCTGCCGACGCTGGCCGAGGGCGGGCTGGACAATTTCAACCTCTCGATCTGGCATGGCCTCTATGCCCCGGCCGGCACCGATCCGGCGATCATCGAGCGGCTGACCGCGGCGCTGCAGGCCGCGCTGGCCAGCGAGACCGTGGCCAACAGCTTCGCCGAGCTCGGCACCTATCCGGTGCCGGCGAACCAGGCGACGCCGCAGGCGCTGGCGGCGACGCTCGAAGGCCAGATCGCCCTGTGGGGCGAGGTGATCGCGGCGGCCGGCGTCTCGGCGCAGTAAGGCGGCAGGAAAAGCGGATCTCCGGGACCCCGGTCCCGGAGATTCCTCATGCCAGGAGGGGGATGAATGGCTCTCAACGCATCAAGGAACGACCTTGCCGCCGGCGCCATCTTCGTGGGGTTCGGCGCCTTCTTCGCGCTGGAGGCGATGAACTACCAGTTCGGCACGCTGTTCCGCATGGGGCCGGGCTTCATGCCGGTGGTGCTGGGCGGGGTGCTGGTGGCGCTGGGCCTGGCGGTGGCCATTGCCGGCTTCCGTAAATCCGACGACGGGGCGGCGGCGCCCTGGCCGTGGCGCGGCATGGCGCTGGTGCTGGGCACGATCGTGTTCTTCGCGGCCACCATAAGGGGGCTGGGCTTCATCCCCGTGGTGCTGATCTCGGGCTTCGCCACGGCGCTGTCGAGCACGCGCAACACGCTGTTGTCGGCGCTGCTCATCTCGGTGGGGCTGTGCGTCCTGTGCCTGGTGATCTTCGTGGTCGGGCTCGGGATGATCGTGCCCTGGTTCGGCCCCTGGCTGCGGTTCTAGGGGAGACGGTCGATGGATCTCATTTCTTCCCTGGCCCTCGGCTTCTCGGTCGCGCTCGATCCGGTCAACATCCTCTACTGCTTCATCGGCGTGCTGCTGGGCACGCTGGTGGGCGTGCTGCCGGGCATCGGCCCTACGGCGACCATCGCCATGCTCTTGCCCATCACCTTCACGCTCGGGCCGGCGACGGCGCTGATCATGCTCGCCGGCATCTACTACGGCGCCCAGTATGGCGGCTCGACCACCGCCATCCTCATCAACCTGCCGGGCGAATCCTCCTCGGCGGTCACGGCCATCGACGGCTACCAGATGGCGCGGAACGGGCGCGCCGGCCAGGCGCTGGCCACCGCTGCCATCGGCTCGTTCTTCGCCGGCTCGGTGGCGACCCTGGTATTGGCCTTCTTCGCGCCGCCGCTGGCCCGGGCGGCGCTCAATTTCGGGGCGCCGGAATATTTCTCGCTGATCGTGCTGGGCCTCTTGGTCTCGATCGCGCTGGCGCACGGCTCGATCCTCAAGGCGCTGGCGATGATCGTCCTGGGCCTGCTGCTCGGCATGGTGGGGCAGGACATCTATACCGGCACGCCGCGCTTCACCTTCGGGCTGCGCGAGCTGTTCGGCGGGCTCAACTTCGTGGCCGTGGCGGTTGGCGTGTTCGGGGTGGCCGAAATCCTGCGCAATCTCGAAAACGAGACCGAGCGCGAGGTGGGGGTCAAGAAGGTCAGCAACCTGTGGCTGACCCGGGCGGATGTCCGGCGCATCGTCCTGCCCATCCTGCGCGGCACGGGGCTCGGCTCGATCCTCGGCGTGCTGCCCGGCGGCGGGCATATCCTGTCCTCCTTCGCCTCCTATTCGACCGAGAAGCGGCTCAGCAAGACCCCGGAGGAGTTCGGCAAGGGCGCCATCGAGGGCGTGGCGGGGCCGGAATCGGCCAACAATGCCGCCGCGCAGACCTCGTTCATCCCGCTGATGACGCTGGGCATCCCGGCCCATCCGGTGATGGCGCTGATGGTGGGCGCCTTCATCCTGCAGGGCATCACCCCCGGCCCCAACGTCATCAACGAGCAGCCGGCGCTGTTCTGGGGCATCATCGCCTCGATGTGGATCGGCAACCTGTTGCTGGTGATCCTCAACCTGCCGCTGATCGGGCTGTGGGTGAAGATGCTGTCCATCCCCTATCGGGTGCTGTTCCCGGCCATCGTGCTGTTCGCCTGCATCGGCACCTTCTCGATCAACCAGAACATCTACGACATCTATGCCATCGCCTTCTTCGCGCTGGTGGGCTACCTGCTGATCCGTTTCGGCTGCGAGCCGGCGCCGCTGCTGCTGGGTTTCGTGCTGGGGCCGCTGCTGGAAGAGCATCTGCGGCGGGCGATGATCATCTCGCGCGGCGATCCCTCCATCTTCGTCACCCGGCCGATCTCGGCGATCCTGCTGCTGCTGGCGCTGGCGGCGGTGCTGGTCGCCGTGCTGCCCGCCATCCGCAAGAAGCGCAAGGAAGTGTTCGTCGAGGACGACTGATCCCCCCGTCCCGCTTCGCGGCGAGCAGCCATCCCCGGGGTCGGACTCCGGGGATGGCTTTTTGCAGGGGCTATTCGGCGGCGCCGCGGGCATCGATGAGGGCGTCGGGGCCGCCCGGATCGCCGGGGGCGGTCTCGCAGCCGAGATCGGGGAAGGCGACGATGCGGTTCTGGCGGAAATCCAGCCGCACCACCACCAGCCCGCGCTCCTCGAACCAGGCGAGCAGACGCCGGGCGCGGCTGGCCGAATGGGTGCCGTAGAGTCGGGCCAGGGTGGCGTCGGACGGGCAGGGAGCGCCGGACAGGGCGGCCTGCGCCAAGACGAGGAAGACGCCCTGCACGTCGTCGGTGAGGGTTTCGGAGAGGGCCAGGGCCTGCTGCCAGCCCTCGGAGGCGGCGGTGTCGGGATCGGGCGCGACGCGGGCGACGGCGAGCAGCCGCCTGAAGGCCGGCAGGGCGGGCGGCTCGCCCGGAATGCGGCGGATGCGGCAGCGCACCAGGAAATCCTGATAGAGCACGGCGGTGGTGCGGAAGCCGGCGTCGGGATCGCCCAGCAGCTCGGCCATGACCGCTTCGATCTGGCGCTGGCGTTCGGCTGCGTCGAGCTCGGGAAACGGCGAGGCCGGCTCTGTGGACGGCTCGGGCCGGGCCCGCGCGAGCTGGGCCAGCAATTCGTTGGTGGAAGGCGGCGGAGGCGGGGGCGGCCGGCGGACCGCCGGGCGGCCAAGCTCTTCCGGCTCCTGGGTAAAAATCAGCTCGGCGGCGTCGGCCGGCGCCTCGGGGAGCGGCATCAGCCTGGGGCTGGTCGAGCGGGCCGAAGTCTCGACCGGGCCGATCACCACGGGCAGGGGCCGGCGGGAAATGGCCGGGCCCAGGGCGACGAAATGGCCGCGGGCGAGGTCGCGGAACTGCTCGGCCTGGCGGCGGTCCATGCCGAGCAGATCGGCGGCGCGGGCCATGTCGATATCGAGAAAAGTACGGCCCATCAGGAAGTTAGAGGCCTCGGCGGCGACGTTCTTGGCCAGCTTGGCGAGGCGCTGGGTGGCGATGACGCCGGCAAGGCCCCGCTTGCGGCCGCGGCACATGAGGTTGGTCATGGCGCCGAGCGACAATTTGCGTGCTTCGTCAGACACTTCGCCGGCCGCGGCCGGGGCGAAGAGCTGGGCCTCGTCGACCACCACCAGGACCGGATACCAGAAATCGCGGTCGGCATCGAACAGGCCGCCGAGAAAGGCGGCGGCGGCGCGCATCTGCTGCTCGACATCGAGGCCTTCGAGGTTGAGGACCACCGAGACGCGGTGCTGGCGGACACGGGCGGCGATGCGGGTCAGCTCGGCCTCGGTGCGGGCGGCATCGACCACCAGGTGCCCGTAACGCTCTGACAGGGTTACGAAATCCCCCTCGGGATCGATGACGCATTGCTGCACCCAGCGGGCGGACTGCTCGAGGAGGCGGCGCAGCAGGTGGGACTTTCCGGAGCCCGAATTGCCCTGCACCAGAAGGCGCGTGGCCAGCAATTCCTCCAGATCCATGCTGGCGGTGCCGGCGCCGCGGCTTTCTCCCATTTCGATGGCGACCTGCATTGATTCTCCGGCGATGCGCGTTCCCAATCCTCCGGAAAGTAACGCACGGCTACGACTTCGCTAGCGGACTGTTAACACAGACCGTCCCCGATTCGGGCAAGCGGAGAAAGCGGCGGACAACCGGCCGCCGGGCTCAGGCGGCGGAGGGTCCGGGCGGCTTGCGGGCGATGATGAACACCGCGGCCCGGGGGTTGGGACGCCAGTCGTGCTCGATGGCGAAGCCGCCGGCGGCGATGGCGTCGCGCAGCTGCGCATGGGTCATGAAATCGAGCCGGGGGAGCAGGCCGAGGGCGCGGCCGAGCGGGGCGACGGGCCGCAGGAAGGCGGCGGTGTCGCCAAGGCAGGTGGTGCTGGAGACGAACAGTCCGCCCGGCTTGAGGATGTCGCGGACCCGGGCGATGACGGCCGCCTTGTTTTCGAGCAGATGCAGGATGGAGAGGCCCAGCACCATGTCGTAGCGGGCCGGCGGGATGGCCATCGTGGCGATGTCGCCGACCTCGAAGGTGACGTTGCCGATGCCGGCCGCGGCCGCCTTGGCGCGGGCGATCTCCACCATGCGGCTGGAGAAATCGACGGCGTGGATGTGGCGGACATGCGGCGCATGGTGGAGGGCGGTGGTGCCGGTGCCGCAGCCGAACTCGAACAGCTCCATCCCGGCAGCGAGATGGCTGCGGGTGCGGGCCAGCTTGGTGCGGTAGGCCGCCTCGTCGGCGACGGGCTGGGCGGCGTAGCGGTCGGCCAGCCGGTTCCAGAAGGCGCTTTGCTCGGCCATGTCCATTCCCCTGCGGCAGCTCAGGCTTTGCACCTTAAGGCCGGTGCCATCGGAACGAAATTGCAGAAATAGGCAGAAGATATATACATCGATGCATGAACAAGCCGGCCAAATCGCTGGACTGGAACCAGATGCGGGCGCTGCTGGCGACGGTGGAGGCCGGCTCGCTGTCGGCGGCGGCCCGGCAGCTGGGGCTGACCCAGCCGACGCTGGGACGGCAGGTGGCGGCGCTGGAGGCGGCGCTGGGCGTGACGCTGTTCGAGCGGGCGGGGCGCAGGCTGGTGCTGACCGAGGCGGGCTCGGAGCTGGTGGCGCATATGCGCGAGATGGGCGCGGCGGCCGGCCGCGTGGCGCTGGCGGCCGCCGGCCAGTCGCAATCCATCGAGGGGCTGG
>Ga0065721_10004794_pt1 | contig 20203 bp, 23 predicted proteins | sample Mesricmetagenome_FD_59108 | JGI IMG/M metagenome (GOLD analysis project Ga0065721, IMG submission 59108) | Mesophilic microbial community from rice straw/compost enrichment Sample: eDNA_1 v2 (version 2) | ecosystem: Engineered > Solid waste > Grass > Composting > Bioreactor | place: USA: Davis... | reverse complement strand
CTTCCATTTCCTGCGGGCGGCAGGGGTTCATGATGGCGCTCGTCATGCCGGCGCCGATCACCATCGGGATGAAGCCGGCGTTGATGCCGTGGCGGTGCGGCAGGCCGAACGAGATGTTGGAAAGGCCGCAGGTGGTATTGACCTTCAATTCCTCGCGCAGGCGGCGGACAAGGGCGAAGACCTGTTGGCCGGCCGAGCCGACGGCGCCGATCGGCATGACCAGTGGGTCGACGACGATGTCATGCGACTTGATGCCATAGTCGGCTGCACGTTCGACGATCTTCTTGGCGACGGCGAAACGGACGTCGGGATCCTGGCTGATGCCGGTTTCGTCGTTGGAGATCGCGACCACCGGAACGTCGTACTTCTTGCAGAGCGGCAGAATGGCTTCGAGCTTGTCTTCTTCACCGGTGACCGAGTTGATCAGCGGGCGCCCCTTGGCGACCTTGAGGCCAGCCTCGATGGCGGCGGTGACGGAGCTGTCGATCGACAGCGGTACGTCGACCAGGCCCTGAACGATCTCCAGTGTCTTGACCAGCAGCGGCGGCTCGGTCTCGTTCGGGTTGACGGCGGTAACGCCGGCGTTGACGTCGAGCATGGTGGCCCCGGCCGCGACCTGTTCCAGCGCATCCTTGATGACTGTGTCGAAATTACCCTCGATCATTTCGGCGGCGAGCTTCTTGCGGCCGGTCGGATTGATGCGTTCGCCGATCACGCAGAAGGGCTGGTCGAAGCCGATGATGATTTCCTTGGTGGCGGATGCGACGATGGTGCGAGTCATGATCCTTTTGTCTCCGTCGTGGCGCGGAGATCGAACTCTGGCGCGCCGGTCAAATGGGTTGCAAATCTTTGTGGGAGGCCGTTGCGGGACCGGGTTTTCAGCCGGCGTCGCGACCTCCAGCGTGAACGAGCTTTACGAGTCGCTCCTTATCGTAGGCCGCCTCGATCTCGGCCACGGCCTTGTCGGCTTCGGCTTCGAGGTCGTCGCCGACCGGCACTGGGTCAGCCTTGCGCCATTCAGCGAGATAATCGTCCGTCTCGGACGCGCCCGAGCGCATTGCGCACATGTCAATCGCCTCGGTGAAGCGTAGCGACAACTCGCGCTTGGCCGACGTCCGGCCCTTCTTGACGATGACCTGGGCGGGAATGTCGCGCCAGTAAACGATGATCCGGTCGGCCATGAGGTTCCTCCTGCGCTGGCGAGAATGCACCGCCCACGGTTAGCAGACTGCGCTTTAGACGACGTCGCTAACAACAAAAAACGACGTCGCCTGGATTTAACAGATGCGGAGCGCCGGCTCCGCCCAAATCCACAGGCAAATCAGGATTGTCACGCCATTTGTCGCGCCTTGATTTTGTACCTGTGCCGTGGCACCCAAATGTCGTTATCGCAGTTCGTTTGGAGACTTCAGCATGTCCTTCAAGGCACTTCCGACCATCCTGCTCCTCGCCCTGACACTCGTAGTGACGGCCGGATGCGGCAACACCATTCGTGGGGTTGGAAGGGATGTGGGCAATGCCGTGGACGCCACGAAAGATGCGGGGCGAAGCGTCGCCAACTCGTTCAACTGACAACCGGCGTTGATCAGGCTGCGGGCTGGCGCAGTGCGGCGGCGGTGAGTTCGCGTTCCAGATCGCCGTAGCCGGTGAAGCGATACTCGTAATCCAGCTTCAGGTAGTCGGCCGCCCATTTCGCCTTTTCCTGCAGTGCCGGATCTTCGGTCTGCGCCAGATAGACGATCTTGGTGTAATTGCCGAACACCATGTCGCGCAGTTCCGGATGTTTGTCGAGCTTCAGGGGCTCGATGACAAAAGCCTCGAATTGGCGGGTTATCAGGTCGGTCAGGTAGAACGCCGTGTATTCGTCCGCACATTCGGCGAGAAATTTCTCTGTGCCGGTGAAGAAGGCGTAACAGTGCGGGCCGCCGATGCGCTCGATGTTCTCCTCAGCGCAAATTTTGTCGATCTCGCCCTGGGTGCCGCATTCGGCATAGCCGAGAAAGATGCGCTCCACGCCTTCAGCGCGGGCTTCCGCGATCTTGACCCTGAGCGCCGGGGCAATCTTTTCCGGATAGACGTGCCAGATCGCCGGAAGACATTCCAGCTCGACGTGATCGAGCCTGTTGGCTTCCTTGACGGCCAATACCTCGCGGGCGATCGCGCCGCAGGCAATCACGCGAACTTTTCCCGTCATGGTGCGTTCCTTGTTCGAAACAACATCGTGCATTCCACATCAGATAGGGAACAAAGCCATGAAGAAAAGCGGAACCAAGTTTGCGATCCTCGCCGGTCTCCTTGCCTCGGTCTCCCTGCTGGCAGGTTGCGGTAACACCATCCGCGGGATGGGACAGGACACCGCCAATGCCGTCGACGCGACGCAAAGCGCGGGTCAGAATGTCGAAAGCGCCGCCCAGAACTGAGCCAACGGTGGGGGACGCCATGACATTGACCACGGCCGCGAAAATCTCCGCCGCCTATATGCTGGCTGTCATCCTCTGCGGGATGGCGAGCGGCGCGTTTTCTACCACCAAGAACGATAGTATCGTGGCGACCTCGCAGAATTGAGACCGCCACGTCATTGATTGTCTCAGGCGCGGGCGCCCAGTTGGTTGTGCTTGCGCGAGATGTATTCCTTCGCCGTTTCCACTGCGATGGCGGCATCGCGGCAATAGGCGTCTGCGCCGACAGCCTTGCCAAACTCCTCGTTGAGCGGGGCGCCGCCAACCAGTACGATATAGTCGTCGCGAATGCCCTTTTCCTTCATGGTATCGATCACGACCTTCATGTAGGGCATGGTGGTCGTCAGCAGAGCCGACATTCCGACAATATCGGGTTTCTTCGCGTTCGATGGCTTCCAGATAGTTTTCGACGGGGTTGTTGATTCCGAGGTCGATGACGTCGAAGCCGGCACCTTCCATCATCATGCCGACAAGGTTCTTGCCGATGTCGTGAATGTCGCCCTTGACGGTACCAATCACCATCTTGCCCTGCTTCGGCGCGCCGGTGGCGGCAAGCAGCGGGCGCAGGATGTTCATCCCAGCCTTCATCGCGTTGGCCGAGAGCAGAACTTCCGGCACGAACAGGATGCCATCACGAAAGTCGATGCCAACGATCCGCATGCCTTCAACGAGAGCCTGGGTCAGGACGTCGTAGGGGGCCCATCCGCGTTCGAGAAGAATCCGGGTGCCTTCCTCGATTTCCTCCTTCAGCCCGTCGTAAAGGTCGTCGTGCATCTGCTGCACGAGTTCTTCGTCGGAGAGTTCCGAGAGAATGATTTCGTCGTCTGACATAGCCGATTTTTCCCGCTGGATGATCGAATTAAGCACTTGGAGTCGATTGGAGACTGCCTGAGCACCAGTTAAACCTCAATAGAATGAAAAACTCATTTCGAAAGCGACGCCAGCGAGCGGAAAAAGCGACCAAATAGAACAGTCGATGTCTGTCCGGTGGCATTCGTTGGCGCAATAAGGAATGTTTCCCATCTCATTTCGAATAGCATAGTAGCAAATTCGAAGGCGCCTTAGATGGCGCGACAGTGAGGAGCATCATGGACGACACTAGCCAAGAGATCACAGGCGGCGGCCGACGCGCGCGCGGCGAGGGCCGAGGAGCGGCGGCACGCAGGGCATCGCGCACTGGCGGCGGCGCAGGACCGTCCATGCCCTATATCACCCGCAAGATTCCCGTCTACGAAGTCCTCGATGAGGAGGGACTTTCCATTATCGAACGCAATGCCGATACCGTCCTCGAGGAAGTCGGCATCGAATTTCGCGACGACGCCGAAGCGCTGGAACTGTGGAAACAGGCCGGGGCGGACGTGAAGGGCCAGCGCGTGCATTTCCCGAGGGGCCTTTGCCGCGAACTCCTGAAGACCGCGCCGTCGGAATTCACCTGGCATGCCCGTAATCCCGAGCGAAACGTTAGGATCGGTGGCAACGCAACTGTATTCGCGCCGGTTTATGGCCCGCCTTTCGTCCGCGATCTCGATGGCAATCGCCGCTATGCGACGATCGAGGACTTCCGCAACTTCGTGAAGCTCGCCTACATGGCGCCGTCGATGCATTCTTCCGGCGGTACGGTCTGCGAGCCGGTCGATATCCCGGTGAACAAGCGTCACCTCGATATGGTCTATAGCCACCTTAAATACTCCGACAAGCCGTTCATGGGGTCCGTTACAGCGCCCGAACGTGCAGAGGATTCGGTGGCGATGGCCAAGATCGTTTTCGGCGACGAGTTCGTTGAAAACAATTGCGTGATGCTGAACCTCATCAACGCCAACTCGCCGATGGTGTTCGACGAGACCATGCTCGGGGCGCTGAAGGTCTATGCGAAGCACAACCAGGCTTGCGTCGTCTCGCCGTTCATCCTGTCGGGCGCGATGAGCCCGGTTACGGTTGCCGGCACCCTGACGCAAATTCTCGCCGAAGTGCTTGCCGGTGCTTCGTTTACGCAATTGATCCGCAAGGGCGCGCCGGTACTGTTCGGCACCTTCGCCGCCTCGATCTCGATGCAGTCGGGTGCGCCGACCTTCGGCACGCCCGAACCGGCACTCGTTTCCTACGGCGCCGCGCAGCTCGCTCGTCGGCTCGGCCTTCCGTTCCGTACCGGCGGCTCGCTCTGCGCCTCGAAGGTGCCGGATGCCCAGGCCGCGCATGAAAGCGCAAACACGCTGAACATGACGCTGCTAGCCGGTACGAACTTCGTGCTGCATGCTGCCGGCTGGCTCGAGGGTGGTCTCGCTGCGTGCTACGAAAAGTTCATGATCGACCAGGACCAGCTCGGCATGATGCAGAAGATGGCGGCCGGCGTGGATCTCACCGAGGACGGACAGGCAATGGACGCGATCCGCGAAGTCGGACCAGGCGCCCACTATCTCGGCTGCTCGCACACACAGGCGAACTTCCAGACCGCCTTCTATCGCTCGCCGCTTGCCGACAACAACTCGTTCGAGCAGTGGGACGTGGAAGGCCGTAAGCGGATTGAGGATCGCGCCAACGCGCTTTGCCGGTCCTGGCTCGAATCCTACGAAGCCCCGGCGCTCGACCCGGCTATCGACGAAGCGCTCAAGGCATATATTGCCAAGCGCAAGGATTCGATGCCCGACGCCTTCACCTGAAGGCATCCCGAGGCCAGGGAGCAAGGCGGAGCGAGACGGGTGGCCGACATGATCCAGGAAGAGGTCTGGAGGCCGCACTACAAGTACGAAGGGCCGCGATGAACGCGCGGCCCGGTCTCCTTTTCGACATCGAAACGGCGCTCCGCCCGAACGGCCTGTTCGCGCGGGGCGTCGCCGTTTTCGGGGAGGGGGACGGGCCGAAGCTTTCAAACGGCGCGCCCGCGCGTACCGTGGTGTTGATCGGCAATGTCGGCGGTTCGCTTTGGGAGCCGTTTGAACGCTGGCGAAAAGAAAATGCCAGCGACAGCGTCGAACATCCGCTCGATACATGGTCAAAGACGGTGATATGGGCCGTTGCGGAGCGGTTCGGCGCCAGCGCCTATTTTCCCTCCGATCCGCCGTACCAACCGTTCCAGCAGTGGGCGAAGCGAGCGGAAGGGCTGCAGGCGTCACCGCTCGGCATCCTGATCCACCCGGAATATGGGCTGTGGCATGGCTATCGCGGCGCGCTGGGCTTCGCGACGGAATTGCCGGCCTCCGAACAGCCTGGAGATCATCCGTGCGATACCTGTCGTGACAGACCGTGCCTGACGACCTGTCCAGTCGGCGCCATCGGATCGGACAGTTTCAAACTGAGCGGTTGCCGGGCCCATCTCGCGGGACCGGCCGGGCAGGCGGGCTGCATGGTGCAAGGATGCCTCGCGCGAAACGCCTGCCCCGTCGGTAAAGACTATCGCTACCCGGAAGGCCAGATCCGCTTTCATATGCAGGCTCTGGACCTTCCGCAGGTATAGCGATGGTCAGGCGGCCTTCTTGCTCGGCTTGACGGGCTTGACTTCAGCCGGCTTGCGGGTCGCGGCGCGGACCGCGCGGGTCGGGACGAGCGCGAGCACTTCGTCGGTAAGCTGCGTGGCGTTTTCCATCGCGCGGTCGAGGTTGCTGACCTCATTGGAGTTGAGGTTCTGCAACAGACCACCCTTGCCGAAGACGTCGCGATAGGCGGCACGCTCGGCAATCGGCGTCGACAGGGTGTGGATGTTGCGCTCGGCGAGGAACCCTTTGGCGGCCTGGAGCGCGCGCGTGGTGACTGCGACATTGACGCGGGTCAGCACGACGGAATGCGGAATGCGGATACCGCACTGGGTGTCGAGTTCGTTCAGCAGTTCGAGAACCTGAGCGCCGCCGATCGCATCCATCGCGCAGCCCTGAACCGGGATCATCACGTGATCGGCGAGGCCAACAGCCTTGGCGAGCAGGGCGTCGTGGCTCGACGGCAGGTCGATCAGCGTATAGCCGCCACGCTTGCGTGCCTTTGCGACGGTTTCCTCGATCGAGTTTTCATCGACCGGGAGGACTTGAAGCAGGCCGCCGCAGGCCGCCAGCGAATGCCACCGGCTGATCCAGCCGCGCGGGTCTGCATCGAGAACGGTGACACGGCCACCGCGGCGCACGAGTTCGCTCGCGAGAATGAAGACGGCGGTGGTCTTGCCGGCGCCGCCCTTGGTATTGGCAAAGGTAATGATGGGCATATCGATTTCCTTGAAATGGGATGGGATCGAGCCACTTCATCGCTCAGGAGCGACAGCCGTTATGCATGCTGTCGTGTTAACAATTTTGGTGATTATGGTTAACGAGGCGTAAAGGAGGGGCTTGGTTGTTAAGATATTTGGCGACGGCATGGCGATCCCCCTGGATATGGATGGGTTCTGTGACACTCGCCGTGGCACTGGGTAGTTTTAAACTGGCCGAAGCGAGGTTGGACGGTGGCTGTCGCACCACCTCGCCGGGACCTGATTCCTACACGGTCTGTGATTTCGATCCGAAAGCCACCGATTTGCGAATCGTCAACCTTCGGCCGGATGGTGAGCCCTATGGCCGATTCTCAGCTTTATCGAACACGCTCTGGCTCGATCGACATGTGCTGGCTTTTGCCACCAATGGCGGCATGTATCATGCCGACATGTCACCTGTCGGTCTGTTCGTAGAATACGGGTTCGAGCGAAAGGCGGCCGTCACTGGGGGCGGTTACGGCAATTTTCACCTCCTGCCGAACGGCGTGTTCGCGGTGGGCGAGGGAAGGGCGGTGGTTCAGGAGACCAACGCCTATCTGGCTTCAGGCTTCAGGGCGGAATATGCGACGCAGTCCGGACCGATGCTGGTGATCGGCGGAAAGATCCATCCACGCTTCCTGCCGGACAGCGACAGCCTGAAGATTCGCAACGGTGTCGGAATCGATGCCGCCGGCCGGGTGGTGTTCGCGATTTCCGAGCGGCCGGTGCGTTTTCACGATTTCGCGGTGTTCTTCCGCGACGTGATCGGATGTGTCGACGCGCTCTATCTCGACGGCACGATTTCCAGTCTCTACGCGCCGGAGATCGGCAGGCACGACCGGCTCTTTCCCATGGGCACGATCATCGCTGTCGTGCGGCGGCTGCCAAACTGAGGGACACCGTCAGACGGAAGACTTGGGGTAGGCTCGTTCGAGGCCACCGGAGCGGGTCAGGCCGTCGCGGAAGGCGATGAACGCCGGATGCTGGCTCGAGCGGGCAACCTCGGAAAGACGGATCTGCAGACGGGCAGGCGCATTATTTCCCAACCATTCGCCGCAACGGCCAAGTTTCAGTGAGTTCAGGAAACGCGCCTGGGTCTGCCGGTCGAGATAAAAGTGCAGACCTTCGAGCAGATTATCGTCCTGGGCCGGGTTCTCGAACAGAAGCTTCAAGAAGGCCTTGCTCTCGCCGTCCAGTGCCGCGAGCTTGTCGGCGACCGTGTCGCGGTCTGGAAAGGGTATCTGGGCGGCGGACATTGGCGACCTCCTTCTGTTCGATTCCTCTTCCTGTTTAGAGCCGATTTTCGGCAAAAGAAAACCGCCCGTCGCCATGGCAACGGGCGGCAGTCGGTTTACGCACCGGAAAATGCGGGCTGCATCACTCGCGGCGACGGCCACGGCGTTCCCGGCCAGCTCCGGCGGCGTCGGATTCGCTCGCCGTCTTGTTGCGGAGCGGGCCGATGCGGTCGACGATTGTCTCGATGGTCGGTCGCGGACCGGGCGTGTAGCTGTCGAGCGCCTGGCGCATGGCGGCAAGATGACCGCAGGATGTACCGCAGCAGCCGCCGATGATCTTCGCGCCGGCATCGCGGGCGAGCTTGGCGTACTCGGCCATCAGGGGAGGCGTGCCGGAATAGTAAATCTCGGCGCCTCGATATTCCGGGATGCCGCAATTGCCCTTGACGATCACGGTTGCTGAAGGATCGGCCTCGGTCATGTCGAGAAGGCTGGCGAGAATGTCGGATGCACCGACGCCGCAATTGGCGCCGACGGCGAGCGGACCGTCTCCGACATTCTTTGCAACACCGTGAATGTTCTTCGGTTCAAGGCCCATCATGGTCTTTCCGGCGGTGTCGAAGGAGCCGGTATAGGTGTAGGGCAGACCGACCTTTACGGCGGCTTCGGCAGCGGCGCGGATTTCATCAGGCGCCGACATGGTCTCGATCCAGGCAACATCGACGCCGCCGGCCTTAAGACCTTCCATCTGTTCGGCGAATGCGGCGATGGCATCCTCGTAGGACAGCGCGCCGAGCGGCTGCAGCAGTTCGCCGGTCGGACCGACGGAACCGGCGACGATAACCTTGCGGGGTGCCTTGTCGGCGACGGAGCGAGCAATCTCTGCCGCCTTCTTGTTAAGCTCGAAGACGCGATCCTGGGCATGATGCAGCTTCAGGCGATGACGCGTGCCACCGAAGGAATTGGTGAGGATGATGTCGGCGCCGGCATCAACGAAGTCCTGATGCAGCTTGACGATCTTCTCCGGTTCGTTCTCGTTCCAGAGCTCTGGCGCCTCGCCAGCCTGCAGTCCTTGGGCAAACAGGTTCGTGCCCGTGGCACCGTCAGCCAGGAGAACGCCCTTTTCGGCAAGCAGGAGGGAAAGCGGATCGTTGGCGACGGACATGGATCTTCCTCTGTTTCTGTTTTCCAAAGATATAAAGTTCTCTTTATGTCCCGGCAAGCCGTAAAACGAAAAGGCCGCCCGGCCTTGCGGCGAGGCGGCCCGAGAAATGTGCTGACCTGAGGTCAGGCCGCGACCTTCGGATCGAGGTGCGACGACGGCGTGACCATTGCCGCGATGATAGAATGCAGGTCGACCACGCCGAGCGGACGGCCGTCCTCCGCCGTGACGATCGCCTTCGACTGCCCCGCGTCGGTAATCGTTTTGGCCGCCGTTTCCAGAACGGTGCCGCTGGCGATCGGCATAGCCTGAAGACCTTCGGGCAGGGGACGCATGATCGTTTCCACCTTAATGACGCGGCCGCGGTTCACTTCCTTGACGAAGGCCGTGATGTAGTCGTCCGCCGGTGAAAGCACGATCTCCTGGCCAGTGCCCTGCTGAACCACCTCACCGTCGCGCAGGATGGCGATCTTGTCACCGAGACGCAGAGCCTCGTCGAGGTCGTGGGTGATGAAGACTACGGTCTTCTTCAATTCCTGCTGCAGGTCGAGCAGCACGGTCTGCATGTCCACGCGGATCAGCGGGTCGAGCGCCGAATAGGCCTCATCCATCAGCAGGATATCGGCGTTGTTGGAAAGTGCTCGGGCGAGGCCGACGCGCTGCTGCATGCCGCCGGAGAGCTGGTTGGGATAGTGTCGCTCGAAGCCGGCCAGGCCGACACGCTCGATCCAGTGCTGCGCAGTCTTCTCGCTCTCGCTCCGCGGGACACCCTGGATATCGAGGCCGTAGACAGTGTTTTCCATGACCGTGCGATGCGGCAGGAGGGCGAACTTCTGAAACACCATGGCCGTCTTGTGGCGGCGGAATTCGCGAAGTTCGGTTTGGTTCATGCGGCAGACGTCGACACCGTCGTAAAGCACCTCGCCGGCGGTCGGCTCGATCAGCCGGTTGATGTGGCGGATCAGCGTGGACTTGCCGGAACCGGAAAGCCCCATGACCACGGTGATGCCGCCGGCCGGCATGGAGATGTTGATGTCCTTCAGGCCGAGCACGTGGCCGTGCTTCTCGTTGAGTTCCGCCTTGGACATGCCGCCGTAGACGGCCTTAATGTAATCGCTGCCGCGTGGTCCGAAGATCTTGTAAAGACCGCGAATTTCGATGCCGTGACTAGCCATGGACGACCTCCGTATGTTTCTGCAGGCGCTTGCCGAACGCCTGGCTGGTGCGGTCGAAGACGATGGCGATCGCGACGAGCGCGAAGCCATTCAGGAAGCCGACCGTGAAGAACTGGTTGGTAATGGCCTGCAGCACATTCTTGCCGAGACCACCGACGCCGATCATCGACGCAACGACGACCATGGCGAGCGACATCATGATGGTCTGGTTGATGCCGGCCATGATGGTGGGAAGCGCGAGCGGAATCTGGACGTTGAAGAGCTTCTGGCGGTTCGATGAACCGAACGCATCCGCTGCCTCAAGGACTTCCCTGTCAACGAGACGGATGCCGAGGTTCGTGAGGCGGATCATCGGCGGCACTGCATAGATCACCACCGCAATGAGGCCAGGCACCTTGCCTATGCCGAAAATCATCACCACCGGGATCAGATAGACGAAGCTCGGCATCGTCTGCATGACGTCGAGAATGGGGTTGACGAAGGCCTGTGCCCTGTCTGAACGGGCCATCAGAATGCCGATCGGGATGCCGATGACGACCGCGACGATCGTACAGACGGTCACCATGGCGAGCGTTACCATGGTGTCTTCCCAAAGACCGACCAGACCTATCACAAGCATGGATATCACAGTGCCGAGCGTGACGCGCCTGTCGCGTCCGGTCAAGTGCACCACGACCGTGAAAACGATGAGAAAAACGAACCAGGGCGATGATACAAAGAGGTCCTGCAGCCAATTCAGGAACCACTGCAGCGGTTGCACGAGTTGGTCGAGTATATCGCCGTAGGCCCGCACGAAAGCTTTGAAACTGGTATCGACCGTGCGCTTGAAATCGCGCATGAAGCCGTTGTCTATGGCCGGAAACCGGCACAGCACCTCCGGCATGAGGCTACAGAGAGTAAGCGCCATTCCGTTCCCCTTTTTGACCCTTTGGCCGTACGGCTGGCATGTTGCGGACCAGGTCGACTCCCAAAGGCACGGCCGCTTTTGTGGCAGCCTGACACCCGTCTAAAGGATTTCGCAGCGAAACCATTATCCATCTGCGACTTCTAAGGTTCCGAAACGGCGATGATGGAACCACCGCCTGCGGAAGGCGCCGGACGAAAGCTCGCCCGGCTCATTGCTGGGTCAAAGCGCGGCCTTGACCTTCTCGGCGACCTCGGGGGATACCCACGTTGTCCACATGTCGGCGTAGTTTTCCAGGAAGTGGATGGCGGCATCCTCGTTGGTGCCCTGGTTTTCGTCCATCCAGGCGAGAACCTTGCCGACCGTCTGATTGTCCCACTTGCGGGTCTGCAGGTAGTCCATGGCGATGGCGTTCTCGTCGGCGAACTTCCTGGTCACGACCGTGAAGACGTCGGAAACCGGATAGGAGTTGACCTTCGGGTCGGCACAATCCGGAACTGCGGTGCAGCGGTCCCACTCAGCCTTGTCGTGCGGGACATCGAAGCTCAGACGTACCATCTCGTACTTGCCGAGGATGGCGGTCGGTGCCCAGTAGTAGCCAAGCCAGCCAGTCTTCTTTTCGAAGGCATTGGCGATCGAACCGTCGAGGCCTGCGGCCGAGCCGGTGTCGACCAATTCGAAGCCCTTATCCTTTGCTCCCAGCGCCCTGTAGAGGTTGGCCGTGGAAATCTGGCAGCTCCAACCCGATGGACAGTTGGTAACGGCAGCTTTGGACGGATCTTCCGGAGCAGGAAACAGTTCCGGATGTTCGAGCGCCTGCTGCACGGTCTTGATGTCCGGGTGGGCATCGGAGAGGAACTTCGGAATCCACCAACCTTCGACACCGCCGTCGCTGAGCAAGGGCGCAGCCTGGACAAGCCGGTTTTCGGCAATGGCCTGATCGAGGGGGGTACGTACCGCGTTGACCCAGAGTTCGGGAGCGATGTCCGGCTCGCCTTTTTCGTTCATGGACGCGAAGGTCGGCATGGTGTCACCAGTGACAAGCGTCACCGTGCAACCATAGCCCGATTCAAGAATGATCTTGTCCACATGGGCGGCGACGCCGGCCGAGGCCCAGTTCATTTCCGCAATGGACACGTCGCCGCACTCGGCTGCCTGGGCGGAACCCGCGAGCGTGTAGACGCTGGCCGCGAGAAAAGTGGAAGCGAGAAGCTTCTTCATAGACAAGACCTCCCAGTCTCGGGAAAGCAGTGTTCAAGGACGGAATGTCATGGCTACTGCCGGTCCATAGCATCCGATGACGCGATCGACACGGTCCGCTCGGTCTATCTGAACGGACCACCTTGCTGGTGACGTGGGACTTTCTCTTTTTCTTCTGACAACGGAACTCGTCCACGTCAGGATTATGGTCTCTCAACGGCAGGCTCAGGGTAGAGCTTCCGAAGCAGAAATCAACCTTTTCATGAAGATAAAGGCGGCGCAGGACAACTTTTGCGACACTTCACTGCTCTGTGAGTGCGAAGAGCGTCGAGCGGCGTAGCTCGCGTGTAAGCCTGAGGCGTTCGCTACCTTTTCTGCGCACACCAAATTCCAGAGATCGGCATATAACGATAACGGTCCGGTAACGATGTGGCACTAAAACCGGTGTCAGTGACCTAGCAGGTCGCCGGCGCTCTGGATCAGGTGTTGCGTACCGGAGCGCCGATTGCTTTTCAAAGCTGTACTACCTGGAGGCACGACGTGCCAGCGGACGCCAGGTTTCCCAGTTGGCGGCTTTCGGCTCGCGGGCCGGGACGGAACCCCAAATGATGCGCAGACTGTTGTTGCGCGTAAATACATACAGCATTTCCATCTCCCGGCCTCAAAGGCCCTCTTCACGTTTCATGCCCGGCGGAATATGCCTGTTTTAAGGACTCCTCCTGCCTTGGCGCGGCGTACTGTGTCGCATTTCGGCCATCGGTCGCAAAGGCGCCACGCCAAATTCGGGACGATCTTCTCAGGGACCTGAAATCCCCTGATATCAAAGGAAAATCTCGGCGTCGGCATGGTGACGACATGACGATGCGCATCACTGGAAACGACATGACCAAATCCATCATGCTACAGGGAACCGGCTCGGATGTCGGAAAAACGATACTGGTCGCCGGTCTCTGCCGCCTTGCCGCGAACCGGGGCCTGTCGGTACGGCCGTTCAAGCCGCAGAACATGTCGAACAATGCTGCCGTTGCTGCCGACGGCGGCGAGATGGGCCGGGCGCAATGGCTCCAGGCGCTGGCCTGCCGCGTGCCGCCGTCAGTACACATGAATCCGGTGCTCCTGAAGCCGCAATCGGAAACCGGCAGCCAGATCGTCGTGCAGGGGAAGGTTACCGGCCAGGCAAGGGGACGCGACTATCAGGCGCTGAAGCCAAACCTAATGGCGGCCGTGATGGGGAGCTACGAGACCATCAAGGCTCAAGCCGACCTCGTGATTGTCGAAGGCGCCGGATCGCCGGCCGAGATCAATCTCAGGGCGGGCGATATCGCCAATATGGGCTTTGCCACGCGCGCCGGCGTGCCGGTCGTGCTGGTGGGTGACATTGATCGCGGCGGCGTGATCGCTTCGCTGGTCGGCACTCATGCGATCCTGCCGGAAGAGGATCGACGGATGATCGTCGGTTACATCATCAATAAGTTCCGCGGCGATGTGTCCCTGTTTTCCCCGGGCGTGGATGCGATCGGCTCATTTACCGGCTGGCCGTGTTTCGGGGTCGTGCCGTGGCTGAAGGCGGCACGGCTTCTGCCGGCCGAGGATTCTGTGGCACTGGAAAAGTTGTCGCGGCCGGAGGGCAGGGGGCTGGTGGTCGCCGTGCCGGTGCTTTCCCGTATCGCCAATTTCGATGATCTCGACCCGCTGATGGCCGAACCCAACGTCGAGGTGGTGTTCGTCCAGCCGGGGCAGCGCTTTCCGGAGGATGCGGGTCTCGTCGTGCTGCCGGGATCGAAGTCGACCATCGGCGACCTGATCGATCTGCGCGCGAACGGCTGGGACCGCGACATCGAGCGACATGCGCGGCGTGGCGGACGGATCATCGGGCTTTGTGGCGGCTACCAGATGCTCGGCCGCGTGGTGCGCGATCCGCTTGGCATCGAGGGGACGGAACGCGAAGTGCCGGGTCTCGGGTTGCTCGAGGTCGAGACGGACATGGCGCCCGAGAAGACGGTACGCAACACAACGGCTCATTCGCTGGAATTCGACACCGGGCTTTCGGGCTACGAGATCCATCTCGGCGTCACCACCGGACCCGACTGCGACCGCGCGCCTGTCGCGGTCGATGGACGACCGGAAGGGGCGATGTCGGCCGACGGTCGCGTGATGGGCACCTATCTGCACGGCCTATTCGACAGCGACACCTATCGCGCGCGGCTGCTTTCCAGCCTCGGCGCAGAGGCGAGTGGCGCGAGCTTCCGACAGGGAGTCGAAGATGCGCTCGACGCCATCGCGATGGAACTGGAGCGGGTATTGTCCAGAGAGTGGCTCGACGGCATCATGTCCACATCCCGATAGTTCTCAAGCGATCGCCGTGACGCATTAATGGCCGGCTCCGGGCGCATTGCGATTACTCAGCAGGAGATCGCGGCCGGCGAAGATACCGCCCACACACTCCATGGCGAACCGGTCCATGTCGAGGCCGCGAATGGAGATGATCAGCTCGTCCGCCTCATCGGGATCGTCGCCGAGCCGGATCAACGCCTCGCGACCGAGGGTCATCGCGCTCTCGAAGGTTTCGCGGATCTGGTAGTCCACGCCCAGCTTGACGAGTTCGAGCGCGTGCTCGCGGTCGTAGGCGCGAGCGAGCACCGGAACCAAGGGAAATTCGTGTTTCGCCAGCTCGACGATCCTGGTGACGGCAGCGCGATCGCCGGCGGTGGCGATGATGAGACTCGCTTCACCCGCGCCGGCCGCGCGCAGGATGTCGAGCCGGGAGCCGTCGCCGTACCAAACCTTGAAGCCGAACTCGCCGGCGTTGCGGATAGTCTGCGTATCGATCTCGATGATCGACAGACTGTGGCCACGCGCCAGAAGTGGCTGGCTGACGATCTGGCCGACCCGGCCGAAGCCGATCAGCAGGATACGGGCCGACAGGTCCTTCGCGTTCTCAACTCCGTCTAGGGACGGTGTTGCCTTCGGCGCGAAGCGATCGTGCAGGATGATCATCAACGGCGTCAGCACCATGGAGCAGATGATGATTGCGGTGAGGTTGGCGTTCCATTCCGGCAGCAGGATGCCGACCTGGGTCGCCGTGGCGTAGAGCACGAAGGCGAACTCGCCGCCCTGGGCCATCAATACCGCCCGCTCAAGCGCCTCCGCCCGAGGCGTTTTCAGCAACCGTGCCACACAGTAGATTACGCCCATCTTCAGGACGATATAGGCCGGCACGCAGATGGCGATCACCGCCCAGTTGTCGACAACGACGTTGAGGTTCAGCGCCATGCCGACACCGAGGAAGAACAGCCCGAGCAGCAGGCCGCGGAACGGCTCTATATCGGCTTCGAGCTGATGGCGGAAACTGCTTTCGGAGAGAAGCACGCCGGCCAGGAACGCGCCCATCGCCATGGAAAGGCCTCCTGTCTGCATCAGCATGGCAGCTCCGAGCACCACGAGAAGGGCGGCGGCTGTCATTACCTCTCGTGCGCCGAACAGCGCCAGCAGCCTGAACATCCGGTCCAGCAGATAGCGTCCGGCCAGCACCAGTGCCGCGATCGCGGCGAGGCCCACGGCGACGCTCGTCAACCGGTCGGTCATCGTCGTTTCCGCACCACCCGGCGCGAGAAACGCAACCAGCGCCAGCAACGGCACGATGGCAAGGTCCTCCAGGAGCAGGATGGCGATGATCCTGCGTCCTTTGGGAAGGTCGATTTCGACGCGCTCCTGCAGCATCTGCATGACGATCGCGGTAGAGGTAAGCACGAAGCCGGTGCCTGCGACGAAACTGGCATTGGCCGGATAGCCGAGCGCGAGCCCGACGAACGTCAGAACCACGATGGCCCCGGCGACCTGCAGCAAGCCGAGCCCGAAGATCTCGCCGCGCATCAACCAGAGGCGCGTCGGCTGCATTTCCAGCCCGATGAGGAACAGGAAGAGCACGACGCCGAGTTCGGCGATATGGATGATCGACTGCGCGTCCTGGAAAAACCCCAGTCCGAACGGACCGATGGCAAGACCCGCGGCGAGATAGCCAAGCACCGAGCCGAGTCCGGCCCGACGGAACACGGGTACTGCGATCACACCCGCCGCCAGCAGCACGACGACGGCCGTCAGGTCCATGCCACCGTGGTGCGCGACCGTCTCGGCCGCATGGGATACTTCACCCGCCATCTGTCATCCTCGCCCGGAGCCGCGTTGCCGTAACGAGGTCATCTTAATCAGGGGATATTGCCGATGCGAGTCTGCTGATCAGTGCGGGGAGTTGTGGCGGTTGGTGAGCCGCATCAGTGGCGCTCTCCAAGCAGGCATCTGAGCTGCGTTGCTGGCCCGGCACACGCAATTCCGCCACTCATGGATTTATGATCCTTTGCGGCGGAGAAAATGAACGGCTCACGCAGTCATGATGCCACCTGCGAGAAGCAGAAATGTCCATGCCGTCGGCGACGGAACCTTCGTCGTCGACGGCCGCAGGATTGGCTGAAAGATGATAATTGGGTCCTAGTTCCCGAGCGGGATCCGGGCTTTGCAGTGTTGCGCGCTACTTGCTCGAGGTTGCGCTCGCGTAAGCCAGTGCTGCCGCGAAAACGACGAACGCCGTGATGACGAAGCTCACAACCATGATGGAATCTGTCGGCATGATAGTCCTCCCCTTTGCCCGGGGCGGAGATTATGCAGGATCAGAGAAAGGCTGTTTGATCCAGATCAACGGATTGATCGTGGAAATTGTCGGAGATCGTTGGCGGGCCGAGAACGATGAATCGGAGAACTACATCTACGCCATAGCCCTCTAAAACCGTTCTCCGCAGGCCGGCACATCATCGCCACTCTCTTACATGGTCGATCAGGGCGCGCATCTTGGGCGCCATGTTACCTTCCAGCCGTTCGTGGAAACCGGCAAACTCGTCTCGCTGCTGGAGGAGTTCCTGCCACCATTCCCGGGCTTTTTCCTGTACTTTCCCCAACGTCGTATGCCGGGAACGAACTTAGCGTAGCTTTACACAGCTTGGAATAGCCAGATAACCTAGCGAAATCAGTTGCTTGGCCGCCGCAGCTTTACCGCTGCTGCTTATGACCTGCTTATGGAGGCCAAAATGAACAGCCAGCCGAACAGGACGAAACTGACGAAGGGGGTATGTCGATCGGATCAAGCCGGAGGTCAAGGACGCCTTCCACTGGGACACGGTGGTGAAGGGCTTCGGGGTGCGCGTCACACCGACCGGCAAGCTCACCTTCGTGCAGGGGCGGGTTGAAGGGGCGGCCGCGCCAGCAGCCCGTATCACGGTCGGCCCTTACGGAGTCTCGATGCGCTTGGGCGTCGATCCCCGGCAGGTCAAGAAGGCGGACGAGGCCGCGAAGGTCACGCTGCAACAGGTCTGCGATGCCTATGTCGCTCGCCCCGGCAAGCTCAAGGAGAGCATCGCCGCCACGATCCCCAAGCATGTGACGACCACATTCGAGGCGTGGTCAACCAAGCCCCATTGCCAGCATCACCGAGGAGATGTGCAAGAAGCGCTACCGCGTAATGCTGACGAAGGGACTGCGCGGCAAGCAGGGTGCGCCCGGGCAAGCCAATCAGGCGTTCTCCGTGCTCGGTGCGCTTCTTGCCTATGAGCCGCGAAAGCAGCACGGCCAAGGGTGTACCGGCGGCGAGGGGCGAAAAGCGGCTGTAGCCGAGGCTGCGCGGCCCGCTCGCCCGAAGGGTAACTGGCAGGGGTTCCTGATCCCCGAACCTTGGCCCGACCGATGGCGGCATTCGTCGCGAGCCAGTGCTGGACACCGACTTCCATCCGCGGTGCGTGGTCAGGAAGGTAGGCTGGCGAGACTGCATCGCGTGCGGGTCGCCGTTCTTCAGCGAGGACGTGTTGGCGCTGCGCCTGTGCGATGGCTCTGAGGGGTGCCGAGGCGAAGTACGCACTGAGCATCGAAGGAAAGCCGCTGTGACGAGGGAGTCGGACGACACCTAGCGGCGGTGCGCGGCTAAGCAAACCTTCTCGCGAACTGAACTGCTCGACATGATGAAAAAGGCAACGATGCACTACAACGCCAACATGTCAGGAAACCTGACGAAGATTTTGGCGAATTTAGTGGGGTCAAAGTTCAACCAGATCAGCGACGGCGTGTACTCCCTCACCTCCGAGGAGTACCAGAAGTTGGCGACACAGCTTGCTTGACGTTGCCGGGCTGAAGGACTGGCTACATCGCAATCTCGCCGCACGCGATAAGCTGCTTCTAATCCTTGCCACCTTCGATCAACCGGTACAGCTTGCTGACCTCCGCTCACGCTCGGAAGAAGCCGGGTTCAAGGTTCCCAAAAAGTGGAACATGTCGGACGTGCTTGGCCGAAGCGGCGGATTGGCGATCCGTGTGCCAGCGGGATGGGAGCTTACCGAGACAGGCAAGAACCACCTTCGCAACTTGGGCGTCGAGTCAGTCAGTCCAGCCGCAATGCAGGTGGCGGCAGACCTTCGGGTGCACCTCGACAAAGTGAAGAACCCGACCACACGCGCCTTCGTCGAAGAGGCGATCAAGTGCCATGAGGCCAAACTGTATCGCTCGGCCATCGTCATGTCTTGGATTGCAGCCGTGGACGTCCTCTACCATGAGGTCGTCGTGAATCACCTCGCTGCGTTCAACTCCGAAGCGCAGAAGGCGAACTCCAAGTGGAAGGCGGCGGTGAATGAGGATGGCTTGGCGAGGATGGGAGAAGCTGACTTTCTAGACCGCCTCGTTCCGATTGGCGTCATCGGCAAGAACGTAAAAGAGGAGCTGGTGAAGGCCCTCAAGCTACGCAATGGCTGTGGTCACCCGAACAGCCTCAAGACTGGCCCAAACATGGTGGCGAGCCACCTAGAGATGCTGCTCCTCAACGTATTCGAGCCGTTCGCAGCCTAGGCTGTTGGCGGGCCGAAAACGACGAAACGGAGAACTACGTCTACGCCATAGCCCTACAAAATGACATCTGAAGCCGTGCTGGCCATCTTGTGTGCCGCATGTCAGCTCAAAACAACTTGAGAGCGATAATACGTGTGAGCGTTTTCAGGTTCCGAATGAGCGATTGCCGCCGCGCGTGAGGTGCGGTTTAAAAAGATATGTCCTTCACATTGGCCAGCTTCGGATTCGACCTGAGCAATCAAGAGATTGCTGCGCTAGTTTATCTAAGCCTTCTACTGGCCGCTGTGCTTCTATGGAAAAGGGGGCGGCCTCTCGCGTTTAATGTCGTGCGTGCCTTCCTTATGCCGAAGCTCGCACTGCTCTGGCTGCTCATGTCCCTCTATGTGGCGGCTTGTGTCTGGCTGCTCGCATGGCTGAATTTGTGGGACTGGCTCAATCTCAAATCGACCTTGCTTTGGTGGCTGACAGTTGGTTTCACCAGCGTCTTTGAAGCCCAGCAGCTTAAAGACAAGCCGCATGCGCTACGCAAGCTGGTGCGCGATGCCTTCACGCTCTCTGCCGTCGTCCTGTTCATCGCCGAGTTGGTGAGCTTCCCACTCTGGGTCGAACTGCTCATGCTTCCGTCGCTGGTGTTGCTCACTCTCCTTATAGCCGTTGGCGAACATCAGACTGACAAACCCGGCATCCCACGAACGCTGAAACTGCTGCGCGGGCTCCAGATGCTCGCAAGCCTCACTATCCTTGGCTTCAGCTATTGGCTGGTTGCCGCCTGCATTACTGAATTCTGGTCATTGAACACGTTGCGTGAGTTCGGGTTGCCCTTGCTGCTCTGGCTCATGTTCATTCCGTTCATTGTCAATCGGCATCGTAACGGGACCCCTTATCGGCTCCCAAAAGGGACCCCTGCCTCTGGTTGCATAGGGGTCAGCGCGCGTAGGCCCGGAGCTCTCCATTTAGCGCAGGGGCCTGCGGGCGCGGGTTG
>Ga0065721_10050434_pt1 | contig 20209 bp, 16 predicted proteins | sample Mesricmetagenome_FD_59108 | JGI IMG/M metagenome (GOLD analysis project Ga0065721, IMG submission 59108) | Mesophilic microbial community from rice straw/compost enrichment Sample: eDNA_1 v2 (version 2) | ecosystem: Engineered > Solid waste > Grass > Composting > Bioreactor | place: USA: Davis... | reverse complement strand
CCTGCCAGCCGTGGCAGCGCACCGACAGCATCTCGAGCTCGAGGCGCAGTTCCGGCAGCGTCACGCCGTGACGGTGGCAGACGTTGCCCACGTTGTCGCCGGCCCGCACGGCCGCCTGAGCCTCGCTCATCGCGCTGCGCTCACGCTGCGAGGGTCAAGGTACGGATTTTTCCCTTCCCACGTCTCCGGAGTGAACGAGAAAAACGTAAACGTCACCTGCAAATCATGCTTCTTCGCCGTCTGGAAGAAGGCGTCGATGGAGCGCAGCACTTCCTCCGAAGCGTGGCCGTCCACCTGCATCACGTTGCGGTATGCGGTCCAGATGCCCGTGCGAATCCAGTTGATGCCGGCCTTGCGCATCTGCGCCATATCCTTGTCCCAGACGGAGACGTTCGGCAGGAACAGGAACTTGCGCGCGACGTCCGACGTCATGTACGTCATGCCGACGATCGGCAGCGGCTGCCCGTCCTTCTCGAAATAATCCCTGCCGACGCCGATCGGACTGCCCGATTTCAGCAGCTCCGCGTCGACGGCCCAGAAGCCTTGACGCAAGATGCGCTTCTCGCCGTCAGAAGCCTCGGCCTCGCACACGATCGCGTAGTAGCCGCCTTCCAGATCGATCGGCGCCGGAATGCGCTCGAACCGAATCTCTTCTCCGACCTTGGCTGCCAGCCGATGCTCGAATACGACGGCCCCGTCCTTCTCGCGGACGATCCGAATCGCGAACGTCCACTCGCGAGCCTCTCCGCCGCGTCCGAGCTTCTGCGCCTGAAGCGTCAGCAGCGGACGCTCGTGCGGCTCGTAAGAGGCGTAGCTCGGCTTGACCCACAGCTCGGTCACGCCCGCCGCGCAGAACGAAGCCCAGCGAGCCAGCGCCTCGAAACCGCCGGACTCGGCGAACCCGCGCCCAAGCGGCTGGTTGACGAACAGCCAGCGCCCCCCGCCGAATTCGCCCCGCATGTTCTCCCACAGCACGACCGGAGCGGCAACCTCCCGTCCCTCGGACGAGATGCCCTTCACCAGAGCGTGAATAACCGCGTCCATCGGACCGGCGGAGCCCATCTGGTGCGGCAGGTCGCTCGACTTGGTCACGTGCGGGACGAGGTTCCATGTATCCGCAACGTCGAGCAGCGCCTCGCTGCCCCCGAACAACGGAAGATCGCCCGCCGCTTCCAGCTTCGCGACAGGCTTCGATTGGACCGGCAGCATCTCGTGAATGCGAAGCTGCCGATGATATGCGGTTTGCTCGGGTTCGATGTGCCAACGGCCTTCGACCGAACGCACCGGCCTGCGGAACGGCGCTCCGCCCGCGCTGACCAGTCCGCCTCCCCGTTTCAGGAAAGCCGCCGTCTCTTCCCAGGCATCCGCCGGAAAATACGGGGCGTGCAGCGTGACGAAGCTTCCCCCGTCCGCCGCCTTAAGCGCCGCTGCCAAACCGGCCGCGTCGACGACCGTACCGATCGCCCGCAGCCTCTCCATCGCCTCGCCCCCGAGCGCCGCGGCGCCCGGAAACGAAGGATCGTAAAATAGGATCGTTTTAGCCATCCAGCAATCCCGCCTTCATCGACTTGTAGACCAACTGGGAGAACAAGCTGTTCGACCAAGCGAACCATTTTCTCGTGAACGTGCCCGGATCGTCCGCATGGAAGCCTTCATGCATGAAGCCCGTGTCCGCGTCCGTCGCTTCCAGCAAGGCGATCATCTCCAGCTTCTCCTCGGCCGACTTCGCCGTCAGCCCTTGCATCGACAGCGCCATATGCCAGATGTAATCCGGCGGCGTGTGCGGGCTGCCGATGCCTTTGGCAACCTTGCCCTCGTAATAGAACGGGTTTTCCTTGCTCAGGGCGAAGCGTCGCGTATTTTCGTAGATCGGATCGTCCTCCGACACGTAACCCAGATAAGGAATCGAGATCAGGCCGGGCGTTCCGGCATCGTCCATCAGGCAGTAATTGCCGAAGCCGTCCGTCTCGTACGCGTAGATCGGGCCGAATTCCGGGTGCCGGTAGACGCCGTACAGGCGGATGCCGTGATCGACCTCGCGCTCAAGCTTGGCCATCTCGTTCTCGAACGACAGGTCGCGGAACACGAATTCGGCGATTTCCCGCATTTGCCGCAGCGTCACGACGAGGAACATGTTGTCCGGAATGTTGTAATGGAAGTCGCAGGCGTCGTCGCTCGGACGGAAACCGGACCAGACCATGCCCGTATAGTTGACCGGCATGCCCAATCCGTCGTTCATGAGCGAGTCGGTGGCAATGCCGTTATTCCGCTCGAAGCGGTAAGGAGACTGCTCGAAATGCCGCTGCTCCCTTTTCCACAGATCGACCGCCGCCCGCATCGCCTTCTTGAACTCGGAGTCGAAGATGTCCGCCAGCCCCGTCTCCTTCCAATAGGCGTAAGCAAGCCGCATCGAGAAACAGATCGAATCGAGCTCGAACTTGCGCTCCCACACCCACGGCGACATCTCCGTGACGTCGTCCGCGTTCCAATGCCAATCGTTGTCCATTTCATTAAAAGCGTTGGCGTAAGGATCGATCTGGATCAGCTTCATATGAAGCTTGACGAGTCCGGCGATAATCCGCTGCAGATCGGCGTCGTCCTTGGCCAGCGGCACGTAATGGATCACTTGCTCGACGGAATCGCGCAGCCACATGGCCGGGATGTCCCCGGTAATGACGAACGTCGTGCCGTCGTCCTGCAGCTTGGTCGTCGTCTCCAGCGTGTTCGGGAAGCAGTTCTTGAACAGCTTCAGCAGCTTGGGGCGATGAGCCAGCTTGCTCTCCGCCTCGGTCAGCGCGTCCTGTACCGATTGGGGCAGTTCCAGCTTGGGCATGGAAATTTTGGGCAATCTGAATTGTTCCATTGTATGAATCCCTCCATAGCGTTATCGATTCTGCGCGAAGCCCCGTTATTCCTTCACGGCGCCGACGGTTAAGCCTTGAATGAAGTAGCGCTGGAAGAACGGATAGGCCAGCACGATCGGTCCGGTCGCCAGCACGACCATCGCCATCCGCGACGTATCCTGCGGCATCGACTGCAGCACCCCCATGCCAAGGGACGGATTGTTCGTATTCTGCAAAATGAACTGCATGCTGTTCTCGATCCGCATCAGCATCGACTGCAAAGGCACGATGCTCGGATCCTCGATGTAGAGCAAAGCGTTAAACCAGTCGTTCCAGTAGCCCAGCGTACTGAACAGAGCGATCGTGGCCAGGCCCGGCAGCGCCAGCGGAATGACCAGGCGGAAGAAGATGCCGAACTCGCCCGCTCCGTCTATTTTGCCGGATTCGATAATTGCGTCCGGAATCATCGTGGAGAAGAACGTCCGCATGATCATAATGTAGAAAGCGTTAACCGTCAGCGGCAGTATAAGCGCCCAGATGGAATTTTGCAAGCCGAGCAGCTTGGTCGTAACGATATAGGTAGGGACGAGTCCCCCGTTGAACAGCATCGTGAAAAAGGCGAAGAAAGCGAAATAAGTCCGGTATTTGAAGCTTCTGCGCGAGATGGCGTAAGCGAACAGCGAGATGAAGATCAGGCTGAGCGCCGTGCCGACGACCGTAACGAAAATCGTCACCCCGTAGGAACGAAGCAGCTGATCGCCCGCCTTGAAAATATATTCGTACGCGGCCAGGCTCCATTTCTCCGGAAACAGAGAATAGCCGTTGCGCGCCAGCGTCTTCTCGTCGGTGAACGACAAGATCATGACGAACAGGAACGGGAATACGCAAGCCAGCGAGAACAAGCCCGCGATCAGATTAAACGTGACGTTCCAGACCGGGGAAAGCCGGTGAAAGTCGCGCGATTTCGCCAAAGAGGCCATGAGGGTTGCTCCTTTCTGCAGAGATTAGAAGAGCGCGTTGTCCTTGTTGAATCTGCGGACAATATAGTTGGAAGTAATGACGAGCACGAAGCCGACGAACGATTGGTACAGGCCCGCCGCAGTGCTCATGCCGATCTCCCCGGTCGTCTTCAGGCCGCGGTACACGTAAGTGTCGATAACGTTCGTGACCGAATACAGCGTGCCGGAATCCCGGGTCACCTGATAGAACAAACCGAAGTCGGCGTAGAAAATGCGGCCGATCGCCAGCAGCGTCAGGATCGTCATCAGAGGGGTGAGCATCGGGAGCGTAATGTTGCGGATTTGCTGCCATTTGTTCGCCCCGTCGATCATCGCCGCTTCATACAGCGACTTGTCGATGCCCATGATGGCGGCCAGATAGATGACGCTGTTATAGCCGAGCGATTTCCACAGGAAGACGAGCACGATAATCAGCGGCCAATATTTCGGCTCGGAATACCACTGCGTCGGATCCGCCCCCAGAGCGACGGCGATCTTGTTGATCATGCCGCGGTCGTAGCTGAGGAAGCTATATACGAAATAGCCGACGATGACCCACGACAGGAAGTACGGCATGAACATCCCCGTCTGGTACCATTTCGCCAGTCTTTTGTTTGCGATTTCGGACAGCACGATCGCCATCGCCACGGCCAGCACGAGGCCGATGAAGATGAAGACGGCGTTATAGAGAATCGTATTGCGCGTAATAATATAAGCGTCGTCGGTGCGGAACAGGAACTTGAAGTTGTCGAAGCCGACCCACTTGCTGTTGATGATGCTCGACAGGAAGCTGCCGCTAAAACGATACTCCTTAAACGAAATGATCGTTCCGAGCATAGGCAAATAAGAAAAACAGATGAACCATAGGCTGGCGGGAAGAACCATCAGCAGCATGGCCTTGTTGCGGTTAATATCTTTCAGATGGCGCCCTAAGGCTTTCATGAACAATCCCCCTTGCGCTGTGAAATGCAAGACAAGCCTAATCAAGCAAAAACGCCTTTGACGTCCTCCAGACGCAAAATTGAGTTTTTGTCGGAAGTGATTCAGAAAAGGATAGCGAATTTTATACTTTCTGAATCACTGTGAAAAGCGGGCGAATGCCGATCATTCGCCCGCGCTATTGATTTTTACTTGTTGTTGGCGGCTTTCCAGGCGTCGAGCTGGCTTTGCGCTTCGGCCATGATCTTGTCCAGACCGGCCGCTTGCAGCTTCTCGATCGCTTTCGGCACGTACGATTCCGGATCGACCGTACCCGTCATCAGCGGAGCCCAGAACGCTTCCTTCGCGTTCTGCACGGCCGCGATCTCCGTCGACACCTTCGACGGATCGAAGTTAAAGCCGAGCAGGATGGCCGGTTGGCCCGCGTCGTTGTAGCTCTTGAACTCTTCCCACTTGTTGTCCGGGTCGCCCGGGTTCAGGTACGTCAGCATCACGTTGCCGAGAGAGAACGTCGGCATGTCGTAGTTTTTCGACTCGGGCAGGTTTTCCATGTGCGTGTCGTCGACTTTCTTGTAGTGAGTGCCTTCGATGCCGGAGTCGACCATGTTGCGCAATACCGGATCGGTGTTCAGCAGGTTCAGGAACTCCATCGCCTTCTCCTTATGCTTGGAGTTGGCCGAGATCGCCTGCATCGAACCCATAACGGACAGGTTGTACACGAGCGCGTCGCTCTGCGGCGTGGAGATGATCGGATAGCCGTAGCTCGTCGACCAGACGTTGTCCGCGAACGGCTGCGTCGTCGCCTTGTCGGCGAACCAGAGGCCCGTCGCCTGCACGTCGCTCGAAGATTCGAGCGTTGCCGCTTCAGTCGGAACGTAGCCCGCTTTGTAATACTTGTGCATCGTCGCGAGCGCCTGTTTCATCTCCGGCGTCTCGAATACGTTCACGACTTTGTATTCCGTGTCGTCCAGCTTGACGGCCAGCGGGAATTTCTCGATCAAGTAATCGTAAGGCACGTAAGGCATGAAGTTTTTGTCCACTTGGAACGGAATGACGTCCGGATTGTTTTCCTTGACCGTCTTCAGCAGCGGCTCCAGGCTTTCCAGCGTGCGGACGCCTTCGAAGCTCAGGTTGTTCTCGTCGAGGATGTTCTTGTTAAAGCGCCATACCTCTTGAGCCGGAAGCTCCTTGTTGGCCGGAACGCCGTAGTTTTTGCCGTCGACCTTGGAGCCTTCCAGGAACGCCGGGTCCAGCGTTTCCTTGATGCCCTTGCCGTATTGGTCCAGCAGCTCGTCAATCGGAGCGAATGCGCCCTTGCGCGCGTTCTGCACGTAGTCGAAAGCCCACGAAGCAGTGAACATAATGTCCATCGAAGCCCCGGAAGCGGTCAGAACCTGCATCTTCTGGTTGTAGTCGCCCCAGTCGATCATCGTCATTTTGACCGTCGCGCCGATCTTCTCTTTCGTGTACTTGCTGACTTCTTCCATGACCTTGTCGACGTCTTTCTGCGGCGTGCCGATCGTGTACCAGCTCAGCTCGACCGTCTCGCCTTTGTCACCGTTGCCGGAAGCGGCGGAGTTGTCGGAAGCTTTGTTGTTGCCGCAAGCTCCGAGAACGAGCGAAGCGGCCAGAATCGACGTCAGACCGAACGTTAATTTCTTACGGGTGCTGCTCATGTTGTATGGCCTCCCTTATCTGTCTGCATAAGTATGTTGCAACTGCACCTTGAATATTAAAGGATGAAACCATTTTCAAAAATACGAGAAACCAAAGATTCCATGGACAAACTAAATAAACGACGCCGTTCCCAAAACTGTCGAAGCTTCAGGGACTGAGTCGTTTATCTTGGAATGGCTATAGATGATGCGCTATTGCGAGGCCGGCTTCAGATCAATCCCTTGTACTCGCTGGGAACGATGCCGACGTGCTTCTTGAACTGCTTGTAGAAATAACCGATCTCCCAGTAGCCGACCTGCCGGGCGATCTCGTTCACCTTCAGCGGGCTTTCCAGCAGCAGCTCCTTCGCTTTGCCGATACGGTACTTGTTGATGTAATCCGCGAACGTCTCCCCCGTCTGCTTGTGGAACAGCTGACCGAGGTAGTTCGGGTGGATATGGTACATCTGCCCGAGCGACTTAAGCGTCATCGGCTCGGCGTAATGCTCCTGAATGTGCCGCAGCACCTGCTTGACGACCGGGCTCATGTCTTCCCCGGCGAACGAATCGACGGAGTACGTCGCCGCGGCCGTCACCGCCTCCTCCAGCTCGCCCGGCGACTCCGCTCCGACGGCCAGATCGAGGGCGCTCCGGTACGCTTCGGCCGCGTCGGGCCGGTTCAGCTTGTCCGTCTCCAGCTTCATCCGAATGATCAGCTCGACCGCGGCTCCCTTGGCGCGCATCGGATCGGCGGCGGCGCGAATGGCGGCGAAGTCGGCGCCGATCCGGCGCAGCAGCTCCGGCTTGTCCTTGGCGACGAAATCTCTGGCATAGGCGTCCCATTCCAGCACGCCTTCGGGCAGCGAGATCGCGGAGGCCGAAGGCAGCGAGTCGCAATCGATGTACCGGCGGTCGGGCGCGATCAGGAACAGCTGCAGCGCGCGCCGGGCCTGCTCGTAGCTCTCTCCCGCCGCCGCGGTCGGCTTCGCCCCGCCGAGCGCGACGCGAATGCGTCCTTCCCCGGCTTCGGAGAGCGCCAGCAGCTTCTTCTCGGCCAGCTTCCTGCCCAGCTCGGGATCGTCCATGCCGAACACGGCGATTGCGTCGTCCCCTTCCGTATCCCGGAACAGAACAACTTCCTCGCCGGCCAGCAGTCTCTCCGCCTCGTCGTATCCTTCTCTCTCGTCCCCGGAGAAGCGGACGACCGAGACCGCCGAATAGGGCTTCGTCAGCCTTATGCCGAGCAAATCAAGCCTCTCGGCCAGCTCCGCGGGACCGATTCGTCCGGTCAGCCAGCGCTTCATGACGTTGTCGCGCAGGATGCCGATCTCGTCCTCGCCGAAAGCCCGTTCCGGTCTGGCGGCGTTCAGCTTGTCGACGGCGGCGCTCAGAGTCGAGCGCAGTTCGTTGAAGTTGACCGGCTTGAGCAAGTAATTTTCGATGCCGAGGCGCATGCCTTCCTTTAAGTAATCGAATTCGTTATAGCCGCTCAGAATGATGACCGTCAGTCCGGGAAGCAGCTCGCGAGCCTGCCGGATGAGCGTAAGACCGTCCATGACCGGCATCGAGATGTCGGTGATCAGAACGTCGGCCGGCACCTGGCGCAGCAGTTCCAGCGCCCGCTTGCCGTTCTCCGCGCTGCCGACGACTTCCAGGCCGAACGCAGACCAATCGACCGCGTCGATCAGCCCTTCGGTAATAAACGGCTCGTCGTCGACGAGCAATACGTTATACATCGTCCGCTTCCTCCCCTTCCTTCTCCGCCGGCCAGACCGCCGTCACTGTCGTGCCCTCGCCCGGCTCGCTCTCAATGCTTATTCCGTAGGCCGGTCCGTACGTCAGCTTCAGCCGGTCGTTGACGCTGCGCAGGCCGAACGATTTTCCTTCCGGGGCCTCCGATGTACTCAGCTCGCTTATAATGCGCTGCAAATGGTCCGACTCGACTCCCTTGCCGTTGTCGCGCAGCCGCGCGACGATCAGCCCGCCGTCCCTGAACGCCCGAATGTCCAGCACGTTGTCCTTGCGCTCCGGGTCCAGCCCGTGCACGATATAGTTTTCCACGAGCGGCTGCAGCAGCAGCTTGAAGACGACGATGCCCGCCAGCTCCGGCTCGCATTCGATCGAATATGTGAACTTATCTTTATATCGGATGCGGAACAGCTCCAAGTAAAGTCTGCACATCTCCAGTTCCTCGCGCAGCGTGCATTCCGGATTGGCGCTGACCGAATTGCGGAACAGCGCGGCCAGGCTGTAGATCATCTCAGCGACGTCTTCGGCTCCCCGCGACACCGCCCGCATTCGGATGACCTCCAGCGTGTTGTACAGGAAGTGCGGCTTGATTCTCGCCTGCAGCGCGGACAGCTCCGTCTGCTTTAAGCGGATTTCCGCTTTGTACTCCCTGTCTATTCGGCGGTTCAGCTCGTCCAGCATCTCGTTAAAGCTGTGCGAGATTTGCCCGAGCTCGTCCTCGCGGGGGTCTTGAAGGCGCGCGGTCAGGTTGCCGCCCTCCACCTTCTTCATGAACAGAACGATCTGGTTCGTTCTCCTGGCGATGCTGACGATGACAAGCGAAGGAATGACGACAGCGACGGAGATGCAGATCGCGGCGATGAGAACGATCGTCCTTCTGAGTCCGGCGTAAGCCTCGGAGATTTCGCGGACGGGCGCGATGCCGACGACGATGTAGCCCGCTTTGTTTTGCGCCAGAGCGGAAATGTACGACGGCTCGTCCAGCGTCTCGACGGCGTTCAACGATTGGATTTGCTCCATATAGGGGAAGGGAGCGCCGTAGTAGCGATTGGACGTATCCATCATCACCTGGCCGTCCGGCGTGAGGACGAGAATTGTGCCCTTCAGCGGGTTCCGGTTCTCCTCCAGCGCTCTGCCGGCCATGCCCGCGTCGAAATAGACGAGCAGCTGACCGATGCTTTCGAGCGAGTTTTTGTCGTTCAGGCGCATTCTCATTCCGTACAGCTGCGGGTTCCACTGGTTGATCGCCTTGCGGATCCAGACGTTGGGCGCGGATGCGGCCGGCCCTTCCGCCGCCATGATCTCCGGGACGTAGGATCGGGTCGCGTTCACGTCGTACAGCCGCTTCGTTCCTTTGGAATCGTAGACGTACATCGTCTGCTTCCGCGAGCTGTACAGAATGACGTTCTGGATATCGGAATCCGACTCCATCCGTCCGGCCAAGTAGTTCAGGACGTCCGTCGAACCGCCGCCTTCGTAATTCTGGTCCAGCATGTATTGCACGTAATCGTTGTAGGAATGTTTGAGAAAATAGGACGCGTTGCTCGCCAGCACGCCGTTGCGGTACAGCTCCGACACCGTGTCCTGCAGCCAATCGTATTTCTGCTCAATATAGCGGTTGACCCGGTCCATCGCCTGCTTCTGGTTGTTCAGCTCTCCCTCGGCGACCGACGCGGACATGAGCCGGTACAGCAAATAAGAAAACGTGATGATCGTGGCGTTGACGATAACCGCGAACACGAGGATCACCTTGACGAACAGATTATTGCGGATATAGTTGCGATACAGCTTCCCGAGTTTCATCCTGTTGCCTTCCCTCGCGCATGGTCGATATGCGTTTCATCATATCAGATCGGCCGGGTTCCCGGAAAGGAGCCTCCCGTGCCTGCCGCGCCGGATTTCGCAATGCGGATGGACATCAGAGCCGCGAAGAAGCAGACGAAACCGGCCGCGATAAAAGGAATCGAGTAGGTGCCGAGCCACTCCCTGACCGCTCCCGCCCCGTACGCGGCAACGGAGGCTCCGATCTGGTGCGCGACGACGATCCATCCGAATATCATGCCCGACTTCTCCTTGCCGAATAAATTCGAGGACAGCTTGACGGTCGGAGGAACGGTCGCGATCCAATCCAGGCCGTAAAATACGGTGAATAGCATCGTCTCGATATAGCCGAGCTGCAGCGCCTGCGGAAGAAAAATCAGGGACAGTCCGCGCAACGTATAGTACCAGAACAAAAGCCAGCGGCTGTCGAAGCGATCCGTCAGCCATCCCGACAGCGTCGTGCCGACGAGGTCGAACAGCCCCATCAACGCCAGCATCCCCGCCGCCACGACTCCCGGGATGCCGAGGTCGCCGCAAGCGGGAATGAAGTGCGTGCCGATCAGCCCGTTCGTGGAAAAGCCGCAAAAGAAAAACGTACCCGCAAGCAGCCAAAAGGTCTTCTCTTTCGCGGCCTCTCTCAGCACGGCGAGCGGCGTCAAAAACACGTTGCCCCGAAAGGGAACCGGGGCCGTCGGTTTCGCTTCCGAGCCGTAGGGAGCCGCTCCGACATCGAAGGGGTGGTTTCTCATCCCTATCGCAACAACGACCAACAGCGCCGCGACGACGGCAACGGCCGTGTAGATCGCGCTTCTCCATCCGGCATCGGTCGTGATTTTGGCCAACAGGGGCATAAACAGCAATTGCCCCGTCGCCGCGCTGGCCGTCAGCAGCCCGACGACCAACCCTTTGCGCTTCTCGAACCACTGGTTCGCGACCGTCACGCCGAGCACGTTGGCCATCATGCCGGTTCCCAGTCCCGCGAGCAATCCCCAAAGCAGTTGAAATTGCCACAGAGCCGTCATCAGCGGAGTCGCCGCCAAACCGACGGCAAGCACGGCCAGAGAAGCCGCGGTCATCCGTCTTACGCCGTACTTCAGCAGCAGCGCCGCCGAGAACGGACCGACCATCCCGTAAAGGAAAATGCCGAACGACACGACGGCCGAGATGCCGCCTCTGCTCCAACCGAATTCGTCCTCCAGCGGAAGCATCAGAATGCTCGGAATCGAGCGAATTCCCGCCGACACCAGCAGCGTGATAAAGGTCAGGAGAAGCACGATCCAACCGTAATGAAGCTTCCGCGGCGCCCGCCTCATCGCCGATTCCCCCGTTGGGCTGCCGTTTCTTGCGATTTCGTCTCTATTCATCGGTTTCTCCTCTTATTTTGTTTGTACATACAACAATAATTGCAAAGGAGGAAGCGCATCAGCCCTTCTCCAGCTTCTGGCCGGCCAGCTCCGTATCGACGGTCAACCGATGCCCTTCTTCCGTTCCGAGCAAATTCGAATAGCTTATTTTGAGCCGCTTGGAGGCTTGCCGGATGGCGGCTTCCAGCTCCTGCCCCTTGGGAGTGGGGTTGACGTGCACCGTCTTGCCCTGAACCTTCCGTTCAACGAGCCTTTTCGCTTCCAGCTTGTCGATGAACCGAGTTACCGTCGAAGGAGCGATGGCCAGCTTCTCGGCGAGCTCTTTCTGCGATACGCCCGGCTGCCCGTTCACCAGAAGGATCAGATAACCGTACATCGGCGTAAGTCCCGTAGCGGCGAACTCCTCTTCGGCGATTTTCGTGATCGCGCGGCTTAATCGGTTAGCCGTGAAGAACAGACAATTGTGCAAGAACGAATCGTACAAGCCGTTCCCTCCTTTCCGGATGGCACCTTCATTATATTTTGTATGTACAACTAATATATAGTCGTCTCCGAACGATGTCAACCTGCAGTTTTTCCGGTTGTTGCCGCCTTCATGCATCAGGTATGCTAGGAGGATCGGAATGTTCGGAAGAAAGGGGGAGTCCGCGTGGACGGACGAGATAACGAATGGGTGCGGGGAATGCGAATATTGGACCGGACGGCGGAGCTTGCGCACGGACAGGACGTCGCGTATTCCTTCGCGATCGACGAACTGCTTGGCAGGGAGGTTGGAGGCGGAGGGGCTCCGATCTGCCACCTATGGCGGCATCCGCGCGCTTTCGCCATCGGGGCGAGGGACGGCCGGCTGCCCGGTGCGTCCGATGCGGCCCGCCGCCTTCGGAGCGCGGGTTATTCCGTGCTCGTCCGCCATTCCGGGGGAGCGGCGGTTCCGCTCGACGCCGGCGTGACGAACGTCTCGCTCGTGCTTCCGATAGACGGAAGCCGGACGCAGAATTATCTGGCCGACTTCGAGAAAATGTTTCTGACGATCGGCCGCGCTCTGTCCTTCTACGGCATCCGCATCGCCAAAGGCGAGATCGCCGGCTCTTACTGTCCCGGAGACTACGATCTGAGCGTGGACGGGCTGAAGTTTTGCGGCATCGCGCAGCGCAGGCAGCTGAAGGCGATGATCATTCAAGCCTTCGTCCTCGTCGAAGGCTCGGGGTCCGAGCGGGCGGAGCTGGTCAAGTCGTTCTACGACGAGGCCGCGGTCGGCGCCAAGCCGGACGGGTACCCCGAGGTTCGGCCGGACACGATGGCCAGCTTGACCGAGCGGGCGCCGTCCGGTCCCGCCTCCGCGGAAGAGTTCTCCGCCGCGATCGTCCGCGCGCTGGAGGATCTGGCTCAGCCAGCCGCCCCAGCCTCTCTCCAACGCTTCCCCTTGCATCGGCTCGATGCAGAAGCCATCGCGGGCATGAGTCGGAAGCTTCGCGAGAGATACCCGCTGCTGAGCTGATAACGGCGGAGCCCTCTACCGCTTGAACCGACTGGTCGCCTCCTGAAGCCGATCCGCCAAGCTGCCGAGCGCTTCCGCCGAAGACGCCATCTCCTCCATCGCCGCGAACTGCTCCTCGGTCGATGCCGACACCTCCTGCGCCATGCCGGTTGTGGAACGCGCCGCTTCCAGCACCGACACCATCGTATGACGGACCTCTTCCGTCATCCGGTCGATTCGCACCGCGGCGGCGTCGATCTCGCGGATGCCGTCGGCCAGCGTCTCGAACGAGCTCCGGAACGTCTCGAACGTTGCCCGCGCCTGCCCGACCGACGCCATACCCCGATCCGCCTCCAAGCGACATTGCTCGGCCGCGTCTCGCCGACGATCTCGCCCACGAACCGGCCGATGTCGGCCGTGGATTCGGAGGTCTGCGAAGACAGCTTGCGCACCTCCTCCGCAATGACGGCGAAGCCTTGACCGCCGGTCCCCGCTCTCGACGCTTCAATGGAAGCGTTCAGCGCCAAAATCTGCGTCTGCTTCGCGACCGAGGAGATGACGCTCACAATTTCGCCGATCCGCTCGCTCTTCGAGCCAGACCGAATGACGGCGTCGCGAAGCTGTCCGATCGATTCGGCAATGGCGGCCATCTGCTCCACCGTCGCCGACATCTCTCCCGCCCCCCGATCGGCTTGCCGCATCATTCCTTCCGCCCGGTCAGCCGCATCCCGCGCGTTGCGGGCAATGTCGCCGACGCCTTCCGCCATGCTCCGCGCCGAGCGCTCCGTCTCGTCGACGTGCCGGGTTTGCCGCTCGACGGCTTCCTGCACTTGTTCCATCGCGGCCGCGATTTGCCCGCTCGCCAGCTTCGTCTCGCCAGAGTAGACCCGCAAGCTGCCGGCGGCTTGCCCGATCTCGTCGGCGGTGCCCGCGATCCGTTCGATCAACTCGCGAAGACGCTCCGACATCGTCAGGAAATGCCCCGACAACCGCCCGATCTCGTCGGAGGAAGCATGCAGCGTCCGCTCCACCCGCAGATTGCCCGAGGCGATCTGCGCGGTCTGCTCCGCCATCTTGGCGAGCGGCTTCGCCATTCGCCGCGCATAGACATAACTGGCCGCAATCGCCGCGACGAACAGCGCCAAGCTCGCAGTGCCGACGCCGACGATGGTACGGCTAACCCGCTTGTCGATTGCGGCCTCGCGCTCCGATTTGAGCTGCTGGCTGTGCTGCACGATCCGGTTCGTCTCGGCAATCATTCGGTTGGCCATCGGCTCGATGTCCATTTTCATCATCACGGAAGCTTTGTTGAGGTTCGTCTCGATCACGCCGATCGTTTCCTCGGCCTTGGTCTTGAATTGACGGTTCCATTCCGCGAGGCGGGCCAGCGAATCCATGTCCTCCTGCGTCTCCAGCAGCTTCTCGGCCTCCGAGACAAGCTTCCCGATAGCGGCGTTGGAGTCCGCCAGCCGCTTGCCCGACTGGATGTCGCCGAGCGAACCGCCCCTGACCGCGTTCATGTAGGCGACCAAAGCGTTGCTCTGGACCTCTACGTGGTATTGCATTTCCTTAGTCTTGTTCAAGCCTTCCGTCTGCACGTTCAACAATTCCGAATATGTACTCTTCGTGTCCGTCAGAAACCGGAACGAAACGAAACAGAGAATCGCCCAGGCCAGGGAAACGACGAAAAACGCCGCGACGAGCCTGCCCGCGATGCTGCTTCTGATCATACGCATGTACCGCCCCTCCTTAAGCAAAGGAGCCGTTCCTCCAGATCTGGAACAGACCTTTCGAAACGGCTCCCTCTTCTATCGACGCGAAATTAATACACGTCTTTCCATTCCGCGATGTTGGATGCGTCGAATTTGAACGGGTCGCCCAGCATTACTTGCGTTCCGTCTCCGTCGGCGATGATTTCCTTCTCGCCGAGCTTGCCGGCCGTAAACTTGTCTCCGACGGCGCCCGTAATCGTGCCGTTCACGAGAGCGTCCGCCGCGTAGCCGGACAGATAGCCGACGTCAAGCGGATTCCACAGGTACATCCATTGGCAGACGCCGCTTTGGATGTATTCGGCCATCTCGCTCGGCAAGCCGAGGCCGGTCAATTGCACTTTGCCTGTGAGGCCTTTGTCCGTAAGCACTTTACCGGCCGCCGCGACGCCGACCGTCGTCGGGGAGATAATGCCCTTCAGATTCGGATACGATTTCAGCAGCGCTTCCGTCTCGGATACGCTCTTGTCGCGCAGGTCGTCGCCGTAAGCGACTTTGACCAATTTCACGTCGGCGTATTTCGGATCTTCCAGCTCTTTTTTCATCCAATCGATCCACAGGTTTTGGTTCGTCGCTTGGGAAGTCGCGCTCAGAATGGCGATTTCTCCGGAGCCGCCGATCATCTCCACGATGCCTTGCACGAGCGTGCGGCCGATGCGTTCCGGGTCCGCTTGGTTAATGTGCAGCATGCGGCTCTCGGCGTTAACCGCGGAATCGAGCGACAGCACCTTGATGCCGGCGTTCATCGCTTTCTCCAGAGCAGGCTGCAGAGCGTCCGGATCGTTGCCTACGATGGCGAGAGCGTTCACCTTTTGCGAGATCAGTTCGTCGATCATCGTGATTTGCGCTTCCGCGGTCGGCTGGTCCGGAGCTTTCAGAATCGCTTCGTAGCCCAGCTCTTCGATCGCGTTTTTATAGCCTTCCATTTCTTTCTCGCCGTACGGGTTGCCAGTGTTCTTATAGATGATGGCGAATTTCTTCTTGGCGCCCGAATCGCCGCCGGCCGCCGGACTTCCGGAAGCTTGGCCGCCCGAGTTGCCGTCATTTTTGCCGCCGCACGCGGACAGTACCGCCACCAGCATAACCGCAGTAAGGAAAATACCGAAGAACTTTTTCACTTTCTTTTCCTCCCTTTTCTTTTCGTTTCTGATGAAGACAGCTATACAAAACAGTCTGTGGACTGTGATGTAACGTAAGAGGGTGAGATTCGTTCGTTTATTTCCTGCGGGCGTAAGCGAAGCGCTGCTTGAGCTGCGGAATCGCCACGGAGACGATCAGCAGCACGCCCATGATAATCAGCAGCATCTGAGCGGAGACATTGACGAGACCGAGACCGTACCGCAGAAATCCGATCAGGAACACGGCCAGAATCGCGCCGATCATGCGGCCTTTGCCGCCCGCAGTGCTTACTCCGCCGAGCACGACCATCGCAATGACCTCCAGCTCGTACCCCATCGCGATGTTCGGACGGGTGCTGCCCATCCGCGAAGTCAGGAACAGCGCCGTGATCGCCGACATCAGGCCGGCCAGCGTAAAGACGATGATCTTGATCTTGTCGACTTGAATGCCGGAAAATCTGGCGGCCGTCGCGTTGTTGCCCATTGCGTACACCATTCTTCCGAACGTCGTCTTATGAAGCAAAATCCAGAACACGACCGCGAAGAAGACGAATGCGATCAGAATAAAGGGAATGCCTCCGACGTAACCCCAGCCGAGAAACTTGAACCAGCTCGGGAATTTGCCCGACGCCTGATCTTCGAGCAGGATATAAGCGATCCCGCGATAGATGATCATCGTCGCCAGCGTGACGATAACGGCGGACAGCTCCTTGTACTTGACGATCAGCAGCCCGTTGACCCAGCCGCAGATCGTACCGACGGCCAGACAGATAATGACGGCCAGTTCCATCGGGACGCCGTGATTGTACAGATCCGCCATAATGACGGACGACAAGGCGACGATCGAGGCGACGGAAATATCGATGTCCCCGAGCAGAATGATGAACACCATCGGGAGCACGATGAACGCCTTGTCCAGGAACCCCATCGTCGCGTCCCTCAGATTGGCGGAGTCCAGAAAATACTCCGACAAATTCGAGTTCATGACGAACACGCCGATGAGGAGGAGAACGAGCAGCCATTCCCATTGGAGGAAGAAACCCTTAAGCGTAAGTTCTTTCTTGTTGGCGATCAGACGTTGTTCCATGGCTTATATCTTCCTCCTCATCAGGTTATTGCGGTCGATTCCCCGCTTGACCAGAGCGTTGACCAGCACGGCAATGAGGATGATCGAGCCTTGAATGAAATTTTGCCAGAACGGCGAAACGTTGATCATCGGAAGCGCGTTGTTCAAAATGCCGAGCAGCACGGCGCCCAGAATGACCCCGGACAGCTTGCCGACGCCTCCGGCGATGCTGACCCCGCCGAGCACGCAAGCGGCGATGACGCTCAACTCATAGCCCGACGCCGTATCCCCTTGCGCCGAGGCGAACTTGGATACCCAGAGGACACCCGCCAGTCCGGACAGACCGCCCATGATCGAATAGACCAGCCACAAAATCCGTCCCGTCCGGATGCCGCTGATTTCTGCGGACTCCGGATTGCTGCCGATGGCGTATACCCTTCTTCCCGTGCGGGTATGGCTGACAAAATAATAAGCGACGATGTAGATGGCGATCGCGATCAGAATCAGATTGTTAATTCCGAATACCGATCCTGTGGCGATGGCCTTGAAGCTTTCCGGCATCTGGTGGGCGCTGACCCACTTGCCTCCGCTCGTCTCGAACGTCAACCCGCGGAAGACGTTCATCATGCCAAGCGTGGCGATGATCGGAAGAATGTTGATCCACGACACCAGGAAGCCGATGACGACTCCGCATACGAGCCCTACTCCGACGCCGACGCCGACCGCAAGCAGCGGATGCAGGTCCGGATACTGACTGACCGTAAGCGCCGACACCATCCCCGACAGCGCCAGCGTTGCGCCGATGGACAGGTCGATCCCCCGCGTAATGATGACGAGCATCATGCCAACCGCCAAAATGCTCAGAATCGCCGTGTTGGTGGCGATGTCGCTAATATTTTCCCAGGTGAGGAAGCTCGGGTTGCGCAGCTGCACGCCGACGGACAGGATCACGATGAAGAGCAGCAGTCCCAGCTCCCGGAACTTCGCGATGTTCGCGCTTAGCGATCCGCTCTTGTCGTGTCCCGCTCCTTGCAGAGCCGCCGAATTCGTTGCCGCCTGTTTCATGCTCCAGCCCCCTTTTTGCCGTCTGTCGCGGGCGCCGAGTCATCCATCGAAGCGGCCAGAATGGCCTCTTGCGTCAAGCCTTCGCGATCGAGAATCGCCGTAATCCGCCCTTCGCGCATCACCGCGACCCTGTCGCACATGCCGATGATCTCCGGCATTTCCGATGACACCATGATGATGCCGTACCCGGCGTTCGCCAGATCGCTGATCATCTCGTAGATCGCCGACTTCGCGCCGACGTCCACCCCTTTGGTCGGTTCGTCGAGAATGAGCACGTCCAAGTCTCCGGTGAGCAGCTTGGCGAACACGACCTTCTGCTGGTTGCCTCCCGAGAGGGCGCTGGCCAGCGTGAATACGCTCTTCGCTTTGACGCCGACCTTCTCCGCCAATTGCTTGGCCAGATCCAGCTCCTTGCGGTTGTTCAGCATCCCTTTATTCGAAAATCTCTTCAGCGCGGGAAGCGTAATGTTGCGGCCGATGCCCCACTGCAGCACGAGTCCCTGCTTCTGCCGATCCTCCGGCAAATAGCCGATGCCGACCTTCATCGCTTCCTTGGGGCTCTTGACTTTAAGCTCCTGGCCCTTGAACACGATTGTTCCCTTGTCGTGCTTCGATACGCCGAACAGCGTCTCGCACACTTCCGTGCGGCCCGCGCCGACGAGACCCGTGAGTCCGAGAATTTCCCCTCTTCTCAAGGAGAAGGAGACGTCCGCGAAATAGCCCGTTTTGCCCAGCCCTTCGAGACGAAGGAGCTCTTCGCCGATCTTCGCCTCCGTCTTGGGAAACAGTTGGGAGATTTCCCGGCCGACCATGGCCACGATCAGATCGGGGTTGGAAATTTCGTCGACGTCCCACGTGCCGATATACTTCGAATCGCGGAACACCGTCACTTTGCTCGCCAAACGGTACATGTCCTCGAACCGGTGGGAAATAAAAATAATCGACGCGCCGTTATCCCGCAGACGTTCCGTAATGCGGTACAGCTCTTCGCTCTCGTTTTTCGTCAACGCCGCCGTCGGCTCGTCCATAATGATGATTTTGGCGTTGACGGAGAGCGCTTTCGCGATTTCCACGATTTGCTGCTCGGCTACGCTCAGCGCGCCCATCAGCGTTTTCGGGCTGAAACCCGCGCCCAGCTCCTTCAGCAGACGCCCCGCTTCCTCGTGCATTTCCTTCCAGCGAATGCGCCGCGTGCCTTTCTGTATTTTCTCGTGACCCATGAAGATGTTCTCGGTCACGCTCAGGTCGGGATAGTTCGTTACGTGTTGGTAGATCGCCGCGATGCCGGCTTTCTGCGCGTCCGTCGGATGCTTGAACGACACCTTCTGTCCGTTCAGGAACATATCGCCTTCCTCGGGGGCGTGAACTCCGGTAATCACTTTGATGAAGGTGGATTTGCCCGCACCGTTCTCGCCCATCAGGGCGTGAATCTCGCCGGGCTTCAGCTTGAAGTAGACGTCGTCCAGCGCTTTGACACCCGGAAAAATCTTCGTGATGCCTCGCAGCTCCAGGACGTATTCCGCCTCTGCCATCTCCCTTCCCCTCCTTCTCTCTCTTGGTGCTCAACGTGTAGCTTAAGGATACAGGGGTCGGGAGGGCTTCCATAGGGGACATTATTCAGGTAAGGGGGTGATCTTTCGGGTCATGAATGAGGTTATTTCAAATAAAACACTTCCGCCATCGGCCGGATCGGCTCCGGTTCCTTCAGATCGAAGGAGCCTTCGACCATCTCCGACGTAAGGGCGTTCCAGCGCTGGCAAACCTCGCTTGCGGCGACGCAGGCGAACGCTTTGTCCACGTCGTCGCACTCGAAACAATAGAAAAATCGGTTCCCGCTGCGGAAGATGGAATAATTGCGGATGCCGGCCCGGGAATGCTCCGCCATCATCTCCGGCCACGGTTCGGCATGCAGCGCGACGTATTCGTCCACGCGGTCCTCTTTGATCGTCCAAGTCCAGGCGAATTTATTGCTCTTGGCCATTCGAATTTCCTCCTCCATGTTGCAGCAGCAGGCGTTCCCGGCATTTCGAAGGGGTCATGCCCGTCCGCTGTTTGAACAGCTTGCTGAAATATTTCACGTCCTGATAGCCGATCAGGCCGCAGATGTCTTGAATCTTCAGCTTCTGGTCGTCCAGCAGCGTCTTGGCGCGTTCGATCCGCAGCCCGGTCAAATAGTCCAGCATCGTCTCGCCCGTCTGCTGCTTGAAATACTCGCTGAAATAGGTCGGATTCATATACACCTGGTCCGCGATTTTCTTGATCGTGATCTCCTGGTCCAGATGCTCCGTCATCCAGGCTTTCGCCTGGTCGATCGGCTTGCGGCTGCCGCTCTCGCGAGCCTGTCC
>Ga0065721_10050433_pt1 | contig 20211 bp, 17 predicted proteins | sample Mesricmetagenome_FD_59108 | JGI IMG/M metagenome (GOLD analysis project Ga0065721, IMG submission 59108) | Mesophilic microbial community from rice straw/compost enrichment Sample: eDNA_1 v2 (version 2) | ecosystem: Engineered > Solid waste > Grass > Composting > Bioreactor | place: USA: Davis... | reverse complement strand
CCGACGAGCCGGTCGCCTCCGGAGCCAGCAGTGCGAGCAGCATATCGCGGAAGTAATGCATGAGCTGCTCCAGACATTTGTCCGCGCTCTTGCCCGCCCGCATCATCTCGTCGATCTCCTGCAGCACCGCCGACGCATCCGCATCGCGAATCGCCGCCGCCAGCCTAGAGAACTGTTCGGATGGAAGACCGCCCGTAGCCTCGACCGCCTGGGCTAGCGTTACGGCCCCGCCCGTGAACGAGGAAATTTGGTCTAGCAGGCTAAGCGCGTCGCGCATGCCGCCGTCCGAAAGCCGACCGATATATTTAAGCGCTTCCTCTTCCGCGCTAATGTTCTCCTCGGCGCATATCTCTTTCATTAATCCGGTCTGCTCTTCAAGCGACACGCGTCGGAAATCGAACCGCTGGCATCGCGAGACGATCGTCGGAGGAAGCCGGTGCGGCTCCGTCGTCGCCAAGACGAACATCACGTGGCCCGGAGGTTCTTCGAGCGTCTTTAAGAGCGCGTTGAAGGCTTCCGTCGTGAGCATGTGTACTTCATCGATAATATACACTTTACGCCTTACTTCGGTAGGCGAATATTTCACTTTGTCGCGAATGTCGCGAATCTCTTCAACCCCGCGGTTGGATGCCGCATCGATCTCGACGACGTCCATGACCGCTCCAGCCGTTATACGCTGGCACGCCGAGCATTCGTTGCAAGGCTCCGGCGCCGGACCGTGCTCGCAGTTGACGGCTTTGGCCAATATCTTAGCCGCGCTTGTTTTCCCTGTTCCGCGCGGACCGCTGAACAGATAGGCGTGAGAGAGACGATTCTCGCGAATCGCATTCTGCAACGTCTGTACGATATGTTGTTGCCCGACCATGTCCTTGAACGTCTGGGGACGCCAGGCCCGGTACAAAGCAAGATGTGCCATTGCTTGTCGCTCCCGTCGATTACCGTTTCAACCATTATACATCATTGCGAGAGCACGCTCCACCAATCCTACGAATAGGGCAGCCATACTCTGAACGTCGTTCCGTCCTTGCCCGATTCGACTTCGATTCGCCCGCCCAAGTCGTGCACGATGCGCTGGCAGACCGACAATCCTAGGCCCGTCCCTTGCTGCTTCGTCGTATAGAACGGCTCGAACACCTTCTCCAGCGCCTCCGCCGGTATTCCCGTACCCGTATCTTGCAATTCTATCGAGAGCTTGTCCGGTTGTTCGGGATACCCGCACTCTCTTATCGTCAATGTCCCTCCGTTCGGCATCGCTTCGATCGCGTTTTTGGCTAAATTCAGGAACACTTGCTTGAGCAAATCCTTGTCGGCGACGATAGGCTTTAAGTCCGCTTTCGGATAGTGCTTAACCGCTACGTTGTGCAGCAACGCCTCGTTGCGTATCATAGGCATAATTTCCTGCACGACCGTCCCTGCCCGAATGACTTCGTGCTTAATTTCCTTCGGCTTGCTGAGCAGCAGGAAATCGCCGACTAGCTCGTTCACGCGTTCCAGCTCGGATAACACAATGCTTATGTATTCTTGCTCGCGCTCCATGTTGCGCTGGGACAGCGACTTGCCGAGGAGCTGAATGAAGCCTTTCATCGCGGTAAGCGGGTTGCGAATCTCATGCGCGGTGCCGGCGGCGATCTGCCCGATCGTCTTGAGCCGGTCCGATTGCCTGATCTGTTCCTCGAGCGCGGTTTGGTGCGAGACGTCCCGAAAAATAACGAACGCGCCGATCTGGGTGCCTCCATCCTCCATCGTATCGCCGTCGAGCATTAACGAGAATCGTTTGCCTTTCCACTTCCAAGTCCAGCTCCGGTCTCGGAAAGCCCCTTCGCGGAGCAACGCCTTGCCGAAAGGCGGGGGATCCATTCGCAGACCCGCAAGCCAGTCCTCCAGATCGCGCGAGACGACGTCATCCCTGCGACATTCGAGCATTGCGCATAGCATATCGCTAATCTCCACGATCCGAAAGTCGGAGTCGAGCACGAGAACTCCGGTTCCTTCCATCGCCAGAAAATGATTCATGAACCGCGCCATATACCATGCCTGCTTCGCGCGCTCCGATTCGACCTCCATCAGCCTTCCCCCCGATTCCCAACGACGACAAAAAAGCACCCAGCGTTCGTTCATACGCTAAGGTGCTTATTCATCGTGGAAGTTATATTCAGGACCGTGCACCTGTCCTCGATAATTATGATCCAGCCTAATAAGAAAGCGACGCTCAAGCAGAGCTACCCTCCAGCACAAGAACTAAACCACTTACGGCTGCTTCCTTCCGGACCTGACCGGGTTCATGGCCGTTCCTCGCGGAGGACTCTGCCGTCAACACGGCACTTCCTTACCGGAACCTGCATCACAAAACCTTAAACAGGAATTCGACCTCGCTGGAGCGGATTGCGAGTTACAGGGCACCGCTACCTCCCCGTCTAGCACGGCAAAATTAAGTATAGCGGATGGCCGCGAGAAGTGCAACCGACGGAAACAGTTCCCTTGGGTACAATCGCTAATTACCTCATCGAGCTGACGTGAATCGTGTATCGGGGAAAATTGAATCGGAGCACGGAAGCCGCCTGGCTTTCGACCGTCGGCACTTCGTTCGGTCTGAGCGACGGATCCACCTTGATGGTTACGTACGCATCGGCTCCGTTGAAGGTCACTCTCGAGCCGGCGACGCCAGGCACGTTCCTGATCGCTTCGGAAATCGCCTGACTATCATTGGCATACGTGTTCGTCATGTTATGGCCGGGAATTCTCGGGTTCGTATTCGTGATGCCCATATATCCGTCGTCGGGGTAGTTCTGCGCTTGAACGCCGTTGTTGCCATTGTTCGCATTGTTACCGCTGTTCGCATTGTTGTTGCCATTGTTCCCGCATCCCGAGGACATCAGCAGGACGCAAGCCGCTGCCGCGATTAAAGCCGTTCTTGACCGCTTTGTGAGCATTAAAAAACCTCCCTTTATCCGCTAGGATTTCAAGGGAGGCTCTCGGCTATGCATCGCCTAAGCAGCAATCTTACATGCCGTATTTCTTCTTGAACTTGTCAACGCGTCCGCCTGCATCGATGAACTTCTGCTTGCCGGTGAAGAATGGGTGGCAGTTAGAGCAGATCTCGACTTTCAGGTTCGAACGAATCGAACCCGTCTCGAACGTATTTCCGCATGCGCACGTTGCCATAGTCACGTGATACTTCGGATGAATAGCTTCTTTCAAAGGGTTCACCTTCTTTCTGCCCTGGATCTCAGTCGTATCCAGAGTAATAGACACATGAGGAGATTATAGCACGCGGCAACAGCCAAGGCAATAACCTCATCAGCGTTAAAATAAGGATGGATTATCGGCGCGGCTGCGGCGGAACATGCGTGTAAGACCCGATCACGACATCCGGAAGCTCCTGACGGTAAATGTCGAGCAGCGTCTTCATGCCGTAAATCTCGCCTTTCGCAGGCGGAATCAAATCTAAGTACGCGTCCGGATCAATATTCAGGTTGCGCATCTGAATCAGCTTTAATCCGGTGCGCTTCACGAAATCGATCATCGCTTCGATCTCTTCCTCGCGGTCCGTTACCCCAGGGAAAATCAAGTAGTTGATCGACGTGTACACGCCTTGGTCTGCCGCGTAGCGCAGCGATTTCTCCACGTTCTTGAGAGTGTAACCGCGCGGTTTGTAATACGCGTTGTAATGCTCATCGAGCGCGCTGATCGTGCTGACCCGCATGAGGTCAAGACCCGCGTCCGTAATGGCTCGCAGATGATCCGTCAATCCCGCGTTCGTATTGATGTTAATGTACCCGAGCGAGGTTTCCGCGCGCACCCGCTTGATCGCTTCGATAATCGTCTTCGCCTGCGTCGAAGGCTCGCCTTCGCAGCCTTGTCCGAAGCTGATGATCGACTCCGGCGTCTTCAGATGCTCGAGCATGATGTTCACGACGTCGTCTACCGTAGGCTTGAACTTCAGCCGCGTCTGAGGCGCCACGAAGCCGCTGTCGTCCGGCTGCTCGGAGATGCATCCGTAGCATCCGGCATTACAGGAGAACGACACAGGGACTGCGCCTTCCAATCGCTGCAGGAACGTATTCGACGCCGTCAGACATTCATACTCAAGCGCGCAGTGCGACAAATGCTTATACAACTGATTGTCCGGATACGTCTTGAGCAGTCTGTCGACCTCGATCTCGAGCTCTCCGCGGTCGCAGCGCTCGGGATTCCACGGCTCCGGATCGTCCGTCGCGTCCGCCGCGACGTAGAAGCCGCCGTCTTTCCACACGACGGCCGTATAGCCGAAGAGCGGGAACTTCTGCGTCTTATCCGTCTTATAGTAGCCCGGAACGTAGAAGCGCGTGAACCCTTGCGGAAGCAGCGCACCGACAGCCTGATAATTGCCGGGGAGCAGCTTCATCTCGCCGCTTGCCGGATCCATTCCGATCGGCTTCGTATAAGGCAAGCCTACGAGCGTTGCGCCGGCAGGTAGAGGAATTAGCTCCTCCTCGAGCAGCTCGACTAGATCGTTGCCGCTTCGGGCGACGCCGTAAAGCTCGCCATGATCGAACACGTTCCCGTGCTCGTCCGCGTAAACTAAATACATAGGCTAAGCCCTCCTCTTCGCCAGTCTCAAGAGGAGCTGCCCCGAGGCGCCCGGCGGGAGCCGCCCGCGCCGCCGGTTCCGGACGATGCCGGGCCTCCGCTGATGTCCAGCGAATCCAGAAACTCTTGGTTGGTCTTCGTTTTCGATAGCTTCTTGAGGAATTGTTCCACGAATTCCATCGAGTCGTTCATGTTTTTGCGGATCGCCCACAGCTTCTCGAGCGCTTCCTTCTCCAGAAGCATCTCCTCGCGTCGGGTGCCCGAACGGCGAATGTCGAGCGCCGGGAAAATCCGTCTTTCTGCGAGCTTACGGTCCAGATGCAGCTCCATATTGCCTGTGCCTTTGAATTCCTCGTAGATGATATCGTCCATCCTCGAACCCGTCTCGATGAGCGCGGTCGCCAGAATCGTCAGACTGCCGCCTTCCTCGATGTTGCGCGCCGCTCCGAAAAAGCGCTTCGGACGGTGGAACGCAGCTGGGTCGATACCCCCGGACAGCGTACGTCCGGACGGCGGAACGACCAAGTTGTACGCACGCGCCAGCCTTGTAATGCTATCGAGCAGAATCACGACGTCCTGCTTATGCTCGACGAGCCGCTGGGCGCGCTCGAGCACGAGCTCCGCCACCTTAATATGATTGTCGGGCAGCTCGTCGAACGTCGAAGCGACCACTTCTCCCTTGACCGAACGCTGCATGTCCGTCACTTCCTCCGGACGCTCGTCAATAAGCAGCACGAACAGCTTAATGTCCGGACGGTTCGCGGAAATGCTATTGGCGATTTCCTTGAGCAGCTGCGTCTTGCCGGCTTTCGGCTGCGCGACGATCAAGCCGCGTTGGCCAAGGCCCACGGGAGCAATCAGATCCATGATGCGAGTGGACAATCGGGTAGGGGACGATTCGAGCTTCAATTGAGCTTGCGGATAAATCGGGGTAAGGGCAGCGAAATGCAGGCGTTCCGCAGCGGTCTCGGGCGGCATGCCATTAACGGCGTTCACTTGCAGCAGCCCAAAATGCCTTTCCGTCTCCTTAGGAGGCCGGCATTTGCCGGACACGCGGTCGCCGGAGCGCAAATCGAATTTGCGAATCTGCGACTGGGAGATGTAAATATCCTCGTTGCTCGTCTTATACTCTAGCGGGCGAAGGAAGCCGTAGCCATCCATGACATCGAGGATGCCCTCCATGAACAGATAGCCGCTTCGCTCAGCCTGCGCGCGCAAGATCGCGATCACGAGCTCTTTTTTCTTCATTTGGGAATAACCTTCGATCTGGTGCTGCTTCGCGAGCTTGTACAGGTCGCTTAGCTTCATCTCTTCGAGGTCGCCCATCATCAATTCCGTCAATAGAATCCCCACTTTTATTCAGAAATCATCGGTTACCCTTGACGCCATACTTCCGCTCCGAGATTGCTAAGCTGAGCAACTAGGCGTTCATAGCCTCTATCGATATACTCGACGCCGCTAATCTCCGTCGTGCCTTCTTGCACCGTAAGCGCCGCTACGACCAACGCAGCGCCCGCGCGCAAATCGGCCGCCCTAACCTTCGCGGCATTAAGCATTCCGCCCTCGATAATAGCGGAGCGCCCTTCGACGCGAATATTCGCGCCCATTCTTGCTAGCTCGGGAACGTGCTTAAACCGGTTGCTATACACGTAATCGGACAGCACGCTAACGCCGCTTGCTTGAGTAAGCAGGCTCGTCATCGGCGATTGCAGATCGGTGGCGAACCCCGGATACACGAGCGCCTTGACGTCGACAGCCTCATAGTTCGGCTGGCCGACGACGCGGATGGACTCGTCCATCTCGTAGACGTGCACGCCCATCTCTTGCAATTTCGCGGTCATCGCTTCCAAATGCTTAGGAATAATATTATCGATAAGGACATCGCCGCGCGTTGCCGCCGCCGCGATCATATAGGTGCCGGCTTGAATCCGGTCAGGAATAATAGAGTGCCTGCAGCCGTGCATTTCTTTAACGCCTTCGATGCGGATCGTCTCGGTTCCCGCGCCTTTGATTCTTGCCCCCATCGCGTTCAGCAACGTTGCGACGTCAATGATCTCCGGCTCTTTGGCCGCATTCTCGATAACCGTAAGCCCTTTGGCTCTAGAAGCCGCGAGCATAATGTTGATCGTGGCGCCGACGCTGGCGACGTCTAAATAAATTTTCGCGCCCTTCAGCTCTTTGGCCTTGATCCGTATGGCGCCATGCTCGTTGGAAACCTCCGCTCCCAACGCTTCGAAGCCTTTAATATGCTGATCGATCGGACGAGGCTCGAAATTGCATCCGCCCGGCAAGCCGATCGTTGCTTCCCCGAATCTTCCGAGTAAGGCTCCCATTAAATAATAGGAAGCCCTAAGCAGCTTAACGCGCCCGTTAGGCATCGGGACCGAAGTCATCCCGGACGGATCGATCGACATCGCATCGTTCGTCCATGATACCTTGCCCCCAAGCTGTTCCAACAATTCCGCGTATACCGCAACGTCGCTAAGCTGAGGAAGGTTGTCCAGTCTTACTTCCGATTCCGCCAAGATTGCCGCGGGAATAAGCGCGACCGCGCTATTCTTCGCGCCGCTTATCGCGACGGTCCCCCGCAATGGGCGGCCTCCCCGTACCATCAATATCTCCATGAGTTCCTCCTCGTGTTGTTGCCGATGCCGGAAAAATCACCGACACATGAAGGAACGGGAAAACGCCTGATGCGTTTTCCCGTGCGCAGTTGTGTACTTGGTTAGACACTGCAATATTATAGCAATAATGACCGCAGGAAGTAAACCGAATGAATGTTTCCTCATTGTAGGCGAAAAAAAAGAAGGCTTACGACCCGGAAGCGAATCGGGACGTTGAGCCTTCACCTATTTGCAAATTGACAGCCGTACGCATCTCATCGATATCGAAAGGCTTCGTGAAATGCATTAATGCACCTAAATCCATCGCTTCTTTGATCATATCCAACTCGCCGTAAGCGGTCATCATGATGACTTTGATCGTCTTGTCATGTTCCTTAATCTGCTTAAGAATTTCTAAGCCGTCCATTCCCGGAATTTTCATATCCAGGAGCACGAGATCCGGCCGGTGCATCTTGGCAATCTCCAGCGCCGCGCGCCCGTTGGCCGCTTGGAACGTTTCATAGCCCTCCGTGGCGAACACTTCCAGCAGCAAGATCCGGATGCCGACTTGATCGTCAACAATGAGCAACTTCTTCTTATCCAAGCTCGCATCCCTCCGTTTTACTATCGTAAGCAATATTCGCGGCGATAGGGTTAAATTCCTTCTGTTTCCATGTAAAAAAATGAAAAACGCTTCGATAAGTTATCGAAGCGTTCCCTAAGACAGTGGAAAAACGGACCATTAAGCTTCCGCTTGCCGCAAAGACGCTTTGACGAATTCGCGGAACAACGGCTGAGGACGGTTCGGACGGGACGTGAATTCCGGATGGAATTGCACCGCTAGGAACCATGGATGATCCGGCAATTCGATCATCTCGACCAAGCGGCCGTCCGGGGACGTGCCCGAAATGCGAAGACCTGCCGATTCGATCCGATCGCGATATTCATTGTTGAACTCGTACCGATGACGATGGCGCTCGTAGACGAGCTCTTCGCCGTAGCATTGCGCCGCCAAGCTTCCCGGTGCCAGCTTGCACGGATAAAGGCCGAGGCGCATCGTGCCGCCCAAGTCTTCAATATCCTTCTGTTCCGGCAACAGGTCGATGACCGGATATTTAGTCGCAGGGTTGATCTCCGAGCTGTTCGCGCCGTCAAGGCCGGCCATGCCGCGCGCGTATTCAACGACGGCGACTTGCATGCCGAGACAAATGCCGAAGAACGGGGTGCCGGTCTCGCGCGCGTAGCGGATAGCCGTCACTTTGCCTTCGATGCCGCGATCTCCGAAGCCGCCCGGAACGAGAATGCCTTGAACGCCTCCGAGGAGCTCCTTCACGTTGTCCGGCGTTACCTCTTCCGCGTTCACCCAGCGGATGTTCACTTCCGCGTCGGCGTCGAAGCCCGCATGGGACAACGATTCGACGATACTCAGATACGCGTCGTGCAGAGCGACGTACTTGCCGACGATTGCGATCTCGGTCGTACGCTTGAGCGACTTGACGCGGCTCACGAGCTCCGTCCACTCGGACATATCCGGCGCGCCGACCTGCAGCTTCAGATGCTTCACGACGTAATCGTCCAGTCCTTCCGCTCGGAGGTTAAGCGGCACTTCATACAACGTGGAAGCGTCGCGGCACTCGACGACGGCATCCGATTCAACGTCGCAGAACTGGGCGATCTTGCGCTTCAAATCTTCCGCGAGCGGATGTTCCGTTCTGCAGACGATCACATTCGGCTGAATGCCGATGCTCCGAAGCTCTTTCACGCTATGCTGCGTCGGCTTCGTCTTCACTTCGCCGGCCGCTTTAATAAACGGAATTAGCGTAACGTGAATATACATGACGTTGTCGCGGCCGATGTCGCTCTTAATCTGGCGAATGGCTTCAAGGAAAGGCAAGCTTTCGATGTCGCCTACCGTACCGCCGATTTCCGTGATCACGACGTCGGAGCCCGCTTCTTTGCCCGCGCGGAATACGCGGTCTTTGATTTCGTTCGTAATGTGCGGAATCACTTGGACCGTGCCGCCGAGATACTCGCCGCGGCGTTCCTTGCTGATGACCGTCGAATAAATTTTACCCGTCGTCACGTTGCTGTTCTTCGACAAGTTAATATCGATGAAACGCTCATAGTGCCCGAGATCGAGGTCCGTCTCCGCCCCGTCGTCCGTGACGAATACTTCGCCGTGCTGGTAAGGGCTCATCGTCCCCGGATCCACGTTAATATAGGGGTCGAATTTCTGGATCGTCACCTTTAGTCCGCGGTTTTTCAACAACCGTCCTAGCGATGCTGCGGTAATCCCTTTGCCGAGCGACGACACAACGCCGCCGGTTACGAAAATGTACTTAGTCACCCTGTACGAAACCTCCTACCACATGCCTGCGGCATCCTCATTATCGTTACCTAGATCGAAGCATTCCTTCCCGCAGAAGCGGTAAAAAAAACAAAAAAGTGACACCCAATAAATGGGGGCACTTTGGATTCCTCATGCTATGAAATACCGATTACTTCTAAAGCCCAAGCATAAGTTTAACGTCTGACACAAACCGTGTCAAGCCCGCGTCGATAACGTTATTCTTATGCCCGGGCGGCTAGATTTAGTCCTCTTCTTCCTCGTCCGAGGATGCATCCTCTTCGTCTTCGTCGTCGAACAACTCGTCTTCGTCGTCGGCGTCCTTGTCATCCAGCTCCTCGTCGATCGAAGCGTCCTCCTCGTCTTCGAGAATGGCCTCCTCGTCAACTTCGGCGGCTTCTTCCCCTTCGTCGAAGATCTCTTCGCGCTCTTCGTCGAACAGATCGTACGATTCGTCTTCCGCCGTGAAGGTTTCTTCCTCGTCCTCGCCGTACAAGTCTTCGTCGTCGAGATCGTCGTCGTCGTTAATAATGCGCGGACGCTTGCCGCCGCCCGTTACCGGATCGTCGGTGCGTTCGACCGGATACCAACGCTTCAATCCCCACACGTTGCTGCCAACGCATGCGAATCGACCGTCAATATTGATCTCCGTATACAGCTGAGCGATAACATCGATGATCTGGCTTTCGGATAGTCCGCGGATCTTGCCGATTTCCATCATCAGGTCGCGATAGTAGAACGGAGTGTTCGCTGCCTTCAGCACCTCGAAAGCTAGGTCTACCATAGGCATTTCCTGGATTTTCTCGGAGTCGAGTTTGAGTACGTACTCGGCGCTCAAGTGTGTTCCTCCCTGTATGTGAACCGTTTCTTCACGTTGATTTGTCAACCTATAGTTAACCTTATTTCTCATAAAATTGCAAGCTGGCCAGCACGAAAAAGCGAAGGAGCGTCCTGCGCGGACGACACCTTCGCTTTTCGACTGTATCCCTTCCCGGCTGCTCCGCGGGCGGAGGAACCGGCAGGCTAGAGAGTCTCGCCGGGAAACTCTCCCTTCATCGTATGCCCGGGCGCGGAATTTGACACGGAACGCCGCCTATTTCGATGGCAAAAAGGCTTGATTCCCATACCGTTCTGCGCGCGCTCACATACAGTAGAGGACACGGTTAGTCGGCGAGCCGCGGCTTGCGCTTGCCGCCCGCACATTCATCCGGGAGGGAATCGCTTTGGATGGACTCGAAGTCTTCGAATGGCTTCTGGATGCTATTGAATCCGATCACGAATCGGAACGCAGAACGATTCTCCGTTTCACGGAAGAAAGCCTTTACGTCCAATTCCGGCGTACGTTGCAAGCCGCGCTTCCTTATTATCCGAAGCTGCGGAGTATTCATCCGCTCGGCGTCATTCCCGCCATGCTCTGTTCGTTGCCGGAGACGGCCGAGATCCCTCCGCCCCTGCGCGGCAAGCTCGTCTTGGAACAGGATGAAGCCGTGCAGCTTCAAGCGCTTCCCACCGGCAGCATCGTCAGCGAACGAGGCATTCCCTGGGGCGTCGGGCATATCGGCGCGCCCGCCGCTTGGAGCCGCACGACCGGCTATCGCGTCAAGGTAGGCGTCATCGACACCGGGGTCGATTTTCGGCATCCCGATCTACGCCATTCCTTAGAACGAGGCATCAATTTGCTTCAACGCATGGAGCTGCCGCAGGACGACAACGGACACGGCACCCACATCGCCGGTACGATCGCCGCCGCCAACCAGCAGCACGGCATGATCGGCGTAGCTCCCCGCGCGCAAATCCATCCCGTCAAAGCGTTCGACCATAACGGCACGGCCTATGTCTCCGATATTATACTCGGCATCGAGTGGTGCGTGAGAAGCGGAATCGATGTCGTCAACATGAGCTTCGGAATGAAAACGAGAAGCCGTTCCCTGTACGCGGCCGTGGGCAGCGCCTACCGTTCCGGCGTCCTTATCGTCGCGTCCTCCGGCAACGACGGGCGCACCGGCAGCATCGACTACCCAGCGAGATACACCCATACGATCGCGGTCGGCGCGACGACGCGCTCGGGACGGATCGCCGGCTTCACGAACCGAAGTCGCTTGATCGACGTCTATGCCCCCGGCGAAAGAATCGTATCGGCGTGGCTTCGGGGCAAGCACCGCGAGATGAGCGGCACTTCGATGGCGACGTCGCACGTCACCGGTGCCGTCGCGCTGCTGCTCAGCCTTAAACCCCGGCTCACGCCCGCGCAGATCAAATCGATCGTTCAACGTTCGGCCGTCCCGCTAAGATACAGCAAAACTCCCCGGTCGGCCGGGGAGCTTAGCATCACGCGCATGATTAAATTAGCCGATCAGATGTAGCTACATTTGCTCTGGAGCCGAGACGCCGACAAGCTTCAGGCAGTTCGCGATCGCGACTCTGAGAGCGGCCAGCAATTGCAGCTTCGCTTGGCTCTCCGCCGCGTTCTCGGTGATGACGCGCTCCGCGCGGTAGTAGCTGTGGAACTGCGAAGCCAGCTCATACACATAGCGGATAATGACGTGCGGGGCATACAGGCGCGCGGATTCATTGATCGTCTCCGGCAGCTCCCCGACTTTGCGGATAAGGTCGAATGCCTGCTCCGAGTTCAGGAGCGACAGATCGGCCTCTTGCCATGGAAGAAGCTTGATGCCTTGTTCCTCCGCTTGGCGGAAAATGCTGCAAATGCGCGCATGAGCGTATTGCACGTAGAAAACCGGGTTTTCGTTGGACGTGGATACGGCAAGGTCCATGTCGAAATCGAGGTGCGAGTCCATGCCTCTCATCGTGAAGAAATAGCGGATGGCGTCGACGCCGACTTCGTCCATGAGGTCTTCCATCGTAACGGCTTTGCCCGTCCGCTTGGACATCTTGACCTTCTCGCCGTTCTGGAACAGGCTGACCATCTGGGCGATCAGAACCGTAAGCTTATCAGGGTCGTTGCCCAGCGCAGCCATCGCCGCTTTCATCCGCGGAATGTAGCCGTGGTGATCGGCTCCCCAGATGTTGATCAATTGATCGTACCCGCGCGAATATTTATCCATATGATAGGCGGCATCCGGCGTCAAATACGTGTAGCTGCCGTCGTTCTTGACGAGCACCCGGTTCTTGTCGTCGCCGTAATCGGTCGAACGGAGCCATACCGCTCCCTCTTCCTCGTACACTTGGCCTTTAGCCTTAAGAGCGTCCAGCGCTTCGATGACCTTGCCGGTCTCGTAGAGAGACGTCTCGCTGTACCAGATGTCGAAGCCGACCTTGAACCGCCCGAGGTCGCGCTTGATTTTATCCAATTCCTTCTCGAGGCCGTACTTGCGGAAAAATTCGAACCGATCTTCGTCCTTCATCGACAGAAGCTTGTCGCCTTGCTCCGCCGCCAGCTCCTTGGCGAAGCCGACGATATCTTCGCCGTGGTAGCCATCTTCCGGCATCCGGGCGTCTTGGCCGAGCGCTTGGCGATAACGGGCTTCGATCGATTTCGCCAGATTGTTCACTTGATTGCCCGCGTCGTTAATGTAGTACTCGCGCGTAACCTCGTAGCCTGCCGCCGCAAGTACGTTGCACAGCGCATCCCCGACGGCTGCTCCGCGAGCATGCCCCAAGTGCAGGCTGCCGGTAGGATTCGCGCTGACGAACTCGACGTTCACGGATTTCCCTTGGCCGACATTCGTGCGGCCGTACTGCTCCCCTTGGGCTTGGGCTTCCCCGATAATCGGGTAGAGGAAGCTCTTGTCGAGGCGAAAGTTGATGAACCCCGGACCCGCGATTTCGGCGGACACAATGCTTGCTTTGCCTTTGTCGAGATGCTCGATCAGCGCCTCCGCGATCTGGCGCGGATTGCGCTTCGCGACCTTCGTCAATTGCATCGCCAAGTTCGTGGACAAGTCCCCGTGGCTCTTATCCTTCGGAACCTCTAGCGTGATCGCGGGAATTTCGCCCGCATCGGATACGAGTCCGGCTGCGGTTACGGCTTCAGCCAGCGTCGTTTTCAATTCTGCATAATACCGGTCTAACACGTTCGTCGTCATAATGGCGTTCCTCCTCGATTGTATAATACTACCTCAACTCTCCGCGCCGTCCTCGCAGCGTTCCGCGTGAAGACGAACGATGAAGGATCCGGCTTGCTCGTCTGCCGCCCACAGCGAGTAGTGCCATTCCAGCACTAACGGCAGGCTCGGCCGCGGCGACTCGCCCTCGATCGGTATCGTGTCGGATACGACCCGCAGCAGCGTGGTCTCCGTGTCGAGGTTCAAGCGGACTTGCGAGTTCGCGTAATAGCCCGGCAGGCGTTTGCCTAGCGCGAACGTCTGATCGGACTCGGCGTCTCCGCGTCTGACGACCTTCAAGACGCCGTCCTTCCACGAGACGAGAGTCCTTACGCTACGTCCCTCTTCGCTCTCCGTATACCTCACGTAAATGCCGTTGTTTCGGTAGTACCATTCCCCGTTCAACTCGCGCGACAGCTTCTCTCCATCCGCCGTGCTATCCAGCGTGATGCGAACGGAAGCTTTGGAGGAGTTCTCTGTTTGCTCCTGCATGGCAAGTCCCCCTCACTGTGACAAACATAAAGCCCCCGTCTCTTGTAAGAGACGGAGGCTGACTCCGCGGTACCACTCTTCTAGCTGTTCCCGGACGGCAAGGCAGGCCTCGCGGGTGAACAGCGCCTTGAACACGATAACGGAGTGACCGGATCGTCCTACCCAGCGGCGCCTTCGGACGATCGGCTCACGGGTGCGATTCCGACTGCGCGGAACGGCCGGCTTCCACCTTCCCGGCTCGCTGTTCGTTCCATTCGCGGTCGTACTGTCCCGATCAACGCCTGTAGCTTTGTTGCTCCTATTTTATAGGATGAAGGTTGACGTGGCAAGCGAAAAGCGACCTGCGCCTTCCGTGGATGGCGTTATTTTTCCATTTCGCCCGGTTTTGCGAGATATAACTATCGATTTGCTGTTATTCGCTCAGCCGCCGGGCACTCGCCCGCCCAGCTTCTCGATCTCGCGGCACAGCTCATGCTGCCAGTCCACGTCATCCGTAATCGAGGCGACGAGCGATAGATTATATAACTGCGATAATCTGTAGCAATAATCGGCGTTCATGTCCAAGCAATGCTCAAGCTCCCTAAGCTCGGCATCCGTCAGCTTTTTGCGTCTCTGGATGATTCTCAGCTCCGCCATTCTTTCATAGATCGGCAGCATCCCCATGAGCAACACCCTCCTATTCCCATCATGCCCAGATGGGGGCAGGGTTTAAACCGCCTGCGGAACCATGCAAAAAGCTGGCTCCGGCAAATCCGGAACCAGCTTGTATTGAAGCATGTATGGATACGATCGATTAAGCTTTGCCCGCAGAGCCGAACTCGCGGATTTTGCCGATAACCGTTGCCTTGATCGCATCGCGGCCAGGAACGATGAATTTACGCGGGTCGTATACTTCGGAATCCTTGGCGAGTACAGCGCGAACCGCTTTCGTGAACTCGATCTGGTTCTCGGTGTTCACGTTGATCTTCGCCGTGCCGAGGGAGATCGATTTCTTGATTTGCTCGGTCGGAATACCCGTGCCGCCGTGCAGAACGAGCGGAAGACCGATCGTCTTGCAGATCTCTTCCATCTCTTTGAAGCCGAGGTTCGGCTCGCCTTTGTAAGGACCGTGTACGGAGCCAAGAGCCGGAGCGAGGCAGTCGATGCCCGTACGCTCAACAAGCACCTTGCACTCTTGCGGGTCTGCATAGATAACGCCGTTCGCGATAACATCGTCCTCTTGACCGCCAACCGTGCCAAGCTCGGCTTCGACGGAGACGCCGCGCTCATGCGCATAAGCAACGACTTCGCTCGTGATGCGGATGTTATCTTCAAGCGGATCGTGCGAAGCATCGATCATAACGGACGTGAAGCCCGCGTCGATCGCTTGCTTACACTTGTCCACGCTGGAGCCATGGTCGAGATGGATCGCAACCGGAACCGTGATCTTCATCTCTTCGACAAGAGCTTTCGTCATCGCCGTAACGACTTTGAAGCCGCCCATATGACGAGCTGCGCCTTCGGATACGCCAAGGATAACCGGGGATTGCTCTTCTTGAGCAGCCGCGAGAATCGCTTGCGTCCATTCCAAGTTATTGATGTTGAACTGACCTACTGCGTAGCCGCCTTTTAGTGCCTTGTTAAGCATGTCCTTCATCGATTCCAATGCCATCTTTAACAGCCTCCTACACCTTTTCAGAAAATTTCTCTTTAGTCAATCAACGCACTTCCGAACAGAAGCCCTACGCCCTATCATCTCGTATTTAGCGGAGTTCGTCAACACAAAAGCCCTCGCAAATGCGATTGGCGAGGGCCATCTGCACAACTAAAGCTTACTTCAAGAAACCGAGCAGCATCTCGCGGACCATCTTCGAAGCGACGATCGGCGTCATCTCCGTCGGATCGTAGATCGGCGCCACTTCGACGAGGTCGAAGCCGACGACGTTAACGCCGGAGCGCGCGATCGCGTGAATCGCTTCGAGCAGCTCCTTCGAGGTGATGCCTCCCGCTTCGGTCGTGCCGGTACCCGGCGCCGCGGACGGATCGAGCACGTCGATGTCGATCGTGACGTAAACCGGACGGCCCTTCAGCGAAGGGAGCTCCTTCTTGAGCGGCTCGGCTACGTCGAACGGGTGGAAATGAATTCCCGATTCGAGCGCATACGTCCAATCTTCCTTGGAGCCGGAACGAATGCCGAATTGGTAGATGTTATGCGGCCCCATCAGCTCGGCAGCTTTGCGGATCGGCGTCGAGTGGGACAGCGGCTCGCCTTCGTACTCCTCGCGCAGGTCCGTATGCGCGTCGAAGTGAAGAATCGCGAGATCCGGATATTTCTTGTATACCTCTTGAATGACCGGCCAGCTGACGAGATGCTCGCCGCCGAGTCCGACCGGAACCTTGCCGTCGTCGAGTACGCCGCGCACGAACTCCGCGATAATGTCTAGACTTTTCGCCGCGTTCCCGAACGGAAGCAGCAGATCGCCCGCGTCGAAATATTTCACGTCATAAACGCTGCGATCGAGGTAAGGGCTGTACTCTTCGAGTCCGACCGACGCTTCGCGGATGCGGCCGGGGCCGAACCGGGAGCCCGGACGGAAGGATACGGTGTAGTCCATCGGCATGCCGTAGATAACGGCTTGGGAAACCGCGTAATCCTCGGTGCTGCAAATGAACACGTTGCCGGAATAAGCTTGATTAAGACGCATAGTATGGGCGATCTCCTTATTTCGTCAAGTCCTCGACGAACTTAGGCAGCGCGAATGCGGCCTTATGCAAGCGAGGGGAATAGTATTTGGTGTCGAGCTCAGGAATCGCGGACTCGTCGACCTGCAGCGGATCGTGTTTCTTGCTGCCAAGCGTGAACGTCCAGAGGCCGCTCGGATACGTCGGAATGTTCGCGCAGTAGACGCGGACGATCGGGAACACTTCCTTAACGTCGCGGTTCACGCTTTGGATCAGGTCCGCTTTGAACCAAGGGTTGTCCGTCTGGGCGACGAAGATGCCGTCTTCTTTAAGCGCGTCGTAGATGCCTTGATAGAACCCTTTGGTGAACAGGTTGACCGCGGGGCCGACCGGCTCGGTGGAATCGACCATAATGACGTCGTATGTAGCTTTGTGGTCGTGAATATGCATGTAGCCGTCGTTCACGATCACTTCGACGCGCGGATCTTCCAGCTTGCCCGCGATCGAAGGAAGGTATTGCTTCGAATATTCGATGACTTTGCCGTCGATCTCAACGAGAACGGCTTTCTTGACCTTCGGGTGCTTCAGCACCTCGCGGATTACCCCGCCGTCGCCGCCGCCTACGACCAGTACGTTCTCTGGATTCGGGTGCGTGAACAGCGCCGGATGCGCCACCATCTCATGATAGACGAATTCATCCTTGATCGTCGTCATGACCATGCCGTCGAGAACGAGCATGTTGCCGTACTCTTCCGTCTCGATCATCGCAAGCTCTTGGAAATCCGTCTTTTCGTGAACCATCGTGCGTTTGATTTTCATCGTAATACCGAAGTTCTCGGTTTGTTTTTCCGTATACCACAATTCCATGGAGGACATGAGATCCCTGCTTTCTACCGCGCGCGAAGCGGCCGCTGTATTGTACCAATCAACATGTATTATATAAAATCAAGACCAAAAAGCAACCCGAGCCCTCGGCGGCCTTAACGGACGGATAGTAACACCTCTCCTATTCCATACTATAGGGAGGTTTCCTGAAGTTGCCGAGAGGGGGAGTAATGCCTTGAAACCGTCCGACGATTCAGAGCAGCAGCCGCCTGAGCCGCGACCGGCGACGCTATGGACGAAATTGCGACGCAGGCTCGGTTGGATCACATTAGTCTCGATGCTGCTGCTTTCCGGCTGCGGCATGTATTTGCTGCGCTACGGCGCGCTCCCTGCCGGTTCGGTCATGCAGTCTACGCAGATCTTAGACTCGGAGGGCGTCATGCTGGCCTCAGTGCAGGGCGGCGTTAATCGCCATATCGTCAAGCTCGCCGATATCTCTCCTTGGCTCGTGAAAGCGACCGTCGCCATCGAGGATCGCCGCTTCTACGAGCACGCGGGCGTCGATCTTCACGGACTGGCACGCGCCGCATGGGTGGACATGCGCCATATGTCGAAGGAGCAAGGCGCCAGCACGTTAACGCAGCAGCTTGCCCGGAACTTATACTTGTCGCACGAAAGAACGTGGACGCGGAAGCTTAAGGAGGCGTGGTACGCCGCGCGCCTAGAGCAAACGTATTCGAAGGACGAGATTATCGAGCTCTATCTCAATCAAATCTATTACGGCCACGGAGCTTACGGAGCGGAAGCAGCCGCCAGGCTGTACTTCAACAAGCCGGCGAAGCAGCTTACGATCGCCGAGAGCGCGCTGTTAGCAGGCATCCCCAAAGGGCCTCGCTATTATTCGCCGCATCTGCATCCCGCCGATGCGAAAGCGCGGCGGCAGCAAGTACTCGAGGCGCTTGCGGCGACACGGCAGATTACGGCCCAGCAAGCGGAGAAGGCGAACGCCAAACCGCTCGGCGTCCGGCCGCTTCCGGAAGAACAGACGGGCGCCGCGCCGTACTTCGTCGATTACGTGAAGAAGGTCGCCGTGGACAAGCTCGGCATCGACGAACGCCTCATTAATGAGGGCGGCTTGCGAATCATGACGACGTTGGACGCGCGCGTACAGAAGCAAGCCGAGGATGCGGTCAAGCAAGGCTTGCCGGGCGGCGATTCCGAGCTTCAGGCGGCGCTGATCGCGATCGATCCTCGCAACGGCTATATTAAGGCGATGGTAGGCGGCCGTAATTACCGCAGGAATCAATATAATCGGGTGTTCGCTAGCAGCCGCCAGCCCGGCTCTTCCTTTAAGCCGATCATGTACGCGACCGCTCTCGACCGCGGCGCGATCACGGCGGCTACCCGATTCCGCAGCGAGCCGACGTTGTTCTATTACGACGATGACAGGCAAATTTACCGGCCGAGCAACTACAACAACCGTTACTTTAACGGCGAGATCAGCTTGCGCCAAGCGATTGCAGCCTCAGACAACATCTACGCGGTCAACACGATCATGCAGGTCGGCCCGAAGCAAGTCATCGAGACGGCGCGCAAGCTTGGGATTACATCGCCGCTGAATGCCATTCCGTCGTTAGCTCTCGGCACTTCGCCGGTCAGCCCGTTCGAGATGGCATCCGCTTATTCCGTCTTCGCCGCGCAAGGACGAAGGTCGGAGCCGCTCGCGATCACGCGTATCTTGGATTCCAAAGGGAGAACCCTCTACGAGGCGCATCCAACATCGACGCAAGTGTTGTCGCCAGCCGTCGCTTATGTCACGACGCATTTACTCGAGAGCGTGTTCGATCGGGGAGGCACGGCCCACCGGATATCGACGATCATCAAGCGTCCGGTCGCGGGCAAGACGGGCACGACGGATTCGGACGCTTGGTTCGTCGGTTACACGCCCGAGCTGACGACGGCCGTATGGGTCGGCTACGACCGGGGACGGCCGATCAAGTCCAGCGAAGCGCATCGCGCCGCGCCGATCTTCGCGCGGTTCACGGAGTCGGCGTTGGCGCGAACGCCGCCTACCCCGTTCGAGGTTCCGGAAGGCGTCGTCAACGTCACGTTCGACCCTGCGACGAACCTGCTTGCCGCGCCGGAATGTCCGGCGGAATGGGTGACGGAAGCATTCGTAGCCGGCACGGAGCCGACCGAGACGTGCGCGCTCCATCATGACGACACGAATGGCGAGCATGAAGGCGGTCATGGAGGCCGTTCCTGGTGGCGTAAACTGAGGAATTGGTGGTAGAATCACAACACGCTTGCGTGGCGCTGTAACGGTATGCGAGAACGTTGCAGGATCTCACCACACTTGCGTGGCGCTGTAACGGTATGCGAGAACGTTGCAGGATCACAACACGCTTGCCCGACGCTGTAACGGTATGCGAGAACGTTGCAGGACCACAACACGCTTGCCTGACGCTGCAACGGTATGCGAGAACGTTGCAGGATCACAACACGCTTGCGTGGCGCTGTAACGGTATGCGAGAACGTTGCAGGATCGCAACACGCTTGCCCGACGCTGTAACGGTATGCGAGAACGTTGCAGGATCACAACACGCTTGCCCGACGCTGTAACGGTATGCGAGAACGTTGTAGGATCGCA
>Ga0065721_10004939_pt1 | contig 20218 bp, 13 predicted proteins | sample Mesricmetagenome_FD_59108 | JGI IMG/M metagenome (GOLD analysis project Ga0065721, IMG submission 59108) | Mesophilic microbial community from rice straw/compost enrichment Sample: eDNA_1 v2 (version 2) | ecosystem: Engineered > Solid waste > Grass > Composting > Bioreactor | place: USA: Davis... | reverse complement strand
GAGTTGTAGCATTCAGAAAGGAGAGCGCCCCCCGCCAGACAATCGCTTCCGGCGTAGGGAACTGCTGAAGAGTGGGAATTTCATGAGTCGCAAACAGGTGCTTTGCGCCCTCTTTTTCGAGGCTCGTGCTAAGAAAATCATCCGACTCGTCAATCATCTCCGGCCCTCGAGGTTGACCTGTCACAGGCGGCCTGTCGCGAGGTGATCAATGGCCCTCGTCCGGCAGCTGCAGCCCCAGTCGTCGTTCAAACCGGGACTCAAGCATACCGTATTCTGAAGAGGTGTCAGCAGGAATTTCCTGCTTCCGGATTCTGATTTTGCCCGGATTCTGGTCCGGCTGGGGAGGCTGTTACGATCGCCTGACCATATGGCATTCACGCCCGGTCATTTAATTATGCAGCCTCCTCAACGAAGTCGACACTCGGATCAAACCCCTTGTTTTTTATAGCGTTAAGACGTTCCTTTTCTTTCTGGACTAACTGCTTTCTGGCGACTCGGTCCTGTCGCTCCAACCGACGCTGAGCCCGACGGAAGTGCCGTAACCAGGAGACGGGCAATTCGCTCGATGAACGACAATGCCTTCGGGCCAGATCCTGAAGTCGGGTCCATTCCGCCTCTCCGAGTGCCTCCAGAATCGGGTCTTCCAGAGAAACAAAGATACGATACGACCCGGGATCTCCCTGCCGGGCCGCACGACCAATTAACTGACGGTCAACCCGCGCGGACCGGTTCAACTCTGTACAGATGACATGCAGCCCGCCGGCAAGACGAACGGACTCGGCAATTTTAATATCCGTCCCTCTCCCTGCCATATTTGTAGCGACCGTGACGCGTCCCGGTTGTCCCGCCTGAGCAACGATCGAGGCTTCAATGTCATGATGCCGTGCGTGGAGCACTGCCGATTCAATTCCGTAGCTCTTTAAAGCACGTGCACACCTTTCGGAAGAGGCGACACTCGTGGTCCCCACCAGAACTGCCCGCCCCTGTTGAAGACAGAGTTGAACTTCCTCCGCGATCGCAGCGAACTTCGCATCGAGAGTTTGAAAGACCCGGCTGGGGAACTGCTTGCGCTGACACCGTCGATGAGTTGGAATGGAAATGACGGGCGTTCCGTATTCGCGGTGAAGTTCCCATCGGACGCCTGCAACCGTTCCGGTCATTCCACAAAGATAAGGATATCCCGCGAGGTAGTTTTGCAGCGTGACGCGAGCTGCAGTGCCGGTGGGCTCGCTGAATTCCACTCCTGCTTCGAGTTCGACAGCCTGCTGCAATCCATCCCGCCACTTTCGCCCATATAGGACTCGCCCCGTCCCTTCATCAACGATCTCCACTTTCCCGTCGATGATGAGGTAATCGCGATTCTCCATGAAACCATCTTTGGCCGTGAGTGACCGCTCCACCTGAAGCGATAAACGCTCCAGTGAATAGCACTTCAATGACTCAGGGCGAACCGCAAAGGCAACCTTTCGATATCCCTGCTTGGTCAGGCGTGCATAACGCCTCTGCCGATCGAATTGATAATCCACATCGCGGATCAGTCGGTGAGCGATCCGATGGCACCAGTGAAAAAATGAGGACTCCTCATCAGTGAAGGGCTGTGGAAGGGCAATAATCAGGGGAGTTCGAGCCTGATCGATCAGAAGGCTATCCGCTTCGTCGATGAGGGCAAAATACCGCTCACGCTGGACCAGTCCCCAGAGAGGCCCTGCCCCCGAAATTGGCTTTCCGATCGGGATCGATGCCGGAAACGACTTCCGAATCAGTTGATCCTTCAGATAGTCAAAGCCGAATTCCTTCTCCGTCCCGTAAGTGATGTCGCAGGCGTATCGGGATGCCCGTTCAGGTCGTTCGACATTGTTGGTCAGGGCACCAACCGTCAGCCCTAATCTCCTGAGAAGAGGCAACGCCAGCTCCGCATCCCGCGCAGCGAGGTAGTCATTCGCTGTAATGATGTGACATCCGTGCCCGGTCATTCCCCGGAGAACCGCAGGAAACAGAGCGGTCAGAGTCTTGCCTTCGCCGGTCTGCATTTCGGCGATATCACCCTGCAGCATCGCCAGCCCGCCCATAATCTGGACTGGGTAAGGCTCATAACCACAAGTCTGGCGAACGAGTGCCGCAGTCAGTGCGAACACCGGCGTGGTTAAATCGAGTGGGCGATGAGTCGAACGAACCTTCCATCGCAGCTCGCAGGCAAGTCGACGCAGGGAGTCTTCCGATTCATCAGACAGTTTCCGTGCTTGTTTCAGAATCCGCTCTGCCCATGCCCGCGTTAGTTGGCGTCGACAGGCAACCGCAAGGGGGAAACTGCGCTGAATCTGCGTCATCCATCGTCCGAGATGTGACATTCCATCCCTTTCGCGTCAAGAGTGTCACAATGTCGGAAACAACTCGTAAAACGACCGGATCAGCCATTGCCCGACATTCTCAGCAGGTCGCTGAAACCGCGCACTTCCGCGCAGCCCGAGACTCAACGGCAGGTCGCACTCGGTCAATGAAATGACGACCTGATACATCTTGTCTGCGGCGACCTCCCCCTGGGGGGAGTCCTGAGAAAGCAGGCTCCCTCCAAATCGAGAGCTGAGTTGAGGCGGAATCACAGCTCCCCCTGCAGGAGAAATTCGCTCGATCGTTCCCTGAACCCGCTGGCCCGGAAATCCGTCCAGAGCAACTTCGACCACCTGTTGTGGACTCAGATGTAGAGACTCCTCCTCCTTCACCCATGCCACAGTCTGCCATCCATCTGTCGGAGCGATACTGCAAACCGGAGTCCGTCGTTCCAGTCCCGCCCCCAGATTCTGCTCATGAAGCAAAGGAGCTGGCTGACCGGTGAAACGCTGCGCATCAACCTGCACCCCCAAATCCTCTCCCTGAGCCGAGAGAATTCGCCCGGCACAGGGAGCCTTTACAGTCAAACGCTCCAGACGGTCCAGTGCCTCCAGAATCTGCAATCGTGCCGTTTCCAGACTTTGGCGGGCCAGTTGAGCCAGGTCCGGGTCTGAAGTTGCCTGAGCCAGTTGCAGGTCAACGTTCGACTGCCGATAGACTCGCTCCGATTCAACCAGTTGGTCGCGAAGCACCGGATCATCGAGGACGAGCAATGGAGTCCCTGCTTCAACAACATCTCCCACAGATGCACGTAGTTCGACAAGAACTCCGGGAGAATCGACATACACATGCTGAACCTGATGCGGCTCAACCACAACCGGCGCCTGAAAACGATTGGGGACGGGACAGTTCCAGATCCCCCAAATCCCCAACCCGAAGGCGGACCAAACAGCCGCACTTCGGGCCATCTTCATTCCATTCCATCCGGGCGATTTCATGATCTGCTGTCCCATGCTGATGAATGAAGAAACGGCTGCCACTCCACTGATTCCAACATAAATCCAGCTGAGAAACTGCAACCCCGCTGGTTTGAAGAGATGATGCAGAAACAGTCCGATCGCAATCACAATGGACCACTTGTACGCTGACGAGCAGACTCCATACAGCAGCAGCCAGCCACGGTGGAGATGCCCCACGCTGGACTGCTTCGGTACCGGAATCCCGAACATGAGCCATCGGATTGACTCCTGTATGGCTCGCTGGGCTTGCTGCTGAAGGTTCGGAACTTCGATCAGGTCACACAGGACGTAGTAACCGTCGTACTTCATCAGCGGGTTGGAATTGAAAAGCAGGGTCGAAATCGACGTCACAACACACATTTGAAGACACAGGTCATGGATCAGTCCGGGGGCAGAAAACCACCAGATCGCCAGACAGACCGCAGCGACAATCATCTCAATCCAGATCCCTGCCAGAGCAATCAGAATCCGGCTCCTTTTGCTTTCCAGCATCCATGCATCGGTGACGTCGCAATACAGACAGGGGCTGAACAACAGAAAAGCGACTCCAATCCCATGACAGCGTCCCCCCTGAAGGAGACACGCCAGTCCATGCCCTAACTCATGAATCACCTTGGCTGCTCCAATCGCCAGCCACAACGTCAGGATGTCCCGTTGCGTCAGCAGCGATTCCAGCTGAGGCAGTCTTCGTTCCAGCTCATCAAGCCGGGACAAAAGAAGGAAGCCGGCGACGAGCAGAGCCGCTCCTGTCAGCACGACTCCTATCCGGGAAAAAGCCATTTTCGCTGCCGGAAGCAGAAGCTTCAGGACCGGTTCCGCATGCCATCCGGGGAGTCGAAAGAAAAACAGGTGCTGAAAGACCAGTTTGCTCCATTGAAACAGAGACTTCTGATTTTGCCGCAGATCGTGGAGCGAGCCTGCCAGCTGCCTGTTCCACAGAAGGTTCCTGTCACTCAGCTCCAGAATCATCTTCTGGACCCGGTCGAGATCGATTTCCTCCCCCGGATTTTCGCGTTGAAGCGTTTGGACAATGTCCCGTAACGGCCTCTCCCCGTCGAGCAGCTTCAGAAGACGAAACTGAATTGGACTGATTCGGTAGTAATCCAGCGAAACCGGATCTTTCACCACAACACAGTCAACCCCCCCGTAAACGGCCTCCTGCACCTGCAGGTCAGGCCGTCCCAGCAGTGGGACCGGTCGGTGTGAAGAGGGGACTGTCACAGCAAGGCTCGCAAAGATAGCCAACCGCCGCTACGAACTAATTCGTGAGATGGGCGTTGAGCAGCATCTATAGGCAAAGCCTGAAGTTGAGTAAATATCAACTCAATCCCAGCAAGAACAGCCCCAACCAGATCTCCGCCATCTCCGATGTCGGGAATACAGAGCCACCGACCAGATCCGTCACTCGGCAAATGATTCCTTGACCGGGAGGATCAACGTCATCTTGGTTCCGCGGCCGGGGGTACTGTCACACTCAATGCCCCCTCCATGCACTTCCATGATCTTTCGGACCGTTGGAAGCCCCAGACCATTCCCCGATGGCTTGGTGGAATAGAAGAGTTGAAAAATTTTTTCCATGACAGGGGCGGGAATCCCGCATCCATTATCGATGATCTCGATGCGGACCTGCGTCCCGGCCTGATACGCCTGAATTTCGATCAGCCCCCCATTCGGCATCGCCTGTTGGGAATTCCGAACCAGGTTACTCAGGACCTGTCGCATCATGCGGGTGTCCAGCTGAACAACCGGGAGATTTCCAGCAACGTGGAGTCGAATATCGATCCCATGTCGTTCTGCTTCTGGCCGATAGAACTCGAGGAACTTGCGGATGAAATCCCCAACGTCGCATGGCTCCAGAGTCAATTCTCCAGCACGGGCAAACTGAAGGAATGCCTCCAGAATGCAGTCCAGGTGTTCGCACTCCTTTTGAATGGTGCTGAGCTTCCTCTGCATCCGCTGGGCAACTGGCCCCTGCATCCCCGCGAGATCTTCCATCAGGAGGTCAAGGTTCAGGCTGATAGTGGAAAGAGGGTTTCGAATCTCATGGGCCAATCCCCCTGCCAGCGCGGCAATTTCACGGTACTGACGTTCCAGATACGGGCGTTCGTCAGCTGCCGGGACATTGTTGCTCACGATGGTTTCCGTCACATTTGGGCTCATCTGATTCACTTGTCTGAACGTGGCAGAACGTCCGATGTCTGTCGACACTTCTGTCGGTTTCAGACCGGATATTTCAACACAAAACGGCACCCACAGGAACAAAAAAACCGGGATGTTGATCCCGGTTTTCGTCTCCCATCAGAGAGTGATCACTCTTCGTCGTCGTCCAGATCGTCGTCATCATCGTCGACGTCATCCGTTACTCCCGCCTGGTCGGCCAGAAGCACCTTGCGGGAGAGCTTCACGCGGTTCTGATCATCAACCGCAATCACTTTCACCTGAATGACATCGCCCACCTTGACCACTTCGGCGACCGACTTCACATACCCATCAGACAGCTCGCTGATGTGCAGGAGTCCATCCTTTCCGGGGGCAATCTCGACGAATGCTCCAAAGTCCTTGATCGAGTTCACTTTTCCAGTGTAAACGCGACCCACCTTGATTTCTTCGGTCAGGGCTTCGATACGAGCGAGTGCCAGCGAGCAGGCATCCTTGCTCGGACCGGCAATGGTCACAGTACCATCATCCGTGATATCGACCTGCGTCCCGGACTCTTCCTGAATCGCCCGGATCATCTTGCCGCTTGGGCCAATGACCAGACCAATCTTCTCCGGATGAATCTTCGTTGACACGATCCGGGGAGCCATTGCCGGCAGCTCCGCACGAGGACGGCGAATCGTCGTCAGCATGATCCGCAGCAATTCCCGACGGGCGACACGGGCCTGTTCGAGGGTCTTGCGGATAATCTCTTCGTTGATTCCGTCGATCTTCAGGTCCAGCTGAATTCCGGTAATTCCCTTTTGAGACCCAGCGACCTTGAAGTCCATATCACCGAAGTGATCTTCATCCCCCATAATGTCGGTCAGGGTCACATACTGATTTCCTTCTTTGACCAGTCCGATTGAGATCCCGGCCACAGGCTGGGTGATGGGAACCCCGGCCGCCATCAATGACAGTGTGGCACTGCACACAGATGCCATCGAACTACTTCCGTTCGACTCGAGAATATCCGAGATGACCCGAACGGTGTACGGGAAGTCTTCCGACTTGGGCATCACCGGCTCAACGGAACGCTGCGCCAAGGCTCCATGGCCAATTTCGCGACGCCCCGGTCCCCGAATCGGCCGAACCTCACCGACGGAGAACGAGGGGAAGTTGTAATGAAGGTAGAACTGCTCAGTCGTCTCTTCGATCAGACTGTCAACTTTCTGGGCATCCCGAACACTTCCCAGCACCACAGTCGCCAGCGACTGCGTTTCTCCACGGGTAAACAGGGCCGATCCATGCACTCGAGGGATGACATCCACCTGACATTCGACATGACGCAGTTCTGTCAGTCCACGCCCATCGAGCCGCTTTCCAGCCAATGTCAGCTCACGGCAGATCTGGTTCTCGACCTCGTGGAACGCAGCCTTGAGATCAGCTCGGCTCCGGCCATCGTCAGTGACTTCAATGCCGTTAGGGAAATACTTCTCGAGCAGCTCATCCCGAATGGCAGCTGTATTCGAGGAACGCTCGGCCTTTTTCGGACTCTGCTTGGCCGAACGAATCCTGTCTCCGGCTTCCTCGCGAACAATTTTCAGGAACGGATTTTCTGGAGGCGGAACGAAATTGACCGGCTCCTTGTTGATCTTCTTCATCAGCTCCTGCTGAAGCTCGCAGATCTGGACAATCGCCCGATGACCGAACATCAGGGCGTCGGCCATCTGGTCTTCCGGAATCTGGTTTCCGAAGCCTTCGATCATCAGAATCGACTCGCGGCTTCCAGCAACCACCAGATCCAGGTCACTCTCTTTCACCTGAGCGACAGTTGGCATCAGAATGAACTTGCCATCGATCAACCCGACGCGAACCGCTCCGATGGGTCCCTGAAAGGGAACGGGGGCAACGCAGAGTGCCGCACTGGCAGCAATGATCGAAAGGACATCCGGATCGTTCTCTCCATCGAAGGACATGACATTCGCCATGACCTGAACTTCATCGAAGTACCCCTCCGGAAACAGCGGACGGATTGGACGATCGGTCAGCCGGGATGTCAGGGTTTCGCGCTGAGTCGGACGTCCTTCGCGTTTGAGGAAACCGCCGGGGAATTTTCCTGCAGCGGCAAAGCGTTCACGATAATCGCAGGTAAGAGGGAAGAAATCTGTTCCGGGACGAGAAGGTCCGATTTGAGCAGCGGTGAAGACGGTTGTTTCACCATATTGAAGAAGAACAGCACCACTGGCCTGTTTCGCCAGTTCGCCGGTGCTGATGGTAAGAGTGCGACCGGCAATTTCACGAGAGACTTGAATTTTCACTGAATAATCCTACTGACAACAACGACAACTGGCTTGAATGACAACTGCACGACAACCGACGACCGACATGCCGACACCACAGCGGGAATAGGAAGCCACGACCCCGATCCCTAAAGACTTTGATCCCAGGAGCTGAGAGAGACACGAAAACTGCCGAGAACAGGCATGGGAAAACCTCTCCCAGCTGCTCCCGAGACGGGGGAAAAACGAACGAGCGCAGGCTGAACAGAACAGACTTTCCACGGTTCGGAATTCAACCTCACAACCGACCGCGAAAAAGAATGGCAGGCGAATGAATCAGCGGGACTCACTGGTGAGCGAGACACTCCGGTAGAGTTCATCCCGCGGTCACCGCCACAGGCAGGTGCCGACAGAAGGGCCACGGAAGCATTTGACCGCATCTTCTGGTCCACCCGAGCCCTCCTGAAAAGGAACCTGCCGTCTGTCCGCCCTACATCTCCTGAAAAACGGGTCCACCCAATTACTTACGAATCCCAAGACGGGTGATCAGATCGAGATAACGGGGAGCATCTTCGCTCTTCACGTAGTCCAGCAAACGACGGCGACGGCTCACCATCATCAGAAGCCCACGACGGCCGGCATGATCCTTGGTGTGGTTTCGCAGGTGCTCAGTCAGAGTATTAATCCGCTCGGTCAGCACAGCAATCTGGACGTCCGGAGATCCAGTATCTTCGCTGGATCGCTGGAAGTCATTAATCAATTTCGTCTTACGCTCTTTTGAGACAGGCATTTCTGGCTCCATCAACCGGCCTACCGCACCAAGGGACGGCCTTCAATCTGTTTACTGAATGGAATTTCAAACGGAGCAATCTAATCACAATGCAGCTCTGATTCAACGCTTGCCGGCTATCGATTGTCTGACGAAACCGAAACTTTCCGTTTCGAGGCGGATTTTGCAAAAGCAGAGACGAACATTTGCTCTACAAGTCAGGTATTTCCAAAGCAAGGACTTTGAAGAGAGGCGATTCCTGCTCCCCAATCCCAGATCGGTCTCTGCGTCAGGATAGGGAAGGGGATCGCAGTAGCCGGACCAGCCGACTCCAAACGACACCCTAACAAAACACAACCCTTTTCAAAACAACTACATAGGACCATTCCAAGAGCACAAATCACTCATCACGACGGGCAAGTCACAAGGATGGCTCCGCGAATGCCAGGACACAGATCAAAATTGATTTGAATCTGACAAATCTTGACTTTACAATGAGTTACAATTTTTTCAGATGACAGACTGATCACCGAATACGATTTCGAGACGCTGTGACAGGTGGATCTCCATGCGGGAGATGGGCCCTCAAGTTCAAAGACTCAATTTTAACCTGTTAGGGCTTTAACCTGTTCGGGTTTGAAGGTGGCGTTGTGGTATCCTGAAATCAGCCGGTCAAGTTGTCTCAGCCTCTTGACCTGACAGTTCCCCAATTTCTAATTCCGATGAACAGCGCTGCATTTCGATTCAAGGAGCGTTACATGACGGGTTTCAAAAAGGATCTGCCCGCATGGGGGATCAGCCTGTTGATTAACCTGTCCGTGCTTGCCTCGCTGCATTTTGTAGTGATGCGTCAGCATGTTGCTCAGGAACTCGACACAATTGTCAGCGACCTGACAGACATCTCAGAGAACGACCAGTTCAATTTCTCCGATCGAACCGATATGGAGGAAGTGGTCACTAGCCAGGGGGGCGGGACAGGGAGTGGCACCGGCACCGGAATGGGAGTCGGTGCTCCTACGATGGCCGCCACCGCCCCGGGACGCGATGCGCCGCTTCAGGAGAAACTTGAAGGGATCATGAATCCCGACATCGCGGTCCTCAGCGAAGGCTCGCTTCCCCGTCTTGAAGGAAATGTGACATCAACCGTCTCGATTCGGGGGGGAGCCGACAGTGCTCCCGGCGGGGTTTCCGGAGCCATGGACCGGGCTGCGTTCGAAATCCAGCAGTCCTTGAAGCAGCGGCGCACGCTTGTCTTCTGGCTGATGGATGCTTCCGGCTCTGTGGAAAAACGGCGGGAAGCCATCGCCGATCGCTTTGACAACATCTACAGACAACTCGGCGAAGCCGGAACGACAGAGGGACTGTATTCCGTCGTCGTGAGCTACCAGGAAAAAGCCCAGCTGCTGACACCCGAACCGCTTCAGGACACAAGGAAGCTGAGCGAAATTGTTCGCACAAAAATTCAGTGGGATAAATCGACCGGGAAGGAAAACGTCTTCGGAGCGCTCCGCCTGACTCTCGAAAAATTCAGGACCTACGATCGATCCGGCGGACCGTGGAATCGCCTGGTGTTTATCGTCACCGATGAGAAAGGGGACGACGCCGAACAGCACCTCGAAGATGTCATTACATTAGCCAAACGGACCCAGACCAAGGTCTATACGATCGGGAACGCCGCCGTCTTTGGTCTGGAAAAAGGGTACGTTGAATACAAACACGAAGATGGCTTCGTCGAGCTGGTTGCTGTGGATCAGGGTCCAGAAACGGCCTTTCCTGATGGCGTCCAGTTGCCATTCATTGGAAGCCAGTCCGACTGGCGTCTGAACCAGATGTCGTCCAGCTACGGCCCCTATGCTCTTTCCCGCTTGTGTGCCGAAACGGGAGGACTTTACCTCATTACAGAAGAGAGCAGGGGGTATGCGTTCGACCGTTCGATTATGCGCCGCTACACCCCTGATTATCGCCCGATCCGGGTGCAGGAAGCCGAAATCTCTCGAAACGCGGCCAAGACAGCGCTAGTCAACGTCGCCCGCATGTCCTACGTCGATTCACTTCCAACCCCCACTCTCGAATTCAGGGGATACAACGACAATATCCTGCGTCAGGACTTGACCGAGGCTCAAAAGCCCGTGGCGGAGATCGATGTCCCACTCCGTCGGATGTACGAGACACTCAAAATGGGTGAATCTGCTCGCGACAAGCTCAAGGAAGATCGCTGGCGAGCAGCATATGACCTGGCAATGGGACGAATTTTGGCCATGAGGGTGCGATTTGCGGGGTATAATCTCATGCTGGCAAACATGAAGGTTTCCCCGAAGGCGTTTACGACCGAATCAGGAAACATGTGGCGTCTTGTCCCTTCCGACAAGATCGAGAGCGGCGTCGAAATGCGGAAGGCGGCAGAAATGGCGAAGGTTTACCTGCGGCGGGTGATTGATGAACACCCCGGTACGCCGTGGGCCATGCTGGCAGAGAAGGAGTTGACAACAGAAATGGGATGGTCCTGGCAGGAATTCAGCAGACCAATCCCCGGGAGTAATCAGCTGAGGGCTCCTCAGGAAGAAGTGGCCCGACTGCTCCTCGCGGATGAACAACAGCGCAGGGAGATGAATCGCAATCGGCCATCAGGCCCCCAACGTGAAACACCGAAGCTGTAATCGCCTCCACATCGAGAGCCCCGGTCTTCTCGAGGCCGGTTGACTTCGGCGTCCAAAGTTGGGTTCAACGCGAACAGTGGAGCCCGACCATGCGAAACATGTGGAAATTCATTGGCATCGAGGGGGGCTCATCGCTCGCCATCTCGGTGATCATCCACGCCGTCGGTCTTGCTGCACTCGCCTTCTACAAATTCTCCATCGATCACACGACCGATCAGGTTGCTGTCGAAACGATTCTCGCCGACGAAGAACGATCCCATCAGGAATTCTCACAGGATCTGAGCCTCGATACCCGGGCTTCCACCAGCCTCACCACTCAGGCGGGAGGCGTCGTTTCCGATGCCATTGGTGTCGGAGGAGGGGGCTCTGGATTTGGGGGAGGAGGCCTGGTTGCCTCCAGTCAGGCGAAAATTGGAACATCCGAGGTCATGAAGGGACCTGCTCTCAGTGTCGCGACAATTGGCGACCTCTCCATTCCCGGAACGGGAGAAATGGGTCTCGACTTCGGGGAAGGAGTCGTGAAAGGAGCCACTGGGGCACGGGTTCAAGGCTATGGAACCGCCATGGGCCGCCTCTCCCAGGAACTGTTTCGCATGATGCGAAAGGATCCAGTGACCGTGGTCTGGCTCTTCGATGCATCGATCAGTCTGAGGGATGACCGAAAGGAGATCTCGGAGAACTTCAACAAGATCTACGAAGAGTTGAGGCTCGCTCAGGCAGAAGCTCAGGCCGCCAACATCAAGTATTCTCCGCTGGAATCGATGATTTGCAGCTACGGAGAGTCACTGAAAAAATTGCTGCCCGCTCCCACTTCCGACATTACTGCCATTCAGAAAGCAATCAGTTCGGTCACTGATGACGAATCCGGAAAGGAAAACACCTTTCAGGCCATCATCAAGGCGCTCGATGAGTTTGGGCAGAAGAATCCCCGTGATCGACGGAAGCTGGCGATCATCGTCGTGACAGACGAGTCGGGCGATGACGATGAACTTGTCGAGGATGCGATTGCAAAAGCGGTGAAAGCTCGCGCTCCCGTTTATTTCATGGGACGGGAAGCGGTTTTCGGCTATCCCACTGCGAATGTCCAATGGAAAGATCCCGAAACGGGACTGACGTTCTGGCCGAGTGTCAAACGTGGCCCGGAAACCGAATTTCCCGAGTGCCTTCAGTATGACGGTCTGGGGGGACGGCGCGATAACAGCTCCAGTGGTTTCGGCCCGTATGCTCAGGTTCGCCTTGCAAAGGAATCGGGTGGAATCTTTTTCCTGCTTAGTGGAGAAGAGAAAGAACTCTCCGGAAGCGATGCCAGAGGAAATCGAAAGTTCGATGACCTTCCCATGAAGGAATACGAACCCCAGCTCCTGTCGCGGCGAGAATATGAAGCAGAGCGAAACAAAAGCGAATTCCGCAAGACGATCTGGCAAGTCATCGTTGCCATCAATCCGAACCTGGATCAGGAACTCCGGCTCCAGCGGGAAAACTTTTCAATGGACCCCGCCACCTTTAGTCGTCAAAAACAGACCAATTTCAGCCGTTGCCTGCGCTCCCTGAGCAAGCTCAACGAAGGGATCCGTCTGCTGGAAAAAATTGAACCGCTTCGGGAAGCCGAGTCGCAGCCGCGCTGGCGTGCCGCATATGACCTGCTCTACGCTCAGCTCCTCTGTTACCGCGTGCGGCAGTTCCAGTATCTCCTCGCGCTGAATCACCACGAACGGGAAAAGCCGCTCCCCAAGAATCCAAAGTCGAATGAATGGGTATTGCGTCACGTTCAGGAACTCCTCGCCCCCACTCCGGAGGAGGTCCGGGCATCGAAAGTCGACATGAAGGAACTCGAAGCCCAGAAGAAGAAGGCAATCGAGATGTACAACCGGGTCATTGCAGAACACCCGAATACCCCATGGGCTCGTCGTGCCGCTTTTGACCTGAGGAATGGTTTCAGTTATCGGCTTGTTGATCGCTTCTGGGATCCGCGATATTACGATGGTTCTGTAAAGGTGAACGTTCCGAAGTTTTAATCGTCCGACTCTGGTCATTTGTCCCCATCGTTCAGGCGCTCCTGACTTACCCACCACAGACATTGGCACCGCTGATATTGGCCCTGAATCGAACTTCGCACCGGAATGTCCCTTAGACTTCAACTGCCGGTTGAGACACTCAGCCAACAGATACGAGCCGCCTGTATTCTGGAATGCACTGCCCCCAAACCGGGTAATGTCTTCCCCGGACGCAATTTCACGGACGTCACCGATTGTGACTTTCGACGCAGTGCTGACGCCATTGCCCCGATTCTCGCTGATGCAGCCTCCCTGGGAGTTGGCCGGGCAATCCGGGATGCCGTCGTAGCCACACGGCAGGCAGTTGGGAGCAATACAAATCTTGGAATGATCTTGTTGCTGGCTCCGCTGGCTGCTGTCCCCCCACACTTTCCCTGCAGCGATGGGATTGAGAAAGTCTTGGATGGAATCGACATTCCGCAGACCGCATTGATCTTTGAAGCGATTCGTCTAGCGCAGCCGGGAGGACTTGGGAAAGCAGACTCAAATGATGTCGCGACCACTCCCGATGCCCCCATCATCGACGTGATGGCACTGGCCCCTCATGATCGCATTGCATGGCAATATACCCATCGGTTTGACGATGTCCTTGGCTGGGGGCGACATCGTTTTCTGAATGCCCTTCAGCATGGCCTCTCCTGGAGCGATGCTCTGGTGCGAGTTCATGTCGAATTCATCGCACGTCAGTCCGATTCGCTCATTCTTCGCAAACTCGGAGAGAGACTCGCAGCAGAGGCCCAACATCGAGCCAGTAAACTGCTTTCGCTCTGGGATGAAAAATCCCCTCCCCCCAGCGAGATCCGGGAATTCGATGCATGGCTGAGAGAGGATGGAAATCGCCGTAATCCCGGAACAACTGCCGACCTGCTGGCTGCAATGCTGTTCGCCCTGATTCGGGATGGACTCTGGCACCCCCCGGAGGAGATCTCCATTAGCCCCAATCCTGCCATGCCGGCTTCGTTCTAATGCAACTACTTCCACAAGGAGAGTCGTCGATCCGTCCAGTCACATCTGAGGACGATTGCTCTTCATTGAGTATTCATCGCACAATACCCCTTCAGCGTTCTTCGTCCTGAACCTCCGCTGCATCTAACACACCTGAACTTTCCATGCCCCAGCGAACGTTTACTGTCGATGTCACCAAGGATCACCTTGTCTTTTCAGCAGGCCACTTCATCACCATCGGCGACTTCTGTGAACGGATTCACGGTCATAACTTCCGGGTCGCCGCACAGGTTGAAGGAGTTCTGGATGAAAATGGCTTCGTGTTCGACTTCATCGCCTTGCGCGACACCCTGCAGAAGCATTGCGATGCACTGGATCACCGAATGCTGCTCCCTACACGACACCCGCGTATCCTTCTGGCCGTTGCGGATGATGAAGTGGAGGTTCGCTACGAAGAGCGCCGCTGGGTCTTTCCCAAAGAGGAATGCGCTCTCCTTCCGATTGAGCAGACAACTGTAGAGCTGCTCGCTCAATGGCTCGGGGAGCAACTTCTCAAACATCTCGAGACGGACAATCTCACAGCACTCACCGTCAAGGTAGAAGAGAACTTCGGTCAGTGGGCCGGATGCCGATTCGATCTTACTGTGAACCGAAACGGACGGAACTGACCCACGACACATGGGGCGAAGAACTAGGGGCTACGTTGTATGCATTGGGGAGCGACCCCACCTTTGGTGACTGCTCGAGGCAATTCCGGTGTCGCTCGCGATGCAACGAGGAATTCACCCCTCTGAGATCGCATTCCATCAACGAAATTGATAGCATTGATATTCAGAATAAAACAACTTCGCGCGTTCGCGTCCCCGTTTTCATCGAGACTGGTCCCTGACATGCGGCAGCAATCCAAAATGGATCTTCCGCCCGATGGTGACACAACTTCATGAGCGACAGTATGTTAAAAAACACTCTGACCCGATGGGCGTTCTGGTCCATCCTGACTGTACTTCCCGTTGCTGGAGCAACATCCATTTCTTTCGCGACAGAAATCGTCGCACACAGAGGGGCCTCATATGATGCTCCAGAAAACACGCTGGCATCAGTCAACCTGGCTTGGGAACAAAAGGCCGATGCGGTCGAAATTGATGTCTATCTGACCAAAGATGGCAAAATTGTGCTGATGCACGACAGGACCCCCAAACGCTATGGGGGACCGGACACCCCGGTCGAGAGTATGACTTGGGACGAATTGAAAGGGCTGGATGTCGGGGCATGGAAGGACCCGAAGTTCAAAGGGATCACCCCCCCGCTCCTGGAAGATGTCGTGAAAAACATTCCCGACGGGAAGCGGCTGTTTATCGAGATCAAGAGCGGACCGGAAATCGTCCCGGAACTGAAGCGTGTCCTGAAAGCGGCGAATCGTCCTGCCGCGCAGACGGCCGTCATCAGCTTCAATCAGCAAGTCATTGAGCGAACCGTTAAAGAGATCCCGGAAATTCAGGCATACTGGGTTCTCTCAATGGAAGACAAGAACAAAAATCTGGTGGACGTAAACTGGGTGATCTCCACAGCGAAGAAGATCAAGACCCATGGAGTCGATATCGGCGGAAAGACCGCCAGGATCACTCCTGAATTCGTCAAGGCAATCCACGATGAGGGGATTCCCGTCTACGTCTGGACCGTCAATGATCCCGCCGAAGCGGAACGAATCGCAGCGATGGGCGTTCTGGGAATTACCACAGATCGACCAGGACTTCTTCGGGAACATGGGATCGGGAACTACACCTCCGCCAATATTCACATCCCCTCTCAGTCTTCAGCAAAGTAACAGCGTCTCTTTCCCGACCGCTGTCACCTGATCAACTTTCAGGAGAAGAGGGGAGTGCAGGGGGGAGCATTCTCCCAGCGGAGGTCATCTGCTCCGAAACGTTGATCACATCACAATCTTGTATTTCAATCAGCCACGCCGCAGTTTCTACGGCGTGGCTGATTTTTTTCGGGAGAATTTGGCTTCATTCTCAAGGAACCTGCAAGTTTCCCTCTCCAGACGGATTCGTTCCGCTAGGATGGAGCCAAAGACACTCTCTACTGGACACCACTCACGAAAACGGATCACGATCGGAAGGGATCTCATGAGCCACTCTTCATCTCCCGGACAATCACGGAATCGATTGGCTCACGAGTCGAGTCCTTACCTGCTGCAACATGCGAGCAACCCAGTCGACTGGTTTCCCTGGAACGAGGAGGCCTTTGACAAGGCGCGTCGGGAAGACAAACCCATCTTCCTCTCCATCGGTTACAGTGCCTGTCACTGGTGCCACGTCATGGAACGGGAGAGCTTTGAAAACGAAGAGATCGCGGAGATCCTCAATCAGAATTTCGTCTCGATCAAGGTCGACCGCGAGGAACGTCCCGATCTGGATCAGATCTATATGTCAGCCGTGCAACTCATCACCCGTAGGGGCGGCTGGCCGATGTCTGTCTTTATGACTCCTGATGGTCACCCTTTCTACGGGGGAACCTATTGGCCGCCTGTTTCCCGTATGGGGATGCCGGGGTTCAAGGACATTTTGCTGAAGTTGACGGACTACTGGAAGCACAAGCGGGACGAAGTCGAATCGAGTGCACAGCAACTCTCCGTCGCGATTCAGGACCTGGCAGCCCCGATTTTCGAAAACGTCCCACTCAGCGAAGAGACATTGCAGAAAGCGATGATGGAACTCATCGGTTCCGCCGACCGGAAGAACGGAGGATTCGGAGTAGCTCCCAAGTTTCCTCACCCGATGGATCTGCGGGTCCTCATGCGGGCCTGGCAACGGTTTGAGTCCCGCGAAGCGAAGACTGCACTGGAAACTGCCCGATTCACCCTGACCAAAATGGCTCAGGGAGGGATTTACGATCAACTCGGCGGCGGCTTTCACCGGTACTCCACGGATGCTTACTGGCTGGTCCCGCATTTTGAAAAGATGCTGTACGACAATGCATTGCTGGTCCCTGCCTATCTGGAGATGTTTCAGATCACACGAGAACCCCTCTTCGCACGTGTAGCACGGGAGACGCTGGACTACGTTCTTCGGGAAATGACCTCACCCGAGGGGGGCTTCTACAGCACTCAGGATGCAGACAGTGAAGGGGTGGAAGGGAAGTTTTTCGTCTGGAGCGAAGCGGAAATTGTCGGCGTCCTTGGACGAGACGACGCAGAAATTTTCAATGCCGTCTACGATGTCTCCGCTCGCGGGAACTGGGAAGGACACAACATCCTCAACGTCCCACGATCCATTCCAGAAATGGCAGAACACCTTGCCATTCCACTCCCGGAACTGGAAGCCACACTCCACCGCTGCCGCGAGAAACTGCTGTCAGCACGATCGCGACGAATCCATCCCGGCAGAGATGAAAAAATCCTATGCAGCTGGAATGGGATGATGATTTCAGCATTGGCAATGGCGGCCGGCGTCCTGGATGAGCCCCGTTATTGCGCGGCAGCAGAAAAGGCCGTCCAATTTCTGTTGACCCGCCTGAGAGACGATGCTGGACGACTGCGGCACTCCTTTCAGGGAGGAGAGGCACGGTTTCAGGCCTATCTGGATGACTATGCTTGCCTGATNGATGGACTCGTCGAGCTGTTTCAGGTCACAGGAGTNGAATCCCATCTGGAATCCGCACTGGAACTGACTCAGCAGGCATTCGANCATTTTCGGGATGACGGTGGCGGATTTTTCTATACAGCGAACGANCACGAACANCTCATCGCTCGAATCAAGGACTCTCAGGATAATGCCACACCGTCTGGAAACGGGATGATGGCGACAGCACTAGCAAAGCTGGCCCGAATGACCGGCCGTCGCGATCTGGAAGAGGAAGCGATCATGACGCTGGCCTCACTCTCAGCCCTGATGTCGGAACATCCCCGGGCAGCCGGGCAATCGCTGCTGGCACTCGACTTCATGTTAGGACCGGGATGCGAACTGGTTTACATCGACCAGAATGATGAAGAATCGCATCAGATTAAAAATGAAGTCTGGAAGCCTTTCCTTCCCAGAAAGGTTGTGATCCCATCCCGGACAGGTCATCCCATCCCAGAGGCGCTGAAGGAACTTATGCAGGGGAAAACAGAATCGCAGCGTGTGCGACTTTATATCTGCCAGCAAGGGCATTGCGAACATCCGGCAGAATCTGCTTCGGAAGCGACAGAACGACTGGCGCTTCTGGCTCAGGAAGTTGACTGAATTCTTCGATATTCAGTGAAACCCTGCAATTTTCTTACAGCTGAAGGGATGTTTTCTGAATAGCTCCCGCAAACGGACCTGGATTTGCGAGAGAACACGGCAATTTTCCGACAGATCAGAAAATTCAGTATCGATTACTTTTAAGAAACGATAAATTTCATTCAGCCTTCGCGTTCTGATAAACGCGATGAGACGTCATCATCTGGACGGCCCCAGTCTTCATTCACCTTTCTGCACGGGATTCGATTCACTGTGCCTGGCAATTGGACCGGGACAATTTCTGCTATGCAACACCTCAAAATTTTTCAGGTCAATCAGCTCGACAAAACGTTGATCGTGACTCCTCAAGGGGAGGGAAGTGCATTCCGATATCAGGATCTGCACCTGGAAACGAATGCAGTCCGGGCCAGACTGACCTCACCGGAAATTCGTAACCTGATTATAGATTTGTCTCAGATGAGCTATTTTGGGTCTGAGTTCATCGGGGCACTGGTCTCTCTGCTGCGAGAAACACGCACCCGTCAAGGGAAAGCCTGTATCTGCTCCGCCAGCCCGCAGATGTTGCAGGTCTTGCAGAACATGAGCCTGTTCAAGTTGTGGCCGTATTACGAGACAAAGGATCAGGCCACGGCAGAACTTTCCGCTTTGGCCGGATAAAGCGACCTTTCCGTGTCGCAAACTCATCAACTCTTCAACGATCAGGAAAGCCATTTCCTGATCGTTTTTTGATGGTCAGCAAGCGTGGAGTCTCTCCCAATCTCCCAACACTTCTTAAGAATCTTGAGCGAGACCTTCGGTCATTGACAGAAATATCTGCTCCCACTGGCACAATCCGAACGACCTGCACGATCGGCTCACAGGCAGGAATCAACGCCAGCAATAAATCTCTGCATCACAATACCATCCAAGAACTTGCAGCAACCCCAAACACCCCTCAATCGGAACTTGTGCATTCAAGTCCTGCCGGCTTACGGACGATGATTGGCAGTGGACGGCACTGACGGAGTGGTGCCGAACCAATGCAACGGGATGAATGCTTCATGACGCAGTCGGCGACTTCGAATCGATTTCACTTCGGTTTTCTGCGCGTAGCCCTGACAGATCAGGGGTACATTGGTGGGATTCTTGTCACCAACCTCATGGGGAGACCCCTCGAGTTTCAGTGCACAACCCCCGTCCGACCGAACCGCACTCAGGAAATTCTATATGGCCCCACACTGGAGCCATTTATCTGTGCGGAACTGATCGGAAAAACGCTCTATGAACGGCTCGGCGTGAAACCGCATCTCATCGTGGTCCAGCAGACAAATCTTCTGGAATTGCGACGCCAGATCGATGTCCCCATCGCCTGTCTTCTGGAGTTTCCCTCACAGATGGAAAGCCTTCCTGATGGGTCATTGATTCAGCTGGGGCGGCAGAAGTTTCAGTTGCATTTGGAATACCCGGAAGACCTTTCCACACTGACACCGCTGCAGTCAAAGCTCGCTGCCGATATCGACATGAAAGAGCCGCTTGACCGGGTGGGAGATGCGTTAAAGGAAACCTTACGGGCCGGAGCAGTTGCATAGCTGCCTCGTGACGACTTCGCTCCGAAGTGAGAGATTTTTGCACGGACCGCAAACCTCACAGGACATGCCTCCACGTGACGTCATCAGGGATGGACATGAATTCTGACGATCCACGCCACTTGCCCTTCAATTCACTCTCCCCCCTGAATACAGACGGAGACAAAGAGAATCTCCCTCCACACTTCCAGCAGATTGACCCGAATTCCTGGCGTCTGGACCTGGAAGCTGCTCCAG
>Ga0065721_10050431_pt1 | contig 20219 bp, 16 predicted proteins | sample Mesricmetagenome_FD_59108 | JGI IMG/M metagenome (GOLD analysis project Ga0065721, IMG submission 59108) | Mesophilic microbial community from rice straw/compost enrichment Sample: eDNA_1 v2 (version 2) | ecosystem: Engineered > Solid waste > Grass > Composting > Bioreactor | place: USA: Davis... | reverse complement strand
CTGCGCGCCGCCGCCCTCGCCCCGGAGCGCATCACCAAACTCTCGCTCGTGGTGCCTGCCGGCCTCGTGCAGGGCGCGGGCATCGAAGGGTTCACCCGGGTCGGCCTGCCCATGATGCTCTACCGCGCGTTCCCGTCGCGGGCGCGACTGGAGCAGAGCGTCGCCCACCTCTTCACCACGACCGACCCGTACTGGCTGGACTACATGGGGGACGCCCTGCGCGACTTCAAGCTCGACTTCCGCCCGCCGCGCCTCGTGCGCGACGGCGAACTGTCCGGATTAAAGGCGCCCGTGCAGGTCTTCGGCGCCGAGCGCGACCTGTCGTTCCCCGGCGCGGCGCTGCTCGCCCGCGCCCAACAGGTCTTCCCCAACCTCGCGCACGCCGAACTCCTGCGCGGCGCGCGGCACGCCCCCTCCTTTGAGCCCGCCGCCCGCCGCGAACTCACCGCCGCTATCGCCACCTTCCTCCGCGACGAAACGTGACCGGTCCGGATAGCGGGCGCGGCGGCGCAGTGGGAAGGGGAAGAAACCGAACGAAAGGGGAGAACGCCATGGCCGATGCCGAAGGGGAAGAAACCGAACGAAAGGGGAGAACGCCATGGCCGATGCCGAAGACGTCCAGCGTATCGCGCTGTCGCTGCCCGAAACCACGGAGGGGGACTCCAGCTTCGAGGTCGGGGAGAAGGGGTTTGCCTGGTTCTACCGGGAGAAGGTGGAGGGAGAGAAAGGCCGCGTCGTACGGCGCGACGTCCTCGCGGTGCGCGTGTCCGGCGCCGACGAGAAGGAGGCGCTCCTCGCGGCGGACCCTGCAAAATTCTTCACGACGCCTCACTACAACGGCTACCCCGCCGTTCTGGTGCGGCTCGGGGCCATCGACGCCGAGGAACTGCGCGAACTCCTGTCCGACGCCTGGCGCACCCGCGCCCCGCGCAAACTGCGGGCCGAGTTTGACGCGCGCTCCGTGGCCCCGGATTAACCGGCGCTGGCGGACCGCGGCGGGCCGTCCGGTACGCCGTCCCGCTCGATGTGGACGATGTGCCGGGGCGCGTCGGGCAAAGCCGTGAGCAGGTCCGGCAGGAAGGTGGGGAAGAGGAGAGAGCGCACCGCCGGGTCGTCGGGCTTCAGCCAGGCGAACGTCAGGTGCATGCCGGCCTCGTCCCCGGCGAACGCCTCGCTGTGCTCGTAGATCCACGTGTCCTGCGGGAAATCCACCCGGAAGTAGAAGCCCAGCTCGTGGTAGCGAACGCCCAGGAAGTGGAAAAACGTCTCGGCGAGGCACACCAGCGGCCCGACCTGCGCCGCCTCGACGCCCGCCTCCTCCCGCATCTCCCGCGCCACAGTCACCGCGGCGTTCTCTCCCAGGTCGCACCGCCCGCCCGGGAGGCTCCAGTAGTAGTCGCGGCCCGTGACCTTGTGAAAAAGCACCGCCCCGTCCGCGGGGCGGACCGCGATCCCCGCGGCCCGCACATTAAAGCGGTCGCCGCCGTTCGGCCCCAGCGGAAACGACAGGAGTTGTTTAGGGATGGGTGTGCCGCCGCCGTCGCTCCTCATGCCGCCGCCGCACCCGTCATAGCCGCCTTCAACCGCTCCGCCATCTCTATTTGTCCTTCCCGTACGGCGTAATCATACGCCGTCTCGTCGCAGTGGTCACGCACCGTCGGGTCAGCGCCCGCCGCCAGGAGCAGCGGCACAATGTCCCAGTGCCCTTCGCGCGCCGCCAGCGTCAGCGCCGTATTCGAATCCCGATCGCGGTAATCCACCTTCGCACCCGCCGCCAGCAGCGCCTCCACGATGGCGCGGTAGCCACAGCAGGACGCGTGCATCAGCGGCGTCCAGCTCAACCAGTCCTCGCGCTCCGGGTCCGCAAAGTCAACATCAACACCCCGCGCGATAAGTGCACGCACACAAACCAGGTCGCCCTCACGGCAGGCATCCGTCAATTCTCGGTAGACCATCACAGGCTCCTTCCCTGGAACGCGTGCAGTCGCTACCTTTCCTCACTCCTCAAGCGGTCTCTTCTGCCGCTTTCCCCCATCACTTTCACTTGTCTACACGCTTACATTGGACGCCGCTCTCCCTGCTTCCTTCAAACGCCCTGTTTGCGCGCCGGCCCCTGTCAGTTGCGCCCCTGTCGCCGGAACCAGTGGGGCGGGGGAGCAGCCGGGGTCTGCGTCGGCGTCAGCGTAAAGCGCGAGTACAGCACCTTGGTCGGCTCGCGCATCAGCGCCACCGCCCCCAGGTCCGTGTCCTCAAACAGCAGAACGCTCAGCAGCAGCCCCCCCAGCGTCCCCGTCCCGTGCACAAACTGGCGCTCTGCAAGCCGCACCAGCCGCACATCCACCAGGACCCCCTCCTGCCCGGGGAACACCTTCTGCCCAATCGCCTCCAGCGCCGCCAGGAGCTTCGCCGGGACCTCCGTCACCGCCTCGCCCATCTCAATGAACTCCGGGCTCTCCCCGAAGTGATCGAAGAAGAACGTAAACGCATCCTCGATCTTCTCCGAGTACAGCAGCTCCATCTTCAGCTCGTCCAGTCGGCTCAGGTCCACCGCCATCCTCCGCCCCCTCCCCGCCGGCGCGCGCAGCGCGGCAAAAAACGAAAGGCCGGGCGCGGCAATGCGCGCCCGGCCACACCCTGCGGCCCCATCCTAATCATTGATCTTCAGCACCGACATAAAGGCCTCCTGCGGAATCTCCACTGCACCCACCTGCTTCATCCGCTTCTTGCCTTCCTTCTGCTTCTCCAGCAGCTTCCGCTTCCGCGTGATGTCACCGCCGTAACACTTCGCGATAACATTCTTCCGCAGCGCCGAAAGCCGCTCCGCCGCCACCACCTTATTCCCGATCGCCGCCTGCAGCCGGATCTCGAACTGCTGGCGCGGCAGCAGCTCCTTCAGCTTCTCCACCAGCATCTTCCCCCGCTGGAACGCCTTATCCCGGTGCGTAATAAACGAAAGCGAGTCCACCGGCTCGGAGTTGATCTGGATGTCCAGCTTCACCAGGTTGCTGGGACGGTACCCGCTCAGCTCATAATCGAACGATGCATAACCTTTCGTCCTAGACTTTAACTGGTCAAAAAAGTCCATGATGATCTCGCTGAGCGGGAGGGCGTAGTGGAGCATTACCCGGCCCGGCGCGGGGTATTCCATCTTCACAAACTCGCCCCGACGATCGCGTCCCATCTCCATGACCGTGCCCACGTAGTCGGTCGGCACGATGATCATGGCGTCCACGTAGGGCTCGTCCACATGGTCGATCTGGGTCGGATTGGGCCAGTTCGCGGGGTTGTCCACGTCCTCCTGATTGCCGTCCGTCTTGTAGACCTTGTAGACCACGGACGGGGCGGTGGCGAGCAGCGAAAGGTTAAACTCGCGCTCCAGGCGCTCCTGCACAATCTCCATGTGCAGCAGGCCCAGGAAGCCGCAGCGGAAGCCAAAGCCGAGTGCGGCGGACGACTCCGCCTCAAAAGACAGCGCGGCGTCGTTCAACTGGAGTTTGGCGAGCGCCTCGCGCAGGTCGGGGAACTGCGCCGAGTCAATGGGGTACAGGCCGCAGAACACCATGGGCTTCGCGGGCTTGTAACCCGGCAGCGGCTCGATGTTCTGGCCGGCGCGGCCCGCGATCGTGACCGTGTCGCCGACGCGGCAGTCCTGTACGCTCTTGATTGAGGCGTTCAGGTAGCCCGTCTCGCCGGTGCGCAGAACATCCACCGTCTTCATCCTCGGGGTGAAGACGCCGACGTTGTCGATTACGAACTCCTTGCCGGTCGCCAGGAAGCGGATCTTGTCGCCCGCCTTCACCTGGCCGTCCACGACGCGGATGTAGGCGACGACGCCCAGATAGCCGTCGTAGTGGCTGTCGAAGACCAGGGCGCGCAGCGGCTTGTTCGGGTCGCCCTTGGGCGGCGGTACCTTGCGTACTACGGCTTCAAGAATGTCGCGTACGCCGATGCCTTCCTTGGCCGAGGCGCGGATCGCCTCCGTGGCGTCGATGGCGAGGACGTTTTCGATCTCCTCCGCCACCCGATCTGGGTCGGCGGCCGGCAGGTCGATCTTGTTGATAACCGGGATGATTTCCAGGTTATTATTCATCGCCAGGTTGGCGTTGGCGAGCGTCTGCGCCTCCACGCCCTGCGCGGCGTCCACCACCAGCAGCGCGCCCTCGCAGGCGTTCAGCGAGCGGCTGACCTCATAGGTGAAGTCTACGTGCCCCGGGGTGTCGATGAGGTTCAGTTCGTACTCCAGCCCATCGGACGCCAGATACGGCATGCGGACGGCCGCCATCTTGATGGTGATGCCGCGCTCCCGCTCGATGTCGAGCTGGTCCAGCAGTTGGTCCTGCATGTGCCGCTCTTCGACCGTGTGTGTCTCTTCCAGGAGGCGGTCGGCGAGCGTTGATTTCCCATGGTCGACATGGGCGATGATGCAGAAGTTTCGGATGCGTTCCTGGGGGACGGGCATAGCTCTTTTGGCGACCTCTTTCCGGGCTCATTCTATCACGCAGGTGTGGCGTCGAACGGCCGAAAAACACAGCGGGCCGCCCCTGAAACAGGGGCGACCCACCGGAGGACGCAAGGAGGGGTCAGCGTGCCGAGGGCGCGGTGGCGGGGACGAGAACCCGGTCGCGCTCGTTCCGGATGCGCTCCACGATCTGCGGTGGTGCGAGACGCGGCAACAGAACCGCCGCCAGCAGCAGGGACCCGGTGACGTACTGAAGGCCATCTACGGCGAAGTTGATGCCAACGCCCAGCACGGGCAGCAGAAACGCAATCAGCGCCTCCAGAGGGATCTCCAGCGTGTCAAACACGGCGACGGCGGCGACGCCGATGCCCAGGGCCAGCATCTTGGAGCCGGCGGGGACGCGGGCGTCTTTCAGCAGGGCCATGCCGAGCTTCAGGTCAAACGCGCCGCCGCGATCTAACTGCTTGCGCGCGACCCCGTACGCCACCTGCTTACCCACTGCCTTGAAAACCTGATTTCGCATCCACGCAACCCCTCTCGCTCGTCGTCGATCGGTTACCCGTCGTCCCAATTGTCGGCGCGCCCTGCCGCCGTCCCCACTCAGACTCGTAATTCGCTTCTACTCTATTTACGTTCTCCGCGCGCTGCCAGTTCCAGCACTGCGGCAGCCAGGTCGCGGGCAGCCTGGGGGCGCGCCAGTGTCCCGGCCGCAGCGCCCATGTCCGCGAGGCGGGCGCGGTCGGACAGGAGATCGCGTACAGCCTCCAGCAGGTGTGGGCCGTCGCATTCCGACTGGGGGAGGATGCGCGCCGCGCCGGCGTCTACCAGGCGTCGCGCGTTCTTGGTCTGCTCGTCGCCGCTCGCGGGTACCAGCGGCACAAACAGGGCCGGCTTGCCGAGGGCGCATACCTCGGTCACGGTGCCCGCGCCGCTGCGGCCTACCACCAGGTCCGCGAGTGCGTACGCGTCCCCGATCTCCCCGGTTTCGATGAAGGGCGCGACGTGGAAGCGGCGGGCGGATTCGGGCGGCAGTTGCGCCTTCGCCGTGGTGAGGCGGTCAAAGTCCTGCTCCGTACCCGCTGGCTGCCGCCCGCACTGGTGCAGGATGCGGCAGTTGGGGAGCAGGGCCGGCAGGGCGGCCTCCACTGCGCGGTTGACGATGCGTGAACCCTGCGCCCCTCCGGTGACGTAGACGGTAGGTAGGACGTCGTCCTCCGGCGCGAAGCCGAAGCGGCGGGCGGCGCGCGCGCGGTCACCGTCGAAGATGGCGGCGCGCACCGGGTTTCCGGTGACGAAGGCGCGGGCGCGGAGCGGAGGCGGCAACTCCGACAGGGAGCCTTCGAACGACAGAGCGATGCGCCGGGCGTAGCGCCCGGCGATGCGGTTTGCCAGCCCGATGGTGACGGTCTGCTCGTGGGTAAGCACGGGGACGCCAAGGAGTGACGCCGCGACCACGGGCGGGACGCAGACGTAGCCCCCCGTCGCCAGCACGACGTCCGGGCGGAACCGCCGCACCTCGCCCGCCGCCTGGAGGATGCCCACCGGCACACGGAACGCGTCGCGCAGGTTCGCCCCTGTCAGGAGGCCCAGCGGCCCGCGGGAGGAGCGGCGCAGCTTTCCGGTGGCGACGCCCACAAAGTCCAGCCCCGCCTCGCGGGCCAGCTTCGCCTCCACTCCCTGCGCGCTTCCCAGGTAGCGGAAGACCGGGTGGAAGTCGGCCCCGGGCGCCTCCGCCATCTCCTTCAGGGTCTGGACGACGGCGAGCGCCGGGCCGACGTGTCCGCCCGTCCCGCCGCCCGTTACCAGTATGCGTATCTCACGGTTCATGCAGTACGGTTCTCCTACAGCACGAACCGGAACAGTGCGCTGTCACTGCTGATGATCTCATACCGAAGGCCGATGCCGTTCATGCGCGTCAGTAGCGGTGCGAGGTCTTCCTTCCGGGCCAGTTCGATGCCCACCAGGGCCGGCCCGAACTCCCGGTTGCTCTTCTTGATGTACTCGAACAGGGTAATATCGTCGTTCGGGCCCAGAGCGTCGTCCAGGTAACGCCGGAGCGCACCGGGGCGCTGCGAGAACTCGATCAGGAAGTAGTGCTTCAGGCCCTGGTCGATCAGGCTCCGCTCAATGATTTCCGGGTATCGGGTGATATCGTTATTGCCGCCGCTGAGGATGCACACCACGGTCTTGCCGCGCAGACGCGCTTCGCCGAGCAGGGACAGCGCGGCCACGCTCAGCGCCCCCGCGGGCTCAGCGATGATTCCGTCGCTCTGGTACAGAGCGATCATCTCTGTGCATATCGTCCCCTCCGCAACCGGCAGCACCTCCCGTACCAGCCGCTGGCAGATGCGGAAGTTGTGCTGCCCGGCGGTCTTCACGGCGGCGCCATCCACGAAGGTGTCAATCTGCGGGAGCGTTACGGGGTGTCCGGCCTCCAGCGCCGCGAGCAGACACGCCGCCCGCGCCGGCTCCGCGCCGACGAGGGCGGTCTGCGGAAAGTGCTGCTCCGCGTACACGGCGAGTCCACTCAGGAGGCCACCGCCGCCCACAGGAATGACCAGGTAGTCCGGCGGCGCGCCGAGCTGCGCCGCGATCTCGACGCCGACGGTGCCCTGACCTGCGATGATGCGCGGGTCGTCGAACGGGTGGACGAAGACCCGTCCGGTGTCGCGGGCGAAGCCGGACGCGAGGCCGTAGGTGGCATCGAAGGTGTCGCCGACCAGTTCGATGCGCACCCGCTCACCGCCCAGGTCCGCGACGCGGCGCGTCTTCTGCCGCGGCGTGTTCTGAGGCATATAGATGTGCCCCTCAACGCCGAGCAGGCGGCATGTATAGGCAACGCCCTGCGCGTGGTTCCCGGCGCTGGCGCACACGACGCCCCGGGCGCGCTCCTCCGGGCTCAGGGAGGCCATCAGGTTGTAGGCGCCGCGGAGTTTGTACGAGCGGACCACCTGCAGGTCCTCACGCTTGAGGTAGACCTCTGCTCCAAACCGCGCCGACAAGCGCGCATTGTGCTGGAGCGGGGTTTGGGTGACTACCCCCTCCAGCCGCTCGTATGCTGCCAGGATGTCGGCGGCGGTGACCCCAGCGGTATCGGTCGGCGTCACGCTTTCACCTCCGGCCGGACGGCCCCGCAGCGCACGAGCAGGTCACGCTGCCGCTGCAGGCTCCCCCATACGTCGCCGGGCTCCCCGTGGACCAGGGTGTACGGACCCAGGTATCCCGCGTTTACCAGCAGGTCCAGGCAGCGGGCGAAGTCCTCTTCGTCCGGCTCTCCCTCTCGGAACTGGCACTTGGCGTGGCAGGACTCGGCCCGAGGAGCGATGGCGGCCAGGTCTTCGTACTTTGTCGGGCCGGACCAGTTGCCGAAGTCCAGGCATAGGCCCATCATCCCGTTGAGGTTCGACAGCAGAGCATCGACGTACTCAGGACGTGCCAGCAGGGCGAACCAGTTCTCGGTCATCAGGCGCATGCCGCGCACATACGCTTCCACCGCAAGCCCGAGCAGGCGCTCCCGGGACGCGCCGAGCGATTCGGCTGTCGGCTCCTGCTTGCCCGCGATGACCCGGGCACACCGTGCCCCCAGGCTGCCCGCCGTGTCCAGCCAGCCCCGTATCCAGTTGGCGTCCCGCCCGCCGTGCTCCGGGTGCGTGACGTCGCCGTCATCGATGAGCAGGGACCACAACTCTACTCCCGCATCGTCCAGTGCGGCGCGGAACTGGCCCAGGTAAGCGTCCTCGCGCGACGGCAGGTGGAAGTGGCAAAGCTCCATCGTGTGGAAGCCGCGCGCCGCCAGGGCGGCGGGGACATCGAGCAGGTCCAGCGCGGCGTCCTCCGCGGGCGGTATCAAAAAGGCGTCCGGGTCGCCGGGGCGTCCCGGGAACGTCTTCCCCAGGAGCGGGTGCAGCGCCCACGTCGAAACGGAGGGGCGGGGTGTCGATTCGATCACAGCGGTGGCGGAGGGCATGGTCATGCAGCGGTATCCGGGGTGGTGTCGGAGGCCGACGCGGCAGGAGCGGCGGCGGCCGGGGAGCGACGGAAGAGCGCGCGCACCGTCTTCAACTCCGGCACGCGCAGCAGCAGGCAGGCGACGGCATAGGCCGCTATGCCAACGAGACCGGCGGTGACGACCACCACCAGAGCTCCCCCGCGCCCGGACGAACTGAGTGGCAGAAGTCTTTCCGCCCCGTCCAGCGCGAAGAAGGCGACCACCGTACTGATGGTGGCTGCGGCGAAGATGCGCAGGGTCGCGAACGTCATCGCACGAATGTCAAGGTCCCCGACCTTACGCGCGAGCGCCGCCAGAAACGCCCCCATGCTGACCATGGCGACGACGCTCATGGAAAGGGCAAGCCCGATGAGCCCGGCGTGTAACACAAAGGTCGAGATTGCGCACAGCGCGGTAAACAGCACGATCATGAACTTTGTGATCGCGAGCGGGGTCTTTGTGTCCTGCTGGGCAAAGAACCCCCGCCCCAGAACCGCCTGCGCCGACCAGGCGAACGTCCCGATCGAGTACAGGCGCAGGGCGTCCGCTGCATCCGCCACCTCCTGTGCGGAGAAGCGCGGCCAGAGCGTTCGGATGATCGGCTCGGCCAGCAGCGACATCAGGAGCGAGGCGGGCACCGTGAGGAACAGGATGCGCCGAATGCCGTGGTGGACCTCGCGACGGAACGCCGGCCAGTCGGCCTTTGCGGCCAGCAACGAGATCGCGGGGAACAGCACGATCGCGGACGCCTGCGCGAAGATGCCGATGGGAGCCTGGGTCAGCTCGTAGCCGTTGCGCAGCGCCGACAGCGCGCCGCCCTCACCCAGAAAGAAGCCGGTGATGAGGAAGCCAAGCTGCGACAGGCCCAGTCCCAGCATGGCGGGCAGCAACAGCTCCAGAAAGCGGCGGACACCGGGGTGCTTCAGGTCAAGGCCGAGGGGGATGCGCCCTCCGCTCCGCAGCAGGTCCCATAGCGGGAGCAGGAAGTTGCCCGCGCCGGCACCAATCAGGGCGCCCCAGGTCATCGCGGAGACGTCCGGGTTCGGGCGGCCCGCCTGGGAGAGCGCCCCGGCGATGATAGCAGCGTTGTAGATGATGGGGCCGAGCGAGGCGATGAAAAAACGCCCCCGCGCCTGGAGTGTGGCGATGAGCAGGCCGCCCACGAAGAAGAACCACTGCGCCGGCAGCAGTATCCGTATCATGGGAACCATCTGCGCCACCGCCGTGTCCGAGAAGGCGGGCGCCGCGAGCCGGGCCAGCCAGGGCGCCGCGATCTCGAAAACGAGTATCACCCCGGCCACCACCACGCCGACCAGTGTCGCGATCCGACCCAGGGCTTGCCACGCGCCGGACTCGTCGCCGTCGCTGGTGTACTTGGTAAACACCGGGACGAACACGGTGGAGAGCGCGCCGCCCGCCATGAGCAGGTAGATCATGTCAGGAACGGCAAAGGCGCGGATATAGATATCCGTCGTGGCGTTCTGCCCGAAGACGTTCCCGAGTGCCATGCTGCGCACCACGCCGAGAACGCGGGAGAGCAGGACGAACGCCATGACGAGCAGGGTCGCCCGTCCTGCGGTCCGCACCGGACCTGCGGCCCCCGTGGAGGTCGGGGTAGGGGGGGCGGGAGGCTTGGGCGGTTCGCCGGAAGAGCGGAGGGTGGTGGCCATGTCGGTTCATTATAGGGCAGCCACCGCGCTACGTCGAACGGGCGTGGCAGGTGCGCCGCAGACCGTGCGCGGCGCGTTTTACCCATATCCGGGGGCGTTTGACACCAGCGGGACGGGGGCGTACAATGCCCTACCATGCGTGCCGTGCTCCAGCGGGTCACCCGCGCCAGCGTGTCTGTAGAAGGCGAGACGGTGGGGGAGATCGGGGCTGGTCTCCTGGTTCTCCTGGGGGTCGAAGCCGGAGACGGCGCGACCGATGCCGATTACATCGCGGCCAAGATCGCTGACCTGCGACTGTTCCCGCCGGAGGGGGACGAGAGCGGTATGGAGCGGTCTCTCACCGAGGTCGGCGGGGCAGCGCTCGTGGTCTCGCAGTTCACGCTGCTTGGCGACTGCCGGAAGGGGCGCCGGCCGTCCTGGAGCGGAGCCGCGCGTCCTGACGCGGCGGTACAATGGTATGAGGAGGTTGTGCAGCGCCTCCGCGACCGCGGCATCCCCACCGCCACCGGAACGTTCCGCGCCCACATGGACGTCGCCCTCGTCAACGACGGCCCCGTTACCGTTCTCCTGGACAGCAGGAAGGCTTTCTGAACGCATGCACGAGTACGAAGAAGATTCGCGGGAAAAGGAATCCGAAGACCTCGGCGATGACCCGAATGGGGACCCGACCGTCGAGCCTGACGCCGTGGTCGAGGAGGAGAGTACCGAGGCCGGGGACCGCCGCCGTCTCGACCCCTACGATGTCCTATCGGGCGCGGGGCAGGGGGAGGGCGACGACGCAGCGCGGCCTTTGAACGCGAGCGAGCGTCTGGAGCGCGGCAACGAGTCCATGGCCAACGGCCACGTGAGCGACGCCCTGTACCACTATCGGGAAGCGGTACGCTCCTCGCGCCGCGAAGACGGCGAACGGGACAACGAAGGGTACGTGGCGAATCGCGTGACCCTGGGCGATGCCTATGCCTACAGCGGGCAGGCGCTGAATGCCTTCCGGCAGTACCGGCGAGCCATCAAGACGATGCCCCGGAAGGCGGAGCCGCACTTCTCGCTGGCAGAGCTCTTCCAGCGCTACGGCCGCCTGCAGAGTGCCATCGCCGAGTACCGTAAGGCGGTCTCCTACGCGCCGATGAACGCCTACTACCGGTACAAACTCGCGGATGCCCTGGCGCTGGCGGGCGACCTGGAGGCCGCGATCTCCGAGATGGAGGAGACGACGCACCTCAAGCCCCAGGACGGGTTCTACCACTTCTGGCTGGGCGATATGTACGCCCGCGCGTCCCGGGTGGAAGAGGCGATACGCGAGATGCAGCAGGCAACCCTCTTCTCGCCCTATGATGCCTATTACAACGTTCGCCTCGGCATCCTCTACTACCGTGCCGGCATGATGAAGGACGCCGCGACTGCGCTGCGCCACTCCGTCCGGATTGCCCCGGGCAACGGCGCGTACCACTGTCTGCTGGCGGATGTCTACACCGAACTGCGTATGGAGAACCGCGCGCTGCACCACTACCAGCTTGCCGGGATACTGGACGACTACGACGCCGCGGCCCTGCGCCGCCTGCGCGTGCTCTCCGGTATGGAGACGGAGAGCGATGAGGACTATCTGACAGCCCTCGAAGGGCCGGAAGAGGACCGGGAGTAACCGAAAAGGGCCGGGGCGGCCCTCCCGAAGGAGATGCCGCCCCGCGCACGCTGCAGAGGTCGAAATAATCCTTTAACTAAGTGTGTGCTCACTGTCGGCCCGTGGCGGGCCGAATACGCAGGGAAAATCCCCCGTATGTCGTATTCAACGCCAGAAGCCGCGGTGAGTTCGCGTTTTTTTCGCCGAACGCCTCATACAGGTATCAGGGAAACTCCTCCGGTGGACAGCGTAAAGCCGAACCGCTCGATCCGCCGAACCGCATCCCCCCACTCGCTCAACCGGTCGTTGCTCACGAGGATGGCATCCCGCTCCCGCGCTTCGGCGATGAGTGTCTCGTCCGCCTCCCTGCCTGAGGGCGTTTCCACGACCACTCCCCGGTCGATCAGCGACTCGTAGGTCATGCGGTCGTCCACGTGGTAGCGCAGGCTGGCATCCGCGACCAGCAGCACCGGGAAGAAGCCGCGCCGCAGCAGGTAATCGCGCATCCGCATCAGATTCGCCACCCGGGGCGGGGGAGTGAGGGCAAGCGGGTCCGGGTCATGCCGCGCGACATTCGAGGCGTCCACGATCGCCGCCCGCGGTCGGTCGGAGTTCACGGACCCGGTACCGGACGTGTAGGGGTACACCGCGACGCGGCTAATCTCCGCTACCGCGCTCAGCATGCCTTCCGCGATCCCGGCCGAGGGCGAGCGGCGCAGGTCGCTCAGCGCGTCCCGCACCCGCAGGACAAAGCGTGCGTCCCCGGCCTCCACAGCCTCCACGAGGCGCCGCGGCGTGACGGAGGGCAGATCGCTCCCGGCGTTGGGCAGCCCGATCACCTCGTCGGCGCCGACCGCCCGCGCCCGCCCCTGGAGCGCCAGGCTGTTCCGGAACGCTGCCAGCTTCTGGCCGCCCTTGTCCAGGGCGCGCATCAGGAGCGCGAACCCCTGCGGCGCAATCAGGCGCAGACGCAGCAGTTCGGTGCAAACGGCCTCGCTCTGCCGTGTGCGCTCCGCCAGGGCGACCAGGCGCTTCAGCAGCGTGATGTCGTCGCCTACCACCTGGGACCTTGTCAGAGTGCCTTCGCTGAGGAACCGAACCAGAGAGCGCGACGCCCGGAGGACGTCTCCGGCGTCCAGAAACGCCACGATGGCCCGCAGGTCCTGTTCCGCCCCCCGGTCCAGGTCGGAATTGTCCTCCGCTTGGCCGTACAGGGCTTCGGCATACAGGGCGTACACCGTCGCGCGGGCAGCGGCGGGGGCGTCCTTGACGCCGCCTCGAACGATCGCCTCGCGACACACCTCGGCGACAGCAGCGAACTTCCCCCGGCTGAGCAGGCGCCGCAGCGCCTCCTCGAATGGCGCGGCCGCGGCGGGTGGGGCAGGCGTCGGAGCCACCGGTACCGACTGCACCTGTGCCGCCGGCGCTTGCGGCTCCGGCGCCGCCTTCCGACGCTCCAACTCCGCGGCGGCCTTCCGTGCGTCGCGCTCTCGTTGTCGTCTTTCCCGGTCCGCCAGGGTCTCCGCGGCCTTGCGGGCACGGTTCGCCGCCTCCGCTTCGGCGCGCGCCGCGTCGCGCTCCCGGGTGGCGTCCGCGAGCAGCGCCTCCAACTCCGCGATTCGCTGGTCCTTCTCCTTCAGCAGGGAGCGGTTCTTTTCGAGCTGGTCGCGCAGACGTGACCCGGTGCCACTCTCCGCAGCCGGAGCCGCGGGGCGGGCGGGGCGAGCCGGTGGCGGCGGGGAGGGCAACGAATTCGCGGCGTCCGACTCCGACGGCGCCGTGGGCGGTGGCACCCGCTCGCGGAGCGCCGTGCCGAACGCCGGGTGCCGCATCGCCTCGTCCACAAGCCGGCCGAGAACCACGGGGTTCTTCAAGGCGTCGGCGGTCGGGCGGAAGCCCGCGAACACCGCCGCCTGACGGGGCCGGCTCTCCTTGACCAGGCGGAGCAGGTCGCGCGGGGGAATAGACGTAATCAGAGCGCGCCAGCCCGCCGCGTCAGCCGGGGCGTCGGAGCCGTCGTTCTGGTCCGTGGTGGGCGCGTCCTCGGGTTCCGCGGGCGGAGCGTTGTCCGTAAAGGCGGTGGCGGCGTTCTCGCTGCTCATGCCGCGGACGCGACCACCTGCTTCGTGGCCATGGGGAGGGGGCGAAGCGCCGAGCCTGGCTTGAGCGCCGAGCGCTTGAGCTGACCGCACGCGGCGGCGATGCGGTGGCCGCGCTCCTGCCTCTGCGTGATGGTGACGCCGTACGAGGCGACGATCTCGCGGAAACGCTGCGTCGCCTCGGGGGTCGGACGCCGGTACTTCGCGGCGACGTCCGTCGTGTTGTAGGGGATGGTATTCACGGAAACCAGCGGCATGCGGCGGAGCAGTTCGCCCAGCTCATGCGCCTCCCTCTCGGTGTCGTTCACCCCTGCCATCAGCACGTACTCAAACGTAATTCGCCGCCTGGTCTTCTTTGTATAGGTGCGGCAGGCGTCCATCAGCCGCGCGATCGGGTACTTGTCATTGAGCGGGACCAACTCCGAACGCAGCGCGTCGTTCGGCGCATGGAGTGAGACCGCCAGCGTCAACTGCAGGTCCTCCTCCGCAAGCTTCAGGATATTGGGCACGACCCCGACCGTCGAAACGGTGATGTGGCGCATCGCGATTCCCACCTCGCTGTTTAGCAGGCGGATCGCCTTGAGGACGTTCGGATAATTCAGAAGCGGTTCGCCCATGCCCATCAGCACAATGTGCGAGATGCGCTGCTCCGGGTGCAGCGACTGCATCAGCAGTACCTGGTCCACGATCTCACCCGCGGTCAGGTTGCGGGCCAGCCCTTCCGTTCCGGTGGCGCAGAAGGAGCAGGCCATGGGGCAGCCCACCTGCGAGGAGATGCAGACCGACACCCGGTTCTCGTAGGGCAGGAAGACAGACTCCACTACCTCGCCGTCCGGCAGGTCGAGCAGGTACTTCACCGTGCCATCCGGCGCGGCATCGCTCTTGCGCACGGTGCACGGCCCCACGCGGAACCCGTCCGCCTCCAGGCGCGCGCGGAGGCTCGACGGCAGTTCGGTCAGTCCAGCGGCGTCGCGGGCAAAGCGCCCGTATAGCGCCGCCGCCATCTGACGGCCGCGGAAGGCGGGCTGTCCCATCTCGCGAACCAGGGCTTCCATCTCCCGCGTGTCGTGGCCGACGAGGGTGCGTGGTGTCTCCTTCATAGCCAGATATTATATCATCCGGCGCCGCCCCGGGCCTCAGGAAAAACCGAGGACGGGGTGGGGGACGTACGGCTCCTCCAGCGCTGCGATCTCCTCCTCGGTCAGTGTGAGGGAGAGCGCGGCCAGGGCGTCTTCCAGGTGCTGCATCTTCGTGGCGCCGATAATGGGGGAGGTGACTACCGGTTTCGAGAGCACCCAGGCCAGCGCCACCTGGGCCATTGGAACGCCGCGCGCCTCCGCCACGGCGCGCACCCGCTCCGCCACCTGCTCGTCCGCCTCCTCGGTGCGGGAGTACAGGTTCTTCAGTACGTGATCGGTGCCCGCCCGCTCCGTGGCTTCGCGCTCCGCCCAGGGCCGGGTCAGCCGACCGCGCGCCAGCGGGCTCCACGGGATCACGCCGATCCCCTCGGCAGCACAGAGGCCCATCATCTCCCGCTCCTCCTCGCGGTAGAGCAGGTTATAGTGGTTCTGCATCGAGACGAAGCGGGTCCACCCGTGCCGGTCGGCGACGTGCAGAGCCTTGCAGAACTGCCAGGCGTACATGGAGGACGCCCCGATGTAACGCGCCTTGCCCGCCTTGACCACGTCGTGCAGCGCCTCCAGCGTCTCCTCAATCGGCGTTTCCGGGTCCCAGCGGTGGATCTGGTACAGGTCCACGTAGTCCGTGCCGAGCCGTCTGAGGCTGTTGTCAATCTCGGTCAGGATCGCCTTGCGCGACAGGCCCGCCCCGTTCGCATCCGGGCGCATGCGCCCGTGGACCTTGGTGGCGATCACAACCTCCTCGCGCCGGGCGAAGTCGCGTAGCGCCCGCCCTGTAATCTCCTCGCTGGTGCCGTCGGAGTACACATTGGCCGTGTCGAAGAAGTTAATGCCGGCCTCCAGCGCGCGCTGGAAGAACGGGCGGCTCTGCTCTTCCGGCAGCGACCACGGATGCGTTCCGCGCTCCGGCACACCGTAGCTCATGCAGCCCAGGCAGATGCGGGAGACCTTCAGGCCGGTCTTCCCTAGATTGACGTAGTCCATGGGGTCCACTCCTTCGGGCGGGATTCTACCCGTTAGTTTTGTGCCTGGTGCGCCGACACCTCTTTCGCCCACGCAGGAGCAGACCCGATGGTATCCTGACAGGGTGAAACGTCGCGCGAAAGGGCGGGCGGCGAAGCCCGCGCCGCCTCCTCTTTCTTCGCCGCCCGCCTCCGAAACTCCGCCGCCGCATCCCCCGGGGGGCGCTCGCAGGAGCGTGCTCGCCGCCGTCGTTCTTGCTCTGGTTGCCCTGGTCCTGGTGGTCTACACCCCCAGCCTCCGCAACGACTTCGCGGACTGGGACGACTACCAGAACGTCCTGGCGAACCCGCACCTGAATCCGGTCACGGCAGCGGGCGTCGCGCGCTTCTGGACAACTCCCTACTACGAACTGTACACCCCCGTTACCTACACGGTCTGGGCGGCGTGCGCCGCGCTGGCCCGCTCAGATACGCCGCTCCCGCGCCCGAGCGGCGGGACTGTGCTGCTCCATGCCCCGGTGTTTCACGCCGCCAGCCTGTTGCTGCACCTGGCGAACACCCTGCTGGTCTTTGTTCTCCTGCGGCGCTTGCTTGCGCGACTTGCCCCCAGAGGACCCGGCGAAAACCGGCCCACACCCCGCGACCTCGCGGCGGCCTTTGGTGCCGCCCTCTTCGCGGTTCACCCGCTTCAGGTAGAGGCAGTGGTGTGGGTGACCGGTATGAACAACCTTATTGCCGCCTTCTTCGCCCTGCTGTCGCTGCATGCCTACCTGACGGGCGCGGAGCGGGAAGGGTGGAGGCCCAAACTGGCGGCGACGGTGCTGTTCGCACTGGCGCTGCTGTCCAAGCCCACGGCGGCGGGTCTGCCCCTGGCTGCCGCGCTGATGGATATAGCAGTGCTGCGGCGCCCGTGGCGCCGTTCGCTACCCCTGGTGGTGGTGTGGGCAGGGCTCGCGCTCGGGTGCGCCGTGCTGACGCGGGCCACCTCCGGCGGCGGGGTGCCCGGCGCCATTACTCTGCCGCTGTGGCAGCGGCCGTTCGTGGTCGGGGATGCGCTGGCCTTCTACCTCAGGAAACTGGCCGCCCCGGTGAACCTGTGCCCGGACTACGGCCGGCGGCCGGCAGTCCTCTTCGGCAGCCCCTGGGCATACCTCGCTTGGGTGGTTCCTGTGGGGTTCGCCGGGGCAGCGTGGCGTCTGCGGGGGCGTTCGGTCCTGATTGGCCTGGGGCTCTTTGTAGCGCTCGCTCTGCCCATGCTCGGCCTGGTCCCGTTCTACTTCCACGCCTTCTCCACCGTCGCCGATCGCTACGTGTATCTGGCGCTTCTCGGTCCCGGGCTCGCCGCCGCGTGGGGCGTAGAGCGCGCCCTTTCCCGCGGCGGAGCGGTCCGGCGCGCAACTCTCGCTGCGGGCGCCGTTCTGGTCGGGCTTTGGGCGCTCCTTTCCGTGCGGCAGGGGGGCTTCTGGCACGACACGTTCGCTTTGTCAGCGCATACCCTCCGCGTCAACCCGAGCAGCGCCACTTCCTACAACAATATCGGCGTGGCCCGCAACCGCCAGGGACGCTCCGAGGAGGCACTGGAGGCGTTCCAGAAGGCAGCAACGCTTCCCCCGCCGCAGGCGAGCGTCCTGTACAACCTCGCCTACGCACTCATCGACCAGGGACGCCCGGGGGAGGCCCGTCCCCCTCTGGAGGAGGCGCTTCGCCTCCAGCCGGACTATCTGTCGGCGTACAGCCTTCTGGGGATGGCCTGGGAGCATGAGGGCAGGCTTGGGGAGGCGATCCGTGCGTATCGGGAGGCGTTGCGCGTCCGGCCCGACGACCGCACCTCCCGTGGTCGTCTCGACGCAGCGCTGCGCCTGGAGGCTGCGGGCGCCCCTCCGGATGAGGTACGCGTCCGGGCGAACCTGGCCTGGGGGGCCAGCCTGGCACGGCGCGGCGAACGAGAGAGGGCCCGCGCCGCCTTCGACCGCGCGCTCGCGGAGCGCCCGGGCAACGCCGAGATCTACTACCTCAAGGGAACGCACCTCAGCCGCGCCGGGGACACGGAGGGCGCACTTGCCGCCCTCCACCAGGCCGCTCGCCTACGCCCGGGTTGGGCCGAGCCTCAGCAGGCGATTCGGGAGTTGGAATCCGCCGCCCGACCGGTAGCGGACTCCCCTTAATCGTCTTCGTCCTCGTCTTCCCCGTGAAGGTCGGGGGCGAGGCCGAGCGGCTTGAGGCCGCGGCCATGCGCGCCGGCGAGGTGCGCAGGGTAGGGGGTGTCCGCGCCCTTCATCGCATGCCATACAATGCGATTCAGCGTGTCCTCCGGCGCCCGGTCGAACTGCGCGCAGTTCAGCGAGGCGCTGACCTCGGCCCAGTGCCGCGCCTTCCCGGAAAGCGCCGCCGCGGGCGGGTTGCGCTGGCTCAGGAGGCTGTCCGGCACCGGCTTGCAGACGTACGGGCGCAGGTCCGCCGTCGTGATGAAGCAGTCGCGCATGAGAGACGACCCGGCGTCCATCTGGTTCATGGCGGGAAGACCGAGCATACGCTCCATCGTGTGCAGCACGGACGTCTGATTGAAGAACTGCGACACGACTTTGCCGCGCTTCGTGTAAGGGGAGATCACCAGGCAGAGCGAGCGGTGCCCATCCACATGGTCGAAGCCCGCCTGCGGGTCGTCCTCGTTCACAAAGATGCAGGTCTTTGGCCAGTAGCGGCTGTTGCTGACGGCCTCGATGATCTGGCCGAGCGCCAGGTCGTTGTCGGCCAGATAGGCCGCGGGGGTCGGCGCACCGGGCTTGGTCCCCTCTGTGTGGTCATTCGGCAGATACAGGATGATGAGGTTCGGCAGGGGGGCGCCGCGCTTCTCGAAGTCCGCCAGTTCGCGCAGGAAGACGTCCGCGCGCATCCGGTCGGGGATGTCCATGTTCCAGCCGGGGGCGTCCGGGCACGAGTAGCGCTTCAGGTTCTCGATGCCGATGTTGTGCGAAAAGGTGAACTTGCCGCTCTTCTCCTTCCAGTCCTTCTCGATCTCCCAGTAGGTGCCGGCCGGGGACTCGTTTGTGTAATCCATCTCGCCGTAGTTGCGCACCGACAGACCGCGGGCAAGAGCGCCGTCCCACAGGAAGCCGGAGGAGGAGTAGGTGAGCGGGTCGTCACCGAAGGTGTAGGAGCGCGTGAAGCCCCCGAACGACTTCTCCAGGTGGTCGGTGACGTTCCCCTCGGTCGCCCACGAGTGACCGTCCGCGGAGAGGACGCCGTTACAGTAGTAGTTATCCAGCAGGACGAACTCCTCCGCCAGGGCGTGGTGGTTCGGCGTGATCGCCCGTGGGAAGACGCAGAGGGACTTGTCGCCGTTGCCCTGCGGGAGGTCAGCGAGGATCTGGTCGTACGTGCGGTTCTCCTTGATGATGTAGATAACGTGCTCGAATACGGACGGCTCACCCGCGCGCTCCGGCACCGGAACCGGTTTGACGCCGCTCCGCGCCTTCTCCGCCGCCGCGAGCGCCTGAGGCACCAGGGCGTCCTCGCGCACCTGCCGCGTCCACTCCGCCCGCGCGCTCCCTCCCGTCGCTAGCGTAACGCGCTGGACCGTACCGGTGTAGGAGTAGACGCTCCAGCCCTTTTCCGCCGCGTTCGGCTGCGAGCGCGACCCCAGCCCCTTGGCGCTCGCGACGAAGATGCGGGCGCCGTCCTGCGCCAGCGCCAGTGCGGCGGGGTACCAGCCCGCCGGAACCCACCCTCCTACGGAGGGGCGGTCTTCGTCGAGCCGCACCAGGGCCACGGCGTTATTGCCACCGCAGGCCACGTAGAGCCGCTTCCCGTCCGGAGAAAGCGCGAGGGCGTTCGGCGCGCTCCCGAAGGGCAGCGACGGGTCCGGCTTCACCGGGAAGGTCCACCGGAGCGAGTGATCTGCCGTGGTCAGCGCGGACACGGAGTCTGAGTTGGCGTTGGCGACATACAGAGTCTTTCCGTCCGGCGACAGGGCGAGGTCAGACGGGTGCAGGCCGGTGTCCGCCTGCGCGGTCTCCCTGCCCGCCTTCAGGTCGATCCGGGAGACCGTGCCGCTCTGGGCGATGCCTCGCTTGTCGATCAGCACCGGCGTCCCCGAACTGGGCGCGGCCGCTTCGCCGGGTCTCGGCGTCCGGCCACCCCAATTGGACACGTACGCCGTCGCGCCATCGGCGCTCAGGACCGCGTCGTATGGGGCGACGCCGACCGGGATCTCCCGCGTCACCTTGCCGCTGTCGAGGTCCACCACGGCGAGGGTGTTGTTTCGGGACAGGCAGACGTATGCGG
>Ga0065721_10005100_pt1 | contig 20221 bp, 13 predicted proteins | sample Mesricmetagenome_FD_59108 | JGI IMG/M metagenome (GOLD analysis project Ga0065721, IMG submission 59108) | Mesophilic microbial community from rice straw/compost enrichment Sample: eDNA_1 v2 (version 2) | ecosystem: Engineered > Solid waste > Grass > Composting > Bioreactor | place: USA: Davis... | reverse complement strand
TGGCTCGTCAAAGCCATCGAGTCCGTCCGCGCCCAACTCTACCCCAACTGGGAACTCTGCATCGCCGACGACGCCTCCACCGCNCCGCACGTCCGCCGCATCCTCGACGACTACGCGCGNCGCGATCCGCGCATCAAGGTCGCCTACCGCNACCAAAACGGCCACATCTCCGCCGCCTCCAATTCCGCGCTCGCNCTTGCCACCGGCGAATTCACCGCGCTCCTCGATCACGACGACGAGCTTCCGGCCCACGCGCTCGCCGAAAACGTCTTCGCTCTNCTCGAAAAACCCGACCTCGAGTTCATCTACTCCGACGAAGACAAGATCGACGAGCAGGGCCGCCGCTACGATCCCTACTTCAAGCCCGACTGGAATCCGGATCTCTTCCTCGGCCAGAACTTCACCTGCCACCTTTCCGTTTTCCGCACCGCCCGCCTCCGCGCCATCGGCGGCTTCCGCGAGGGCTTCGAGGGCAGCCAGGACTGGGACCTTACGCTCCGCGCGATCGAAGGTCTCGATCCCGCCAAGATCCACCACATCCCGCGCATCCTCTATCACTGGCGCGCGATCCCTGGCTCCACCGCGCGCGTCATCGACGAGAAATCCAACTACCCGTTCATCGCCGCGAAGAAAGCCCTCACCGAACATCTCGCGCGCACCGGCGTCGCCGCCGAACTCGTCTCCGTCGCCGGCTTCCACTGGCGCGTCAAACGCGCGCTCCCCGCGACCGCCCCCAAGGTCTCGATCCATCATCCCCACCAAAAACGCCGAGCCGCTCCTGCGTCTCTGCCTCACGTCGCTGGTCGCGAAAACCACCTACCCCGATTTCGAGATCATCGTCGTCAACAACCGCTCCGACGAACCCGCCGCGCTCGCTTACCTCGACCAGCTTCGCGCGCAGTCGAATTCCGCCGCCACCCCCGCGATTCGCGTCCTCGATTACGACGCGCCGTTCAACTTCTCCGCGATCAACAACCACGCCGTCCGCCACGCGCACGGCCGCATCCTCGCTTTCCTCAACAACGACCTCGAAGCCCTCCACCCCGACTGGCTCGACGAAATGGTCTCGCAAGCGCTCCGCCCCGAGATCGGCTGCGTCGGCGCGATGCTCTACTATCCCGACGATACCGTGCAGCACGGCGGCATCGTCCTCGGCCTCACTGGCCCCGCCGGCAAGGACGGCGTCGCCGGCCACGCCTTCAAGGGCCTCAAGCGCGGCGCCGAGGGCCAGCGCAACCGCCTGCGCCTGGTCCAAAACTACTCCGCCGTCACCGCCGCCTGCCTCGTCATCCGTCGCGAAGTCTTCGAACAGGTGCACGGCTTCGACGAACGCCACCTCCCCGTCGCCTTCAACGACGTGGATTTCTGCCTGCGCGTAGTGAAATCTGGATACCGCAATCTCTGGACGCCCTTCGCCGAATTCTACCACCACGAATCCGCCAGCCGCGGCCTCGAAGACACCCCGGAAAAACTGAAGCGCTTCCACGGCGAAGCCGCCTACATGCGCAAGACCTGGGCAAAGCTCCTCGACCGCGACCCCGCCTACAACGTCAACCTCTCCCTCCAACACGAGGACTTCTCCCTCGCCTTCCCTCCCCGCTCGTAGCGCTCCGCTCATCGCATGGAATTCTCCGGCTGCATCGATGAACCGACCCGCGGCGCGCGCTGCTATCGCCAGCGCATCCCCGTTCGCGGCTGGGTCTTCGCCGGTCGCCGGCACTCCTCCCTCCAACGCATTTCCGTTTCTCTCGACGACCAGGAAATCGGTTCGACCCCGTTTCTCTACGAACGCGCCGACGTCTCCGCCGCTCTCTCGCTCCCACCCCAAACCGCGACCGGCTTCCGTCTCCTCGCCTGCGTGCTCGATCCGCGCGTAAACGGCACCGATCACACCCTCGTCGTTCGCGCCCATTTCACCGACCACACCGCCGTCGACCTCGATCGCATCCCGCTGTCGTTCTTCGCCCGCGATTTCACCGACGCCCCTTACGGCGATCTCTGCAACCCGCAAAAAACCGCCCCGCTTCAGCGTTCCCACATTTACTCGAGCGGCCGGCCGGCCGAACACGCCAGCCCCGATTGCGTCGAACTCGTCTCCGCGTATCTCAAACCCGGATACAGCATCCTCGACGTCGGCTGCGGCATCGGCGCCTACGCCGCTCCGCTCCAGGAACGCGGCTTCCGCTGGACCGGTTGCGAAATCGCCCCTCGCTGCCTCGAAATCCTCCGCCAGCGCCGACTCTCCGTCCGCCCCATCCGTCGCCCGCTCCTCCCTTTCCTCCGCTCACGCCTTCCCGCGGGCGACCGCGAATTCGACGCCGCCATCGCGATTGAAGTCCTCGAACACACCCGCGATCCCGACGCCTTCGTTCGCGAAATCGCCCGCGTCGCCCGCCACCGCGCCCTCTTCTCCGTTCCCAACCTGGAAATCCTCCCCTTCCTCGCCGACCGCCTCGCCGCTCCGTGGCACATCCTCGAGGGCGACCACCGCAACTTCTACACCCGTTTCAACCTTCGCGCTCTCCTCACGCGCCACTTCCGCCACGTCGACATCCTCGACTACGCTCCTCACCCGCTCGCCTCCCCCGACGGTCTTCTCCTCGGCTATCACCTCCTCGCCATCTGCTCCGTCTAGATCGAGTTAAACAGAAAATGTATCCGCCCAAGGCTGACACGTAGCGCTCGCCTGCCGGCAATTTCACGTTCGCATTGCCCGCTCCGTTTTCCGACACACTCTTTCAAAAGAGCCTATGAACTATAATGGATTCTTGGACAGCACCGCCGACGGTGTCCTGCGCGGTTGGGCAATCGACTCGTCCCGCGCCAACGAACCCGTCAGCGTTACTCTGACGCTGTCCAGCGGTTGGACCACGTCCGTCCTGGCCGACGAATTCCGCCCCGATCTTCGCGCTGCCGGTTTGGGCAACGGTCACCACGGTTTCACCTACAGTCTGCCGCCGTCCGAAAAACCTTCGCTCGTCTCCGCCAAAATCACCGGCACCGCTTTCGAACTGCACGGCAGCCCCGCCCCGGTCGCAGAAATCCCTCTGCTCGAGCTCGTGGCCGGCGACATCGTCAGCAACTGCAATCTCCGCTGCCCGTTCTGCATCGTCGATTACGAGATGATCCGCGGCCTCAACCAGATGCCGTTCGCCACATTCGAGAAGTGCCTCAGCCTCCTCCCGCTCGTCCCCGACGGTCGCTTCTGGGTCTCGTGCATGCACGAGCCCACGTTGCACGCCGAGTTTCCCAAAATTCTCGAGGCCGTCCCCGCCGATCTGCGCCGCAAAATCAGCTTCACCTCGAATCTCTGCAAACGCATGCCCCCCGACACGCTTCGCCGCATCGCCCAGTCCGGCGTGCACTCGATTCGCGTGTCCTTCGATTCGATGAATCCCGACCTCTTCGGCCAGCTTCGCAAAGGCGGGCGCTTCGAGGTCTTCATCGAAAATCTCCGCCAGATCGCCGAGTTCTCGCGCACCGCACCGCGCCCGATTCCGCTCCACGTCATCACCATGGCGTTCCGCGAAAACGCCGCCGAAATCCCCGATCTCGTGCGGCGCTGCCGCGAAGAATTCGGCGCGCACTCCCACGAGGTTCGCTTCATGTCCTACGCGCCGCATTTGGCGGACTGGGGCGAAGCCCACAACCTCTCGCTCGAACAGTGGCGGTCCCTGAAATCCGCCGTGCAGGCGCAATCGCCCGACACCGCGTTTGGCGATCCACCCGACGACGTCCATCAACAGTTCCACGATCGCCGCGGCCTCGAACACTACCAGCATCCCCCCGCGGTCTTCGGCGGCACCGCCACACCCGCCAACTACCAGCTCGCCGATCCGCTCAAGAGCGGTTTTCCCGTGCCCGACGAAAAACTCCGCCTGCGCTTGCGCTGGGATGGCCTCCTGATGGCCGAACAACTCCCCGAGGACGAATTTCGCATCAACATCCTCGATCTCCCGGATCCCCGAGCCTACTTCCTCGCCTTGCGCAACGCAGGCGCCGCAGCGTCCGCGACCGCGTCGTGATCTCCTTCACCTTCTCCGTCGCTCCCTCTCGCTCCGATGTGACACGGCCTTGAAGCGGCAGCCGCACTCGGCCGCCTTGTCACCGCATGTCCCCAGCGTCGCCCAGCTCCTCACCCCGCGTTCCGTGGCTGAAGCGGCTCGCCGGCACCGCCTTTCTCGTTGGTTTTGTCCTGCTGATTCTCGGCGGCAAATTCCGAGTCCTCCACACCACCGGCAGCGACCTCCCCATCCACGACGCTTGGGACGCCGAAGCCGCGATGACGCTCCAGCCGTGGCTCGAGGACAAACTTTCCTTCTCCGATCTTCTCCACCCGCACAACGAGCACCGCCTCGTCACCACCAAACTCTACGCCCTCGCCCTCGTCGCGCTCAACGGCCAGTGGGACAACCTCGTCGCCACCGTCGGCAGCGCGCTCGTCCACACGCTCTGCGCCGTTCTTCTTCTCTGCCTCGGTCGCCGCGTGCTTCCTCCCGCCTGGTCGCCCGCTTTCGCCGTTCTCCTCCTGCTCCTCTTCGCCCTTCCCTTCGCCTGGGCCAATCTCCTCGTCGGCTTTCAAGTCCAGTTCTACTTCCTCGTTCTCTTCACCCTCGCGCACCTCTGGCTCTCGCTCGAATCCGACCGCTTCATGCTGCGCTGGGCGCTCGGACAACTCTCCGCCGCCCTCGCGATCGTCACGCTCGCCTCCGGTCTCTTCTCCTCGCTCGCGGTGCTCGCCGCCCTCGCTCACCGCGCCTGGAACTCGCGCAAACTCACCGCCCAACAACTCGCCACCGCCATTCTCGCTCTCGCGTTCACGTTCCTGGGCTGGTCGCTGAAAAACGACGTTCCCGGCCACGCGCCGCTTCACGCCCAAAGCGTTTCCCAATTTCTTTCCGCCTTCCTTCACCTGCTCGCCTGGCCCGGCAACCACTTCTTCCCGCTCTCGCTCGCCCTTTTCCTTCCCGCCGCGCCTTTTCTTCTTCGCCTGCTCCGCACGCGCTCCGCCTCCTTCGCCGACTCCACCCTCCTCGCGCTCTTCGTCTGGTTCGTCCTCCAATCCGCCGCCACCGCCTACGCCCGCGCCAACGCCGATCCTCTCACGTCGCGCTACCTCGATCTCGTCGCCTTCGGCCCCCTCCTCGCCTTCGTTTTCATCATCCGCGAACTCTCCGGCCGCTCGCGCCGCCTCGCCGCCCTCGTCTGGTTCGCTTTCTTCGGCCTCGGACTCCACCAACAAACCCGGCACCTCGGCGCCGCCGTCCTTCACCCCGAAGCCACGCTCAATCGCGACCGCGAAAACGCCGTCCGCGCGTATTTGGTTTCTGGTGACGCATCCCATCTCCACGTCGACGAGCCGTGGAAATCCGCCTACCCCGACCCCGACATCCTCCAACAACGCCTCGCCTCTCCTTCCCTCCAGCGTCTCCTCCCCGCCAGCGTCCGCCGCTCTCTTCCGCTCGCTCCCGCCTTCCCGCCTCCCGTTCCCGCCGCTCTCCTCCCCGCGCCCTATCCGGTTGTCTTCAGCAGCTGGCAACGTCCCGCCGACGCCCCGCCTCACATTTGGCGTGGCGCCACCCAACCCGCCGACACCCTTCCGATCCTTCGTTTCCGCGTCGCCGGTCACTTCGGTCCCGATCACCCGAAGCTCCAAGTCGTCATCAAAACCGCGACCGACTCCGTCCCCCTCCTCAGCGCTCGTTCCTCTCTCGATCGCTGGAAAACCATCAACGTCGTCCGCCCGCCCGGCGAATGGTGGATCGAAATCACCGACGCCGACCCAACCGCCTGGTTCGCCCTCACCGAGCCCGTCGAGGTCGGCCGCCTTTCCTGGCTCGCCGGCAAACTCCTCAAACAACACCGCCCGCTCACCGTCCTCGGACTGCTCCTCCTGCTCTCCGGCACCCTCGGTTTCATCTGGCCCCGCCGCCTCCAACTGATCGAAACCGTTCGCGCCTTTCCTTCACACCTCCCCTCTCTCCGCATCCGCGACCTCCGCCCCTCGCCCGCCGTTGTTCTCGCGATTCTCGGCCTTCTCTGGGCCGCGCTCTCGCTCAACCTCGCCTGGTCCGTCGGCCGCTTCCAACCCAACGTCCTCGCCTACGACCAGTGGGACTTCCTCGAGCCCCTCTTCGCGCAGGGCGGCACCTGGGATCTCTTCACCCGCCAACACGGTCCTCACCGCCAGGGCGCCGCCTTTGTCATCACTTCTTGGATACTCTCCGCCACCGACTGGGACGCCCGCGCCGACAGCCTCTGGATCGCCGCCCTTCTCTCCGCCTCCGCCCTCCTCGCGCTCAACCTCAAACGCAAATTCACCGGCCCGCTCCAACTGCGCGACGCCTGGATTCCCCTCGTCGCCCTCTCGCTCGGCCAGTTCGAAGCCCTGCTCATCACGCCCAACGCCTCCCACAGCGTCTTCCCGCTCTTCCTCCTCCTTCTCACCGCCAACCTCTGGCTGACCCGCCACTCACCCACGCGCTATCTTTTCTCCGGCTTGGCCGCCGTCTGCCTCACTTTCACCGGCTTCGGCCTCTTCGCCGGCGCCGTCCTCACCGCCCTCCTCGTCGTCTCCGCTTTCCGCGAATGGCTCGCCGGCCACCGCACCGCCGCCACCTTCGCCGCGCTCGCCACAATTCTCTCCGTCATCGGCTGGATTCTCTTTTTCTCCAACTACCGCTTCGATCCCGCCGTCGAGGGCTTCCGTTTCCCGTGGACGCCACTCTCCGACTACGCGCGCTTTCTCTTCCTGATGCTCGCCACCCCCGCGGGCCTCCACGGCGCCACCGCCCCCAACTACCTCCTTGGCGCCCTCCTCGCGATTCTCCTCCTCCTTGCGCTCGCCTCACTCGCCCGACGCTGGCTCCGCGCCCCTTCACCCGCCCTCGAGGCCCAACTCCTTCTCCTCACCTCCAGCCTGCTCTTCGTCTGCAACACCGCCGTCGGCCGCATTCCGCTCGGCGTCGACGCCGGCATGAGCTCCCGCTACCTCACGCTCCTCTTCCCGCTCTGGCTCGCCCTCTCGCTCGCCGCCACCGGCACCTCGCGCCGCGCCTTCGCCCTCACCTCCTCCCTCGCTCTCTGGACCCTCGCCCTTCTCCCGCTTCGCGACCTCCCTTCCCGCCCGATCGAAGACTGGCCCGGCACCCTCGGCGCCACCGACCGCCAATACGCCCACTTCGCCTACTTCACCGCCGGCAAAGCCGCGTGGGCCGACACGTATCTAAAAAACGGAGACTGGCGCCGCGCGCAGGCGGAACATCCCAACGTCATCTATCCCGACGCCGCCATCGTTCACCTCGCCGGAAAACTCGATTACCTCCGCACCCACCGCCTGCTCTTCTTCGCCCCCGGCAAATCATACCACCCCTACCTTCAATCTCCCGCCGCCCCTACGCTCACTCCCGCTGTTCCGGCCGCCCCGGATAGTGATACACATAGCCCACCGGATTGATCGGAATGTCCGCCGGCCGCCCTTCGCGCACCGCCGCCGCGTGCTCCCGCCACTGAAAATCCGGCAGCGCCGGCACCCGAAACGCCCCCGCCACCGCCACCAGCGCGCCCAACCCCACCACGCCCGCGCCCACGCGCAGCCATTTCGCCAACCCCGCATCCGCCACCGCCGCGACCAGCACCCACGTCAGCAGGATTCGCGTGTCGAAATAATACCGCGGCCCATTCTCCACCACGAGCAACGCATCCCGCTCCGCATTCATCCGCACCATCACCGCGAGCTGCATCAACAACGCCGCCCCGAAAAACACCGCGCGAAACACCCGCAACCGCCCCGGCCACACCGCCAGCGCCGCGAAAAACACCACCGCCGCCGCTCCCATCGCCTCCAGCGCCCCCTTGCTCTGCGGCCAAATCGACTCCGGCAAAAACGTCTGCGCCGCCACCCGCAGCCCGACCAACTGCAGCCACGACGCACTCGCCGGCTGCGCCGCGCCCGCCACCGCCCCCGCTCCTCGCAGCAGCACCCATCCCTGAATCCCCGCCGCCAGCGCCACGACCACCAGCGACAAAATCGCCCCGCGCCCAAACCTCCACACGCGCCACGCCAGCAGCGGCAGCAGCACGATCGAAAACGGCCCCGTCACGCCCGCCAGAAACAACGCCCCCGCCTCCACCACCCGCCCCGCCCCTCTTTCCGGCGGCGCCATCACCGCACAGATCACGAACAGCAACATCGTCACCCATTGCACGTTCGTCAGGTTGATCATCACCTCGCCCGGCTGCATCACCAGCGCCACCGCCAGCCCCAACGCCCACGCCGGCGGCCCACTCCACCGCCGCACACCCAGCACCCCCAACACCATCGCCGCCACCGCCAGCGCCGCGTAATTGAACGCCGCCGGTTGCCACGCCGCGTCCACCACCCGCGTCGTCGTCACCGCCACGATCCGCTGCAGCGTGTGCAAATATCCCTGCATCGGCACCGCCACGCTCCGCCACCCCACCTGCTCCGCCTCCGCGTGAAACACCACCGCGTCCTCCGCCCAAAACTGCGGATTGAGCACCCCATCCGGTTTTCGCGCCACGATCACCAACAGCACCACCGGCAACCACCACCCTCCTCGCACGACGCCGCGCCACCCGCGCTCGCCCGGCGATCTTGCTTCGTGCATCCATGCACACGACCCGCGCGAAAAAATCACGTCAAGCGACAACCCTCCTCCACCCGAAACAGAATTGCCCGCCCGCCCCTTCTGCAAAAATCTCGTCCTGACTTTTTTTCCACGCAGACGAACCCCTCCTGCCCTTGAACCGCCCCCCACGCACCACCTCCACCGGTTCCCTCCACGAGCTTTGCGTTCTTCGCGGCTAAAAAACCCGCCCGCGTTTTTTTCGGATGACTCCCGCGCCGTCCCGCTTCGCCGCCTTTCACGACCGCCGTTTCGCTTGGATCGCGCTCGCCCTCGCCTTGCTCCGCGTCTGGTTCGTCAGCGCCCTGCCCGTCATCGGCCTCGCCGGTTCCGAACACGACGACCAACTCTTCCTCCAACTCGGCGACTCCATCGCCCGCGGCGAATGGCTCGGCGACTACAGCCGCTTCACCCTCATGAAGGGCTGCGGCTACCCGCTCCTCATCGCCGCCGCCTTCAAACTCGGCGTTCCCCTCCCGCTCGCCGAACAAGGCCTCTATCTCCTCGGCTGCTGGTTGCTCGTCCGCGCCCTTCGCCCGCTGCTTCGCCACGATGCCTGGTCGCTCGCGCTCTTCGCCCTCCTCGTCTGGCAACCGATGGGTTTCTGGGTCGATCCCCACGGCGGCAATATCCTCCGCCAAAACCTCTACACGCCGCTCACGCTTCTCGTCTTCGCCAGTCTCATCGCTCTCCACACCCGCCGCGACGCCCCTCCCCTTATCCGCCTCGGCTGGGCCGCTCTCCTCGGCCTTTCCTTCGCCTGGCTCTGGCTCACACGCGAGGAAAGCATCTGGATCATCCCCAGCCTCGCGCTCCTCCTCGTCTCCGTTTTGTCATCGTGGCTCCGCGACCGCACTCGCTGGCGCTCGCTCCTCGCTCCTCTCGCCTGCGCCTCGCTCACCACCGCGGTTCCCCTGCTCACCGTCTGCACCCTCAACCAAAAACACTACGGCTTGTTCGGCACCGTCGAATTCCGCGCCCCCGCCTTCGTGTCCGCTTACGCCGCACTCGGACGCGTCCGCTCCTCCTCCCCCCTCGAACGCGTTCCGCTCCCCCGCGACGCCCGTCTCCTCATCTACGACGTCAGCCCGACCTTCGCCCGCCTCCGCCCACACCTCGAAGGCGACCTCGGCATCCGCTGGAGCAGCCCCGAACTTCAGTTCAACGGCGGCATGTGGGTCTGGGCCCTCCGCGAATCTGTCCAGCTCGTCGTCAATCCGCGCAACGCCCGCGAAGCCCTCGCGTTCTACCAACAACTCGCCAACGAGGTGAACGCCGCCTGCGACGCCGGCCTCCTTCCCGCCGCTCCGCGCCGCGACACCTTTCTTCCTCCGTGGACGCCCGTTCACACCGCCATCCTCCGCCGCGAGGGCTCCGCCTACTTCCAACACTTCATCCGCTTCGAAGGCTTCAACGCCCGTCCGCCGCGCAGCCACGGCGACGCCGAGGGCCTGAAACTCTTCCGCGACCTCACGCGCTGGCACCTCGCTTTTGCGCCCGATGTCCCCGAAATCGACACACCCCGACAACGCCACGCCCGCGCCTGGCGCATCGGCGCGCTCCAGGACATCGGTCGCGTCCTCCGCTGGCCTTGCGTCGCGCTCGTCTGGCTCGGCGCCGTGGCCTGGATTTCCGCCGCCCTTCGCAGCGTCGTCCGTCACCGCGCTCCGCACTACCTCTGGTGGCTCGCCACCGCCGCCCTCGGCGGCGCCCTCGCCGTTTTCACCATCAGCCTGCTCGTCCACGTCACCTCCTGGGGCGACTGGCGCCCCCTCCGCTTCATCCAAGCCTACCCGCTCCTTCTCCTCTTCGGTTTTGCCGCTGTCGCCGCCCTCTTCCTCTCCAACACGTCCGACCAACCACCACCGCCCGCGAATGCGCCCCGCCCCTGATGGCCCGCGCCGCCAAACTCCTCTTCGTGTGAATTCGGATTTATTCGTGGTTCTTCAAAGCCCGGCCGCATGACTTCGCTCCCGCCCGACTCCTCCCTCGAGCTCACCATCGTGATGCCCTGCCTCAACGAGGCCGAAACCCTCGCCGGCTGCGTCGAAGAAGCCTTGCGCGCCCTCCGCGAACAAAACCTCTCCGGCGAAGTCATCGTCGCCGACAACGGCTCCACCGACAGCTCCCAGGAAATCGCGACCCGCCTCGGCGCGCGCGTCGTTCCCGTATCCGAAAAAGGATACGGCCGCGCCCTCCAGGGCGGCATCGCCGCCGCCCGCGGCCGCTTCATCCTCATGGGCGACTCCGACGGCTCCTACGATTTCACCCACGCCGGCCGCTTCGTCGCCAAACTCCGCGAGGGCTACGACCTCGTCATGGGCAACCGCTTCCTCGGCGGCATCCAACCCGGCGCCATGCCCTGGAAAAATCGCCACATCGGCAACCCGCTCCTCTCCGGGATCGGCCGCCTTTTCTTTCACTGCCCCATCGGCGACTTCCACTGCGGTCTCCGCGCTTTTTCCCGCGACGCCTATCACCGCCTCGAACTCCGCACCGCCGGCATGGAGTTCGCCTCAGAAATGGTCATCAAGGCCACGCTCTTCGGCCTGCGTATCACTGAAATCCCTACAACGCTCCGCCCCGACGGTCGCAGCCGCCCGCCGCACCTGCGCCCGTGGCGCGACGGCTGGCGCCACCTGCGCTTCATGCTCCTCTTCTCGCCCCGCTGGCTCTTTCTCCAGCCCGGCCTTGTGCTTTTCTTCGGCGGCCTCGTCGCCGGCGCGCTCCTCGTTCGCGGCCCGCTCCGCGTCGGCTCCGTCGCCTTCGACGTCCACACGCTCTTCTTCGCCGCCATGGCCGTCCTCATCGGCTTTCAAGCCGTCGCCTTCGCCGTCTTCACCAAGGTCTTCGCCATCCAGTCCGGCCTGCTCCCGCCCGACCAAAAACTCGACCGCTGGGTCCGCTGGCTGAACCTCGAAAAAGGCCTCGCGATCGGCAGCATCCTGCTCCTCGGCGGTCTCGCGCTCTCGCTGCAGGCCGTCGGCGCGTGGAGTCACGCCTCCTTCGGCGCCCTCACGCCCGGCGAACTCCTCCGCCTCGTCATCCCCGGCGGCACCCTCCTCACGCTCGGCTGCCAAACCCTGCTCGTCAGTTTCTTCCTCAGCATCCTCTCCCTCCCGCTGCGCCGCGATCGCTGAGCAACGATGAACCGCCGCCCCGCAGCCGCTCAATCCCGCCGCTTCTCGAACACGTAAAGATGGTTCAGCCCCAGCTGAAACCGGCGATGCACCACCCGCCGAAATCGCGGCTCGCCAAAAATCTTCTCCAGATCCGCCGGCCGAAATCCGTAGTGCTCCTCCAACGACATCCCGTCCACCAGTCGCAATCCCTTTAGCACCACGAGCAGGTGATCGACCGACCGCGACGGCACCGTGATCACCACCCGTCCGCCCTCTCGCAGCAAGTCGTGACACGCCGCCACCACCACCGCCTGCTGCTCCACCGGGATGTGCTCGAACACCGCCAGCATCGTGATCGCGTCCCACCCTCCCTCGCCCGGCTTCGTCGCCGGAAAAAAGCCTCCTTCGATCACGAAACGCTCCCCGACCTTCCGCTCCGCGACCCGCGGCTCGACCCCAAACCCCCGCTCCAATCGCGTCCCCATGGCCTCGAACAACTCTCCTTCGTGCGCCCCCACGTCGATGACCCGCCCCCGCTCCGGCAGCCATCGCAACGCCCGCCGGATGCGCCATTGTTGCAAGATCCGGTCCAGTGTCTTCATGGCCACGCGAACCTCGACGACTCCACCGCGAACTCACCCCCGCCCAAACTTCAACTTCACCAGTCCAAACGCCGTCATCTTCAACAACAGCCAGCCGTGCCTGAAACGCGAAATGTTCGTCTCGCCATACGTGCGATCCTTGTAACGCACCGGCACGTCGCGTATCCGCAATTTCAATAACGCCGCCCCGAACAGCAGATTGAAATCCCCGAACGGATCGAAATCCCCCAGCTCCTCGATCCGCTTCACAATCCGCTCGTAGTCCCGTCGCAGCAGCATCTTCGTCCCGCACAAGCTGTCCTTGATCGGCTGCCCGAGCACGAACGACAGCGCCACCGCGAAGAACTTGTTTCCGAGCAGATTCAGGAAACGCATCGCGCGCTTCTCCATCGGATACACCAGCCGGCTCCCATTCGCGAACTCCGCCGCCCCGCTCGCGATCGCCGCGAAAAACTTCGGCAAATCCTCCGGCGGCGCCGTCAAATCCGCGTCCTGGATCACCAGCACCTCGCCCATCGCCGCCGCAAAACCCGTTCGCACCGCATCCCACTTTCCCCGCCCCGGCTGCTGCATCGCCCGCACTTTCAGCGGCCCCCGATACTCCGCCATTTCCCGCTGAATCGTCGCCCACGTATCATCACGGCTGTTACCTTCCACGAAGATCACTTCCGTCCCCGCGCCCATCACCGGAATCCGCTCCAGCGCCGCGCGAATGTTCCCCGCTTCGTTTCGTGCCGGCACGATCACCGACACCGTCAACCGCTCCGCTTCCAGCTCCGCTCGCGGCCTCGCCACCACATACAGACTCGACCCAAAATGTCGCAGCCCCGGCAGCCGCACCAGGAACCGGTTGAAAAACGCGCTCACCAGCGGCACGCGCAACGGCAGCATCTGCTCCGTGCTGCGATGCACCACTTCCCAACCCGACAGCTCCAGCAAATTCACCAGGTCCGTCGTCGACAGCCAGTTGCTCGCCGGCTGCCGCGTCACCGCGCCAAACCACTGCGCCACCTTCAGCACCGGCGTCCACAACACGTTCACCGACGTCACGCACAGCCGCGTCCGCGGCTCCGCCACGCCCCTCAACCGCTCCAAACACGCCTGCACATCCGGCAAGTATCCCACCAGATAATCCAGCACCACGTAATCGAACACCTCTCCGCCGCCCACCTCGCACGCCTCCTCCTGCCGATACTCGCACAACCCCGACGCGTCCGCCACGCGCGCCTGCGCCAGCATCTTCTCGCTGAAATCAACGCCCACCCCTCGCTCCGGCCGCAACGCCCGCAACAACGTCCCGCGCCCGCAGCCCACTTCAAGCACGCGCGACCCCGCCGGAATCAACGCCCGCAACTGCTCCGCGATCTGCGCGTGAAACCCCGCCTGCACGCTCCGCGCCCGCGAGTCGTTTTCACTGACCCAGTCGAAGTGCCGCGCGAGATCTGTGTGGGTTGAACGGGACAATCCCCGCGAAACTCCAAGACTTCCCCACCTCCGACAAGCCTTTTGCCACTGGCTCCGTTTCGCGCTTCTCCCCGCCACCGCGCAACAACGAGCGCGCTCCGGAACTTGCTCCGCACCGCTCCGTCATACTTTTCCGCTCACCCCCAAAACGAAAACCATGTCTTCAATTCCCTCCTCGCTCATCGACCGCCGCACGTTCGTGAAACAAGCCTCGCTCGCCAGCCTCGGCGCCGCCCTCACCCCTTCGCTCCTCTCCGCCGCGTCTTCCTCTTCGCGCCGCAAGCGCTACGCCATCGTCGGCACCGGCTCGCGGCACTACATGTTCAAGGACGCCATCGAAAAAAACTACGCCGAACACGCCGAGCTCGTCGGCCTCTGCGACGCCAACGCCGGCCGCCTCGAACTCTCCCGCTCGCGCTCCACCGCCAACGGCGCCAAGCCGCCCCCGGCCTACGCCCCCGCCGACTTCGAGCGCATGCTCTCGGAAACGAAACCCGATGTCGTCATCGTCACCACGATGGATTCCACCCACGACGACTACATCGTCCGCGCCATGGAGGCCGGCTTCGACGTCATCACCGAAAAGCCGATGACCACCACCGCCGGCAAATGCCAGCGCATCCTCGACACCAGGAAAAAAACCGGCCGCAACCTCCGCGTCACTTTCAACTACCGCTACTCCCCGCCGCGCACCCAGGTGAAGGACCTCCTCATGAGCGGCGAAATCGGCGAAGTCCTCTCCGTCGATTTCCACTGGATGCTCAACACGCACCACGGCGCCGACTACTTCCGCCGCTGGCACGGCGAAAAGAAAAACTCCGGCGGCCTCATGGTCCACAAGGCCACCCACCACTTCGACCTCGTCAACTGGTGGCTCGGCGCCATGCCCGCCACCGTCTTCGCCACCGGCAAAAAAGAATTCTACACGCCCGCCATGGCCAAGCGCTTCGGCCTCCAAAGCCACCACGAGCGCTGCCACACCTGTCCCGAAAAGGACAAATGCGGCTTCTACTTCTCGCTCGCCGACAGCCCGAGCCTCAAGTCCCTCTACCTCGACCAGGAGAAACACGACGGCTACTTCCGCGATCAATGCGTCTGGAATCCGCGTATCGACATTGAAGATACGATGAACGTCCTCGTCACCTACGACAACGGCGTGACGCTCGCCTACACCCTCAACGCCTTCAACTCCTGGGAGGGCTACACCATCGTCTTCAACGGCACGCTCGGCCGCATCGAGCACACGATCGTCGAACAGGTTTACGTCAACGGCACCGACACCGTCCAGGGTGGCATCGCCGCCGGCGGCATCACCACCAAGGTCATTCCGCTCCGCGGCGAGCCGCGCGAGATCGAACCGTGGACCGGCACCGGCGGACACGGCGGCGGCGACAAGGTCATGCTCGACGAGATCTTCCTCCCCGACGCTCCCGCCGACAAATACCAGCGCGCTTCCGACGAACGCGGCGGCGCCGCTTCCATCCTCGTCGGCATCGCTGCCAACCGCTGCTTCGAAACGAAGCAGCCCGTCGAGATCGCCAATCTCGTCACCGGCCTCGCTCGTCCCACTTTTGCGGAGATGCCTTCGCGCACCGCTCCGCTCCCCATGCCGCCCAAAATGGGCCGCTCCTGAGCTGGCGCTCACCGTGTCCACGCGCGTGAGCACGTGGAGCTTTGCATTGGAGGCTCGGTGCCCTCACCGCGCTTCCTTGCCGCAGCGTCTCAACCCGCCGCCTCGATCTTCCCCATCCAGCTCACCAGCCGACCCGTGCTCGCCTCCAGCCGCACGGTCGCGCCGCTCAGCGATTTCACGATCAGCTCATTCTGAATTTCGTCGACGATGACCGCGCAAAGATCGTCCAGCGCCGGCCACTCCGCGATCCACATCAGCCGCAGACCGCCGTCGAGGCAGTAGAGATTCGGAAACCCCGGCAGCAGCCCATACGGGTGCTCGCGCACATACGTCCGCATCGGACCTTTCCGAAACTCCACGATCGCGGTCGCGAGCGGCGCATGACACACCGCGCGCTCACCGGAGCGGCCCAGTTGGCAGAGCGAACCGCCGATGACGGCGAGAGCTTCAATCGGGGTAATCATCGACAAGCCCGGCACTCCAGCATCTTACCCACGCGCACGCCACAAAATTTTCACCACCGCCCGCCCGCCTCGTTCCCGCCAGCCACTTACTTTTCCTTCATCACATACCGCCCATCCCAATCCTCCGGTGGCGGCGTCTCGATCGCCTCCGGCACCACTTTTTCCAAATACACCAGCGACGGATTGCTCACCACTCCCGGAGTGACGCCTGGCACATTCGGCTCCAACTCCCGGCTTTTCGCAAACAACTCCAGCGCCCCGTTCCAGTCCCGCGCATAATATTTCTTCAGCCCCTGTTCGAAGAGCGCGATGCACTCGCGCGTCTTGTCCGTCACGTCCTCCTTCAATCCGACGATCTCGTAAATCGGCACCGCCTGCGTCCGCCCTTTCACCACGATCCTGCCCAGCGGACGAAACACCACGCGATCACCGCCGTGTTGCACGCACGCCGCCTTCGTCGCCTCCGCGCACATCGTGTAAACGCCCCAGCTCTTCGCGCCGCTCTCCATCCGCGCCGCCAGGTTCACATTGTCGCCCATCATCGTGTAGTTGAAACGCGTGCGGCTCCCCATGTTGCCGATCGTGCACACGCCGGAATTCAAACCGATGCGCGATTGCATCTGCCACACGATCTCCGGCCAGCGCTTTCCCTCGCTCCTCCACTTCTCGCGCAGCTCACCCAGCTTCTTGTGCACCCGCTGCGTCGCCACGCACGCGCGATACGCATGATCCGGCAACGCCAGCGGCGCGCCAAACATCGCGACCACCGCATCGCCGATGTATTTGTCCAGCGTGCCGCCTTCCTCCTGCACGATGTCCGTGCACGCCGTCAGATATTCGTTCATCAACTCCACCAACGGCCCCGACCCGAGTTTCTCCGAAAAGGTCGAGAACGACTGGATGTCCGAAAAATACGCCGTGATCTCCTCGTCGTGCCCGCCCAACTGCGGATCCTCGCCCGACTCGACCATCCGATCGACAAGCTGCGGCGACACATACGCGCCAAACATCCCCTTGATCCGCCCCTTCGCCTTCTCCTCCTCCATCAATTGCCAGATCACGCCCGCGAAGCTCGTCGTGAACGCCGCTCCCACCGCCGGCGCCAGCGGCAGCACCAGATGGCTCGCTTTGAAAATCTCGAACGCCAGCCACGCAAACGCCCCCATCGCCACCACGCTCGCCGCTTTGTTCAACGCCGCCCGCACCCCGCCCGATACCGCCAGCGCCGTCACGCCGATCGCCAGCCCGAACACCACCGCGAAATCCAGCCACGCCACGCCGCCCCACGCCGGGAGTCGCTGTAGGTATCTTCCGGATACGATCGTCTTCACCATGTTGCCATGGATGCCGACCTTCGGCACCGGCACGTCGTCGAACGGCGTCGGCGCCAGGTCCTGCTCCAGCGGATCCACGGGACCGATCAACACGATCGCATCCTTGAACTCCTCCTGCGCGAAAAACGCCTCCGCCGCCGCGCGCTCCTCCTCGTTTTCCGACGCCAGCATTTCGGCATACGCAAAGGTCGTCGAAATCGGCACGCGTGGATTCTTCGCCGAGCTCCAGCGGGAGAACCAATTCACGTCGATCAACTGCCCTTCCCGCAACGGAATCCGCGCCGCCACCGTTCCGTCCTCGCGCACGAACTCCACGGCATCTCCGCCGATCCTCACCCCGTCGCGCGCCACGCCGTAGTGCAGCCGCGCCAACTCCAGCGAGAGGTGCAGATACGTCCGCACCGGCGTCGGCGCAAACGCCGGCACCGTCCGCGTGCCGCCGTCGATCGTGTCAATCAATCCCACGAGCGCCGGATTCCACACTTTCTTTGGATCCGTCGGATGCGTTCGCAGCGCCGGCAACTCCGGCAGCGCCGCCTCCCTTCCCGGCTCCATCCGGCTGATCAGCGGCAGCTCCCGAAAAACCAACTCGCCGTTGATGTTGCGATCGACCGCCGCCGCATACGACGCCGCCAGCACCACCGGCGGATCGCGAAACAGAAACTTTCCCAACTCGAGATTTCCCCGCACGTGCTTGTTTCGATCGACCGCCTCCGGCACGCCGTTTTCCGAAAACAGCACATCGATCCCCACCGCCCTCACGCCCGCCTGTTCGATCAACGCCGACGCCACCCGCGCGAAATACGTCCGGTCCCACGGCGTCCCGCCGATCTCCGCGATCGATTGCGAATCGATGTCGACGTAAACGACCTTCACCGGCGCATCGATCTCGCCGCGATAGCGGAATCGCCAGTCGACAAGTTTGTTCTCGAGAAAATCCAACCAGCCCACGTGCGCCGCCACGCACCACACCGTCGGCACCGCCAGCAGCACCGCCCACCGCAGCCACGAAAACGCCTGCCTCTTCTTCGACCGAACCGGAGTCATGCGGACCCTGTATCCGTTACGGCGCTACCGAGCGTAATCCCCCGGACACCCACGCGAACAACACCCCTTCCGCTCCCTTCGTGTTCATTCGTGTCCATCGTGGTTCCCTTGAACGGCTCCCGGCGAGACACCACGAACCGAGCCGCCCCGCCTCAACCCTTCTTGCCGTCGCCCGGCGTGGTCGAGTTCTGCGGCGTGGTCGGACCGAAAATTGGACTCTGTTGCTCCGTCACCGAATTCGATTGCTGCGAGTTGTCGTCGCCGCCCGTGTCCGACTGCTGATCGTTCGTTTCTTCTTTCCTGGACTCGTCGCCCTCGCCCTCCGATTCCGACCCCGTCGTCCCGTTCGTGTCCGAGGTCGTGTTCGAAACCGTGCTGATGATCACCGCCGCCGACGCCTGCACGATGTCGTTCGCCGCCGTCTCGATCGCCGCCAGCGCTTGAATCGAAGCCTGAGTGAGGCCCTCGACCGTCGGCGCCGAATTCAACGTCACCGTGCCCGCGGCCTCGTCCACCGTCACGTCGACCGACACCGTCACCTCGTTGCCCGTTTCAACCGAAACGCCCGGGGCCGCCTGCGGTTCCAACAACACCACGCCTTCCGACGTGGTCAGCGTGAAAAACACCCGGCCGCTCGCATCCGGACGGAAAACAATCCGGAAGGTCGTGCCGCGAATACCCGCCGCGCCCACCGGCGTCTTCACCGTGAACGTCGATCCCGCGTCCCGGTTCAGCTTCTTCACATTGCCGACCAGCTCGCCGCGCGTCAATCGCACGCTCGTCGTCGAACTCGTGGGCTCCTCCTCCAACGTCGCCACCGCGACCTCCGTCTGAAACGGATCCTGCAGAAATTCCTCGATGTCCAACGACGAATCCGAGCCGACGTTCAGCGACGCACCGTTCGAGAAAACCAGAATCACACTCGCTCCCGCACCCGTGACGATTCGCGTCTGCTGCGAAACCACGTCCGATGTCGCCAGCGTCCGCGAAGTCTCCGTCGCCAGATCGATCGCCGTCACCGCGCCCGTCACCTTGGCCGCCACGATTCGCCCCGGCACTCGATTGACCTGCGCCTGCGCGGAAACAGCGAAGAATGCGAGCGTGCCGCAAAGCAGCAGCCACGAAATCAGTTGGGTCGGGCGCATGTGAGCTGGATTCAGGGAGCGCGGCTGCGTTCGGCCAATCGCTGTCGCAATGCTTGGGCTTCCCGCTTTCCAGGGTCAAGACGCAAGGCGACTCCCACCGCCGCCAGCGCCCTTGGCCTATTTGCCACATCCAAGCTGAGATGCGCAGCTTGATAATACCACGTGATCGCGTTCGCCGGCGCCAGCTTCAGCGCTTCGACAAACGCGGCCCCGCCCTCCACCCGGCGCCCTTGCAGGTCCAGCGCCACGCCGCGGCGAATCCAAAATTCCGGGACGACCTGCGACCGGGCCAGTGCCTGCTCCGCCGATCGCTCCGCTTTTGCCCCCAACTCCCTCGCCTGCCCCGGCTCGCTCTGCGCGAAGAGCGCCGTCGCATACGACACATCCGCCCACAACGCGCCGTTCTTCGGATCGAGCTCCGTCGCCCGGCTCAATTTGTCCATCACCCGCGCCAGCACCGGACGCCACTCGCTCACCGGCGCTTCGCGCAGCGCCAGCCGATCGATCATCTCCCGCGCCTCGTAGCGCAGCGCCTCCGCTCGAAAGAGCGGATGCACAAACCACACGCATCCCGCCGCCGCAAACGTCGCCAGCGCCACGCACACATCCCGCTCGATCGCCGCCGATTTCCCCGGCCGGCTCGCACCCGCCGGCCAGCGTCGCTGCACCACCAACGCGGCCATCGCACCAAAGGTCATCGCCAGCGCCGGAATCTTGAAATGGAAGTCGACGAACAACTGCAGCCCAAACGCCGCCAGCCCC
>Ga0065721_10050429_pt1 | contig 20226 bp, 20 predicted proteins | sample Mesricmetagenome_FD_59108 | JGI IMG/M metagenome (GOLD analysis project Ga0065721, IMG submission 59108) | Mesophilic microbial community from rice straw/compost enrichment Sample: eDNA_1 v2 (version 2) | ecosystem: Engineered > Solid waste > Grass > Composting > Bioreactor | place: USA: Davis... | reverse complement strand
CGGACTGCGCGTTCCAGCGAAGTGACTGCCTAATACATGGGTATAAATCTGCGTCGTCTTTACGTCGCTGTGCCCCAAAAGTTCCTGCAGATTTCTAATGTCATAACCACTTTCCAGTAAATGCGTTGGGCCCACCGTTTTAGGGCTCAGTAGAGTTTTGCGATCTTTATTGCCTTTGCCGCATCTCACGGTAATTGCGAACCGATCAAAATGAATATCCTGCACTCGTAGGCGCAAACATTCACTGATGCGCAGGCCGCTGCCGTATAGCAGAGAGACAATCAGCCTGTCGCGGGGATTGAGCTGCCGCAGAATGGCAGCAACTTCGGCTTTGCTTAACACAGAGGGCAAATGTCGCTGTTTAGTCGCCAGCTCGAACCCCAGGTCGCCTAGCTCAATCTTAAGAATCTTTTGGTATAAGAACGCCAGCGAATTGAGCGCAACCTTTTGGGTATTAACGGCTACATGGCGCTGTGTCGCAAGGTAGGATAGAAACTCCCGTATTTCCACTGGGCCCATCTGGGCAGGGTGGCGCTTGTTGTGATACAAGATGTAGCGCTTGATCCACAACAGATACGTCTTCTCCGTGCGGATGCTGTATCCCAAGAAGCGGATCTCATCGCGAACCTGCTGCAGGAACGGACTGCTCATAGCGCATAACCTCCATGTTGAAATTGCTGTATATATATACAGCATTGTGTGTTGTTTGCAAGAGTGTGCGCAGAATCAGGCATGCCGAATGCTCGGATATCTGCTTGCAGGATCAGAAATTTCGTTTATCTTCAATAAGATGTGGTGTGCAGGTTCGGCGATATCGAGCATGTACAGGAGCGATATCAAGCATGCTCATAGCCGTTCTTGGGCAATGACGACTTAGCGGCTGATATTGTTTAGGAATCAACACATTGGTGAAGAATTCTAAAAACCTTGTGAGCATGATATCGCGCATGCGCAGTATTAAAATGTTAGGCAAAGCATGAACGTGACTCCTAGAAAAGATTTGTATATTTATTTAGGTATTGCTGCTACTTTCGGGGCGCTGATTTCCTATTTCTGCAATACTTACTACGACATAGATCCCGTTCGATATTTATGGCTGGCGTGCATATTTTGGGTTTTTGCTGCAATCCTTCCATCTATATGCCTTGGGATAGTGTTTAAAACATACAGGCAAGTCCACCTAGCTCCTTTGGTGGTTCTTATCGCTATTTCGGTTTTATATTTTGGCAACGGTCAACGGTTTGCGATATTTTCAGTGGGAATAGGCATTACATTTTCATTGGCTTTATTAATACCTCATGTTTGGGGTGCCATGACTGTTTGGTGGCGTAAATAGATGAAAAAGCCTAACAAAACGTGCCAGTCGGAAAGTTTGTTCCATGGCTCAGTTTGTGGCGGCCGCTAAGCTGCCACAAAACGCCATTACACAAACTTCCGCTGCACTTGGCGTTGAGGCTGTAGAAAAACCCCAGAAAAAGGTAAAATCGGCGGGTCAAAACGGATGCACAACCCACTATGCCAAATTTCATTCCCTACAATCTCAATCAATCCGAAATGGTGGTGATTAATTACCTGGATCAGCTGCAACCAGGAACATTTGAGCACGCGATCCACCACCTGATTGAGCACCGCCTAGATCTTTCCGTCTTTTCCCCGCCTATCAAAACGACTCCACCGGCCGATATGCCTACAATCCCGCGATCTTGCTGAAGATTGTGCTGTTCGCTTACTCCAAAGGCATTACCAGTAGCCGAGAAATTCAGTGGAATTGCCAAAACAATATTACGTTTATGGCATTGGCGTGTGGCGAGGTGCCGCACTTCACCACCATTGCCGCCTTTATCAGCGGTCATGCGGAGCAGGTGGAAGCGATATTCGAGCAAGTGCTGCTGATTTGCGATTCGGATGGTTTGCTCGGCAAAGAATTATTTGCGATTGACGGCTGCAAGATGTCCTCGAATGCAGCAAAGGAATGGTCAGGCACCTTTAAAGAACTTAGGGAAAAGCGCAATAAAATCCGACGACAAATCAAACGCTGCATTGAAGAACACAAAACCACCGATAAGCGCAGTGCTGATGGCAAAGAGCGCGCGAGAAGACTGCAAAAAAAAGCGGAGACACTGAATAAAGCCGCTGACCGCATTGACGAATTTCTTGCAACTGAGCAACCTAAAATCGGCCAAGGTAAAACCAAGAAGGAAATCAAAAGCAATATCACCGATAACGAATCCGCCAAAATGACAACGAGTAAAGGCACGATTCAAGGTTATAACGGCGTAGCAACCGTCGACAGCAAGCACCAGATCATCGTTGATGCTCAAGCCTTTGGTCATGGCCAGGAACATCACACATTAAAGCCTGTTGTTGATACAGTGAAAGAAAGGTTTGGCCGGCTGGGAATAAAGAACAATATCTTTACCCCGAAAGGCACCAAGCTCACCGCCGACACCGGCTTCTCCAATGAGCAAAACAACGAGTTCCTCTATAAAAGCGGTGTGAATGCTTATATCCCCGACAACCGCTTCCGCAGTCGGGACAGTCAGTTCGAAGCTCAAAAGCAGAAGTACGGCAAACGCAAACAGGAAGGCAAGCCAAAACAGCAGGTCAGCTACTTTACCCAAGAGGACTTCACGTTCAACAAACGTTGGACCACCTGTATTTGCCCCGCAGGTGAAAAGCTGACGCTGACCAGAGTCGCCGACAATGGCTACGGCAAGGAGACCGCTTACTTCGAGGGGAGGCTGTTGCAGTGCCGAAACTGCCCTCTAAAAAATCAATGCATGAAAAACCCTGCCTCGGCGGACCACCGTCACGGCTCAGGCCGACAAGTGTCTTTTATCATTGGTCAGGTCAAGAATAAGAAGAACTATACTGACTGGATGAAGGCGCGAATTGATGCCCCGGAAGGCAAAGACATTTACGCGAAGCGAATGGCCGTAGTCGAACCGGTCTTTGCCAACATCGGTGCCAACAAAGGCTTGAACCGTTTCTCATTAAGAGGCAAAACCAAGGTGCAAGCTCAATGGCAGTTGTACAGCTTGGTCCACAATATTGAGAAATGGATGAATTATGGGCCAATGGCGGCATAATTAAGCCGAAATAGTGCGAAAGTTGTCTATAAAATGTTCGGTGCGTGAATGTGATCAAATTTACGCGTTTTATTAAATCTATTCGGCTGTAGGAAAAGCAAATTCTGCTGAAGACTTTTAAAAAGTATGAAAATGGCGGATTTATAAAAATTGGTTTTTCTACAGTCTCGTTATGAGGAAATAAAATGAAAAAAACGGTTATGCTCTTTGTTGTATTGATATTATCTGGCTGCGCTACGGGGTATCAAAAATATGGATGGACAGGGGGCTATAAAGAAAAGCCTCTTGGTGAAAATAAATACGAATTAACATATCAAGGAAATGGTACCACCAGTTACGCTACTGTGTCAGAGTATTGGCACAGGCGTGCGAAGGAGCTTTGTAACGATGGTGAATATAGCCATGAATTTACAAACACAGAATCCAATATTGCGTATTCGCAATATATTGCAGTAGAACACCCCAAAATAATCGGCATTGTCACTTGCAAGCAATGAAAGTCATAACAATGCAATCTTGCGGATGCTGTAGTTCAGGCCGTTTAACAAAATGAATAGTGACTATGATATGCGCATATTACGAGTAGGTGGACTTTTGTTAGAGGTAATCGCAGGCTTTGCGATATCGACATATTTGTGGTTATTGGGTGTCATCATGAGTCCGGTGCTGGTGCTGCGTCTAATTGCGGATAGAGATTGGGAGGCTGGATTGATGTTTGCCGTTATAGTTTTAGGTGCGGTGGGAATATGGGGTATGCTTCAGCTCACGATCAAAGTTATTGCACCCACCGCAAATGTGGTAAAAGCCGGGAGATTGAAAGTCTATCTGGCATCAGGATTTCTCGCATTGATGTCAGTGGTATTTCTCGTAAGGTTCGATGTGAGCAACATAAGCTGGCTCGAATTTTCTTTACTACTTCCAGCCGTAGTGACATCACATTTTATATTTTTAGCGCGTCGGTATTTGTGGGCCAGCTGATCGCCGACAGCTCGAAGTTCATGAAGCAGATGCGTTTGATCCTCTAGTTCAATTCTTCCCATACCCCAAAATCGCAGGCCCCATCGCCTGTAGGGAAAGGCTGCGGCTAACGCCGCCGAGATTAACCGCTTCCCTCGGCATACCGTACACCACGCAGGAGGCTTCGTTTTGCGCCAGGGTTGTGGCGCCAGTGTCGAAAAGTTCTTTCATGCCTCTAGCACCGTCGTCGCCCATGCCGGTCAGAATAATTCCTAATGCATGGGAACCCGCAGCGCGCGCCACGGAGCGATAGAGCACGTCTACAGAAGGGCAGTGACGGTTGACAGGGGGGCCTGGGTTTACGTCAACAATATAGTGATTGTCCGCGCGCTTGAGTGTCATATGTTTGCCGCCCGGCGCGATTAATACTCGCCCTTGTTGTACTCGGTCACCGCGGCTGGCTTCGAGAACTTCCATGGCGCAAATGGAGTTGAGGCGTTCGGCAAATGCTGCAGTAAATTTCTCCGGCATATGTTGCACCACTACAATTCCCGGCGCGCCGGCGGGGAGAGATTTCAGCAGAACTTCCAACGCCTGAGTGCCGCCTGTAGATGCGCCTATGGCGACCACTTTTTTAGTGTCGTCGTCACCAAGAGTCGGCGTCGCAAACGGTTTGATGGCTTGTGGAGGGTTCAACTGAGGTTTTGGTTTTGCCGGAGTAATTTTACTGATTGCGCCGGGGGAAATATTTCTGATTTGCGCTCTCGCCGCCGCGCGAATTTGATTGGCCAATTCCGCGCCGCTTTCCTGTAAAAATTGGCGCAGACCATTGGTGGGTTTTGCTGCAATACCGACAGCGCCAGCAGCCAAGGCCTGCATGCTGGTCTTGGTGCCTTTTTCGGTGAGGGTTGAGCAGATCACCACGGCCACGGGGCGTTCGTTCATTAATTTACGCAAAAAAGTAATGCCGTCCATGCGCGGCATTTCCACATCCAGAACCAAAACGTCCGGCCACTCCCTCTGCATTTTCTCTAGTGCAAAAATGGGGTCAGCGGCAGTGGCGATAATTTCGATATCGGGGAATTCCGAAAGCACGGCGGCTAGTACTTGGCGCACGGTGGCAGAATCATCAACGATCATTACACGGATTTTATTCATAAGAGTACCGCTTATTATTCTTTCTGCTCAGTGGTAGGGGCAGGCTGCTCACTGACAGCGGCTGGTCGATCTTGACCCCGGGGACAGGTGAAAAGCGCATCCAGACATCACCAGTGGCGATATCGAAGCGAACTTGACGACTCCCTCTGCCGCCGGTGTGCTCGGCCATTAAAGACCAGCCAGCGCGATGAATCAGTTTTTTGGCGGCTTCTATATTGCGCTCAGGCAATATCCCTTCAATAGTGGGGGAGGACAGCATGTAGCCGCCACCGAACAGCTTGGCTTCAAAATCATGGGGGCGACACCCCGCGCGTTTTATGTCTTTTAACATCAGTTCGACGGCCTCGTCGGCATAGCGACCGTCCAGGCCATCTTGTGCGTTTGCCGACATCCGCTGCGGCAGCATGATATGGCACATGGCGCCGAGCTTTTTTTTTGGATTCCACAGGGTTATCGCCACGCAGGAGCCGAGCAAGGTGCGAATGCGTGTATCAGCTCCGCCAAACCAGTAGTCGCCGGGTTGCAAAAAAATATCGATTCCCGGTGCTACATCGCTCATTTTATTTTCCGATAAATCGAGGGGCCCAGCGGCTTCAGCTCAGAAAAGATGCCATATAAGGTTTCTGAATGACCTATAACCAGATGGCCACCTGGTTTCAATTTTTCCAGCAGACGTGAAACTACTGCGTGTTTGGTGTCCTGTTGAAAATAAATCAACACATTGCGTAGGAAGATCACGTCAAACATGCCGACATCGGGCAGCTTTTCATTGAGATTGATATTGTCGAAACGCACCTTGGCCATCAGAGTGGGGTCAATTTTCAATTGACCTTCCTGTTGCCCAACACCTTTTAAACAATAGGCCCTGAGATATTCCCGTGGAATTTCGTCGGCGAGATGGATCGGGTAAAGGCCGGCACGTGCCACTTCCAACACTTTATTGCTGATATCCGACCCGAAAACCTCCCAGCCATTGTTGCCCAGCTGGTCGTGTAACAGCATGGCGATGCTGTAGGCTTCCTGGCCGGTGGAGGATGCTGCACTCCAGAAACGGAATTTCTGCTGGCGTGAGATAGTCGGCAAAATCTGTTGTTGCAGCCAAGTGAAATGTTTTGGCTCGCGGAAAAAATGGGTTTCATTGGTGGTCAATAAATCCACCGCCAATTTCAACTCACTTTGATCGCGGCCAAGCAGGGCAAGATATTCCCCATAAGAATTGAGTTTATGATGCCGCAGACGTTTATAGAGGCGGCCGCAGATCAGCGGCTTTTTTGCCTCGGTCATGTGAATGCCGGCAATGGAACGTAGCATCTGCTGAAGTTTGAGAAACTCCGGCTGATACAGCGGCACATTGGTTGTGCCCGCATTAATCTGTTGCAGATTAACCATGCTGCTCATGATGTTTCACATCGATTTCGGCCTCGGCCATTTGCAGTTGGGCGACATCATCTACCGACATAACTTTGTCGACGTTGAGCATAATAATAAACGCGTCACCCAGTTTACCCATGCCGGCGATGCAGTCCGGGCTGATGCCGGTACCGAACGCCGGTGCCGGCTCGATGTTATCTGCGGAAATATCGAGTACGGCGATCACCGCATCCACAATCACACCGACAACCAAAGATGTTTCTTGATGCCGTAATTCCAGGATCACGATACAGCTGCGCGGGTTCAGCTGGCTCGGCTTATTCCAGAAGCGGCTGGACAGATCAATCACCGGAACCACCGCGCCGCGCAGATTAATGACGCCATGGATAAAGTTGGGCATCAGCGGTACCTTGGTTAAATGTCCGTATTCAATAATTTCTTTGATATGCAAAATGCCGATGGCAAATTGCTCGCCAGCGAGTTTGAACGTCAGGTACTGTCCGGCCTGCAGGTCCTGCTCGGTAATCTCTTTTTTTGCGATCGCAACCATGATCAGCCCCTCACCTTAAAAACGGACGAAATCGGATGAATCACTTGCCGGGGCTGAAGCCGTCCTTTGCGTTTTGATGGATTTTTTACCACCAACAGCAGTTGCAACGCCATTTACCTTAAAGAAGCTCATCAACTGTTGCAGCTGCTCGGCCTGTCCGTTCATCTCTTCTGCAGTCGCCGCGAGTTCTTCCGACGCGCTGGCGCTCTGTTGTGTAGCAGCGCTGATCTGGCTCATAGCGGCATTAATCTGCATAACACCGGTATTTTGTTCTTCGCTGGCGGCGGCGATTTCTTGCACCAGGTCGGAGGTTTTTTGAATATCGGGCACCATGGTTTTGAGCAGTTCACCAGCCTGTTCAGCGGTGCCCACCGACGAGCTGGCGAGGCCACTGATTTCCTGCGCGGCAACTTGCGAACGCTCTGCCAGTTTGCGCACTTCTGCAGCAACCACTGCAAAACCCTTACCGTGCTCACCAGCGCGCGCCGCTTCAATGGCAGCGTTCAAAGCGAGCAGATTGGTTTGATAGGCGATGTCATCGATGATGCTGATTTTTTCCGCGATGCTTTTCATTGCAGCGACGGTCTGCGATACCGCTTCGCCACCTTTTACCGCATCGGCAGCGGCTTTGGACGCCGTGGCATCGGTGATTTTTGCGTTTTCAGTATTTTGTGCGATGGACGCGCCGGCTTGTTCGACAACCGAGCTGGTTTCTTCCAGTGAAGCCGCTTGTTCGCTGGTGCCTTGAGACAAGGTTTGCGCCGTGGCAGAAACTTGTGACGATGCGGACGATAGATTGTCCGATGCGCTGAGCACTTCACCGATCACTTGTGACAGCTTCTCCGAAGTGGTACGCACCGCGGCGAGCAGCATGCCAGTTTCATCTTTGGTGACCTGATCAATGCGGAAAGTAAGATCTCCATCCGCCATGGTGTTGGTGTAGCGCAACACTTCCGCCAGAGGTTTGGTGATACTGCGCGTTACGATAATGGCAATCACGATGGACAGCACAATAGCGATTGTGGTGAGAGTGAGAATGAGAACCCGAGAACTTTCATAGGCACTTTTTGCTTCTGCGCTCGATGTTTCGACTCGCTTGGAAACATGCTTAATCATGTCTTCCACCGCATTGAAATAGCGAGCTTGTGACACTTCCATGTCGGTAAAAAGGAAATTTTCGGATTCTTCATCCTGCTGGGCCACCGCCAAACGAAGGGCCTTTTCCTGATCAACTCGATACGCTTCCCGCGCCTGCTTCATCGCGGCTATAACGGCTTTTCCTTCCTGCGATTCGGTGATTTTGTCGAACTCGACAAGGACTTCATCAATTACCCTTCTAGAGTCCATAATTCGTTGGTTCTGCTTATTTATCATCTCCATGTCAGATGAAATAATGATGTTGCGAACAGCGCGGGCTGAAATATTTAGATTGTCGATAATGGTATTGGCCATCACTGTCTGTGGAAAATAGCGCACGGTGACTTGCTCAGTGTTGTGATTCATGACTGACATATTGATCAGCGATAAAACGCTGATCAATGCGAGCAGAACTAACAAGGTTGCAAACCCGATAGTGAGACGGGTGCCGATTTTAATATTGTTTAACATTTTTTTAACTCCAGGAAGTTTACAAACGTCATCTCAAAAAAAGCGGATCGATCATCTTTGAGATGATGTCTAAATCCGTTCATCTACGAACTGCGCGATATCATCAAGTAGGGCCCCCACGTCCAGCATAAGAGCGACGTCACCCGAACCGAGAATGGTCGAGCCGGATACGCCTTTAAGCTGCTCGAAGAGAGGCCCCAGGGGTTTGATAACGGTTTGCAGTTCACCCTTAAGTTCGTCTACCACCAAGCCTATCTTGCGATGGCCCAGTCGCACGACTAACACATTTTCGCGGCGCGCTGAATTTCCGCCTATGCCGAAATAGTCGCGAACGCGCAACAGCGGCAGAACTTCACCGCGCAGATTGATATAGCTGCGCCCGGTTTCCGAGGGCGCTTGTTTTGGCAGCTCGACACATTCCTGCACAAGCTCCAGCGGCAGCACATAATTGGCATCGCCAACACCCAATAGAAAACCGTCGATAATGGCGAGCGTGAGTGGTAGGCGAATGCGGAAAGTGGTGCCCACGCCGGCTTCACTGTCGATGGTGATGGTGCCGCGCAGCGCTTCAATATTGCGCTTAACGACGTCCATGCCGACGCCGCGGCCGGAGATGTTGGAAATTTTTTCTGACGTGGAAAACCCGGGTTCAAAAATCAATTGCGCAATCGCCATTTCGGAGAGCGATGCGTCGGCACTGATCAGTCCTTTTTGCACGGCTTTGGCGCGAATTTTTTCCGAATTTAAACCGGCTCCGTCATCAGCCACCTCGATAATAATGCCGCCGGATTCATGGTAGGCGTGCAATTTCAAAGTGCCGCATTCGGGCTTGCCGGCGGCGCGGCGGACTTCCGGCGTTTCGATGCCGTGGTCGATGGCGTTGCGGATCAAATGGGTGAGCGGATCGCCAATCTGCTCGACCACGCTTTTATCCAACTCGGTGTCACCACCAGAAATTTTTAAGGAAATTTCTTTGCCTAATTCTTTGGCGACATCGCGTACTACGCGGCGGAAGCGGTTAAAGGTCTCGCCGATTTCGACCATGCGCAAGCGCATGGCACTTTCGCGAATATCTTCTACCAGGCGCGCGGTGTCGGAGGTGGCTTCGATCAAAGCGGCGTCATGATGGCGACCGGCCAATAAACTGACACCCGCGCTGGTGGTAACCAGTTCGCCCACCAGATTAATCAGTGCGTCGAGTTTATCCGCATGCACGCGAATCAGGTTCGAGCTGTTGGTTTTGGCTTGGCGACTCTCGCTGTTCTGTGAGCTGTCGTCGGCGCTGGTGACTTTGGATGGCTCAGCCGATTCGGTCGACTTTGTATGCACGTCTTCCTGGGTGTCGGAAGCCGATACGATGCTTAACTGACAGTCTTCGCGGACAAACTCGAAGGCGGCATGCAGCTCTTCTGCACTGCAGTCGCCAGTAAATTCCATTTCCAAGCCGATATAACAATTTTCAGGATCAAAATTGGCGGCATCTTTCGGCAGGGCGAAATGAGTGCTAGTGCGCAACTGCCCTAGGGTTTGCAGATACTGCACAAAAGACGTGGGATCCATGCCGTTGCGGTAGGTGTCGAGACCGAACTGCACCTTGATCAACCAGGTATTTTCACGCGCACTGGAATTTGTCGCAGGAGCAGCGGATTTCGCGGAATTTGCATGGGCCGTAGTACCGAGGGCCGCGCACAATTCTTCCACCAGCGCAGCGGCAGTTGCCTGCATGTCATCGTCCGCAGCGCGGCCTTGATCAGCGGCGCTGAGGAGATTTTCGAGATGGTCGCGGCATTTTAAAAATAAACCGACGAGTTCGCTGTCGAGCTGGATTTCGCCGTCGCGAATTTTATCCAACAGGGTTTCCACGTGATGGGTAAATCCGACGATGTCATCCAGGCCAAATAATCCGGCGGAACCTTTAATGGTATGCGCAGCGCGAAATACCGCGTTGATCGCTTCTTTATCATCCGGCTGCTGTTCCAGTGACAACAGACCGAGTTCCATTTCTTCCAGCAGACCTCTGGCCTCGGCCATAAAGGTTTGCAGGGCATCATACATGGTGCTCATGCGGTAACCTTTGCGGACGCTTTAAACCAGTGGGAGGCGTTGTAAAAATCAATCATCTGACTCAAGGCAGCGCTCGGTTTTTGCCAATGAATAGCGATGTCCGCCAAGCGGGCGTGCTGCGCCAGTTGCACCAGCAATTGCAAGCCGGCGCTATCGACCAAAACCAGTTCGCTGGTGTCGATGGTTAGTGATGAAGGTTTGCCTGCCGATTGTTCGGCGGCAGAGCGCAACAGTGCCATATGCAATTCTTCGTAACACTCGCTGACTTGATAAATCGTCAGCTCGCCGTGCAATCGCACTGTGGATTCGTCGATAGTCATGGGCCACCTCAAGGCAAAATCAGTTTGGAAACCGCACTGAGCATTTGCTCTGGACGGAAGGGTTTAACAACCCAGGCGCGCGCACCGGCTGCTTGGCCGGCGCTCTTTTTTTCTTCACTGCCTTCGGTGGTCAACATGATGACCGGCGTAAATTTGTAATTTGCCAGCATTTTCATTTCTTTGACGAACGTGATGCCGTCCATATTGGGCATATTCACGTCGCAAATAATCAGATTGATTTTTTGCCCGGTCAGTTTATTGAGCGCATCACGACCATCACCGGCCTCGATCACGTCATAACCTGCCCCTTTTAACGCTATCGCAACGACTTGGCGCAAGCTGGCCGAGTCGTCGATGATCATGATGGTTTTTGCCATGTTCAGCCTCTATTAAAAAAAGGTAACGTCCGCGGATTCATCGGGCTGATGCACTTGTTGGCCCTCGTGCAATGCCTGTTGTTCGCGGGTGGTGTAGGTGGACGACAACTGATTCAGCCAGATCGACGGCGCAGGTATATCGCTGCCGTTTGCCACGGCGTCGAGCAGGCGGGTTTGATCATCGGCGACGTGGCCGAGAATCTGGCTAATGCGATCCTGGAACTGTAGCGACACAATCACTTGCGCAATTTGTTGCTGTACGGCTTTGCTCTCCTGTTCGAATTGCGCGGTGGTCTGCACCAGATAGCCGACGCTTTCGCTGAACACCTGCAGCACTTGCCCAATGATGTCCTCGGATTCTTTCATCGCCCGCGCTTCTTCTGCGGAAAAATGCTCTGCCGCCTGCGCCATATCCTGCATGCCTTTCACAACCGCCTCAGTGCGCTCGGCGATTTTCTTACCGGTTTCATCGGACATTGTGGAAAGCTTGCGAACTTCATCCGCGACTACGGCGAAACCGCGTCCTGCATCTCCGGCGCGGGCGGCTTCAATAGCAGCGTTTAGTGCAAGCAAATTGGTTTGCGAAGCGACGTGAGAAACATTGGCTGCCATGCTTTTCAGTTCGTCGGAAAAGCCGGTGATTTCTTTGATTTTGCTGAACAAATGTTTTTTCAACGCCATGCTTTCGCGCAGGCCCTGCAGCATTAAGCCCAGATCATCGCGACCGCGGGCGAGAAGCTCGACCACGTTGTGCTGATTGTTGGCCTGCTGGCCGTTCAGCACCGCGCCTAATTGCTGGTGAATTTGCGCAAAATTATCGGCGAGTTGTGTTATTGCATCGGTGGACTGGGTTCTCACCACATCAATCTGGCTTGTCCACAAGGGCAATACCGCCTGACACAGCTCGGGCAATGCTTGTTTGCGGTTGTGTTCATCCGACAGGGATTGCAGCGCGTATTGATGCTCGCGCTCCAGCTGTTGCAGGCGCTGTTGCAGGGATTGCTGTGATAGCCAAACAAGGACGAGGACGGGAAAAATGACGGTAATGGCGAGCCAGTAGCTAGAAAAAAATACCGCTAGTGAGGCCAGTGTCAAACAGGCGGCCGCAACCAGGGCGGGCGCGATAAGTTTGCTTGTCGCTGAGCCGGGTTCATTCCGCTTATTTAAATTATTCAGCATACGTTTCCCTTATTGTGATTCACACGGTCTGTTTCGCATCAGCCAGAAGCTGGTCGACCAATTGTTCGAATTCCAGGGATTTATCGAAAAATGCATCAGCACCAAAGGTCGCTGCATGGGCTTTGTATTCATACAGGTTGGAAAAAATATAAATTCGAGCCTCCGGTACATACTCCCTAATGCGCTTGATATGGCGCAGGCTGCGGCCATCCGGAAAATCCACATCCAGCACGACTATGTCCGGATTTAATTTCTCCAACTTGTCCGGAAACTCCGCCAGGGTGCGAGCAATCGATAAAGCCGAAAGGCTCTCAACACCACCAAGCAACTCGATCAACCGCCGATACACCGCAGAGTAGTTATCCAGGATCAGAAGTTTCACGAGAAAATCTGTGTTGTTTGTGAGTAATCAGTATTGGATAGATGTGACAGAGTACATATAAGAAGCTATTTCTTTTGGGGTCAGGCGAGGATGATTCCCTGTAGGGATTTTCTTACACGAATGTCAGACAAAGCTTTAGCTGGAAGCGCGTGCGTCGGCCAGTTAAATGTTGCGAGAGGGAAGGGCAGGGACTATAAGAAGGAAGGCTGGCTGAGAATAGCGCTATTAAAGGGAAGCTTAGCGCTTCTCTTTAAGATTCAATTAAATGGTAACGCAGAGCGTAGCGGATCAGATCGCTCAGGGAATCCAGCGCAAGTTTTTGCATTAAACGGAATTTATGGGTGCTGACAGTTTTTGCGGAAATATGCAGTTGCTCACCGATTTCATTGACGCTTTTGCCGGCGGCGAGTAGTAAAAATATCTGCATCTCCCGTTCACTTAATTTCTTGTGCGGTGCGGCGTCCGCATCTGTGGTTCGGTTAAATAGTAAATCTGACGCGACATCCGCAGAAACATAATGGCTGCCCTGGGCACAGCGGCGGATGGCTGCGAGTAATATTTCCGGTTCACTGTCTTTGGTGATATACCCCTGGGCGCCCACCTTGATCGCCTGACTGGCAATTTGACTCTCGCTGTGCATGGAGAACACTAATATCGGCAGCGCGGGAAAACGCGTGCGGATGGTTTTGATCAGCTCTGTGCCGCTCAATCCCGGCATATTCATATCCGTCAGCACCAGATCCACACCGTCGTTGGCGAGATGTTGCAGTAGTTCGTTGCCATCTTTGGCTTCCGCGACCAGCTCAATATCCGTTGCAATGGCGACCACCCGGCTCAGACCCTGGCGTACCACCGCGTGATCATCTGCAATCAACAGCCGAATCATAGCGTTTTCAAATTTATCCAAATCTGGTCGTTTAATGATGAACCTTCTCGAACAAAGGAATCGAGAGCCGGACTGTAGTGCCTTGCCCGACCACCGTGTCAAAGCGCGCGTGGCCGCCGAACGCCAATACCCGCTCGCGCATCCCCATCAGGCCAAACCCGGGTTTGTTGCGCACCACCTTGGTATCGAAACCTTTGCCATTGTCCGCCACCGAAATATAGAGAACGTTATCTTCACAGCGCAAACTCACTTCCACCTGGCTCGCCTTTGCGTGACGGGTGATATTGGTGAGCGACTCCTGCAATACGCGAAACACAGCGGTGGCCCGCGCGTCATCCAGCACTAGCTCTTCGGCCGGTGCGTCAAAATCTGTAACGATTCCGCTGCGCTCGCTGAATCTTTTCAATAACCAGTCCACTGAGGCAATGATGCCCATATCGAGCACCGCCGGGCGCAGGCTCGAGGCCACTTCCCGCACGGAGACGATGCAGCTGTCGATGGCGTCCTTCATGCGTTTGATGTGGGCGTCAAACTCAGGAGTGCCATCCGCGTAGCGCAATTTCAGCATGGTGGTATCCATGCGCAGGGCTGTCAGTTGTTGTCCCAGTTCGTCGTGGACTTCCCGCGCGATATGCGCACGTTCCACTTCCCGCACTTGTTCCCGGTGCGCAACCAGCTCGCGCAACCGCTGTTTGGAGCGGCGCAACTGCGCTTCTTTACGCTTGGTTTCGGTGATATCCAGGACGGCGCCGACGCAATAACACTTGCCGTCGTCTGTGATTTGCAGTTCGGTGCGCTCATGCAACCATTTGACGTTATCGCCGACCTGGATCCGATACTGAATATCCGAAGCGTCATCTTCCATCAAATTGCGCCAGCGGCGGGAAACCGCAGCGCGGTCTTCCGGGTCGATAACGCGCAACAAGCGGGCAATTTTGACCGGCGATCCAATGGGCAAACCGAAAATTCGGTAGCACTCGTCCGAACATTCCAAACGTTGCTCCTGCACGTCAAAACGCCAACTACCCAGTTGCGCCAGCTCCTGTGTTTGCGCGAGGCTGCGCTCGCGTTGTTTTAACAAGGTTTGTTGTCTGCGGATCATAGTAGTGTCGTTAAACATCACAACGCCACCGATGATTTTGTCTTCGTCTTTTAACGCAGCCACCACGTAGTCAACATCAATCGGTGTTCCGTCTGCACGCCAAAAAAGTTCGTCGGAAATATGGCGAGTGATGCCGTCTTTTAGCGTCAGATAAAGAGGGCAGTCGTCTTGGTGATAATCCTCACCATTGCGATGATGGTGATGGATAACGGGATGCAATCTGATGCCCGCCATTTGTTCGCGGGTAAAACCAATCATATTTTCCGCTGCGGGATTGGTGAAATTCACCCGACCGTCTTCGGCGACACCAAAAATTCCCTGGCCGGCGTGATGCAGTAGCAATGAATGCAGATCATTGGTTTTTTGCAGACGGTATTCCGCTTGTTGTAGTTGGTCGCGCAACTCTCGTAATTGCGACTTTTGCTGCACCTGCGCAGTTTGAAAAAGCTGATAGCCGTAAATGCTGATCGTGAATACCACGATTACCAGGAACCATAACGCCAAGCCAAAATTATGCGCAGCGAAGAGCATGGCTATTAGGCAGACAACCAAAAAGGCAGTGGCGACCGCAGCTACGGTTGCCAACGGGAATCGCGATGATAGCAGTGCAATGGTGTTCACCAGAGGTATTCTCTAAATGGGAAAAGCATAGTCCTTGCTAACGCGGTCTGCCCCGTTTTTGGCCGAGATCGGGTATAACGCGATGATTTTGTCCCGCCTGATGATGTGCCAGGTTGTATTTGGCGACATTGCGATTAGCTGAGCCGCCAGATCTCGGTGCCGCTGGGGCCCGGTTAACGCGCTACAATCTGCGTCTTTGGTGTTCAGGAGTTGCAGCTATGGACTCTACTCAGATGGCACGCTATGTCATTGGACTGACCTGGATCTACCACGGCTTATTTCCCAAGCTGTTGCGCATTGCTCCACTGGAGTGGACTATGACGGCCAGCTTGGGTTTTTCGGAAGAGGTCACCTATCTGTTGAGCAAAGTGGCGGGTGTGGCGGAAATCCTCTTTGGTGTGGTGTTTATCGGATTTTATAAACTTAAAGCCGTGCAATTGCTCAATTTAATTGCGCTGTTCAGCTTGCTGTTGTTTGCCGCGGTGATGACGCCGATGATTTTGGTAGAAGCGTTTAATCCGGTGACTACGAATATTCCGCTGATGGTGTTGGGATATCACTTATATCGGCAAGGCGCAGGTTCACTCGAGCAAGATCATTAATTGCGTTCATATGACATTCGCTAAACCATGACTATTGAATACAAAATTAATGCACCAATCACTTCAGACCAGTTTATTGATCTCTTACAGAGATCGACGTTGGCAGAGCGCCGACCTGTGCACGACCGCGAGTGCATGGCAGGAATGCTTGCCAACAGCAATTTGATCGTCAGCGCTTGGAATGGTGATACCTTAGTTGGTATCGCCCGGTCCGTGACCGATTTTCACTATGCGTGTTATTTGTCGGACTTGGCAGTCTGTGCGTCCTTGCAAAAGCGGGGTATAGGTAAACAGCTGCAAATCACCACGCAGACGCAACTCGGCCCGCGCTGCAAACTCATCCTGATCGCGGCCCCTGCGGCCAATGCCTACTATGAGCGCATCGGCTACACCAACAGCCCGCGTTGTTGGGTGTTAGAGCGGGATGTGAACGTCCTCAGCTAACAAAACCGGAGGCTGGAATTAACTGTTCTCTTTGGTTGTGAAAAATTGTACGCAAGGCCGGCGATATGGGTCGTATAACCCTAGATATTGGATCTTTTTTTGAGGGTCGGCGCCATTTTGAAAGAAGTCTGTCGACAGCAAAAACATAGATACAATGTTATTTTCCAGTCTTCGCCATGGATGACCTAACGGAAGTAATTGATAGGGCGTAACTATGGATAGCAGGCCGGACACTGCACCCAGCAGCCGCATTTGTTTAGCGTAATCGAGCCTCGTCAGAATATAGTCGCGGCTGAATTCTTCAAAGATGGCTCGGTCAGCTTTGAGGGGGCGCAATCGACGGCGTAATATGGCGACCACGATATCCGTTTCACGCGCAGTTTTCCACGACACGAACAACCCTGTAACAGAGGCTATTGCTCCAGCTCCTGCGATTGCAATAATTTTTCTTCTGCTAATTTTCATAGTTATATGGCCTTTATCGCAAAATTTTGCGGGCGCTGCGAACGGACAATGCAGAGAGGATAAGGGTAGGGTTGGCTGCGGGACACGTGGGGAATGCTCCAGCGCCGAGAGCAGCAAGATTTCTTACTCGATGATGAAGCAGTTGCGGGTCTACAACGCTGGTTTCTGGATTTGTCCCCATGCGTGTCGTGCCGTGAATATGGGCTGAGCCGCCGAGATCTTTACCTTCATGTCCCATGATTTGATAGTCTTCGACAGGCAATCCCTCCAAGAGACTATCGACTCGTCGTTGGATGTCAGCCAAGCCGCGCTTCATGTAGTCCGAATAATCGGGATATTCGATGTTGATTTTATTATCGTTGCCGACGCTCACGCGGTTATCTGCAGAAGGAATATCTTCAAACACAAATTTCAGAAAGCCGACATGTCGCCATTTTCCATACTCGGCGCGCAACCATGGGATGTTGTAGTTTTCCACGAGACAGCCTGGGATGTCCGCGCGATTGCTTTCATTGATGAACATGCTTCCCATTCCGGTGACTCTTTGTCCGCCGTCAAAGTTATCAACATTGTGCAGATTGACTCGAACATCTACGGAAATTTGCTCGTTCAAATAGCGGCCTAGGGCAAAATCGTCCAAGCCGGAATTCAAAAGGATAAATGGCGTCACTATTGCGTGCGCTCCCACTGCAACAAAATCCGCGTATGCCTCTTGTTCACCACCTTCTTTCCAATAAGAAACGCCTTTTGCTACCTCACCGGCGATGATGACGGCGCGAACATCACACCCGGTCAAAAGGGTGACACGCGGATCTTGATAGATGCTGCGCATATGTAGGTCGACCTGGAATTTTGAACCTATCGGACACACTGAACATACACCGTTGTTGCAGCATGGGGGGCGGCCTACCAATGGGTCTGAAGCTCTTGCACTTGGCATTGGCATATAGCTCTCACCGTATTTTTTTTTCAGGAGCTTATCCAGCGCGTTATATGGGTGAGGTTCGGCTTTATAGGGGCTTGAGCGTGGGTATTCTTCTGTGCCTGAGCCGGCGATGCCCATGAAGTCTTCGACTTCAGTGAGATAGGGTTCAAGCTCATCGTAGTCGAATGGCCAGTCTTCGCCGACGCCGTGCGTTGTGCGTGTTTTAAAGTCGCTCGGGTGCATGCGAGGTGTGTTTCCTGTCCAGCAGGAACCGCCACCAAACGCAATATTCTGTACCCAGGGTTTTTGAGGTGTAAGGTTGTTTATATCGCGGCTAAAGTTGTGCCAAGTATTTGACTGGTTCTGCAGTTTCCAGCTATATGGAATGTCATCCCCTTTCTCTAGAACCAATATCCGGTCATCCGGACTAGCATTTGCTAAATACTCTTTTAGAAAAAAAGAAGACGCAAATCCGGTACCTACGATAATGATGGAATATCTGTTGTCTTTCATCCTGGAAACCAAAGTTGGTGGGCCACCTGCTGAACAGTCCTGGCGGCGGTTAGGCTGGCGATTATATCGTCACTTCACAAAATTCACCAAAGCGGCGGCGGGAATGGTTTGAGGTTTGAGAGGTGCGTAGGCTCCGTTCTGTTTTGTCACCCTTTATCAAACAACTGTTTATAGTTGCGCAGTCGCTGACTACAATATGCGCCTTTTTCATGGACGCGGTTGATATGAAAGTGCGCTTTTGCGATTTCCTGCCTCTTATTGGTCTGGTAGTCGTTGCTTACTTGCAGGGATGTGCGAGCAATCCTGCTGAGGTAAAGGCTGCGCCGGTCAAAGCGGTGGAGAACAAAGAGCAGGCGGCAGTTGCCGCGCCTGTGGTGAGCAAGGAAGAGTCGAATTCTCCTGCGGACACGCTTGCGATCGAGCAGCCTCAGGTTAGGCCCGTTGTTGAACAGCCCGCGCCGCCATCCATATCCCCGCCTGCCGAGCAGCCGCAAACGCCTAAGCAGGTAGAGCCTGTACCACCTGCTCCCGTCGTTAGAGTTGAGCCCAAACCCGCAGCAAAACCATTGGCAAAGCCGGAGCCCAAGCCCGTTGCCGTGGCGACCACACCTGCGGCAAAACCCAAACCAGTGAAAACACCTCCGCCAGAACCCGCGCCGCCAGCGCCGATAGTGGCGCCCGAGCCGGAACTTGTAGAGACGGAGGTGGTGGAAAAGGAGGTGGTGGAAAAGGAGGTGGTGGAAAAGGAGGTGGAGGTGACCATGGAGTCACTGCCGCTCACTATTCAGGGCGAATGGGTGCTGAGCGCCATGGGAGATACCTGCAATCTCAGCACTGTACCTGTTCGTTTTGATGACGGCCAGGGCATGTCGAAATTGCAGCTGGTGTTCGCCTCGGACTACTGGTTGGTCAAGACCCAGTCGGATATCGATTTGAGTTACAGCGGTACCGGTTTAAGGGTGGATGAGGAGACTTATTTTCCCATCGAACAGCTGGTGCGGGAGAGTGATTTGAAGTTCACCAAGGATTATGCCGCCATGACCCGCGCATTTATGGCGGGGAAAAATCTGCGTATCACCTTGGGCTTTTGGCCAACCTGGCCAGTGACGGAGACCAAAACCATCGATGTTCCACTGCAACATTTCGCGCGCGCTCACCGCGCGTGGAAACAGTGTCTATCATTGATCAATGGCCGCTGACGCCGTCGCCCAACCTCTGGATAAAACAACAAATCTGGATAAAACAACAAACGTCGGAATAGACAAATGGGACTACGCTTAAAATTCAACTTGGTATTAAGTTTGACGACTCTGGTGGCCTTAGGGATTTCCGCCGTGGTCAGTCACCGGATTTTGCAGGACAACGCGCGCCAGGAGGTGCTGGAAAAAGCGCGCATCATGATGGAAAGCGCGAGCGCCGTCCGGACGTACACCGTTAACGAAATTAAACCTCTCCTCAAAGTGCAACAACGCCGTACCTTTATTCCGCAAACCGTGCCGGCCTATGCGGCCCACCGTTATATCAAAGCACTGCAGACAAGCCACAGTGAATATTCCTATAAAGAAGCGACCTTGAATCCCACCAATCCCGCCAACCGCGCGGCTGAGTGGGAG